>Ga0307380_10007110_pt1 | contig 14606 bp, 13 predicted proteins | sample UN3MG_FD_202239 | JGI IMG/M metagenome (GOLD analysis project Ga0307380, IMG submission 202239) | Soil microbial communities from Risofladan, Vaasa, Finland - UN-3 | ecosystem: Environmental > Terrestrial > Soil > Coastal area > Acid sulfate soil | place: Finland: Risofladan, Vaasa | collected... | reverse complement strand
TTTTCCAGCACGTCCTTCACGAACGGCGCGGCCACCGTCGCGCCGTAGTATCCCTTGCCGCGCTCGGGCCAGTAGATCGAGATCAGGCACAGGACGCGGGGCGTCCGCCCGGCCGGGGCGCCCCCGACGAACGAGCCGACGTAGGCCCCGTCCACGTAGCCCCCCCGGCCCGGGATCTGCGCCGTGCCCGTCTTGCCGAAGCTCGTCCAGTGCTCCAGCCGGCATTTCTTGCCCGTGCCGCGCTCGACGACCTGCTGGAGCGTCGCCAGCGACCGCGCCGCCACCGACGGGCTCAGCACCCGCCGAAGCGCCCTCGGGGGGTTCCGCCAGACCACGTTGCCGTCGGCGTCGAGCACGTGGTCGATCAGCCGCGGCTGCATCAGCAGCCCGCCGTTGGCCAGCGACGCGAACGCCGTGACCAACTGGAGGGCCGTCACGGAGATCTCCTGCCCGAAGGGGACGCGGCGGAGGCTGTAGCCGTCCCACCGGGCCGCCGGGCGGACGATCCCCCCGCTCTCGCCCGGCAGGCCGACGTGGGTCTTCTGCCCGAAGCCGAACCGCCCGGCCACCTCGTACATCGCCCGGTTGCCTATCTTCTCGCCGATCTTCGCCATGCCGATGTTGCTGGAGAAGACCACCACGTCCTCGACGGTCAGGTGCCCGTAATGCTGCCCGTGGTCGCTGATCCGCCCGCCGCGAGAGGCGTGGTACATGCCGTTCTCGCAGAAGATCTGCGTCTGGTAGCCGACCAGCCCCGCCTCGACCGCCGCGGCCGCGTACACCGGCTTCAAGGCGCTGCCCGGCTCGAAGGGGGTGCAGATGGCCCGATTGGTCCTGTGGGCGGCGGAGGCGTGCTGGTAGTCCGCCGGGTCGAACGACGGCGCCGAGCACATCGCCAGCACGTCGCCGGTCTGCGGGTCCATCACCACGCCCGTGCCCCACTGGGCGCCGAACTGCTCCACGGAGGCCTCCAGGGCGTTCTGGAGCGTCTCCTGGATGACCGCGTCGAGGCAGAGGAACACGTTGGCGCCGTCGCGGGGGCAGCGGCTGGCCTCGGCCACGGGCCAGATCGGCCGGCGGAACGCGTCGGCGAGCATCACCCGCTTGCCGTCCGTCGCCGACAGCCGCTCGTCCAGCGACAGCTCCAGCCCCCCGGCCCCCACGCCGTCGCGCTGGCGGAAGCCCACCACCGTCGCCGCCAGCGGTCCGCTGGGATACTCCCGCTGCCATTCGTGGGTGATGCGGACGGCGGGCAGGCGGAGCGTGCGGACGGCGTCGGCCTCGACCTCCGTGATGCCGCGCCGGACCCACAGGAACCGCTTCTCCCGCCGGCGGACAATCTGTTCCTGAAGATGCACCGGGTGGACCCCCAGCACCTGCCCGAGGGCCAGGCACACCTCGGGGGCCTCCTCGTCCCGAAGCAGCAGCGGATCGAGGTAGCAGCTCGGCACCTGCCGGCTGACGACCAACGGCACGTAGCTGCCTCGCGTGCGGGCGAAGATGCCGCCCGGCCGGCCGGGCAACGGGACCACCATCGTCTGCTGCCGGCGCGCCTTCGCCGCCGCGCAGGCCGGGTCCGAATGCACCAGCACCCCCAGCCGGACACACAACACCACCGCGCCCAGCCCCAACAGGCCGAACGCCAGGTTGATCCGCCATGTGCCCGCCTGGTTCATCGCCTTCGCCCTCGCACCGGCGGGCTCGGCGCCGGCCACGGCTCCCGCCTCTGCGCCACGACGCTGCCCGCCGGCAGCTCGTCCGTCAGGTGGGCGTCCATGCGCTCGGCCCGCTGGCGGACCTGCCTCGGGGCCGTCAGGCAGCCCAGGGCCGCCTGCTGATCGTACAGCGTCCGCCGCAGGCCGATCTGCTGAAGCTGGAGGCGGTGGATCTCGTGGTTCGCCTTCGTCTCGGCACGGCGAAGGTGCACCATGCCCACGGCGACGGCCGCCAAAGCCAGGATGATCAGCGCGATTCTCATGCGTCCGGCCGGGCCTCCGCGATCAGTTGGGGATCTCGAGCGCCACGCCCACGTCCAGTTGGTCGGGGCCGTCCATGCGGCCGCGGTTGGCCAGGAAGATCTTGCGCACCGCCGCGGGGCTCTCGTCGTGCAGGAAGCGGCGGGCGATGCTCGTCAGGGAATCGCCGCGCTGGACGACGTAGGTCCTCCGCCCGGGCGCGCCGGGGCCGACGGCGGCGGTGTCCAGGCGCCCCGCCAGCCCGGCGGGGGTCAACTCCTCGTGCCGAAGTGCGGGGCCGTCTGTCCGGGCCGCCGGGGCCGCCGGGGCCGGCAGGGGCGGGATCACCAACTCCTGCCCGATCGTCAGCGTGGACTCATTCGGCAGGACCCGCCGGTTCGCCTGGTAGATCCGCTTGTACTCCAGCTCGCTCTCCCGCCCGTACACCTTCCTCGCGATCCGGATCAGCGTGTCGTTCGCCTCCACCGTGTAGACCCGCCGCCGCGGGGCCGGCTCGGCCGCCGGGTCTGGGGTCGGGGCGGGAGTGGGAGCGGGGCCTTCCGTCGCCGCGGGCGGCGTTGGGTCTGTCGCGGCCAGCACGGCGTCGGGGTAGACGTGGGCCTCGAGCACGCCGCCCGCCGGCCCGCTGGTGCCCGGCCGGACCCCCGCCTCGATGATCGCCCCCGCCGGGGCCGTACGTCGGCCCGGGCCGGCCGCCACGGCCTCCGCCTGCCGCTGCGCCCCGGCGTATCCGATCGGCGGGGAGAGGTCCTGGATCACCGGCGTGTGGGCGTAGGCGTCGAAGTTCTCCTCGGCGGCCGCGGGGGCCGGCGGCCCCGAGCCGCTGCCGGTCAACTCGCTGAGGACCAGCCCGAACATGATGATGAACAACAGCCCGACCAGCAGACCGATACGCGTTTCCTTGGTCATCCTGCTGTCTCCCGTCCGTGGGACTACGCGGTTCTCTCGATTGCCCGGAGCTTGGCGGAGCGGCTTCGCGGGTTGGCGGCGATGTCCGCGACCGTGGCGGTCAGGGGCTTCCGGGTCAGCAGCCTCGCGGCCCCCGCGGCGGCCAGGCGAGCGAAGTGCTGCTTGACCGGGCGGTCTTCCAGCGAGTGGAAGCTGATGACGGCTGCCCTTCCGCCGGGCGTCAGGACCTGCTCGAGCCGCTCCAGCATCCGCTGAAGGCTGCCCAACTCGTCGTTGACGGCGATCCGCAGGGCCTGAAACGTCCGGGTGGCCGGGTGAACGCCTCGCCGCCTCCGACGGGCCGCCGGCGGGACCGCGCCGGCCACGATCCGCGCCAGTTCCGACGTCCGCTCTATTCGGTTTTGCGTCCTTGCCACGACGATCGCCCGCGCGATCCGTCGGCTGTATCGCTCCTCGCCGAACCGGTAGATCAGGTCGGCGAGCTGCGTCTCCGAAAGCCGGTGCACCAGGTCCGCCGCGGTACGGGCCGCCTGAGGGTCCATCCTCATGTCCAGCGGCCCGTCCGCCGCGAAGCTCAGGCCTCGCGCCGCATCGTCCAGTTGCGTCGAGGCCACGCCGAGATCGGCCAGGAGCAGGTCCGTCCGCTCCTCGCCGGCCTCGGCCAGCACGTCGCATACGTCCGCAAAGTTCGCCCGGAACAGCCGCACCCGCTCGCCGAACCGTTCCAGGTTCCCGCGGGCCAGGGCCAGGCTGGTCTCGTCCAGGTCGATGCCGATCAGCCGGGCGTCCCTGCCGGCGGCGTCGAGAAGTGCCTCGGCGTGCCCGCCGGGCCCGATCGTGCAGTCCACCAGCAGGCGCCGTCCCGCCGGCTGGAGCACCCGCAGGACCTGCTCCGTCAGGACCGGCAGATGTCCGCGGGCGTTGGGCGTCATGCGGTCGGACGCCCGCTCAGGCTAGGGCCACAACCGGCAGGACCGCCACCGCGGCCTGCTCCGACAACTCGACCCGACCATACTCATCTCCCAAGGCCTGAACGCGCGCCGCACGTCTTGCCAGCTCCAGCAGGCGCTGCCGGTTCCCTTCGTCCAGCGACGAGGGGTCTGCCAGTTGGCGTCGCAGTTCCGCGAGCCCGGCCCCGGTGCCTCCTTGCCGCCGAGGCCGCTCGCCCTGGGCTTCCTGGGAGATGAGCATGTTTCCGGACTCCTTTCCCGTCGGGTCAACTTGCTGGCCGCCGCCGCGAAGTCCAGCCTGCTCCGCCAAGGCGACCGATCTGTTCGTCGCGAGCTATCCGGTCGGGCCGGCCATCGGCCCGGCCTCGGCCTGGAGCCGGTCGGCGGCTTCGTAAAGCATCTCGCCGTAGCCGGACAGGCCGTCGTCCACGTGCCGTTCCCATTCGTCCGTCGGCCAGATCTCGATGTGGTCCAGGCCGCCGACCAGGGTGACGGCGTCGGCGATCTTCGCCCGTTGCATCGATTTCTCCGGCAGGACGACGCGCCCCTGCTTGTCCGGCTTGACCACGCGGGCCATGGCGAACAGCAGGTTGATCCGCCCCGACCGCCGGTCCGGCAACGGCGACCGCCGCAGCGTCGCCAGCAGCTTCCGGTACGACTGGTCCGGATACAGCCAGAGGTGACGGTCCGGCCCGAGCACGAGGATGAAGTCCTCGCCGTCCTCCTCGGGCACGATCTGCTCTCGAAGGGCCATCGGAATCGGCATGCGATGCTTCGCATCCACGCCGACCTCGAATTCCCCGACGAAGAGCGCCATCCTTATGACCTTCTCACCACAACGAGGGATTGATAGGGATATTCTGCCTCCAAAAGGGAAACTGGCAAGAAAAAAACCAGGCCGATCCCGCTTTTTGCCTCAACTTTTCGGCCCCAAGTCCGGACCCGCCCCACGCATGGGGGGCAGTCTGGTGCCGCAGGCCACATCTTGTGGCCGAACGGCATCAAGATTTTTTTCAGCAAACTCATCGTCGCCCTGGCGGCGCTTTCTCGAACCAGGCCGCGGACGGCGGGACCTCCGCCGATACCGCCGCGTAATCGCTGCATCGGCCGCCGACCCCCTTCGGCATGAGGGAATCTGCGGCCGCCCGAGGCCGAGGGCCGGGCAAGCTTGCATTCGGGCCGCCGGGGGCCGAGAATCGCCCCGCCGCGAGAGACCCACAAGGACCTGCCGATGCTGAAACGACTCGACGCCAATCCCCTCCTGACGCCCGACGACCTGGCCCCCACCCGCGACGGCCTGGAGGTCATGTGCACGCTCAACCCCGGCGCCGTGCGCTTCGGCGACGAGACCCTCCTGCTCGTCCGCGTCGGCGAGCGGGCGCCCAACGAGCCCGGATACGTCTGCTACGTCCGCTACGACCCCGACGCCGGCGAAACGACCGTCTGCCGCATCGCCGAGGACGACCCCGACCTGGAAGTCACCGACGCCCGAGGCTACTTCCTCCGCGGCCGCATGCTCCTGACCAGCATGTCGCACCTTCGCCTCGCCCGCAGCACCGACGGCGTGCACTTCCGCTTCGACCCGCAGCCGGCGATCTACCCCGCCACGCCGTATGAGGCCTACGGCTGCGAGGACCCGCGGGTCACGTTCCTCGACGGGCAGTACCTGATCACCTACACGGCCGTCTCCGACCGCGGCGTGGCGGTGGCGTTGGCGGCCACGACGGACTTCGTCCGCTTCGAGCGGCTGGGCGTGATCTTCCCGCCCTACCAGAAGGACGTGTGCATCTTCCCGGAGAAGGTCCGCGGGCTGTACGTCTGCCGCCACCGCCCGTACAAGAGCGAGTTCAACCCCGCGTCGATCTGGACGGCGTATTCGCCGGACCTGCTGTCGTGGGGCCGGCACGAGCGGACGCTGGCGCCGACGCCCGGCACGTGGGAGGCCGAGCGCGTCGGCTGCGGGGCCCCGCCCATCCGCACCGACGACGGCTGGCTGGAGATCTACCACGCCGCCGACGCCACCGGCCGCTACCATCTCGGGGCCATGCTCAGCGACGCCGAGCACCCCGAGCGGGTCCTGACCCGCAGCCGCCGGCCCGTCATGGGGCCCGAGGCGGACTACGAGCTCAAGGGCGTCTACGGCAACTGCGTGTTCTCCAACGGGCTGATCGTCGAGGACGACGGGACGATGACCGTCTACTACGGCGCCGCCGACCGCATCTGCGCCGCCGCCGTCACGACCGTCGCCGAAATCCTCGCCGCCGCCAGGAACGACCCCTGACCGGCCTGCCTCGCTTCGGCGAGCAGGAGGAGGTCTGCGAGATGACAAAGCGCGAAGTCGTCCTCGAGGCGTTGGAGTTCCGGCCCCCGCCCTACGTGCCGTGGGCCTGGGACATGACCCAGCAGTGTGCCGAACGCATGCGCCGGCACCTCGGCACCGACGACCTGTCGGGCTTCCTCGACACGCACTTCCTGACGCTCGGCTCGGCCATCGGACGCTTCGAGGACCTCGGCGGCGGGCGCTTCCGCGACGTCTACGGCGTCGTCTGGGACCGCAGCATCGACCCGGACATCGGCACGCCCGTCGACTGGCCCATCCGCCGGCCGGAGGACCTGGCCCGCTACGACTGGCCCGACGCCGACGCCGACGTGTGGTACGACGGCATCGAGCGGCGCATCGCCGCACACCCGGGGCTGTTCCGCGTCTTCATGGTCGGCTTCTCGCTCTACGAGCGGGCCTGGACGATGCGCGGCATGGCCGACCTGCTCATGGACATGATCGCCCGTCCGGAGTTCGTCGAGAGGCTCCTCGACGCCATCGTCGAGCACGACCTCCAGCAGGTCCGCCGGGCCCTCACGTTCGACATCGACGCGGTCTACTTCGGCGACGACTACGGCATGCAGACCGGCCTGATCATGGGCATCGAGCACTGGCGGCACTTCCTCAAGCCGCGGCTGGCCCGACTGTTCGCCCCCGTTCGCGAGGCCGGCAAGTACGTCTGCATGCACTCCTGCGGGCGGGTGACCGAACTGTTCGACGAGCTCGTCGAGATCGGCCTGAACAGCTTCAACCCGTTCCAGCCGGAGGTGATGGACGTCTTCGCCGTGATGCGCCAATACCATGGCCGGCTGGCCTTCCACGGCGGGATGAGCATCCAGAAGACGCTGCCCTTCGGCACGGAAGACGAAGTCCGCGCCGCCGCCGCCGCCCTGATCGACGCCGGCCGGAACGGCGGCTACATCTTCAGCCCCTCCCACAGCGTCCCCCGCGACGTCCCCCCCGCCAACCTCGTGGCCATGATGGACGTCGTCCGCGCCCAGCCCGGCGCTCCACAGTTCCCCGTGTAGCGGGCCGGCTCGCCGGCCGCGTCGTCTTCACCTGCCCGGTCAAGTCCGCCCCGGACCCCACCACGTGTTCCTCCGCCCGGCGTGTGCTACACTTCGCGGGCCCGCCGGGTGGCGGGTTGGACGGCGGAGCGATGCGGCGACTGCGGATTTGCCATCTGATCACGACGCTCGGTGTGGGCGGGGCCGAACGCGGGCTGTGGGAGCTGTGCCGGCGGATGGACCGGCGGCGGTTCGACGTGCGCGTGGTGGGGCTTCGCGGCGGGGCCGTCCAGCGGTGGCTCGCCGAGGCGGACGTGCCGGTGGCCGTCCTCGGCGTGCGGGGCAAGTGGGACGCGGGCAAGCTGCGCCCGCTCGTGGAGCTGCTGCGGGCGGGGGCGGTCGATGTCCTGCACACGCACCTGTTCCATGCGGACCTGGCCGGGCGGGCGGCGGCCCCGGCGGCGGGCGTCCGGCACGTGGTGCACACGGTCTGGACGGCGGAGGGCCGGTGGCGGCCCTGGCAGTTCGCCTGGGCGCGGCTGGCGAAGCGGGCGTGCGACCGGATCGTCTGCGTGTCGGAATCGGTCCGCGAGCACCACGCCCGGCGGAGCGGCCTGCCGGCGGGCTGCTACACGGTGATCCCCTGGGGCGTGGACACCGAGGCGTTCCGGCGTGACGCGGCCGCGCGGCGGCGGCTTCGGCGGCAGTGGGGGCTCGGCAAGGACGACGTGCTGGCGGCGTTCGTCGGGCGGCTGGAGTTCTACAAGGGCGTCGAGACGCTGCTGACGGCGGCGGAGCGCCTGGGCCCGCGAGGCAACGTGCACGTGGCGATCGCCGGCGACGGCCCGCAGCGCCCGATCGTGGAGCGCTTTGTCGACCGCGCCGGCGGCGGCGGGCGCGTGCGGTACCTCGGGCACGTGGAGGACATCCCCGCCCTGCTGAGCGCGGCGGACCTGTACGTGATGCCCAGCCTGTGGGAGGGCTGGCCGCTGGCCCTGGGCGAGGCGATGAGCGCGGGCCTGCCGGCGATCGGCAGCGACGTGGCGGGCATCCGCGACCTGATCGTGCCGGGCGAGACGGGGCTGCGGGTCCCGTCGAAGGACCCCGCCGCCCTCGCCGAAGCGATCTCGGCGCTGGCGGGAGACCGGGCCCGAAGACAAGCCTTCGGGCGCGCGGGGAGGAAGCGGATCGTGGAGGGTTTCTCCATTGAGACAACGGTGCGGGCGCACGAGGAGCTCTATGACGAGGTCGCGGGAACGTGCCCGGGGGATTGACGAAGAAGACCTTGCTCGCTAAAGCGAGCAGGCCGGTGTTGGGCAATGCCAGACGCTACCCGAGGACAAGATACGTGGAACTTCAGCACAAACCGGACTTCGACAAGGCGATGGAGCGAATGGAGGCATGGTGGGAGTGCCGGATCATCGACCGACCGCCGGTGACGATCCACGTGCGGCCCGACCGCCGGGCCGAGCTGCCCGACAAACAGCACGCGACGCTCCGCGAGCGGTGGTTCGACACGGAGCACAAGCTGGACCGCTTCGAGGCCTCGCTGGACGGCGCGGTGTTCCTGGCGGAGACGTTCCCGAAGTTCGACCCCGGCCTGGGCCCGGAGGTCTGCGCGACGGTCTTCGGCTGCGAGCTTCAGTTCAGCGAGACGACGAGCTGGTCTGTCCCGATCTGCCGGAGCAGCCGGGAGATCGTGGACATCCAGCCCAGCCTGGACAACGTCTACTGGAACAGCCTCCGCGAGCAGACGGAGGCCTCGCTTCAGCGCGGGGCGGGCCGGTGGATCACCGCCCTGCCGGACCTGCACACCAACGGCGACCTTCTCGCGGCCCTGCGCGACCCGCAGGAGTTGTGCCTGGACTGCGCCGACGACCTGCCGTCGGTGCGGGCGGCGTGCGATCACGTTACCGAATCGGCCTATCAGCTCATGTACGACGACGTGTGGGGGCGGATCGAGGCGGCGGGCCAGCCGGCGACGACGTGGGCGCCGTTCCTCCACGCCGGGCGGGCGTACGTGTCCAACTGCGATTTCATCTGCATGATCTCGCCGGCGATGTTCCAGGAGGCGATCCTGCCGAGCATCGTCCGGGAGATGCGGTTCCTGGAGCGGAACTTCTTCCACCTCGACGGCCCCGGGGCCCTCAAGCACCTCGACGCCCTGCTGGCCCGGCCCGAGCTGGACGGCCTTCAGTGGGTCTACGGGGCCGGCAACGGCCCGGCCGCGAGGTGGACCGACGTGTACCGCCGGGCCCAGGCGGCGGGCAAGGGCCTCCAACTGGTCTGCGAGGACCTCGCCGACGCCCGCACCGTCGCCGAGCACCTGCGGCCCGAAGGCGTCTGGTTCTGCCCCGGCGGCAGCTACGCCCGCGACGAGGTGGAGGCATTCCTCCGCTGGGCCGACCGCTGGGCGGCGGGAAAAAGGGCATGAAGCGGTGCGCAATGACCGGCCGCGGGGGCTCCCCCGTTCTCCGAGGCCAATGGCCGATGGCTGATGGCTGAAAGCGGATAGCTTGCTCTCCATCGACGTTCACACGCACGCCTTTCCCGACGCGCTGGCCGAGCGGGCCGTGGCGGAGCTGGAGCGGATCGCGCCGGTCCGGACGGTCGGCGAGGGGACAACCGCGTCGCTGCTGGCGAGCATGGACGCGGCCGGGATCGACGCGTCGGTGGTCTGCACCATCGCCACGAGGCCGGAGCAGACCGGGAGCATCCTGCGGTGGTGCGAGGCGGTGCGGTCGGAGCGGATCGTGCCGTTCGCCTCGATCCATCCGGACACGCCCGAGCCGGGGCGGTGGGTCGAGCGAATCGTCGCCGCGGGGGTTCGCGGCATCAAGCTGCACGCGTTCTACCAGGACTTCCGGATCGACGAGCCGCGGATGGAAGGGATCTACGCCGCCGCGGAGGCCCTCGGGCTGGTCGTCCAGCTCCACTGCGGAGAGGACTTCAGCTTCCCGGTGGACGATCGCGCCGGGGCCGCGCGCGTCGCGCGGGTGCTGGACCGCCACCGGGGCCTGAAGGTCATCGCCGCACACATGGGCGGCTGGCGGATGTGGGAGCAGTCCGAGCGCTGGCTGGTCGGCCGGGACGTGTTCTTCGAGACGTCCTACAGCCTGGTGGACCTGGGGCCGGAGCGGGCGGCGGACATGATCCGCCGGCACGGGGTCGAGCGCGTGCTGTTCGGCACGGACTGGCCGTGGTCGCGGCAGGCGGAGGACGTGGCCGTCCTGCGGGGGCTTGCCCTGGCCGACGCCGACCGGGAGAAGGTCCTGGGCGCGAACGCGGCGGCGCTGCTGGGGCTGGGCGGGCGAGGCGTTCCGCGGGCCTGATCTACCCCCGCAGCCAGTCTTCGGCGTCGGGGCCGGGCAGGACCACGGGGCCGGGCGTGCCCGTGAGCGGCTGGCTCGCCGGCACGACGACCTGCACGGAGGGGAACTTCGGGAGCTTGACGTAGTCCGGCACGTTCAGGGCGACGCAGTGCAGCAGGCCCATCTTCTGGACGAGCCCGTCGGCCTGGATGCCGACGATCTTCCAGCCGGGCAACAGGCGGGCGTAGAGGGTGATGGCCTCTTCCTGGATGGCGGGGTCCACGTCGTGGAAGATGGGCATCAGCAGCGTGCCGTTGGCGAAGATGACGTTGGTATAGGTCCGCCAGAACCCCCCGGCCGGCGGGGGCATGGGGATGCGGTGGACCTGCATCTGGCCGCGGGAGGTCTGCACCTGCGCGAGCAGTTCGGCGGCCCTGTCGAGGTTCCGGGCGTTGACGGGGTCCGTGGCGGGGTCGCACCGCCCCACCACGACGACGTCTGGCGCGACGAAGGCGACGAACATGTCCGCGTGCCCGCTGGCCTCGCCTTCCAGCGGCTTGAAGTATAGCCAACTCCTCATCCCCAGCGTCTCGCTCAGCAGGCGGGCGATCTTCTTCTTGGCCTGATCGTGGTCGCCGTCGGAGTTCGCGGTGATCAGCGCGGTGGTGCTGACACAGAGGCCCTCGCCGTTGGTCAGCAGATTGCCGCCGTCAAAGTCCAGCGGCAGCGGCACCACGGGCAGGCCGAGCGACTTGGCGAGCAGCTCCGGCACGTGGTCGTCGGCGGGGCGGGGCTTGATCTCCGCGCCGACGCGGGAGTACTCGGCATTGATCGCGGAGACCTTCCCGTCCGAGCGCCGGATGAACACGGGGCCGTAGTCGCGGATCCAGGCGGTGTCGACGGGCATCGCGACGAAGCGCACGGCCGAAGGCGGCAGACCGTGATTCCGGAGCAGTTCGGCGCCCCGGGCGACCTGCTGGCGGCTGGCGACGAGGGCGATGATCGGCACGCTCCGGTGCGCGGCGGCCACGATGTCCACGAAAACCTGGGGGTTGTACGGCACCAGCTCGACGGCGCCGAGGATGATGGCCGACTGCTTCTGGAACTCCCCGGGCGGCGGCAGGGCCCGTGCCTGGCGGCGCGAGGCCCGCCCGGCGGCCGGGGCGGTCGTCGAAGCGTGGGCCGGCCCGGCCGGCGCGCGGTACCCGCCGAAGAGCCGCTCGTGGCGAGCAATCCCCCACCCCGCCGCGACGGCCAGGACAACCAGCACAGCCCCATGGCGCACAGACCGCGCCTGCTGGGCCTTCACATGGGGATACTGCTGAGACAACCGGGGCGGTTCCTCTGCCAGGCGGACGGCCGCCTTGCCTACTACTGCATCCGCGGGCCACGTATAGCCACCCGCAAACCCATGGTAGCATACACCATCCCACGGAAGGTGTCAAGCCATTTGGCCGATAATCCCGCCCCAGAATGGACGTGCGCGACTCGGCGCCACCGAAACGCATGTGGAGTGTCCAGGTATCCCGTAGCCAGTCGCCCGTGGCCCGTCCCTGGACGGGCTACCCTACGGGATACGGGCTACGGCAGCGGGTTGTCGAGTTGCGTGGCGTGCTGCACCTTCCACCCGTCGGGCCGCCTGATCCACTCGACCTTCCAGGCCATCGGGTACCGGCCGACGGCGTCGCCTTCCCCGCCGTAGAGGACGACGATGCGCACGGTGGAATCGGCCCGGTCGCCGGTCACCTCCACGTTGGGCCGGCCCAGGAAGCTGACCTTCTGGATGTTCCGCGCGACCATGGCGGTCTTCACGGCGGCATAGAGGCCGAGCTTCCGCAGGCCCCAGCCCCGGTAGTGGTCGTCGACGTGGCGGATCAGGGCCTCCGCGTCGTGCCGTTGGGCGGCCTCGGCCATGGTGTCCATGACGGCGAGGACCTGCTCGCGGCCGGTCACGACGTAGCGGGCCAACGTCCAGGCCCCGCCGGCCAGGAGGGCCATCAGGGCCGTCGCCAGCAGCCACTTCGCCTGGCGCCGGGCGCGCCACATGCCGAGGCAGACCACGCCGCCAACGGCGAAGATCACGTAGAGATAGAAGGGGTCCTCGAAGAGCGTCTCCCGGATGGACTGCATGGGGGGCATTATAGCGGCCGGGGCCCGCGGGGCTAAAGATTCCCCGCCCGCGGGGGCGATAAATGCAGTGGCGTCATGAACAAGGACAAGCAACAGCCTGCCGGCGAGGAGCCCATGCGGATCTCGGAGCTGGCCCGCGCCACGAATGTGAGCAAGCAGACCATCGAGTACTACCTCATGCTGGGGCTGCTGACCCCCCTCCGCCAGGCCGGGCGCCGGGGACGGTTCTTCGACGCCTCTCACGTCACGCGGATCCGCCTGATCCGCAAGCTGAACGCCTCGGGGTACACGCTGCGCGCCATCCGCGAGACGTACCTCAGCCGCCGGTGACCCCCACCGCCCGAGGCCGCCGCTTCCCCGCGGCACCCGGCGGGCGTAGAATGGGCGGGCCATGGCCAAAAGGCTCGTGAGAATCTCGCTGGCGATGAAGCTTCGCCTGCTGTTCGGCCTGGCCGTGCTGGGCATCATCGCCGCGGCGCTGGCCGTGCCGTGGTACTTCATGAACCTGCTGGCCGAGCAAGGCGTTCACCAGCCGGGTGCCGAGCTGACCCGCCTGCGCTTCAACGAGTGGCTGCGGGAACACCCCAAGGACCCCGCCGCAGCCGAGGACCGCCGCAGCCGGATCGTGGAGTCCTACTCCGCAGGCGACACCACGCAGACGCGCGCGGGCCCCTCGGTGGAGGTGCTGATCCCCGGCCGCAAGGGCCCCGTCGCGCTGGACTCCCCGGCCCGGAAGGCCGAGCGGGTCTTCCTGCGCAACGCCGACCAGAGCCTGGCGGTCCTGGAGGACGAGAACGAGGGGGGAACGGTCGTCTACCGCGCGTTCCGCGCCATTCGGGCCGACCAGACCTGCATGAACTGCCACGGCACGACCGCCAAGCCGGAGCTGCGCTACCAGCCAGGGCAATTGGCCGGCATGATCGACGTGACGCTGCCGGGCGAGACGGCCTCGACGCCCCTGGTCTGGTGGACGCGCGGGGCCTTCCTCGTGGGCGCGGGGATGGCGAGCCTGCTGGCCTTCGTGCTCTTCACGCTCATCACGCACCGGCTGATCCTCCGGCCGGTGCGGGAGCTGCGCGACCTGGCCGACAAGGTCGCCGAAGGCGACCTCTCCGCCCGCAGCCGCATCCAGACCGAGGACGAGCTCCAACGCCTGGGCGACAGCTTCAACGAGATGCTCCAGGCCATCCACGACCAGCACAACCGGCTGCGGGCCGCCAACCGGGCACTGGACCTGAAGCTCAACGAGCTGGCCGAGGCCAACGTCACCCTCTTCCGCGCCAACCAGGTCAAGAGCGAGTTCCTGGCGAACATCTCCCACGAGCTGAGGACGCCGCTGAACAGCATCATCGGCTTCGCCGACCTGCTGGCCGGGCGAGACGACGATCGCGTCCGGCGGTACGGGCAGAACATCTCCACCGCCGCCAAGGACCTCCTCAGCATGATCAACGACCTGCTGGACATGGCGAAGATCGAGGCCGGCAAGGCCGAGGTGCGGTTCGACAAGGTCTCGGTGACCGACACGTGCCAGACGCTGCTGGCCCTGATGGCCCCGCTGGCCGCCAAGAAACAGCTCGAGTTGAGGGCGGAGCTGGATCCGCCCGTCCCCATCGTGGTCACCGACGGCGGGAAGCTCCAGCAGGTCCTCTACAACCTGCTGTCCAACGCGATCAAGTTCACCCCGGCCGGGGGGCGCGTGACGCTTTCGACGGCGACGGGCTCGGCCTCCCGCGAGGGTCGGGGCGCCGAGGAGGTCTCGGTGGCCGTCTCCGACAGCGGCCCGGGCATTGCCGAGGCCGACCAGCCCCGCATCTTCGAAAAGTTCTACCAGGCCGACCGCTCGTTGACGAAGGAGTCCCAGGGCACGGGCCTGGGTCTGGCAATCAGCCGCGACCTCGCCGGCCTGCTGGGCGGCCGGCTGACCCTCGACAGCACCCCCGGCCACGGCGCGACCTTCACCCTCCACCTGCCGGTCCGGCCGGCGACGCCGCCAGGCCCCGCGG
>Ga0307380_10007109_pt1 | contig 14607 bp, 7 predicted proteins | sample UN3MG_FD_202239 | JGI IMG/M metagenome (GOLD analysis project Ga0307380, IMG submission 202239) | Soil microbial communities from Risofladan, Vaasa, Finland - UN-3 | ecosystem: Environmental > Terrestrial > Soil > Coastal area > Acid sulfate soil | place: Finland: Risofladan, Vaasa | collected... | reverse complement strand
AAACGTGGGTGATTCAAGTGGGGCCCAAGCGTGACGCTGCGCGGAAACGGCCCGGAATCGCCGTCCCGGTGGCGTCGGGCGCAGGATTAACCCCATGGGGCGGGCAAATAGGCGTGGTTTACCGCGACGGGGGCCGTTTTCGGTTGAGTCGAGCAGGCCGTTCGGATAGGATGACTGCTTGAGGACGGGTAAATGAGAAATCTCGACTTAAGGTAGCGGGCAGAAGCTCATTTCTGAGGTGCATTTAGTTGAGGAGGCGAATCGATGTTTCGTACGCACATCATAGCCGGGCTGTTCATGCTCTCATCGGCTTGCGCCGCGTTTGGGCAAACGACGGTGTCAGCGCTCTCCGCGCCCTCAGCCTTTGGCCAGTGCGACAGCAACTACTACTGGGACAATGGCTACGGCAGTTGGCTTGCGCCAGATAACTGGTACCACGAAGTGTGGGACCCCGATCTTGAGGAATGCGTCGACGATGACACGATCCCAGGCGGCGCTGATTGGGCGCGCGTGTGGTGGGGTCATCCCTATATCTCCGGCGTCGGGGCAACCTGCGACTGGCTGGACCTTGATTCATCGCTGGACTTGCTACCCGGTGGCTCCTTGTCCCGTCGCCTAGAATCCATCGATGGGTCGTTCATTCAGACGGGCGGGACGAACACCGTCACGGAGGGTGTCGACCTTGGCGTAAGCGCCGGATCACACGGCACCTACGAACTCAGCGGCGGGACAATCGAATCGGGCTGGGTGGCCGTCGGATGTGAGGGGACAGGGGTTTTCAATCAGACCGGAGGAAGACACACACTGACGGGCGGTGGGCTGGGTCATGCCCTGGCAATCGGTTCTCAGCCCGGGTCCGACGGGCGCTATGAGTTGGCCGGCGATGCCCAGTTGTTCGTCACCACCGGAACGAATGTCGGGGAGGGAGGAGAAGGAGCTTTCATCCAGACAGGTGGGACGCACAGTGTTGCGGAGTACATGCAACTCGCACTTTCAACTGGCAGTAGCGGCACCTATGATCTCAGCAGCGGTACTCTATTGTCATATGGTATGACCGTTGCCTATGAGGGGACCGGCGTGTTCAGGCAGTCCGGGGGCACAGTTGCTTGTGATAGCGGTCTTGTTTTAGGAGTGATGCCAACCAGTCAGGGGACATATGAGCTGAGCCATGGCGATCTGTCGGCTGGTAATGAGACGATCGGCCATCAGGGTACGGCAATCTTCTCCCAGACCGGCGGGACGAACACGGTTGCGAATTGCTGCTTCATGGTGGGTGACCAGCCTGGATCGGACGGAACCTACGAACTGTATGACGGAGAGCTTTTGGTCGGCGACAGCGCCGTCGGCGCGGCCGGCACCGGATCGTTCATATTGTTCGGCGATCTCCTGTCCGGGGGCACGATCGTTTGTGATGGCACTGTTCATGTAGGACAGATGCCTAGCGGTGTCGGATGGTTCGTTCAGACCGGAGGAACGATCACGGTCAGGGACGCTATCAACCTTGGCGAAAGCGCCGGATCACACGGCACCTACGAACTCAGTGGCGGGACAATCGAATCGGGCTGGGCGGCCGTCGGATATGAGGGGACAGGGATTTTCAATCAGACCGGAGGAACACACACACTGACGGGCGGTGGGCTGGGTTATGCCCTGGCAATCGGTTCTCAGCCCGGGTCCGACGGGCGCTATGAGTTGGCCGGCGATGCCGAGTTGTTCGTCACCACCGGAACGAATGTCGGGGAGGGAGGAGAAGGAGCTTTCATCCAGACAGGTGGGACGCACAGTTGTGATGACAGTGTTGTTGTAGGAATGATGCCTACCAGTAACGGGACGTATGAGCTGAGCTATGGCGATCTGTCGGCTGGTAGTGAGACGATCGGCTATCAGGGTACGGCAATCTTCTCCCAGACCGGCGGGACGAACACGGTTACGAATTGCTGCTTCATTGTGGGTGACCAGCCTGGATCGGACGGCACCTACGAACTACACGGAGGAACGCTTTTGGTAGGATCCACCGTAATCATCGCCTCGGCCGGCACCGGTTCGTTCGAACTACATGAAGCAGCGCTTTCGGTGAACGAGAGCGTCCTCATCGGCTCGTCGGCTGGCACCGGTTCGTTCATTCAGACGGGCGGGACGAACACCGTCACGGAGGGTGTGGACCTTGGCGTAAGCGCCGGATCACACGGCACCTACGAACTCAGCGGCGGGACAATGGAATCGGGCTGGGTGACCGTCGGATGTGAGGGGACAGGGATTTTCAATCAGACCGGAGGAACACTTTCGGTGGAACAATGGATGAACGTCAGCTCGGAAGGAACCGGCACGCTGGTATTGAATGGCCCGTCGGCGAGCCTGGACGCGTCGTGCCTGGGGATTGGGAATTCCACTGGTGCGGGCTCGCTCTCGATCGCCAACGCGGGAGCTCAGATTAGCCTCGCGGAGCTGACTTTCGGAGCCAACGCGATGTTCACAGCGGTTCCGGGTTCGAGCATTCACATCACCGGCGGCAGCATTCAGAACTACGCCACGGACGAAAATGCGCTGGCAGGGCTGGAGAACCTCAACCTGATCTGCGAGGGGGATTCGATCTTCCTGGAGGCGGCGAGTTACGACGGCGGGCCCTACTCGCAATACTGCACCAACAACTTTGTTATCGATACCCTCACGGTCAACGGCGTCGTCTATGTGATCGACGACGTTGACAACGGCAACCGCGGAGGCACCCACGGGTGGAATGAAGCACTATACGTGAATACTGTCGCTACTGATACGGGCGGAACGGTGTACCTGGTCGACGTGAACATCTACATAGACTGCGAGGATCCCCCCGGTGGTGGCCCCGTGGTAATCTGCCACACCGACGGGTGCGGCGACTTCGACCGCAACTGTACGGTCGACTTGGCGGACTTCTCCGAATTCCACGACTGCCTCAGCGGCCCCGGTATGCCCATGACGCCGGAGTGTGCTCCAGGCGATTGCGACCGTGACGAGGACGTCGACCTTGCAGACTTCGCGTTGTTGCAGACCGTGTTCACCGGGTGATTGTGACTCTACACGGGGAAGGGGGGTACGGGGGTCAGGCTTACGTCTTTCCGCAGAGCGGATATAACGGAATCGGGCTTACTCTTCCCTGCCATCCGTGCCTCGCTCCGAGCGCCGCACTCGCCCAAGCCTCGATTCAAACTCCAGCGAACCGCCCGCCCGACGCACCTTCACGGGCCCAACCCGCGTAGCCAGCGCCAACCGGCACATGCTCACCCAACGCCGCCCCTTCCGACAGCATCCCACGCCCTGCGGTCCAGACACCCGGTCTCACTGGCCAAGTGCTCGCGCCCGACGCGCCCTGCCCGGCCGGCCCGCTGGACCATCCGGACGTGTCCATTGTCGAACCACCTTTCCACCCGGTCAACAAGTTCGTCAACGCCCTGCTGTGCTCTTTCCTCCCCGGAGCCCGCCCGGCGTACCCTGCACCCCGCGTCCTCAATCTCCAATCCCCAATCAATCCTCCGCCCCCACGCCGCCCCGCAGAGCACGTTTCTCAATTCTCTGTTTTCAATTCTGAATTCCCCGCCCACCCCGCATCCGCGCACCCGTAAGCTCCAATCCCCAATCTCCAACCCCCCGCCCCCCGCCGCAGACGTTCTACCACCCAAACCCACCAGGTTTCGCTTGCTTCGCCGACCGCGTTTCGCTAAGCTGGTCTTCGTTAGTGAGGGTTCCGGTGTAACCGCCGTCCAGGCGTCGCTCTCTCGGCGTCATTTTCAACGCCTGGACAAGGGAACGGCTGTTCGTCGTTGAGCGATACCGACGCCCGGCCCCGCGAGGGGCGGACGCCCACGCGCGCAGCGAGCCATAAGCGTGCCGGCAGCTCACCCGCGTCCAGCCGCATGTTTTCGGACGGTTGCTCCGAACCCGTCAGTTCGGCTGGACAGGTATGCAAACGAGACGCACGTTTCCGTGCGGGCTAGCGGTTGTTGCGGTCTGCGCTCTCCTGGGGCCCGCCGTGGCCTATCCGCTGGCCGATGACCCGCCGGTCGCCGGCCAACGCGGCGTAACCGGTCCTGAGGCGGACTACTTCAGCGCCCTGGGCATGATCGGCCGCGTGACCGGCAGCCACGCCGTCCTCAATCTGGTCACCTCCGCAAACCTCTCGGCCACCGTACAAGCCCGGGTACGGTGGGCCAAACAGCCCGCGGCCCTGCCGACCTCCCCGAATGTCTCGCCCGTTGCCCTGGCGGACCGTCCCTGGGCCACGCTGGGGCTCAAGATCACCGGCCTGCAACCCAACCGCAAATACTTCTATCAGGTGCAATACGAAACCTCGGACGACCCCGGCGTCTGGGTGAACGTCCCCTGCATCGGCGAGTTTTACTCGCAGAAGACCAGCGGGGAATCGTTCAGTTTCTGCCTTGTCGCCGACGCCCATTGGGGGCACGCCTGGCAGGTGCAACCCGGCAGTCCGCAGCGCTGGACCGGCGAGCAATGTCTGCGGCGCATCCTCGAGGACCGGGACTTCGATTTCTGCGTGGACCTCGGTGACTCGCCCTATCCCTTGACGATACGATCCGCTGTTGAGGCCCTGAACCGATACGCCGATTGGCGCGCCATCATGGCCGGCATCACCGCACGGATGCCCGTCTTCCTCGTCCTCGGCAACCACGAGCAGGAAGCCGGTTTCTTTCAAAGGGGAACCGACCACCCGCCGCAATACCTCTGGAACCACCTCAGCGCCACCCAGTACCAGCAGAAATGGGCCACGGAGGCCAGACTCCGCTTCGTGCCCAACCCTCGGGGCGACACCTATCCCCAAGGAGGAGAGGGCCCGCCGCAGTACGACAGCGCCGACGACTGGCACGCCGGAACCGACCCCTGGAACGACGGCACCCGCTCTCACATCCAGAACTTCTACGCCTGGACCTGGGGCGACGCCCTCTTCGTCGTCCTGGATCCCTTCCGCTACACACGCGTCGGCTCCTGTACCGTTCCCAACTCGCCCTCACAATGGACGCTCGGCCCGACGCAGATGCGATGGCTGCACGACGTGCTGGCCGCGTCCGACGCCAGGTGGAAGTTCATCCTGGCCCACCATCTGGTCGGTGGCGGCCTGATCAACATTTACGGGCAGTCGATTCAGGATGGTGGTAACGACTGGGCCTACGGCCGCGGCAGCGGCATCGAGGCGGACCGGCCCGGCACCGAGCAGGCCATCATTCACCGACTGGCTCTTCAGCACGGCGTCCAGTTCTTCGTGTATGCCCACGACCATGCCTTCTGTCACAGCGTCAACGACGGTGTCCATTACATCTGCTGCGGCCGTCCGACCTTCCTCAACGAGTGGTGGCGCGGCGAGGGCATGCGCGAGTCCTACGGAAACCTGCTCGTCCAGGGCCAGGACAAGCCCTGGACCAGGATGCTGTACTCCGTCCTGGGATACGCGAAGTTCTATGTCACGCCTGACCTGGTGACCATGGAGTGGATTCGCACGGGCTATTCCTTCCCACCTGCCATCGTGCCCATCCAGCAGGCCCGGCGCGACTGGCGCGAATCGTGGGCCGGTAAACCTTATCCGGTGGTTTCGCCCATCTCCATCGAGGTGTCCATGGTGCCGACGGACGTGGACGGCATACGGACGGTCCAGGGCGCCACTGTGACCCGTTTCTTCCGACGACCGCCGGGCCGGGACTACTACATCCAGCCCGATCGTGTCCGCCCGGAGGACTTCGCGAACCGCAAGGTTCCGATGGACGACTTCCAGCGAGTGGTCGCCGCTGTCGACACCATCCCCGAACACCTGTACCAGTACACTTGGTGGTACGACGGGGACGACGCCGGCGACAGCGGCCACAGAGACTTGGCGGATTACGCGGCCCTTCAGGTGTGCTACTCGCCGGAATCCGGTAGTGTGCCCTCCACAAAGGCCTGTGCGTGCATGGACCTGGACGACGACCAGGACGTCGATCCTCGCGACGTTGCGGCATTCATGTCTGGCTTTTCGGGACCGCGTTGAGGGCGGTACCGGCACGCCGGGTGCCACGGTGAGCGCCCGCCGGTGCGCCTCGGGAAGGAGACCTCTGCATGCGAATTGCGATGCTGGCTCCCATCAGTTGGCCGCTGCCGCCAAGCGGATACGGGCCGTGGGAGCAGGTCGCCTACAACCTCACCGAGGAGCTGGTCAAGCTGGGACACGAGGTGACGCTGTTCGCCGCGGGCGGTACGCGAAGCAGCGCGAACGTCGTCGAGACCGTTCCCCACGCACTGTGCACCTGGCCGGAAGACGAGCGATCCCGCCCGCAAGCGTACGACCCGGCCAGCGGACTTCTGGAAGGGCCGCCGGACGGGCGCGTTTTGGAGCAGGTTCACATCTCGACCTGCATGGAGCGGGCGGCGGCCGGCGAGTTCGACTTGGTGCACTCGCATTTGCACGTCCACGCGTTGGTCTACGGTCGGCTGATCCGGTGTCCGCTGGTGTCGTCGCTGCACGGGGCGGCCTGGGTACGGTCGGCCCACCCGATCTTCTTGAAGTACAAGGACCTGCCGTTCGTCTCGCTGTCCGACGCGGAGCGGCAACTGCTGCCCGAACTGAACTACGTGGCCACGGTCCACAACGGCATCCGGCTCGACGACTTCCCGTTCCAGGCGGACAAGGAGGACTACCTGTTGTTCGCCGGTCGGCTGGCGCCGGAGAAGGGGGCGGCGGAGGCCGTCGAGGTGGCACACAGATCCGGGCGTCGGCTGGTGGTGGCCGGCATGATCGAGCCGCAGCATCAGGCGTACTACGACGCGAAGGTGAAGCCGCACATCGACGGGCGGAACGTCGAGTACCTGGGGCTGCTGTCGCAGAAGGAACTGGCTTCGGTGTATCGCAAGGCGTCGGCCGTGCTGTTCATGATCAACTGGTGCGAGCCCTGCAGCATGGTGGGGATCGAGGCCCAGGCGAGCGGCACGCCGCTGATCGGCACGCGGTTCGGGTATCTGCCCGAGATCATCCTCGACGGGGAAACGGGGTTCCTGGTGGACACGGTGGCTGAGGCCGTCGGGGCCGTCGGGAAGTTGTCGCAGCTCGAAGCGTCCGCGTGCCGGCAGAACATCGCTACGCGGTTCGCCGCACCGGTGATGGCCAAGGGGTACGAGCGAGTCTACCGGTCGCTGATCAACCGGTGAGTGCGGCGCTTGAGGCGGCATTCCGTGCCGGCTTGTGAATCGGCGCGTGCTCCAATATTTAGTTGTGTCATGGGACGAATTCGTCCGTGTCGCCTCCTTTGGATCGGGCGCCGGCTTTTCCGGCGAGTGCTAGCCCGTGCGCGTCTCGTGCCCGTGGCCTTTTTCTTGTCGGCGTCTTGGCCTCCGGTGGCGTCGGCTACGCGCATCCGCGCCTGAGGGGTGCGTTCCTCTACCCTATATACTTGGCGCCCGATCACCTTCGGGGGGTCGGATTTGCGGAAAACGCGGCTGGCGGGGTCAAAAACCGCGATTTTTTGTTCGGATTCGGAGAGGACCGGATTGGGGATTGGAGATTGGAGGTTGGGGGTTCTGGGGAGGGTGGAGAAATACTAGGGATGTCAGGATGCGGAAGTCCGCACCAGTCGGAATGCGGAATGGGCAATGCGGAGAGGCGAGGTGAACCACGGAGCACGGAGGAGGCCGAGAACTGCCCGGAGATTGGGTGGTGGGCCGCCTGGTGGGATGAGGCGATGACCGGGGGCGGGAACAGGCGCGGCGACAGTTGATCATTTTTTAACTGCAAAGGCGTTGTCCGCAGATTTCGCAGATTGGCGCAGATTCAGGCCAGGCGAAAGGCAAACGGCAAAGGTAAGACGGTCACCGCAGAGAGCAGTGAGCACGCAGAGAGAGGCAAGAGAGGGAACAGAAAGCACAACGACCCAACCGCCAAGGGCGCCAAGCAACACACAACGGCAAAGCAACGGAGAACTCCAAGAAACTATGAAAGCCGGGTCTCCCGGTCGGTCGGTTTTCGGGATTATGGTCCCAGTCTTCTGACGGCCTGATCACGTGGATCGGCCAAGAAAGGCACGACCGAAACAAGGAGACCCGGTGATGAAGATTCTCGCACTCGACCTGGGCAAGAGCAAGTCAGTGGCCTGTATGTACGAGACCCCGACGGCGGATCACCGCTTCGAGACCGTCCGAACCACGGCCCTGGAGCTGGAGGAACTGTTGACTCGGGAAGAGCCCCAACGGGTGGTGATCGAAGTCTGCACCATAGCGGGCTGGGTGGGGGACCTGGTCCGGGCCCGGGACATCGAGCTGGAGGTGGCCAACCCGACGCACGACGCCTGGCGCTGGAAGAACGTCAAACGCAAGACCGATCGGGACGACGCCCTCAAGCTGGCCCAACTGTCGGCCATGGCCCAGTTGCCGACGGTGTACCTGCCCCAGCGGAAGGTTCGTCAGTGGCGGTCGCTGATCGCTTACCGCCAGGCCCTGGTGCGTCGCCGGACAGCGATCAAGAACCACATCCGCTCCGTGCTGGATCGGGAAGGGCTGTCCTGGCCGGCGAGCCGGGCGGGCTGGAGCGACAAGGCCCTGCTGTCCCTGCGGCGCCTGGCCCGGCCCATGGAAGAGGTGACCGGCGGATCGCTCTGGCGTGGGGAGTTGTTCGAGGAGTTGCGGCAGTACGACGCGGTGGGACGATCCCTGGGGGAAGTGGAGTTGAAGCTGAACGCGCTGGGTCGAGCGGACGCGCGGGTGAGACGTCTGCGTACGATTCCGGGGGTGGGCCCTCGACTGGCGGAGGCGCTGGTGGCGGTGATCGACGATCCCCACCGGTTCGGAAACGGCAAGCAGGTGGCGTGTTATGTGGGGCTGACGCCGAAACAGTACCAGTCCGGAGCTCAGGACCGGCACGGCCGGATCACCGGAGCGGGCAACCACTGGCTGCGCTCGCTGCTGGTGGAGGTGTCCTGGCTGGGGTTGCGCAACAACTCCTGGATGGCCGAGGTGTACGAACGCGTGCGTGGGGGCAGCTCGAGTCGCAAGAAGGTGGCCATCGTGGCGGTGGCCCGGCGGCTGCTGATTCGCTGCTGGGCCATGCTGCGGGACGAGCAGGTGTGGCGGCCGCCCGGTGGTGCGGCGGCGGCGTCGGGCCAGGAGCTGGCGGCGTGAAGGGGAGTCGTACGGTGGCCGCGGCATGAAAAAAGTCTCTTTTGGAAAGGTGACTGGGTCGCGTGTTTGTTGAGTTCCATCGCTGGATGGCTGGATCGACGGCGCATCGTTTGGCTTCTTGGGCCGCGAGCTCGTCGCCAAGAATGGGCGCCGTCGCATATGTTGAATGGGCCCGCGGAGAGGTGATCGCCCCAAGAGGGCGTCCGCGGCAGCCCGGATAGAAGGCTGAGCCAGTCGACCGGCAACCGGCTTGACAGACCCGGCTTCATAGAAGGAAGCCAAGGACGCCAAGGGGCGGGAACGGCGAATCGTGGATTGGGGATTCGAAGAATAGCGAATGGCGAATCGGAAAGGCGACGGCAGGACGGTCACCGCAACGAACGCGGGCGGCGCGGGGAGGGGTCGGGGTAGTTATGGTGTGCGTCGTGGCGGGACGGCGTGCTCGGGGGCGTGGTCGGGGAATCGGTGTGGAGGCGCGAGGTGGGGAAGGTCTGGTCCCGGCCGCGCAGGGCCACGGCGAAGGCCGGATCGTACGTGACGGACGCGTTCAGCGACCGAACGGGCGACTTCTCCGGCATGACCGGCCGCCACGGCCGTCAAGACAAAAGGCGGCCCTCCGCCCCGTCGTTCACGGGCGACCATCCCTTCCTCTTCCTGATCCGCGACACCCAAACCGGTACCATCCTCTTCCTGGGCCGAGTGATCAAACCGACGGGGCTACGCCTCGGCAAATCGGTATTTTCGCTCTCTCGCTAGGAAGGCATCGCGCCCTCCTTCGAGTATCGTAGTCACGCAGTCGCGCACGTCGACTTGGTCAATCCCGCCTTGATGCTCTATTCGCCCGCGAATCGTGGGGAGGCTAGGGTCGCCGTTGGTGCGCGGTTCAGTGTCGAGAACGACGATTTTTTCACTCTCGGCGTTTACGAGCATGTTTGCATTGTGAGTTGCAAACACAATCTGCTGCTTGTGCTTCAAGTCTTGGAGAGCCGGCAATATGTCCTTCGTTATAAACGCGTTGTCAAGGTCATCCTCCGGTTGGTCGATCACCAGGAGCCCATCGGTCTGCGCCAATAGAATTAGAAAGAGCGCAGTTGCCTTCTGGCCAACCGAAGCGTGCGAAAGCGGAATGTAGTCGTCGGCATCTACGTGCCTACGCAATTCGATTCGCGCCGCATCAGGGACGTGCTGACAGATTAGCACGCCGATCTGTTCATCATCTTGTGTCGTTACGACCTCCTTGAGCTTGTTGCCGACCGCCCCGATCCAAGGAAGGTCTGGCAGGGGCGTCTCCCTTTGCGCCCGCCCCAGCAACTCATCCTGGGCCACCTCGAAGCTCGCAACGAGGTGGTCCACTAATTCCGTCCAGAGCTCCGCCGGTTCGAGACCGGGCGCACCCTCCTCCACGCGACCGTGGAGAGTCTCTGCCAGCTCGCGCACGTCAGCGCGCGTGAACCGGCGCTTGTCCTTCAGGTGCGTCTGAAACTCCGAAATCGCCTCCGTCACGTCGCCTGCGCGGACGACCGTCATGCGCACCCTTTCCTTCGTGCTCGCGGTAAGTTGTTGGGCTAAACCGATGTAGATGTCTCCTTGGGCGCGTCGCGCGTCCCGCAGCTGTTGCACTAGGAGTCGTCTTCTCTTGCGACATTCTGTCACTTTCTCGTCAAGCTCTGCAAACGTGGCGAGGCGTGAGTCAAGATCCATAATCCGCTTTTGTAGCGGCTCGAGCAACGCGAGGTTGATGTTCTGGGCTTCCACTTCCCGTTTCGCAGCGTCGTACTCCTTGACGTGCTTGTTCGAGGCCTCAGAAATCAATTGGTACTCAGTGCTCGCACGCAGCGCAGTGGTCGCATGCTCCCAAGAGCGCTTGACCTCAGTCAGGGTAGCCATGAACTCCTCGGTCTGCGCCACCGCCGCCGTCTGCAAAGACCTGAGGGATTCCTCCGCTCCAGTGGAAGTCGAGGGAGCAGGTTCCTTGGTCTTCGCCAAAATCTTCATAGTAGTCGAGGCGAGCGTGTTTTGCGCCTGCTCAATCTCGTCGAGAGATCGAAAGATCGCGTCGCGGCTCGCGGCAAGCTGGAGGAAATCCCGGTGCGCTTGAAAAGCGGGATGAGCCGCCCGCTTCTTCATCTTCTCGAGATCCTGAAGCAGGCGTTCGCGCTCAGACACCAGCTGCGGTCGCTCGGCCAGTGCCCGTGCGCTGGACGCCAAGTCGATGGACAGCTTCTTGATGTCATCGACGTAGCCCGCAGCTTCACGCTCATAACGCGAGACCTCGGATAGCTGGTCAGATTTCAGAAAAGAGAAAAGGTTGATACCTTCTCTTTGGCTGGGGTCGAGGGAGAAGAACGATGGATGTCGCACAATGTTGGCGAGCTCGCGCTGCCCGAAGAGCCGGAGGTTTATTAAGCCCGCAGCCGAGGCACCATCGATGGGCACCCCACCCTCATAGCGTTCATCGGCACACTCGAAGATTCGCGTGGCCGCCATCGCGGCTCGCTCGAACCGATAGCGCTTTTCACCGACGCGTACGTGCAACTCGATTGTAGTCGATGGAAGGATCGTTCCTTCGGTGCTGCCCTCTTTTCGCAAGACGAGTATCTGAGCGTTGGGGCGGTCGTATTGACCAGAGCGCTGGTACTCGCACACGTGGGCAACGTACTCCAGGAGACATGACTTGCCTGTCCCTCTGCCCCCGATCAGTGAGGTCAGATGTCGACTAGGTTCGACATCGATCTCATCGAAGAAGACGCTCTCGCGGACTCGCAGGCGTTCGATCAGAATGCTCGGCTCCGAAAAAGGAGTGTCAGAGGTGAATGTTGCGCAATTCAGAAGCGCCTGGCGCAGGCCCTCCACTGAGAAGCTGCCGAGTTTAACGTACGATAGGCTTGCGTTGGCGAGCTCCTCAAATGAGCGTGCGTCGGAGGACTGAACGTATCCGGCGCGCGGGCAGCGATAATCAGGGAGGTTTCCAAGAAGTAAGCGCTGGGCCCTGTCATGACATTCAGCTAAGCGTCCAGCGAGTATCATGCCGTCAGCCAAGCCCAGTGCCTTCCGGTACGAGTCACGGTTGCGCGTAACCGCGTCCCCGTCCTGCAACATTCCTTTGTGGCCGGTTGCCACGACAAGGGCAACCAAGCGCTGCGAGAGGGCCTGTCGGACCTCGGCAAGGAGCTGCTCCAAGTTGAGCTCGCTTTCATGCCACCGTTTGTTGGCGAGTCCAAGGCGGAGGCTGTGATGAACACGAGTATCCAGGTCCTTGAGATCTTCCTCATCCGGGTTGGTGAGCAGGATGACTTGAAGCTGGTCGGATGACGTCAGTTCATACCCTGGAAAGACGACGGGGATTTCTGTCCTTCCGCCGGCCCGTAGTCGTTGAGCCATGTCTCTTACCAGTCTGGCGCCGCCGTGGACAATTGAGTTGTGTTGCGGTACGCCCACTACTTGACGCCCAGATGCGAAAAGACGCGGCAGATACTCTTCGGCGATGAAGTCCTCCGTGCTCTTGCTGGCCGGGTTGCGCCAGTCCGGGGGAGCGTGGACCTGGAAATCGCAGGCAAAGGAGCGCGCGCCCATTGACTCCGTCGAAGGGTCGCGGAACCTTGCTGGGGCTGGTGATGTGGACATGCGGCATACCTCCAAGGGCAAGGTGTACTACTTCCGGACGCCGGACAGAGTTAGACTAGGTTATCCGACCTGGACAGCATAACGTGTGGGCGAGCAACCAGCCAGTCCGAGTCGCTTGGCGCCAGCGGTTTTCTGTTTAATCCAACGTACTCTGATCGCCGCCCGGCTGCGTCCCCTTCCTTACGCCGTGGGTCTGCCGGCGAATTCCGCGATTGCATGGATTATACACGAAAAACGACGTGCTCGCTCCTCACCTCAAATCCGGATCCGTCGGCGGGTGAAAGTATCGCGGCCGCGGCCCGAAGAGGCGCTTCATCTCGTTGAGAATCCGTACCACCTGCCGCTTGTCGCGTTGCAGCCAGCGGGCGAGGACGGGGTCGTAGGTCCTGGCCCAGAAGTGGTACAGGCCGGTGGCGGCGTCGTAGCGCTGGCCGGTGAAGAGGAACGGGTTGCCGAAGCGGGAGGCGTCCGCGTCGCCGGGCAGGCGGGCGGTGGCCGGTCCGCCGAGGACGGCGGCCATCGCGGCCCAGTCGGCCTGGTCGATGTCGTTGTCGTCGTCGGAGTCGAAGACGAACAGGCACAGATCGGGATCGATGCATCCGCCGGGCTCACAGCCACTCGTGCCGCAGCCTCCGGTGCCGCAGGCCGTCGCGAAGCAGAGGGCGAAGCCGTAGGCGTCGAACAGGTCGATGTGGTTGTCGGCCCCGATGTCGAACTCGACCAGCCCCGGACGACGCCAGTACGGCGGGGGCGGCGTGCCGGTGGGCGGCGGAGCGTGCGTGTTCACTTGTCAAAGAGCCGGCGATCAGGGGCCACAAGATCGTCGTCAGCCGGGCCGATGCCACGCGTGGCACGCTAAGTTCGGGACGGTCGATCGTCCGCCACGTGAGGGTACCACGCCTCTGCTCTGCTTGCTATGCGCGTGGCCGTCCTTGCTCACGGTATGGCCACGTCCCGCGACGTCGGGATGGACCATGCCACGCGCCACTACGTTTCGCGGTCATCGTCTCCCCCACCTCCGAGGAGGTGGGCCACCCAGCAGCCATCAGCTATCAGCTATCAGCTATCAGCGATCAGGCAGCAGCTATCAGCTATCAGCTATCAGCCAGCAGCTATCAGCTATCAGCCATCAGCGAGCAGGTGCATCGAGATGCAGCCTACGACTGCGACGGCCTGCGAGCGGGCAGGCCGCTACACGCACTTGAACGGGCGGCTAGTCGAGGCCGGTGTCGCTTACGGCTCCGGTCTTGGTGTTTATGGTGGCGATGCCGCGGTCGTAGACGAAGAAGTAGAGGGCGACGTCGGGGGCCGGTGTGGGGGGGACGCTGAGGACCCAGAGTTCGAAGTCCTGGGGCAGGCCCTCGTCGGTGAGGCGTGCCCGGGCGGCGGCCTCGGTCATCTTGACCTGCAAGACATCGTAGTAGCTGACGCCGACGAGGGTCTCGTCCACGCGTTCGACGGACCATTCGGTACGATCGAAAGTCAGGAACCAGGTGGTCTGCGGGGCGTCGGGATTGACGACGGTGAACTCGTAGTCGGTGGTGGCGTGGCCGCCGCCGCATTTGGCGGCGTTGAGGCCGCCGGCCTCGATGACGATGGCGCCGGGGTCGAGGTCGCGGGCGCGGGCGGCGGCTTCCTCGAGGACCGCGCGGCCGTCGGGCTCGTCGTCGCCGAAGGAGATGCAGCCGCCGGCGGGCGCTCGGCAGGTACCGGTGTCGGGATCGCACTCGAGGGCGTCGTTGCAGACGACGTAGTCGCAGGGGCCGGGCGCTGGTGCGCCGCTGGGACCTCCGCCTCCCCCGCCGCCTCCGCCGCCTCCGCCTCCGGAGGCGCAGGCGAGACCGGCCAGCGACGCGA
>Ga0307380_10007107_pt1 | contig 14608 bp, 12 predicted proteins | sample UN3MG_FD_202239 | JGI IMG/M metagenome (GOLD analysis project Ga0307380, IMG submission 202239) | Soil microbial communities from Risofladan, Vaasa, Finland - UN-3 | ecosystem: Environmental > Terrestrial > Soil > Coastal area > Acid sulfate soil | place: Finland: Risofladan, Vaasa | collected... | reverse complement strand
GTTCTACAGTCAGGTATTGCGACAGGTGTTCACTGGCAGAAAAGGCTGAGTCGTTGAATTTAGACCTTGCCGTTCGGAAATGAGGGGGCGACGATGTGCGGCATTCTAGGTATCTGCGGGCAGGATGACGTTGCCTATGATCTTGTGTTCGGCCTGACCTCCCTGCAGCACAGGGGGCAGGATGCCGCGGGGATCGTGACCTTTGATCGTGCCTTTCGGATGCGGAAGGGTCGGGGGCTTGTCAGCCAGATTTTCCAAGAAGAGCACATCGAGCAACTCAGGGGTTCCTGTGGATTGGGCCACGTCCGCTATGCCACCATGGGGTCCACAGACGTGTTGGATGCCCAACCGGTTGCCCTCAATTACCCGTTCGGGTTGGCGATGGCGCACAACGGAAACGTGGTCAATTTCTCGGAGCTTCGTCGGTCCCTGTACGAGGAGCATCATCGGCTTCTCGACACCTCCAATGATGTGGCGCTGATTCTGTACACGTTTGCCGCCGAACTGGAGACCAAAGACCTGAAGAACCTTACTGTGGAAGATATCTTCGATACCGTGGAGGCTACCCAGAACAAGATCCAGGGAGCCTATTCAGCAATTGCGCTGATCGCCAACCACGGGTTCCTCGCCTTTACCGACCCTTATGGCATCCGACCTCTGGTGATGGGACGTAAGTTCACGGGCGAGGGAGTGGTCTACGCGCTGGCTTCGGAGACCACGTGTCTCGACTATTTGGGCTACGAGATGATGCGTGATTTAGACCCCGGTGAGGCTCTATTCATCGACGCGGATGGCCAGGTGCATCAACGCGTCTGCCACTGTGGCCACCAAGCGTTCTGTGTATTTGAATACATCTATTTCGCTCGAGAAGATTCGATCATTCACAACCGCCTGGTGGCAAACGAGAGGGTGCGGATGGGAAGATCTTTGGCCAGGACTTTCCAGAAGACCGGACTGAGCCCTGATATCGTCATCGACGTACCTTCTTCCGCCTACTTCTTTGCTTCGGGGCTGGCTGAAGAGCTGGGGGTTCCCTACCGACGGGGGCTGGCGAAGAATAATCACATCGGGAGGAGTTTCATTACCCCTTCCCAAACACAGAGAGAACGCCTGGTGCGACAGAAGCTCAACGCGATTCGAGACGTCATTCGCGATAAGAAGATCGCCGTAGTGGACGACTCGATCGTGCGGGGAACCACGTCGAAGCGCTTAGTCCAGCTGCTCCGGCAGGCCGGCGCGAAGGAAGTCTACTTCGTCTCGGCATCACCACCGATCAAATACCCCTGCATCTATGGAATCGATATGTCCAGTACGCGGGAGATCATCGCCGCACATTACGATCCGGATCAGGTTGCCCGCTACATCGAAGCAGACGCGGTCGTCTACCAAACCCTGGATGATCTCCAAGCCCTCTATGAGGATCTTCCCTGTTGCTATGCCTGCTTCTCCGGCGAGTATCCCACCGGCGCCACCCCAGCGATCCTCGAGGACGTGGCAAAGGAGAAGGCGAGATCCAATCGCTGATCGCCTGACGACGAACGAAGCAGTCTCGTCCGATCGTTGCTTGGGGGGTGGGGTACAGATGGCAACGTGGTTAGACTTCGAGCGACATAGGCCTTATCTCAGGCTGCTCCTTCCTGTCTGCCGCCTGCCTGTCCTTCGGACCTGTCTGCGTGCGAACACGCACAGGCAGACGCAGATAGGTTCCGGCACAGGCAGGGAGGAATTATGGATTGCGTCCCGGGATTCCGCCCGAAGAAGTCGGGCCGGAAGTACAGGAAATGAGTATTATGTCCTCGGAATCCTACATAGTGAGAATTAGAGGAGGTACTCCTACTGTGCCTGCAGTTGAAGTCAATCATATAGTCAAGTCCTACGCAGACAAGGCCGCGGTTAACGATCTATCTTTTTCTGTCGCTCAAGGTGAGATTTTTGGTCTAATTGGTCCTAATGGCGCGGGCAAGACCACCACCATCAGGATGATGATGGACATCATCAAGCCGGACTCGGGCGACGTGACAATCCTCGGCGAAAAGTTGAGTGAAGCCAGCAAGAATAAGCTTGGCTACATGCCTGAGGAAAGAGGACTGTATAAAAAACTGAGGGTCATAGATTCTATCGTCTACCTTGCCTCCCTCAAGGGTATGGACAGGCAGTCAGCCGAGGGAAAAGCTAACGAGTTGCTCAATCAGACGGGTATGCTTCCCCATAAGAGAAAGAAGATTGAGGAGTTGAGCCAGGGCATGGGGCAGATTATCCAGTTCATCGTAACTATCATCCATGACCCGGAACTGGTTATTCTGGATGAGCCCTTTTCCGGCCTAGACCCGGTTAATACTGAGTTAGTGAAAGGAATGTTCGCTGACCTGAGGAATCAGGGCAAAGCCGTAATCCTGAGCACACATCAGATGAACCAGGTAGAGGAACTCTGCGACCGCATACTAATGATAGACAACGGGCGGACAGTTCTTTACGGGAATCTGGTTGAAATCAAGTCAAGGTATAGAAGCAGTTCGGTTATTCTGGATTTTGAAGGTGAGCTGGGCGAAGTGCCTGGGGTTACCGAAAAACGAACTCACAAAGGCCACGTTGAGCTGGTACTTGATGGAAGCACAACTCCGCAGCGAATCCTGGAGCGATTGGTTAGTACCGGCATAGTAATCAATCGCTTTGAAGTAGCTACTCCCTCACTAAACGAGATATTTCTGAAGGTGGTGGGTAAGAACCATGAATAAGACGCTATTGATATTCAGACATGAATTCCTGCACACGATAAAGAGGACCGGGTTTATCATTATGACCCTTATCGTGCCACTCGTAGCCCTTCTGGCCATAGGAGTTTTCCAGCTCATATCAGGAATTGCGGAGCCGCCCGTTGCAGAAGAAGTAACCATTGGATATGTAGATAAGGCAGGCGGATTCGACCAGTATCCTACCCAGGGGCATATAGAGCTGGTTCGTTTCGACACACCTGACGATGCCACAACCGCCCTGATTAACGGTGATGTTTCCGAGTATTTCGTCATCCCCCCGGACTATATGTCAACCGGGGTAATTAACCGCTATACCCTGGAGAAAGAGGTGGAAACGCCCCCCATTATCGCCACGATCATCAAAAATTTCCTCACCAGCAATCTGCTGACGGGGAAAGTACCCCCAGAAACGGTATACCGGATAGAAGCCCCGTTAGACCTGGTGGTGACCAGACTTACCGAAACGGGGGCGGTGGCTACGGAGCAAGGCGGATACGGGAATGTTATTATCCCCGCAATTTTTAGCCTTCTACTGGCCCTCTCCCTGATGCTCTCTTCCACCTACCTGGTGCAGGGGCTGGGCGATGAGAAAGAGAGCCGCCTTATCGAAATACTGCTTTCCTCCGTTTCCACCCGGCAGCTGCTCATCGGCAAGGTTTTGGGACTGGGTACCGCCGGAATCGTGCAGGTGGCCATCTGGCTGGCCTCAGCACCGCTCTTGTTAAGACTGGCCTCATCCTCTTTCGGCGGCTTCATCAGCACGATACAACTACCAGCCAACTTCCTTATTCTGGGAATAGTCTATTTCATTCTCGGTTATTCATTGTTCGCCGCCCTCTCGGCAGGTATCGGCGCCATCAGCCCCAACGCCCGGGAAGGACAGCAACTGGCCATGATTTATACGCTCCTCGTCTTTGTGCCCCTCTGGTTCTCATCCTTACTGTTTATCTTCCCCAACAGTCCCATCTGGGTAGTGCTGACTATTTTTCCCATCACGGCTCCTATGGCGGTGATGCTGAGGCTGGGCGTGAGTGATATTGCTGCCTGGCAACTGACGGTCAGTATAGCGGTGCTGGTGCTCTCCACCATTGGGGTTCTGTTTTTATCCGTCAAGGCTTTCAGAGTTTACTTGCTCATGTATGGGAAAAGACCAAAGTTCGGGGAAATTATCCGAAGCCTCAGGAGTGGATAGGCTACGGTATCCGGCTATACGCATGAAATCGGACATTATACTGGCCCTAATTCCAAGCGAGCAACGTTTTAGCTACAATGGGCGATGGAATAGCGGGCAGGGATGAACGGGGAGCGGATGAGTAGCAGACGGAAGGGTGAGTTGGTGCTACGACCGTTTTGCGGAGGTCGGATCTTTGCTTTTGGTGTTTAGTCTGTTGACAACGCGCTTGGCCGCAAGAGCGATGGTGGAATAGTCCCGTCTAACAATCATTGTTAGGTCTCGTCTCTCATCGCCCTCGCCGAATTGCTCTCCTTACTTATGGATGCCAAGAATGAAGATCCGAGCCCGTAGATTCCCGTTGTTCGGCAATTTCACAAGTCGTTCGGTTCGAGGCCCGTGTGTTTCGAGATGCGTGCCAACATGCGCGGACCAATTTCGTCCCGATCTTGAAAGGCAAACGTGTAGTCCGGCCACCCTGGACGGGCAAGGACACGATGGGATCCCTTCACATCACGCTTGATTGACCAACCAATTTGCAGGAGGGCGGCAAGGACTCGACGCGCTTTAGTTGACGACCATCGGCTCATGCCGGAAGGGCGAAAAGCTCGTCCAATTCGGGTATAGATTCACCATGATCAAGACGGTCGGCAATAACGCGGAGAGCCAAAGCTTCTGCCTTGGATATCGCCTGCTCACGAGTCTGCCCGTAAACCATTACACCCGGCAAGTCCGGCACTTCGGCAATCCAGCGACCGTCCTCTTCTCGATCGATGTCGACCTTCATCCTGTCAACCTCCACATTGTAATGTACCAAACCGAAGCTCGATGAACAAGGCGCTCTTCGTATTCCTGTGAATTCGAGAGCCCTAGACCTTGCCCCAGGCTGCTCCTTCCTGTCTGCCGCCTGCCTGTCGCGGTCGTGACGCAGACAAGTGCCGGCACAGGCAGGGAGGAATCATGGGTTGCGTCCCCGGAATTCCCATGCAGTTGACAGACCCAGGGGGGGCATCCTAAGATAAGGCTCCCAGATAGTGTCACGTTCGAGCAAAGCTGCAGGGGGAACGGAGGAACTCTGGACACCTCAGCAGATGTTGTGATACAGCTTCGAGGGATTGTTAAGCGCTTCCCGGGTGTTATTGCCAACAATGGGATTGATCTTGAGATTCAGCGCGGGGAAATCCATTGCCTACTCGGCGAGAACGGTGCCGGTAAAACGACCTTGATGCGCATCCTCTACGGGCTCTACCAGCCGGATGAGGGTCAGATTCTGCTGAATGGCGTCCCGACTAGGATTCCCTCACCGAAAGCTGCGCTTGCACACCGCATCGGCATGGTTCACCAGCTCTTTCGGCTTGTCCCGACACTATCTGTAGAGGAAAACATCATTCTCGGATTGGACGAGGGGAGAGGGCCCTTTCTCAACTTTCGCCTAACGCGAAAGAAAATAGGAAAGATCGCCGCCGAATATGGCCTCCAAATCGATCCGCAAGCAAAGATCTGGCAGCTTTCCGTCGGGCAACAGCAGCGGGTGGAAATCATGAAGGCCCTGTACCGCGAGGCGGACATCTTGATCATGGATGAGCCGACCAGCGTACTCACTCCGCAGGAAGTCGATCAGCTATTCGCCACGCTCCGCACACTGGTGGACGATGGACTCACCATCATCTTCATCACCCACAAGCTGGATGAGGTGATGCAGGTCAGCGACAAAGTGACCGTGTTGCGTCAGGGCAAGGTCGTGGCGACCGTTCCGACCGCGGAGACAGACAAGCCGTCACTCGCAAAGCTAATGGTCGGGCGTGAGGTCGTCTTTCGATTGGAGAAACCGCCCTGCACACGGGGCGAGAGGCTCCTTGAGGTCAGGGATCTCCACGTACTGAACGATCGAGGTCTTCCTGCGTTGCGCGGCGTATCGTTCGATCTTTATGAAGGAGAGATCCTCGGTGTTGCCGGTGTATCCGGCAACGGGCAGCAAGAGCTTTCCGAGGTTCTCACCGGACTTCGTCAGGCGGCACGAGGAAAGGCCGTCCTGGAATCGAGCGATCTTGCGGAATGCTCGGCACGGGAGATCGCCGACCTCGGGGTGGCTCACGTTCCCACCGAGCGCGTTCGCATGGGAACGGTTCCCAATATGAGCATCCGCGAGAACCTGATTCTGAAGACCTATCGTCATCGGCCATTTTGCCGGTGGAGCTTTCTTGACCAAAGGGCGGCGCACCAAAACGCATGCCGCGCGATGGAGGAGTACACGATCATGGCCCCCAATGATAGAACGGCGGCGAAGCTGTTGTCTGGAGGGAATATCCAGCGGATGGTCCTCGCGCGGGAACTGTGCGGCAAGCCGCGATTAGTCGTTGCGGCTCATCCGACCTACGGCCTCGACGTCGGCGCCACGGAACAGATACGGCAGGTGCTTCTGGGACAGCGTGACGCAGGTGCTGGGATCTTGTTGATCTCGGAGGATCTTGACGAGCTACTGACGCTCTCTGATCGGATCCTGGTCCTGTTCGGAGGACTGGTTATGGGAATTGTCGATGCCGAGCAGGCCGATCGAGAGACACTCGGCTTGATGATGGCCGGGGCAGCAAGAGAGAAGGTTCAAGCATGAGGGCACCTTCATTCCTCCAAGTGGAACGACGTGCGACGCCATCCCCGCGGGTCGTGCTCGGAGTTTCGCTCCTGGCGATCCTTGTAGCACTCATCGCGGCCGGAATCTTCTTCCAAGCATACGGGGTTTCTCCGATCCGGGCGTACGGCGACATCATAAAGGGCGCGTTCGGCAGCCGGCTGGGCCTGACGGAGACGGTTCGAAGAGCAATCCCGTTGCTTCTTTGTGGCGTAGGATTGACGATAGCGTTTCGCGCCCTGTTCTGGAACATCGGTGCCGAAGGGCAGCTTCTGATCGGGGCAACTGCCGCTACGGGTGTCGCGCTGTTCTCGGGTCTGCCCGGCCCGCTGCTTCTGCCGGTGATGTTCCTCGCCGGATTCGCTGCCGGAGCATTTTGGGGGGCCATTCCAGCGGCGCTGAAGGCAAAACTGGGGATAAACGATGTCATCACCACGCTGATGATGAACTACATCGCCATCTATATTGTGGAGTGGCTCATACACGGTCCGTGGAAGGGACCTACGATGCGTGGCTTCGCCTACACGGACCGATTTCCGGCGGCGGCGATCCTCCCGACTATCGGGATCACGCGGATCCACTGGCCGACGCTGGTGATAGGTGTGGTTCTGGCGGCGTTGGCGTTTGTTCTCGTACAACGAACACGCTGGGGGTTCGAGATTCGCGTTGTTGGGGAGAATCCTCATGCGGCAAGGTTCTCCGGCATCAGCCATTTCAAGATAACGGTACTGGCGATGGTTGTCTCCGGAGGCTTAGCCGGCCTGGCTGGAGTTGGAGAAGTTGCGGGGATTCATCACATGCTGTTGGGACCGACCCACGTCTCAATGGGATACGGCTACACAGCGATTATCGTCGCATGGTTGGCGCGGAGGAGTCCCCTGGCGGTTATCGTCACCTCGCTTCTGTTCGCAATCATCATGCGGGGCGGAGACGTCATCAAGGTTTCGCTTGGGTTGCCTTTTCAGTTGGTCAACGTTTTCAATGGGTTGATTCTGTTTTTCCTAATCGGGAGTGAGATTCTGATGCGATACAGGATACGATTGGCGCCTAGGAGGACGTGATGGGATGGGAGAACTGGGTCATCACAACGTTCAGCCGAACCCTGGCCTACGGTACTCCACTTCTGTTGGCGACGCTTGGTGAGATCTACGCGGAACGCGCCGGAGTCCTCAATCTTGGGGTGGAAGGGATGATGATCATTGGGGCGTACGCCGCCTTTTCAGTGGCGCTCACTACTGGGAACGCGTGGCTGGGCATCCTTGTGGCAGCGGTCGTCGGTGGGGCCTTTTCGCTCATCCATGCCTTTGCCAGTGTCACCCTGAAGGCCAACCAGGTCGTGTCCGGTCTTGCGCTGACGATGCTCGGACTTGGACTCTCCGGCGTACTGGGTCGGGGTTGGGAGGGAAGGCCACTTCTGGCCCCGCTACAGAAGATCACGGTTCCCGGTCTGTCGCAAATCCCCGTTCTCGGGCCGATCCTGTTTGATGGGCTGAACCTGCTCGTTTACATCAGCATCCTCTTGGTCCCGCTGATGTGGTACGTACTCTATCGTACGAGGATCGGAATCAGCATTCGGTCGGTCGGTGAGGACCCGGCGACTGCCGACTCTCTGGGTGTCAACGTGTCACTCGTTCGCTATGCATGTGTCTTCGTCGGCGGGATACTCGCCGGTGTGGCAGGGGGGTATCTATCGGTGGCCTACCGTCCGGCCTGGACGGAAGGGATGACGGCAGGGACGGGGTGGATCGTCATCGCACTCACGATCTTTGCATTCTGGAACCCTGCACTTGGCCTGGCGGGGGCGTATCTGTTCGCGGCGCTGTTCCACTTGTCGTTCCGTCTGCAGGCGTGGGTGTCGCCGGAGTTCCTCAAAGCAATGCCCTATGCCTTTGCCATCCTTGTTTTGGTGATCGTGTCCCGGGGAACGCTTCGCAAACGAATGGGAGCGCCGGCTGCGCTTACGTTACCCTACACAAGGGGTGAGGAGTGACTGTATCTTAGGAAGGAGGTGGGAGAGAGAAGGAAATGACAGGTCGAAGAGGGCTACGAGAAAGAAAACGAACCAAGGAGGTAGTAATGAAGAAACGTCTTGCGTTCGCAATGTGTGCGGCAGTGTTGGTTGTCTTCATCGTCGCTGCGGCGACGATGGCCGAGGAGTACGTGCCCGGGGACCCAATGAAGGTCGGATTCATTTATGTCGGACCGATTGGCGATCTGGGGTGGAGTCACGCGCACGATGACGCGCGTCTCATTTGCGAGGAAACTTTCCCCTGGCTGGAAACGATCTACGTAGAGAGCGTAGCTGAGGGAGACGAGGGGCTGTACATCGATCAGTTGATCCAGGACGAAGGTTGCGATGTCGTCCTCACCACGAGCTTTGGGTTCATGGACGGAACCCTCGCCGGAGCGCAACGCCATCCCGACCAGATTCTCGCTCACTGTTCGGGGTTCAAGCGCAATCCCAACATGATGACCTACATGGCCGACTTCTACCAGATCTACTACCTAAACGGTTTGATGGCAGGGGCGCTTTCCAAAACCGGCAAGATTGCCTACGTCGGTGCATTCCCTATCCCGGAGGTCAAGCGCCACATGAGCGCGTTTGCCATTGGAGCCCGCGAGGTCAATCCCGACATTGAGGTTCACGCGCGCTGGATCTACGAGTGGTTCAGCCCAACGGCGGCCAAGGAAGCGACGGAAGCGTTGATCGCCGAAGGCTGCGACGTGTTCGCGTTTACCGAGGATTCGCCCACGGTGGTACAGGTCGCGGCAGAGAGTGACCTGACATCGTTTGGCCACTATTCACCGATGTACGAGTTCGGACCCGATCACATCATCTCCGGTCAGATCGCACACTGGGAAGCGATCTACCTCGACTTCCTGGCCAAGATCTACGCCGGGGTGTATACGGCAGACAACCTGGAGAATCTCGACTATTGGTGGCTTCTTCAGGAGAAGGCCGTGGAGATGGGCGCCGAGCCGGGCATGTTGATCAACCCCGTTTTTGTCGGGGACCTACAAGCGGTCATGCAAAACGATCCGCTTCTCGGAACAATCAGCGTGTACGATTTGGTCCTCAAGCGAATGGAGCAGATGTCGGACCCGTCGATGGTCTTCGACCCGTTCTCCGGTCCGATCTACGATCGGAAGGGCGAGCTGCGGGTTCCCGCGGGTTCTCGCATGTCGGTCCTCGAGCTGACGACGATGGAATGGGCGGTTGACGGGATCGTTGGACCCTATCCCGGCGAGCCGTAGAATCACGATGCAGTTGATCAGCGGCTGCTTCCGGTGGGGAGCAGCCGCCTTTTCGTGTGCATGAACGATCGAAGGCCACTACACGCAGTGACGCGTGATCTTGTTGATGTCGTAATGGGCCGCCGTCCTGCTGACCTCGTCATCCGCGACGGTCGGTGGGTGAACGTCTGCTCCGGCGAGATCATCGACCACACCGACATTGCCGTTTCGGGAAGCCGCATCGCCTATTGTGGCCCTGACGCCCGTTCGATGATTGGTGAGAGCACCAAGGTTATCGAAGCCGAGGGACGGTACCTCGTTCCCGGTTTGCTCGACGCGCACGTGCACGTGGAAAGCTCGATGTTGACGATTACCCAGTTCGCCCGCGCTGTCCTCCCCCACGGGACGACCGGCGCGTTCATCGATCCGCACGAGATTGCCAACGTCCTCGGCCTTGCCGGCGTCAAGCTGATGGCCGACGAGGCGCGGGCCACCCCGATGCAGATCTACGTGCAGGTTCCCTCCTGTGTTCCCGCTGCGCCTGGTCTTGAGACGGCGGGCGCGAGCATCGGACCGCAGGAGGTCGCCGAGGCGATGCGCTGGCCGGAGGTGATCGGCCTGGGAGAGGTGATGAACTACCCCGGCGTTGCCGCCGGAGACGAGAAGCTACACGCAGAGATCGCGGAGACGCTAAGGGCCGGTAGGATTGTCGGTGGGCACTATGCCTCCCCCGATCTGGGCCCAACCTTTCACGCCTACGCTGCAGCCGGCCCGAGCGACTGCCACGAAGGGACGCGGATCGAAGATACGATCGCCCGGGTGCGACAGGGGATGGTGGCGATGCTGCGCCAGGGCTCGGCGTGGCACGATTTGGCTGCTCAGCTACCCGCCATCACCGAGCGCGGCATCGATTCGCGGCACGTCGTGCTGTGCACCGACGACCGCCATCCGGGGACGCTTCTAACGGACGGCCACATGGACGATGTCGTCCGCTTGGCCATTTCTGAAGGAGTCCCACCGATGACCGCGATCCGGATGGCGACGCTGAACACGGCCGAGCACTTCGGGGTGGCACAGGATGTCGGTTGCATCGCTCCCGCCCGTTTCGCCGACATTCTCATCGTCAGGAATCTCGAACGGTTGGCGATCGACCTTGTCATTGCTGCCGGACAGATCGTCGCCGAGAGCGGAAAGCAAGTGAGTGACTTCGTTTCGTACACCTACCCTCAGGAAGCGTTGGAGAGTGTGCACCTGGCCCGACCACTCGCTGCGAGCGATTTTGACATTCCAGCGTCCATTGAGGAGGGAACCATTGCCTGCCGGGTGATCGAGGTGATTGAGAACCAAGTCCTCACTCGTGCAGTACGCGCTGAGCTTCCGGTTAAGAGCGGGAGGGTACTCCCCGATCCAAATCGAGACATCGCCCTTCTTTCTGTGATGAAGCGCCACCACGCAAGCGGGCGGATTGGCCTTGGCCTGGTGAAAGGATTCGGCCTCAAGGGTTGCTGTGCCCTAGCAAGCACCGTGGCGCACGATGCACACAACCTTCTCATCATGGGGACCGACGCAGAAGAAATGGCCAAGGCTGGCAACCACGTGGCGCAGATGGGAGGCGGCGTGTGTCTGGTGAAAGACGATCAGATCCTTGCTTCGATTCCGCTTCCGATCGCCGGTCTGATGTCCGATCAGCCGGTGGAGACGGTTGCAGAACAGGCCGAGGCACTGCACGACGCGCTGCGAAGTTGCGGCTGCACCCTCAACAACGCGTTCATGCCCTTCTCGTTTCTCGCCCTTCCCGTGATTCCTGAGGTGCGATTGACCGATCTTGGCTTGGTAGACGTTGCCACGCAATCGCTGGTCACATTGTTTCCGTGAGGCAGAGCAACTCACCCCTAACCCATTCTCCGATGCACCCCGATTCGGTAAATCCGGCAATTGACGGACAGCATCGCACCCAAGAGAACGCTCAGCTGTGCAAGTTCGAGTCCTCTTAGGTTGCCCGAGCAGGGAGCTCCACAATCGTTCCCGTTGGCTCCAGACCAAGGGCCTCGAACTCACCTTCAGCGCCTCACCGTTTCTGGCGCAACAGTCGGCGATCTAGTGTTGCAGGACCTCTTCCAGGGCAATGCCTCTCTAGGGTGGGCGCTCCTACCGCTGTTTTAACTGACGGATTGGTCCGGCAGTCCCTCTTGCGGTCTACCTCTTTTTTGCCACTGCGTCTTTGAGAGCTTTCCCCGCCTTGAACGCAGGAACTTTCTTCGCGGGAATCTTAAGAGGTCGTCCTGTCTGAGGATTTCTTCCTGTCCTTGCCTTCCTGCTTCTGGCCTCGAACTTGCCAAAGCCGGTCAATACGACAGGCTCGTTGCCCTTCAGGGCTTTTGTAATCACCTCTAACGCAGTGTCGATGACCTTCGCGGTTTCAGCCTTGGACATCTTCGCCTTCTTGGCCACTTTCTCCACGAACTCCGTTTTGTGCATGTGCTACCCCCTCAACTAGAGAATTTCGATCAGTATAGCAGTGGATTAGAACTTTGCCAACACTATGGCAACGACGCCTTCCGCAACGGAAGGTTTCCATATGTTGCGCAGACTTCGCTGGATGACGAAGAATAGCATTCGCATGCCCCGCCCGGAAGGGCGGGGTTCTCTACTGCACAGTCCGTGTGGTAGGAAGCACTTGCTCCTAGATTCGACGGCGACCGACAACGCTGGACGCAGAAGCCATCCTTGGTTCATTCCTCTGCCCGGAAAAGGGGAGCGCTGGAAGACTCACGGACGATTTTGTCACAGACTCGGCAGTACACCGAGTATGCTTCCTCCCCGCCTTGGAGCACCCTCTCGGTCGAGCCCACGGTTCTAAGGTTTCTGATTGCCAAGTCCGATCCGCATCGCTGACACACCGAGGTCAGTCTGGTTATCTTCTCGCTTTCGGCGAGCAGCTTCAGCGTCGTCCCGAATGCCTCTTTTCTGAAGTCCTGGTCCAGTCCGCCGGCAAGGACGATTTTCCCGGCATCAGCCAGCTCCGTGAGTACTGGCACAAGTTCCTCGCCGAAGAACTGTACTTCGTCGATTCCCAGGACATCGTAGTGCTCGCCGGTTTCTTGAATGTCTTGCTTCGAGTCGGTCCTGATAAGGTCGATGCCTTCGTAGGGAACGCGGCCGGAGTGTATGACCAGGCTGCTCGACCTTGTGTCGGCGGAGAAGAGCACCACGCGTTTTCCCGACCTCGAGAAGCGTTCGAGCTGGTGAAGAAGAAAAGAGGTCTTTCCCGAGAACATAGGGCCAATGATTGCGTGAATGTATCCCCCTGCTGGCATCTTCTCACCCCGTAGGCATTATGCTTGGTATTCGTCCTTTCAGACAAGTGCGCTATTGCCGTCCTTGTCGAGCAACAAGAACCATGCATTCCCCTTCTCAGGCTCTGAGATCAGCTTCTGTTGGGTGTGCGATCTTCGCCTTTGCTCAGTTGGATCTGGATAACCCCCATTCCAGAGTTGCGATCACCCTGGCACGCATTGTGCGAGGTGTCGAAGCTCGGCCGCCGATCTTGGCTCGGTGGATGTGGTTACGCAATACTTGCCGTCATTTCTGCATGGGGCCGTTGACCAAGATGTCCTTACTGCAGGCCGAGATAGCGGCGCTGCGCGTCGGTGAGCCTATCGATAGCAATTCCCAGCGTGTCCAGTTTCTTTTGGGCGACCTGTGCATTGACTTTGTCCGGAACCGGATAGAGACCGGGTGAAATCGGGGCATGGTCTGCAATGTAGCGCAGGGTCATTGCCTGCAGCGCAAAGGAGATGTCCATAATCTCCACCGGATGTCCGTCTCCGGCGGACAGATTGACGATGTTTCCTTCTCCCAGCAGGTACACGCACTTGCCGTTCCGTGATCGAAACTCTCGAATGCCGGGGCGGACGAGCCTGTCTGTCACCGCGAAGCGAGCCAATGCTGCGCGATCTATCTCCAGATCGAAATGGCTCGCATTGGCTATGACCAGTCCGTCCTTTGCGTTTTGCAGCGTTTCGTCGGTGACGAGATCGCGACCACCGGTGGCGGTGATCAGAAAGTCAGCGTGTCTGATCCCTTCGAGAAGAGGCGCCACGGCAAAACCGTCCATCACCGCTTCCACGGCCTTGATCGGATCCACCTCGGTGACGGAAACCCGTGCACCTAGGCCACTCGCACGAAGGGCGAGCCCCCGGCCACACCATCCGTATCCGGCGATCAGCACGTCCTTTCCTGCGATCAGCAGATTCGTTGTGCGAAGGATCGCATCCCACACCGACTGGCCGGTGCCGTAGCGGTTGTCGATGAGGTGTTTCATCTGCGCCTCGTTGACGGCGAACACGGGAAACCTCAGCACCCCGGCTTTGTCCCATACCCGAAGTCGCGTCACTCCGGTGGTGGTCTCCTCGGTGGCCCCGAGGACCGACGTGCTGGCTTGTGGGTACTCGTCGAGCAGTAGAGCGATCATGTCGCCGCCGTCCTCAAGCAGGAGATTCGGTTCCGCCTCCAGACTGTGGCGGAGGCAGTCCAGGTACTCCTCCTCGCTCGCCCCGCGACGGGCGTTCACGGTCAGTCGATCCTCGCCCTGAAGTGCTTCGACGATCGCATCTTGCGTGGATAGCGGATTGCTTCCGGTAAGAAAAACCTCGGCCCCGCCGTCTCGAAGAAGGAGTGCCAAACAGGCAGTCTTTGCCTCAAGGTGGATGCTCATCGCCAGCCGCTTGCCGGCAAACGGCTGTTCGGCCAGGAAGTCCGCCCGAAGAGCCGCCAACAGTGGCATGTGCGCCCGGGCCCATTCGATCTTCTTTGTACCTG
>Ga0307380_10007106_pt1 | contig 14609 bp, 21 predicted proteins | sample UN3MG_FD_202239 | JGI IMG/M metagenome (GOLD analysis project Ga0307380, IMG submission 202239) | Soil microbial communities from Risofladan, Vaasa, Finland - UN-3 | ecosystem: Environmental > Terrestrial > Soil > Coastal area > Acid sulfate soil | place: Finland: Risofladan, Vaasa | collected... | reverse complement strand
ATATAATAAAGCATGTGAGTTGGTTATTAAAACATTTCCTTATAGGGAACAACTACATGAAGAACATCCTGAATGGCATTTAAATGCTTGGGATGCAGGATGGTATCAAATTAAATTGATCTTGAAGAAATACTTTAAGGATGATTTGAAAGAGTTTAATATTCTATATAAAGAATTTGAAAACAGAATGAGAGAAGGAGTTTATAAATTTGGATTCCTTAAATAATAAAGAACCCTTATAATAAAAGGAGACACCAAATGGCTGTCATGACGAAATTACAACAAACCTACATTAAAGATATTGAGTCTAATTTGCAAGTTATCTTTAATGGAAATAATACAAGAAATAATGCTGATTTATTTATAAAAAAATATGCCGAAGAAAACAGGGAGTTTAGAGTTAAAAACAATAAACAAACTCGGCCAACAGGAAAGCAACTACGGTTTATAAAAGATATTGAAGAAGTCTTGGAAATAAAATATACCGGACGAACTGTAAAATCAGCATCAAAGTTTATTCAAAAATATCTTACAGAGTTCGATTCTAGAACAGGGATTGAGCGAAAAATCAAACAATATTACAATGGAATGGCAGACAAGATAGATAGAGCTCAGAAAAATAAAAGAGCGAGGAGAGTTTAAATAGAAAGAGGAGAATAAAAATGAATCAAGTACATCAAAAAAAGCAACTCGAAAAAAAGTTAATGAAAAGAGGAATGCTTAAAACAATTGAAGGACAGATCATTGAACCTCCAGATCGACTGTACGACAAGTTAGGTGAAGAAGTATTATGGATTCTCAATGAAGCAACTATTAAACTATCATGTGACGATTTCTCAAAATATCTTTGTAAAGATTACAAAATTATGAATAAAGTTTTGAGAAAACTAACTACATCTAATGTCGGTTTGGTTGAAAAGAAAAAGATTTATGGAAAGTATTACTATACTGCAAATTTTCAAAAAAACCTTAATATTCCGACCATCTACAAACTAGTACGGATGGAATCAACTAAAAGTATTAGATAAAGGATTAATTATGAGAAAGAAAACATTAACAATAAATTGTAACGGTTGTAATTCTTGTCAGGTTAATGACTCCAATCAATTTGTATGTGATTGGGGAAAAGGGAATAAAATTATGGAACCCGCAAAAGGCAAGAAAACTATATCTTGTAAGTTGAAAAGATAACATCATGTCATATATATTAAAAGACCACAGAGAAGCATTTGACGAACCTATTGCTAATATAGGCAAAGATATTAGATCAGTGGAGGAATTACATTATTGTATAACAAGCTTAATTCATAACTATACAAAGAATCGTATAATGAGATATGGTATGCTGAATGAGTGTCTTGGTGTATTAGATGCAGTAGCAAGAGAATATTATCGAAAAGTTGTAGCACCATATGAAGACAAGAAAATAGAAGAAAATGGAGACGTTGAAATTTTACCAACTACATAAGGAGCACCACAATGGGAACCAGAGCTGATTTCTACATCGATAGAAATAATAAAATAGAGTGGATTGGTAGTCTATATAAAGATGGTCATCCGTGGAATATACCAACTGATATATTGATTCAAATAAATCCTGTGATGTTTGAAGAACTCACAATAGATTTTTTAGAATCACAAAATTCATCAATAAGAAAAAATGGTGATGCTTGGCCATGGCCTTGGGAAGATAGTCTTATGACTGACTATTCATATATTTTTAAGATGAATAAAGTGTTTGCATACTCACCGGAGATAAAATGTCTTTTCGATCCACTACAAATAGTTCAGGGAGAAGATCTTGAATGGGCAAGTTTTCAATACTCTTTTGTTCATTTTCCTACAATGTTGAAACGAGCAGTTATATCTACAGAGGAGTTGTTAAACCAATATGGATATCAATTTACCGAAGTTATATAAGGACTATGGAATATATTCTAACTATAGAAATTTTCCATTAGATATTGATGGATTAAAACCAGTTGAAAGACGTGTGTTGTTATCAGCATATAAAATTGCCAGAAATGGTTTTGTAAAATCAAGACAAGTTGATGCATATACAATCGGTCACTATCATCCGCATGGGGAATGTTATGGAACAATTGTTCAGTTAGTTCGTCAAGGATTTCTCACAGGACAGGGTAATTTTGGCACCAATGTTGGTATAGAACCCGTTGGTCCAGCTGCCCCAAGATATACTGAATGTAAAATCAGTCAACAATCATTAGATATGGCATTTAAATATTTTAAATATACTACAATGGTTGATACTGAATTGGGAGATAAGGAACCTTTTTATCTTCCAACTATGTTTCCAATCTGTTTAATGGGGAATGAATATACACAGGGAATAGGATTTGGTTATAAAACATATATACCCTGTTATGATGTAAAAGATCTTTATCAAAGGTTGTTGTGGTTATTAAAAATAAGAAAAAGAAAACCGATCATACAACCAATAACAAATTGTAATATTACCTCTTCACCTGACGTTGTTGAAAGTTTATTAACTACAGGGAAAGCAAAGATTGCTGTAAGCGGTGTATTTGATGTTAACTTGAGAAACAATACAGTCGTGTTAAAATCATGGCCGCCCGGAAAAAGATTTGAGTCATTTTTAAATAAATTTTCAACAGAACTGGATTCTGGTATGATAGGATTTACAGACTTATCAGTTACAGAAACAGATATATCATTTCAGGTATTAAGAGAAAGAAACAGAGACAAAATATTTAAAGACTTTGTTAAAAAATTAAAAAATGAAGTCAATGGAACAATATCATTTGAAAATGTATTAGTAGATGTAAATCAACAAGTTATTATCAAATCAGTTGACGATATGCTTTTAGATACATATAATATGTTTACTAAAACAAATGAATCTATGTTGAATGAAGAAATATCAAAAGTCAATGAGTTGATTTCTGAATATAGCATTCTTGAAAAAATAAAAGCTCCATTGGCAAAATGTATTGGAGAAGGAAGAGATATAGATTTTTCATTGAATGTAATTAAGAAGTCAACGGGGGTTGATATTGAAACCTCAAAAATGTTGATTGATAAATATAAAATCAGGAAGCTATTAACTTTAAATACAGATACAACAGAGCTGGAAAATAAAGTTAAAGAATTTTCAGATAACTTATCAAACCTAACAAATTTTGTATTGGAGCAATATAATGGGTTATGTAATTGAACAGGAGATATAATATATGTATAAAATTGAAAAAAGATTTACATTGCCAATAGGTCATAGATTAAGCAAACATTCCGGTCGGTGCTTTTCAATTCATGGGCATAACTTTGCTGTATTAATTGGAATTAAATCAGAAACCTTAGATGATAATGATATGGTTATAGACTTTAGTCATTTGAAATCAGTTGTTAATGGGTTTCTTGATACACTTGATCATTGTTTGGTTTTAAATAAATGTGATACAAGTCTTTCTAATGAACTATCTTCTTGTGGAATGAGAACTCTAATTGTTGATCATGACCCAACAGCAGAAAAGTTTTCTGAAATTATATACAAAGAAGTAGAGAAAACATTATGCAAGATGTATCCATATATTACAATGGATTATGTAACAGTATATGAGAACGAAAATTCAAAAGCAACATATGTAGAGGATTAACAATGGAAATTATGAAGCGTTCTGGTTTGCTAATTCCAAAGCAATATCGAAACTCACAAATGTATGTTAAGATTAAAGAAAAGCTGGAGAGAAGAACGCGATCATATAATTCATCAGAATATACAGTAAATACATTCTATATTGAATCGGAGAAGTTTCTTTTAATTCCAAGGAGCTTCCCGATTCATAAATATGCATTTGATACAGATATTCACGATTACAGACACGAAGGACAGCCAATCAATATAAATCATAATATTAAACCAAGAAGTAAAACCCAAGAAAAAGCAATCGATTATTTGATGAAACATGAAAATGGGATCCTTCAATTGTCGCCAGGCGTAGGTAAAACGATTATTACGATTTATATGATTGGCGAAAGAAAATTGAAAACATTGATTCTTGTACATCGTGATGGTCTTGCAGAACAATGGGTAAATAGATTAAAAGAGTTTACTGATTTACAAGATGATGATATTGTAAGATTAACAAGTGCGAAATACAAAGAGCAATTAGACAAACCAATAATCATAGCAACAACACAGACGTTTTTATCATTATTAAAAAGAAAACGTGAAGGTTTTCTTACAAAATTAAACAAATCAAATATAGGAATATTTGTTGCTGATGAAGTTCACACATCGATTGGAGCACCAACATTTTCAGAATGCTCTATTCATATACCATCAAAATATACATATGGATTAAGTGCAACTCCATATAGATACGATGGAAATGGAGATATAATTGAGTTTCATCTTGGACCAATATTTTCAGATGATGATACTGAGGGAACGATGATTCCCAAGGTAACAGTAATCCTTGCGGATTATCAAATAGATACCGCCCGGAGAGCTATGTATGTGCGGTGGGGTGGTGAGTTCCAGAGAGCAAGGTATCTCAATCTAATGCGAAAATCAAAACCCTTTATAGCGGTTGTGAGGGGTTTATTGACCAATTTAAAGGATAGACGAAACCTCATATGTATAGTTGAAAGGATTAAAGTAATTGAAGATTTATACGGCTGGATGCCATCAAAAAGTAAATCAAAATTTTGTGGCAAAGGATCATTGGAAACTTTAGATTATCAACATACATTTGCAACACCAGGTAAATGTAGAGATGGAATTGATGCTCCTTGGAAGGATGCAGTTATAATGACATCTCCAATTTCAAATATTGAACAATTAACAGGCCGTGTAATAAGAACACATGAAGGGAAACAAACTCCAGCAATTGTTGATATGATTGATTACGGATGTGAAGATATGAGAAATACATTTCATAAGAGAAAAGAATTTTACAATAAAAAAGGATGGCCAATTCAATATGTATTATATGTAAATGGTAACTTGAAAATGATTGAAGAATCATTAGCAGAAACAATCATAAGGGGGGAATTGTGAAAATAAAAACAGATTTTGTAACAAATAGTAGTTCAAGTTCGTTTGTAGTCATGGGAGCCAATTTGGATCCAGCTACGATTCCTGATAAGTTTATTATAAAACTTCAAACCGAGTGTGATATTGATTATAGTATAGAAGATATAAGAGATGATATGAATGAATATATAAATGTCCTTATTAAAGGTACTGATCTTAAAACAGCTGTTGGTTATGAATATGAAGGTTATATAATGATCGGTATTGAGTATACCGACATGGGTGGTGATGAAACATTAAATCAATTTAAACAAAGAGTTAAAAAACAGATCTTGGATGCCACTGGGGTTGAAGTTGAACCAGGGCATATTGAAGATTGTTGGATGGATAACTAATGACTACGAAATTTCAACTTTTAAAAACTCGTTTTGATGAATGTGATTGTTATGAATATTGGGCAAACGTAGAAGGTGAAATTACAGGAAGGAGTGTGGTTTCGTCAACAGATGGAGAACGTAGACTTGAAGTAATAGTAAATGAAGTGGAAAAACCTGGGAAAACAAAAATACTGTTATCTCGTTTGTTTGGAAAACCCATGCCAAAAGAAAGAAGATGGAAAAATAGAATGTGGATATATGAAAAAAATGTAAAACAATGGAATTTGGAAGGATAAATAATCATGAGAGCAAAAACAGATTTCGTAACCAACAGTAGTTCAACTGCATATATTATTTGTAATACAAGTCATACCAGAAAGACTTTAGTTGATTTTGTAAAAGAAAATCCACAGTTAATTGAAAATTTCAAAAATGAATATGATTATAACAATGATCCAAATATGACACAAGAAAAACTTATCGAATCTGCCAAATCTGAAAATGAAATATTTGAATCTGGTGAACGGAAATGGTGTCAATTTGGAGATGAAGATAGAACATTAATTGGACTGGTATTTGATTATATTCTCCGAGATGGTGGATCATCTAAAAATTTTACCTGGCGGTTTGAAGAATATATGAGATAGGAGTTGATATGCAAATAAAATCAGAATTTATTACAAATAGTTCATCAGCATCATTTGTTATATTAAAAGAACATTTAACAAACCTACAAATTAGTATGATACATGAACATATTGAAATTGGGTGTATACTTGCTGATGAACAAGGAATCAATATATATCAAGATCCATGGCAAATAACAGAGTCAGAAACCAAAATTGAAGCATATACTTCAATGGATAATTTTGATATGTTATGGTTTCTTAATCAAATTGGAGTCAATGATGAACACATTGAATACGATCATTCTTAATATAAAACATATATCTGAATATGAAGGAAGCCCATGTCTCAACTGTCTTGTAAAAATGACATGCACAAAAACAATATTCTATCCTCACCCAACCGTATGCCAAGATTACATAGATTTTATCCTGATAAATGTTCAAGCTATTAGGGAGAACAAAAGAAATGAGAATAAAAAGTCCTTTCATAACGAATAGTTCTTCAACAGCATACATTGTATTAGTTCCTAATAATTATAAACTACAAGAAGAACGAATGGAAGAAGTTTTTGAAGAGGTATCACAAAATTATTCTGATCATAAGAAACCCGATTTTACAGAATATGAAACATGTATAGAGTTATTAAAAGAGGGTGAAAATATTTATTGTGATGATAATGGTTATGGTGGTGGTATAACCAGGATAACTTGGGATGTCCTATTATTTCTATGTTGTTATGATAAACTTGTTTTAAATTATCTAGATACAAGTTCGGATATGGCCAATATTATGATAGGAGTAACACAAGAGAAAGTTGAAGAAATTCTTCTGAACTATGTTGACTTACAAAAAATATTTAAAACTTGTAATGAAAGAGGAGCTAAAAATGCTAAGGAAATTGAGAAATAGTAAAGTTGGATTTACTTTGATTGAACTAATGATTGTTCTTGCTGTTATTGGAATTCTTGTTGCTACTGTTCTTCCGAACTTTATTGAGATGATACAAAGGATAAAAGATAAGCAAGTACTCATTGAAATGAAAACTAATATAAAACAAAATAAAGAAGCTATAAAAACAAACCCAACCATACAAAATAAACCAAAGGGAGAAATGAATAAATTATGATATTTGGATACATTGCTGATATTCATCTTTCGAGATATGGGCAAGATAAAGTTGAAGATACAACAAATTTACCTGAGCGATTGCATAGTATAAAACGTGCCTTATATGAAGTAGGTAACTATTGTGTAGAGAATAGCATTAAGGTTTTAGTTATCGGTGGTGATATACTTCACGGAAAATCAGTTATACATGCAGTCGCTCAAGATATAATGATTGATTTCTTTACTGACTTTGAGGATATGCTTCTCTTTTATGTTATTGATGGGAATCATGATTTAAGTGGTAAAGGTGATTCTGTTGTTTCTGCTTTAAAGACACTTAAAAATACCCCAAATGTTAGATGGATTGGATTTTCAGAAACCTATCATATGAAAGCAGAAGATATATTATTTGTACCATATTCATACAATTTACCGCAAATTGTTAATGATAATAGAGCAAAAATTCTAATTTCACATTTTGGATTAAGTGAAGGAATGTTAAACTCGGGGTTGAGCATTGTTTCAGATGTCTCTATGAAAGATTTAACTGGTAGATATAACTTGGTATTATTAGGACATTATCACAAACCCCAAGAAATCATTAACCCAAATATAAGTCTTTATTATGTTGGTTCACTGATTCAATTAGATTGGGGCGAGAAAGGTGATGAAAAAAGATTCCTAGTTGTTGATTCAGACACCCTGGATGTTCAAAGCATTCCAATAACTCAATATAAAAAACATATTGAGTTTGAATTAACTTCTAAAAACAAAACTGATATATTCAAACTTGCTAAACAAGCAAGGGATAATGGTGATCATGTTAAAGTCATAATGAGAGAAACAGTTGATCTTACAGATGTATCTGGAGAGTTTACTGTAATTGACAAAACAGATCAAGATATTACAGACAGAGGAGTAACAAGTATGATGTCTGAAATGGATAAAATTGAAAGATATCTAGAAATCAAAAAGATTCCGGATAATCAATGGGATAAATATAAATCAACAGCAGTAGAAATTATTGATAGTTGTGAGGTATAAATATGCGAATCGTTGAATTTCAAGAAGTTGGTATGAAAAATTTTGGTCCGTATATTGATCCAATGGTTTTACCATTCAAAAATAACTCATTGACTTTAATGACGGGCCCAAATGGTATTGGTAAAACAATGTCACTGGATGCAATACCTTTTACATTATATGGCATTACAACAAAGAAAGCAAAAGGGGATGATGTTGTAAATAATGTTGTTGGAAAAAATTGTGAAACATATGTTAAATTTAAAGTCAATGATGATCAATATATTGTTACACGGTATCATAAATATACAAAATTAGGTAATACAGTCATTGTTAATAAGAATGGTGTTGATATAAAAATGGGACAAAAAGAAGTATTGCCCGAAATGGAAAAAGTGTTATGTTCACAAAAAGCATTTATGAATACTTTAATGTTTGGGCAGAAAGTAAAAGACTTCTTTACAGACCTTGTTGATTCTGATAAAAAGGAAATATTCAGAAAGATACTCAATCTTGAAAAATATCAGGATTATTATAAACAAGCAGATTATAAATTAAAACTTACAGTTCAAGATCTACAAGTCATGCAAAATGATTTGCAAGTTGATATACGTCTATTAAAAGATACAGTTGACCAAATTACATCATTAACTTTAGCCAAAACAGAATTTTATAAAAATATTGAAAATGAAATTGCTGAGTATAAAAAATCATTGCGAGAAAATGATAGATTATTAAAGCAATGGCAGGATCAATTGGGATTATTGAAAATTGAAGATATGACAGAAATTGATAAAAAACTGAATGAGGTATTAAACAAACTTCAATCTTTAGATACAAAATATGGACTCATGTATTCTGAATTGGATAAACAGAAAAATATAAAAATATCCGAAATAAAAGAGCAAGCATATAAAGCTGAAGCAAAAACCAAAGAAGACTATTCAAAGAAAAAAGAAGATCTTGGTGAATTGAAATTGAAAGCTCTTGATAAAATAACAGCTTTAAACCAGGAACTTCAAAAGCAACTACATTCATTTGACCTTGAGATTGAAACAAGCAATCAATTAATTATTGGTCTTGAGACAAGAGTGGGGGAGATTGAATCCGATGTTCTTAATTCAGAAATATCAGTATGTCCAACATGTGAGCAAGATGTATCTGAAAAAACAATAGAACTTCTTCAAAATAAGGTACATAATTATCATGTTGAAATTGCTAATCATCTGAAGAAAATAATGGATATACAGCAATTGCAAAAACAGATGAAACAAGAAGTTGGTGAAAATGAAATTCTTCTTCAAGAAAGAGTTAAAATTATCAGAGGTCAAATAGAAGAATTGAAAAGCATAGAATCTCAAGAAGTCAAAGAGATATTAACTCGGTTAACAACTGCTAAAAATCAAGTGGAATTGTTATGTTTAAGTCAGTCAAAAGATTATGGTAAAAAATCCGCAGTTGAGAAACAATCTTTGACGGCAGAAAAGGCAGAGCTACAAACCAAAAAACAATCCATTGAACAAGAACAACAAAAGGTTAATGAGATTAATGAAACAATATTAAAACTCAATCAACAAATTAAAACTATAAATGATAGAATTAAATTTACAGAAGAAAGAGTATATGATGAAACACAACTTAAGTCATATATTAAAAAGGAAGGTGAATTAGAACATTCAATTCATCAACTTACAGAATCAATGAAAACAAAAAATGATGATACTGAAGTATTACAATTTTGGAAAACAGCATATTCACCTTCTGGTATTCCATCTATGTTAATCGATGAAGCAATTCCTTTTATGAATAACAAAGTTTCACATTATTTAGACTTATTGACAAATGGAAGATATATTGTTTCGTTTGATACAATGGATGAAACAAAAGCAGGAGACTTCCGAGATAAAATTTCAGTTAGAGTTATTGATACACACACTCAAGCAAATTCAAGAGTTCAATTATCAGGCGGTCAAACTAGAATCATTGATATTGCTACAATATTAACTCTCGGCGATCTTCAATCAAATATAAATGATGTTACTTTTAATATCTTATTATTTGATGAAATATTTGATGCCTTGGATGATGAAAATATTGGTTACGTTTCAAAGATATTAAATAAGTTAAAAACGGACAGATCAATATATATTATTTCACATCAACATCAGGATCAACTTGAGCCAGATGAATTGCTGGCATTTACTTAAAGGAGGCAAGCATGTACATGTTAGAAGATATGGTTGATTTGGGGTTACCAGATGGTGTTATGTGGCCGACAGAATTTCATAGAAAAGCAGCACAAGCACTTTTATTAAACAACCCCGAGATACATACAAGAGATGCATTAAACACTGGGGTTTCAAATATATTAAATATTCCTGATCATAAAATTAAATCAATCAAAATAAATGATTTACCAACATATGGGTTTAATGTATCAACGAATATAAGTGTGACTGTATGAAAATAAAAACTGATTTTATAACAAATAGCTCATCTTCAGCATTTATTATTATTGAGAATACGCCAATTAAAGATTTAAATATAGAAGAGCTTGCACTTGAAGATGGAGTAAAAAAACATTATATAAATGAATATCTAATTTTTAAAGGCGGTGAGATTAAAGAACTTCAAAAATATCATAACGGCGGAAAACCGTTTGATTGGATTGAAATCATTACCGGAGTTGAATATGGAATAATGGGAGCTTGTTATGAAGATACTTCACATAGTGTCAAAAATAATCAAACAGTTCATTACTTTATATGTGAAAGAGGTGAAGCGGATCTCCATACTTTGTTAGCAGACTATGATGTAAATATAATCCAATGTGAGGAATATTAAAATATGAGCAAAATAAGAATAGTAAATTGGTTGCTGACCAGACGATGTAATCTTAAATGTGATTATTGTGCTATCGTTAAAGATTATAAAGGAAAACCTGATACATATCCAGATATGAGACATTATATGATAAATGAAATGTCTACGGAATATGTTATCAATGTATTGAAAATGCTAAAGGAACACAACCCGGATATATTTCACATCCTGTATGGCGGAGAGCCGCTGTTAAGAAAAGACCTTCCTGATATAATCAACTTTTGCAATGATAATGATATTCATTACACAATCATTAGCAATAACACTCCAGAAATATATAAAATGATACAACGATTAAAAAATAAAGTTGATTATATTCAAGGGTTTACAGCATCAATCGATCCTGTATTAACAGATAAAAAAATAAATTTGGATAGAGTTATTAAAAGTCAAAAAGGATTTGATTCTCTATTGAATATGAAAAAGTATGTAAATGATGTTGTTGCTGAAATAACAGTCATGAAAGAAAACGTACACTTTTTATATAATCTGGTTTCTTTGTTATCATCAACGGGGATAAATAGCGATATTACATTTATTGATATTGCAAAAAGTCCATATTATGATTTCTCAAATATATATGATCCAGATCTTTTAGTAACAAAAAAAGATGCTGAAATAGAAATACATAGATTATTAAATAGCAATTTCGATATTCATATGAAAGATCAATTGTTACCTGAAATATTTGACATATTACCATCAGATATGGATTGTGAAATTGAAAAAGGATTACATAATATATCAATTGATGCGGATGGAACATTAAGATTATGCCTTCGTGTCAGAGGTGTTAATTCTCCAACAATTGATGCAGCACAATTATTTCAAAAAGATGTTGATGGCAACCTTGTTGTTTCTCCATTTGTTCAAGCAGCAATTAATAAAGACAAAGAGAGATATTGTAAAGGGTGTAATCATACATGTCAAATAATGAGTAAAATTATTGATAAAGAAAACTCTGGATCAGATGAGTTGATACATAAAAATAAACGGGAGGGATAATAAATGGCAGGAGCCGATAAAAGTATTATTTCCAGTGCAGTTGAATTTTGGGAAAAGGTATATGAAGCTGGTGAAGCTCAAGTTAAATTTGTAAAGAAAGATGGCACAATCAGGATTATGAAATGCACACTTGACTTTACAAAAATCCCAAAAGACAAACGACCAAAGAATGTAAACATGTCAAAGATACTAACTCTTATGCAAAAGAGTGGAATTATACATGTTTATGATTTAGAAAAAAAGGATTGGAGATCTGTTCCATTCAAAATGGTTGATTGGTTGTTAACTGATGATAATATAAGATATAAAATCAGACCATAAACAAAAAGGAGTGAATAGTGGGAATATTGAAAATCTTGTTAGAAGAAATTAAAACTTCTGACTTAACACAGCAGGTACGAGAGATATGTGATCAAATTAAGGAGCAAGAAAAGAATAATATGGAATATCCAGAATTAGCTCCAAAGGGTTCGATGGTATTTTTATCGTTAGAAGCACCAGGAAGGAATACAAAAGAAGTAGGGTTTCTTACGTTAGAAAGGGAAGATGAAGAGCGATATGCAGCAATATATCATACCCTTGAAAGACATAGAATCAATGTTGAGAATCCCGATGATATTTTACCGCCTCGTAGACGATCAGTGTGGGTGATTGATGAAAATACTGCAGAGAAAATTTTAACCAAGTTTGCAAGAAAACTTAAAATGTTAAGAGGTGAATAATGGACAAAGTAATTGATGGGATGCTTCGTGAAATACAAGTGAATGATGATTATGCAAAACTTGTATATGCAAATTTTGAAGATTCAGATCCACAGGGAAAATCAACCCCAATTATTAAAATGAAAACAATGAATACAACAGATTATATGAGAAAGCTTAATAAGAAAGAATCTATTGAGGGTATATTCCCACCAAACTGTAGACATATAGAACCAGTAGGTGATGGGTATTTGCTTGTTATCGAAGAACCTCCTGCATACAGAACAATTTCAGTTAATATGAGTATGTCTACTGAAATAAACAGATTGAAGAGTGAAGGACTTTTGGAACAGTATGGTTATACACCTGAATTTATGAAAACATTTAAAACTCCATATAAATTTACATTGGCTATGCCTTATGTGATTTTCATTTTAGTAGCTAACAAACTCAATGAAATAAAGGAAGCTCAGGTATTTGTAAGACCACATCAACTATCAGGATTTTCAGATTATATTTATAGAGCACCATTTACAAATATTGCAGGCAGCCAGGGAATCTGCTTGGGAGATAAAGCATATAAAAGATGCCGATCATTACAAGAATTAGTTTCTCATATTATAATGGTCTTTTGGTCTGCTGAATTTAATACAGACTATCTCCACAATTATGATTCATATAGGGATGTTCCAATATTAAACAGCTATATGGAATGGCAATATATGTCTCAAGCAAATCCAATGTTTATCTATAATGCTGAATGGATGCAATATGGCAAAAATCTTGGAGAGCAAATTGGTAAACTTAAAGATAATCAGAGTAGAAGGGATGGTTTTGTTAGAGAAAGGGGGTTAACTTATAATGAACTTGCTGATGTATTTTACTCACATGAGGATACTGGAGTAGATATACAAGCCAAACCAACAGCAAGGAAAAAACAAAGATTGTATTATGATATTTCACAAAGTTTATATTTATCACCAGATGTAAATGTCAACGTTGGTGACTGCATTGAAATGAAAAATGGTTCATATGCATATTTAGATTCATTAGCTGGATTTATGGATGGTGGTGATGTAACTCATCTACTTATGGAATGTAACAGACATACGTTTCATATGAAATTTAATGATAAATGTCACAAATTTATACTCGATCAACTGAAAAAACAAAGGCATGTTCAAAAAGCAACGTTACCAAACGGGGTTGTTGTTAAACCCGGTGACATTATAAAAATGATGCGCGGCACCATTGAGACATATAGAAAGGTTGATTATATAAGAAAGAGCCGTGGTGAAGATGAAGAAGTGTTGGAGATTAAAATTGGTAGACATTTCTACTTAACCAATCAATTGGAAGCTGAAGTATTTGATATAAAAGATCCAACTATAAGCGGGATTAAAATGAATAAAAAAGATGTTTATATTCTCAATGACTCAAGAGATCATTCCTATTGTGTATCTCCAGCATCATTAGTTAAATATGATACGATTGTAGTCGGTAGCCATAATAAATTGACCGCTAAATATATGTGCCAGAATAAATTAATCCCCACCAGAGCACAGTATATAAATCTAGATCAACCAATCGTCAATCCATTGATCAATCACAAAGAGGTAAAATCGATTGATGGAATATTCAGAGTTGGGAGAAAATTATTTATCCCTAGTAGAGATGGAGTCCCATCTAAAGATAAGGATTGTGTATGGGCATATAATGGGCGTATATTATATGAAAGTGTATACTCTTTGAAAACCCCAACAAAAATACAAATAACAAATCTTATAAAAGATGGAAGAACTTTTTCTATTCCTGGTCCAGATTTTGATACAACATTCACCATTGGTGATAAAGTTGTTGTAGCAG
>Ga0307380_10007105_pt1 | contig 14613 bp, 12 predicted proteins | sample UN3MG_FD_202239 | JGI IMG/M metagenome (GOLD analysis project Ga0307380, IMG submission 202239) | Soil microbial communities from Risofladan, Vaasa, Finland - UN-3 | ecosystem: Environmental > Terrestrial > Soil > Coastal area > Acid sulfate soil | place: Finland: Risofladan, Vaasa | collected... | reverse complement strand
CAAAGCTGATTGGGGAATAGTGAAGGTGAAAGGATATTAACAAGTTGGCAGTTAGCGGTTATCGGCAGATTGTGAGAATTGAGAAGAGAGGGAAAAGTTTTAATTTTCAATTATTTGAGTTGGTCCGACCCGGAATAAAGATATAAAACTGAAGGAGCAAAACTATGAAAAAAAACATCGCCGTTGTAGGCTGCGGCTACTGGGGAAAAAACCTGGTCCGCAATTTCTATGAATTAAGCGCCCTGCATACAATCTGTGATGTTGACGAAAACAGGCTTAAATCTTTCCAAAATAAATATCCAGATTTAGCTATTTCAAATGATTACAAATCACTATTAACAAACTCCGAAATCGAAGCCGTCGTCATATCCACCCCTGCAGCAACTCATTATGCTCTTGCAAAACAAGCTCTCCTTGCCGAAAAAGACATCTTTGTCGAAAAACCTATTTCCCTCCACTATGAAGAAGGCGAGGAACTGGTTTCCCTGGCACAGCAAAAAGACAAAATCCTTATGGTTGGCCACATCCTAGAATACCACCCTGCTGTCATCAAGCTAAAGGAGATGATTAGTTCCGGAGAACTAGGGAAGATAAATTATATCTACTCAAACCGCCTAAACCTTGGTAAATTCCGTACCGAAGAAAACATCCTCTGGAGTTTTGCTCCTCATGATATTTCGGTAATTCTATTCCTCCTGGGTGAAATGCCTTCTGAAGTATCAACCCATGGCGGGGAGTATCTAAATCAAGATATTACAGATGTTACAGTCACAAACATGACATTTCCCAGTGGTACTAAGGCCCATATCTTCGTTTCATGGCTCCATCCCTATAAGGAACAGAAACTCATTGTCATTGGTGATAAAAAAATGGCGGTGTTTAATGATGTTGATCCAGAAAACAAGCTTTTTTCCTATAACCATAAAATCGATTGGATCGAACGTATGCCTGTGCCCCACCCTGAAGCAACCGAACCTATACCTATCGAAAAGGCAGAGCCTCTTAAATCCGAATGCCAGCATTTCCTCGAATGTATTGAATCCCACAGAGCCCCTCGCACCGATGGTCAGAGCGGCCTTCGGGTCCTTAAAGTTCTGGAATTAGGCCAGGAATCGCTTAAAAACAATGGCAATATTCAGCGCTTATTAAAGCCAGAAAAAAAGAACTATTTTGTACATGAAAGCTCATTTGTTGATGAAAATGTTGAAATTGAAGAAGGTACGAAAATCTGGCATTTCTCTCATATTTTAAAGAATACGAAAATAGGCAAGAATTGTAGTATTGGCCAGAATGTTGTAATTGGGCCAAATGTCACAATTGGCAATAATGTTAAAGTTCAAAACAATGTTTCCGTATATGATGGTGTGACTCTCGAGGACGATGTTTTCTGTGGCCCCTCCATGGTATTTACTAATGTAATAAACCCCCGCTCCCACTGGCCCCGCAAGGACGAATACAAAAAAACTCTTGTTAAAAAAGGCGCCTCTCTGGGCGCCAATTCCACAATAATCTGTGGAATAAGCATAGGGAAATACGCCTTTATAGGAGCAGGGGCATTGGTTAATAAAGATGTTCCAGATTATGCTCTAGTTTACGGCGTGCCCGCCCGAATCCAGGGCTGGATGTGTTATTGTGGGGAAAAGCTTAATACCAAGGATTCCACATTAAATCAGATTATTTGCAAAAATTGTAAACGAGAATATCAAATAGATAAAAATTCAATTAAAGAAATAAAATAACAATTACTAAATGAAAAAAGCCCTTATAACCGGAATAACAGGCCAAGACGGTTCCTACCTAGCTGAATTTCTTCTCCATAAAGGATACGAAGTACATGGCATTGTCCGCCGTTCCAGTAGTTTTAACCGCAACCGCATCGATCATCTCTATCAAGATCCACGCAATCATAAAGCCTGCTTTTTCTTGCATTATGGGGATTTAGCTGATTCAGAGCGGCTTACAGATATAATATATAACATAAAACCTGATGAAATTTATCACCTAGCTGCACAAAACCATGTCAGAGTAAGCTTTGATCTTCCTGAATATACAGGAAACATTACTGCACTTGGCACTACACGTATTCTTGAATCAATCCGCCGAAGTGGTATAAACACAAAATTTTACCAGGTTTCTAGCAGTGAGATGTTTGGAGCAGCACCTGCTCCACAAAATGAAAATACTCCATTTAGGCCTCGAAGTCCTTATGCAGCAGCTAAAGTTTATGCATACTGGATGGTAAGAAATTATAGACAGGCATATAAATTATTTGCCAGTAATGGAATCCTTTTTAACCATGAATCACCACGGAGGGGCGAGACTTTTGTTACTCGTAAGATCACAAGAGGATTAGCAAATATAATTGCTAAGAAAGAGAAGAAAATATATCTTGGCAACATAGAAGCAAAAAGAGACTGGGGATATGCACCGGAATTTGTTGAGGCAATGTGGCTTATGCTACAGCAAGATGAGCCAGATGATTTTGTCAATGGTATTGAAGAAACGAGGATCGCTGCCTAATGGTCCCATACACAACATTTGACAATAACTCTCCAGTTAGTCAGAGATCTGGGCTATGTTCAACAATCTGCAGACTTCATTGGCAAAAAATACATCTCCGGACAAAGTGAACCGATCAACATTTTTTCAACCAGTTATTATGCGCCGTTTAAACTGTATCAAATCAAGCCGGTAAATGCGGAAAGGGCTGTATATGCTATAGAAAAGTTAACAGGGCTCTGGCAGAAATATCCTTTGCCGGATGTCCTTCGTATGGATAATGGTTTACAGTTCAGAGGAACCGCCCGGGGCAAACGAAGCCTTGGCGTTTTCCTTAAGTTTCTTTTAAATCTTGGAGTAAAACCATTATTCGGTTCTCCATCAAAACCGTGGATAAATCCACATATAGAAGGCCACAACCGGGTATTTAATGAAAAAGTATGGAGACAAAACTTTTTCACCAACAGAGATCAGATCGCTGTCGAGTGTGAACGTTTTAACGGAGAGTGTCTTGAATATTTTCATTTCAAATATTCTCAACTGGTCTTTAATAGTAACTTCAGTTATATAGAGCACAACCAAAACATTGAAACAAATAAGCTTATATCCACAGTGGGTAAGAAAATATACTTTATTCGCTTTGCACAGTCCACCGAAAAGGGCAAGGATGCTTACATTACTATCCTTAACGAAAAAGTTTCTTTGCCTGAACAATACAACCATCAGTTCGTTTTTGCTGAGTGGGATATTGACAAAGAACAATTGGCGATCTATTCAGAATTTCAAAGAGCTGTTACTTTGATCATGAAGCAAAAGTTTTACCTCAGTATATGAGGTGACCTATCCCCCAATATCATTCAAGGGGGGGTACGCTTTTATAGCAAAGTTAGCAGGTAGGAGATAAAAATGAAATAATATACAATTGTTTTGAAAATAAATTAAATTCAAAAACATACAATATTATTGATAAGTCTTTTAAGCACATCAATTGGCCTGTCGACAGCATTTCTCCCAATGGCAAATATGCAACAAGCTTTAGTTATGAACGCTTACAAAAAGTCATGCCAGGGTATGGCTACCCCCATGAAGATGAAAGCTTCTTGAACCAGTATACTCCTAACGAAACTGGGCTCTTTTTAATTGATATTATGCCAAATGTCATAACATAGGTTACCCAAAAGTGTCACGACATAGGTTACCCTTAACGACGATTCTTTATATGATATGTCTCCTTTAAAAAGCTGTAAAGGAGATAAACCGATGGAAGAGGAACTCAGGAAACAAGCGATACTTCGACACGTCATAGGAGGAGGAAATCCAAAGGCAATATATACAGAGATCAACCGCTCAAAGAAGTGGTTCTTCAAGTGGCTGAAGCGATACCAAATAGGGGAGAAGGATTGGTACAAAGACAGATCCAAGGCACCGTTGACGCGACCGAATGAAACAAAAGGAGAAGAAATAGAGCGTATTGTTTCCGCGAGGAAATGTTTGGAATCGCAACGATATGCTCAAACAGGTGTCTCGGCCATAAAATGGGAACTGACAAAACTGGGGGTACACTTTCCATCCGATAGAACGATAACCCGTATCATAAAGCAAGAAGGCCTCGTTAAAAAAAAATGTATATGTGCCCAAAGGTGTTGAGTATCCATACTTTAGGGAGGCCCTATGCTGCAATAACATACATCAGATGGATTTTGTCGGACCTCGGTATATCAAGGGCGACGGCAGGTTTTATTCCCTGAACGTGATCGATCTTTACAGCCATAATGTATTTATAGAATCTCAAAGAACGAAGGAGGATCACCAGGTTGCATCCAGTTTATTGAAATGCTGGAAGAATGTTGGGATCCCGGATTTTCTACAGTCTGATAATGAACTCAGTTTCCGGGGAAGTAATCGTCATCCCCGGTCACTGGGTCTGGTGCTGAGATTATGTTTGTTTTATGGCATCCAGCCAGTGTTTATACCAGTCAGAGAACCTTGGCGTAACGCTGTAATAGAGAGCTTTAACAATACGTATAATAAAAAATTCTTTCACAGGCAATGGTTCCTCAGTTATGCGGCGCTCAAGAGGCAGAGCAAGCATTTTCAGCGATTTCATAACATGCACCATCGGTACAGTTGCCTGAAGGGGAAAACACCGATGGAGGTTCTTCAGGGGGAAAGGTTGAAATCAGTGAGACTGGGACCGAACACCAAATTGCCGAAGATAGATTATATTCCTGATGGCACAATTCATCTTGTCAGGTTTATACGAAGTGACCGGAAGCTTGATATTTTCGGCGAGAAGTTTGAGGTTTCCAAAGAGCTTGTTTATTCATATGTGAGAGCAGCGATTGTGACGGATATTCATCAACTCCAAGTATATCTCGGGGATGATCTTGTTGAGATATTTGAATACCGTCTTTCTGCTTAAAATATAGGAATCAAAAATGCTTTGGGTAACCTATGTCGTGACACTTTTTACCCTTAGCGGCGGGTAACCTATGTCGTGACACTTGTCAAGTAAGGATTAATCCCCTAATTCCTAATCCCCTTTACCCCCTAATCCTTATTTAATCCTTAATCCCGGTTTTTTATAATCCCTAATCCCATTAACAGAGGATCTTAAAATGACTAAAACTAACTCTTTTCCCAATGCGTCTGTCGCTTCGCGCCATATTTGCGTCGTCGGGGCCGGTCGCTGGGGCAAAAACCACATAAAAACCTTGCATGAGCTTGGCTGCCTGGCCGGAATCGTAGAAGCAAATGCCGATGTGAGGGCCGAATTCCAGGAAAAATATCCTGAGGTAAAGACCTTCGCTACTATCAGAGACGCGATAAAGGAAGACTTTGACGGATTTACAGTGGCAACTCCCGCCGAGACCCATTTTAAAATAGCGGAGTTTATCATAACCCACAAAAAACACGTTCTCGTCGAAAAACCCCTCACACTCAAGGCATCAGAAGCAAGGCGTCTAAAGGAACTTGCCGAAGAAAACAACGTAAACCTGATGGTCGGCCACCTTCTTCTTTTTCATCCCGCTATCCGGAAGATAAAGGAATTGATTAAAAAGGGGAAAATAGGCAAACTTGAATATATCTACAGCAACCGTCTGAATCTGGGAACGGTAAGAACCGAAGAGAATATCCTCTGGAGTTTTGCGCCCCACGATATCTCCGTCTTTCAATACTTTATCGGGAGCCTTCCTGTGGAGGTAATATCACGCGGCGGGGTTTTCCTGCAGCCACACAACCACGATTCCTCAATGACAATTCTAACCTATCCTGACAACATAGTAGGGCATATATTCGTAAGCTGGTTGCACCCATTCAAGGAACACCGAATGGTGGTGATAGGTTCAAAGGGTATGTTTTCCTACGAGGATTCCTCCGACGATAAAAACATACTGTTCTATGAAAAGGGAATAGACTGGATACAGGGAGAGCCCATCAAACGCGACGGACCCACGGAAGTGATCCCCTATGAGAAAAAGATGCCCCTGACGGAAGAGCTGAGATACTTTGCGGCCCACACAAACGGTGATTCGATTAAAACAGCAGACGCCCAAAACGGAGTAGGAGTTCTTGAAATCCTGGAAAGAGCCTCCGAAAGCCTCCTCACCGGGACTACCCCAGCAGCCCCTAATCCCTCTCCATCTGTTGATTCCGATATCTTCATTCATACTACTGCCGAAATAGATAAAAACGTAACCATTGGCGAGAACACCAAAATCTGGCACTTCTCCCACATCCTCTCCGGTTCCAGAATCGGCGAAAACTGCAACATCGGTCAGAATGTGGTAATAGGCCCGGATGTCACCATCGGTAACGACTGCAAGATACAGAACAATGTTTCAGTTTATAAAGGCGTGACCCTTGAAGACGGCGTCTTCTGCAGCCCTTCCATGGTCTTTACCAATGTATATAACCCGCGGGCTGAAATCCGAAAAATGGACGAGGCGCGTCCCACACTTGTAAAAAAAGGAGCAACAATCGGCGCCAACGCCACCATCGTTTGCGGAGTAACATTGGGCAGATACTCCTTCATCGGAGCCGGCGCCGTAGTTACCAAAGACGTCCCCGACCATGCCCTTGTCGTGGGAAATCCTGGCAAACAGATCGGGTGGGTCTGCGAGTGTGGTGAAAAACTGGACGACAAATTGACGTGCACTGCTTGTGGGAAAGCGTATCAGGAAGATGAGAAAGGGTTGAACAGCTCACCAGCTTAACAGCTTAACAGCTAATCAGCTAATGAGCTTACCAGCTTAGTATCTAAGAATATATGAGCATAAAAGCATTAAAAATCATAACCATAATCGGCGCCCGCCCACAATTCATCAAGGCAGCACCAGTCTCCCGCGCCATTGCCGAACACAATCGCCTCACCTCCCACTCCTCACTCCTCACGGAAGTAATCATCCACACCGGCCAGCACTTTGACGCTGATATGTCGGATGTCTTCTTCAAGGAACTAAATATCCCAAAGCCCGACTACAACCTCGGCATCAACAGTGCATCCCACGGCGCTCACCAGTTCACGAACTGTTACGCCACAAGGAAAAGACTCGCTAAGCATGTTAATAAATAAAGCAATATTTCTCTCATTGATGGTGTTATTTATAGTAACGTATTCTTTTTTTGGATACCTGATGCCAAAAAATTGGCAGAATTCGTTGCTAATAATTGCAGATATAGGTCTCGCGCTTTACTCTATTTTAATAATCAGGAAAATAAAACCTGCGCATATACGGTTAATATTTTTGATAGCAGCTTTTATGCTGATGTTGATTGTTTCGGGGATATATTCTCCGTTTGAATATGGTTTAAAATCGGCAATTCTTTCAAGCTCAATACTTGCAATTGGAATATTCATGAGTATGCAGAGTAATTGGATTGAAAACTGTTTAAGATGTTTATTGTTTTTTTCAATAATTCATTCTGTATGTACTTTGTTTCTTTTTGTGTTTCCAGATCTATTTAAAATTATTGTATTTCCGGTTCTTCCAAATGAAATTAGTGTTGAAATAACTTGGTTTATGGTGCATGATTTGTATTCGGGTATCACTGACCAAATTGCACGTAACGCATTTTATATAACTGTTGGAATTGCGATAATAGCTGGCAATTTTATCAGCAAATACAAAAAATACTCAATTTTTAGTATATTGCTAATATGTATGCTGATACTAACATTATTACTTACAGGAAAACGAAGTCACACGTTATCGAATATAATAGCATTTATTTTTATGGTTGGTGCATTTGCTAAAATGCAACGGAAAAAGGTAGTTACAAAAATATTATTTTCTATAACCGGTATTACACTTTTGTCTTTAGTTATTATCCTTATTGTGCCGATGGTTGGCACGCCGTTTGTGCGTCTTATCACATCATATAACGAAGGAAACATTATAGGCGATAGATCAGAATTATATGCATTTGCTGTGCAATTATTCACCCAAAAACCAATTTTTGGATGGGGAGTAGGGGCGTTTTCTTTATTTCAAAACATTGGTACGCATAATGTGTATTTACAGATGCTTTGTGAAAATGGCATTGTTGGAGCAATATTATTCATTTTAATATTGATTTCAAATCTTTTAGTTACTCTCAAGGTTATAAAAATATATTCTAATTTAAATAACAGTCTATACGATAGATATTTATGTTTTTCCATTTATATGCAGATTTTTTATATATTATATTGCATGAGTGGAAATCCGTTTAATGATGGATTTATTTTGATTGTATATATGATTGCTATGTCAATACCTTATGCAATGAGCGGTAATTTCCTAAAGCCACATAGAAGAAAGATTATTCATGACATTCGAGAGCCGAACGATAAGCATGGTGTGTAAAGCAACAAGAAATGGGTTTCAAACCACATACTTTTGCTGGAGTGATGAGAAATAATATCTAAGATCATAAGGTTTTTATGAACAATAGGAAAAAGAGACCACGAATTGGCATTATCACCTTTCATAGGGCAATAAATTATGGAGCAATTTTGCAGGCATATGCACTTCAAGAAGCATTTGAAAAGATGGGTTGCGAATGTAATATTATTGACTATCGTAACGCTCTCATTGAGAGTCTGCACAAAAAAAGCATACTTGCCGATTGCCGTAACTTAAAAGATATAGGCAGATTTATTTTCTATTCTAAATACCAGAATGAAAAATTTAAAAAATTCAGAGAGTTTGCATCTACTCGTTTGAGTTTGAGTCATGCGTATTATAGCATTGATGAATTACGAAAAGAAACATCTGAATATGACAGGTTTATATGCGGAAGCGACCAGGTATGGAATTGTAAAAATACAAACTTTGACAAGAGCTATTTTCTTGATTTTACAGACAATACACTTAAAAAGAATTCATACGCCGCAAGCTTTGGATTTAGTGGTATTCCATCGGAATATACTGAAGAATACAGAACCCTTTTGAAGGACTTTAACAATATATCTGTCAGAGAATGGCAAGGAAATCAAATTATTAGTAATCTTATCGGGAAAAATGTGGAAGTTGTTTTAGACCCGACAATGTTGATTAAAAAGTTGGAATGGGAAAGGATAGCTGAAGATTATAAAAAGAAGACAAATTACATTCTTTTATACGCGTTTAGTCGTGTATCAACAACGATGAAAATGTTTATTGAAAAACTTTCCAGGCAGACTGGTTGTGAGATTGTTTATATTTCGCATTCATTGTTAAACCCGATAAAAGCAACTTACGAAAAATGTGTAGGGCCAACTGAATTTTTGGGACTATTTAAGGACGCCAGGTATATCGTTACAAATTCCTTCCATGGGACGGCTTTTTCGATCATATTTAATAAGGATTTTTTCCTTGAGATGTTGCCTGAATCGCAAGGCGTCAACTCGAGACTTGATAATATTCTGGATGTGTTTGGCTTAAAAAAAAGACAAATTGTAAAAGGAGAGAATGATTTTATTGATGAGCCTGTAGACTACAATAAAGTTAATCAGAAACTGCTCATAGAAAGGCAAAAATCTTTAGAATTTTTAAACAGGATAGTTGAAATTTGACAAATGAGCAGATCAATAAACTTTATTAACAATTCCTTGACTGCAGCAATGCTGCATGTAGTTACAATAATAGCCGGCTTTATTATACCGCGGATAATGCTGACTGTTTATGGCTCTGAAATAAACGGGCTTGTTACTTCTATAAGTCAATTTATAGCGTATTTTAATATAGTAGAGGCAGGGCTTGCAAGTGTGGCTGTTTATTCGTTGTATAAACCGCTGGCTGACAGAGATAGTACAGGGGTGAGCGCCATCCTTTCGGCTTCACGTCATTTCTATAATCAGGCAGGTTACATCTTTGTTTCATTAGTATTAGGGCTTACGATAATCTACCCTGCCTTAATAAAAAGCATATATGTCACCACAATTGAAATTTGCATACTGGTGTTTGTGATTGGTTGTTCAGGTGCGCTTGAATTTTTTACCATGTCAAAATATCGTGTGCTTTTGACAGCCGACCAAAAAGTATATGTGATATCCCTCGCGAGTATTTGCTCAATAATATTAAGTACGCTAATCATTGCAGTGCTTGCAAAGCTTGGCTTTAGTATAGTCGTTGTCAGGGCAGTTGCCCTATGCGCTGTGTTTTTACGTTCTTTTATCTTATATTTTTACGTCAGGAAAAATTATCAATATGTTGATTATTATGCAAAACCCAATAATGATGCGCTGAAGAAACGATGGGACGCATTTTATTTACAAGTATTGGGGATTATCCATTCAGGAGCCCCGGTGGTCATTGCAACTTTTTTTACAAACCTAAAAACGGTCAGTGTTTACTCTATATATAATATGGTATTGGGCGGAATTTCCGGGCTTCTGTCGATTGTACTCAGTGGACTTTATGCATCTTTTGGCGATGTAATTGCCAGAAATGAACAGGATATACTGCAAAAAGCGTATCAGGAATTTGAACTTGTTTACTACATGATTATAACCTGGGTTTATTCTTGTTCTTTCGTACTAATTATGCCGTTTATAAAGTTGTACACTAAAGGGGTTACTGATGCTGATTATTATGTTCCAATCATTGGTGTTTTATTTGTTATCAATGGAATTATGCATAACATTAAAACGCCTCAAGGGATGATGGTATTTTCGGCAGGTTTATTTAAAGAAACCAGGGTGCAAACCACAATTCAGGGTTCCATTGCAGTTATTGCCGAACTTGTTTTTGTTCAAATTTGGGGACTTGCCGGTATATTAGCGGGATCGATACTTTCTAATCTTTATAGGGATATTGATTTGTTGTTTTTTATTCCCCGAAACGTAACAAAGTTAAGAGCTAGAAATTCATTTTATAGAATAGTCAGAATATTTGTTTGTATTGGTATCACTCTAATACCTTTTGCTTTTATAAAAATTGAAACTTCAAATTACCTGGAATGGGTTCAGAACGCTATCTTTGTTAGTATATATGCGTTTGTTGTTATATTCCTAATCAATATTATTTTTGACAGAAAGGTTTTAATGGGTGCCATAAGAAGGCTTTCAGCAGTGTTTTCTAAAAGGTGATGGTATATTTTGAAAGTTTTTAAATCCAAATATAATTGTAGTGGTTGTACAGCTTGTATGAATTCATGTCCCAATGATGCAATCTCGATGGTCGCAGACAGCGAGGGATTTAAATACCCCGAAGTCGATGAGACGAAGTGTTTAGATTGTGGTTTATGCCTGAAGGTTTGCCCTTTTCATAAAGATTATAATAAAGGTAAAAAGCCGCAAATTCCCACAGTATATGCGGCAAAATATAAAGATGATAGTGTCCGTTTATCCAGTTCATCGGGTGGCATGTTCACTGCCCTGTCCAATTACATATTGGGAGAAAATGGTGTTGTTTATGGCGCGGCATTTGATGATGATTTCAGAGTTTGTCATCAAAAAGCTGAAAATATGGTTGAAAGAGACAAATTTAAAGGCTCTAAATACGTACAAAGTGATTTAGGACATATATTTCTGGATGTAAAAACAGAGTTAGATAAGGATAGGGATGTTTTGTTTACAGGCACACCATGTCAAATTGCAGGATTAAGGGCGTATCTCGGCAACAAGAGATACGAAAAATTGATTTTGTGCGATTTAGTTTGTCACGGCACTCCAAGTCCTTTGATTTGGAATGAATATATTGATTTATTGTTGAAAAACAAAAAAACTAAACTAAATCGGTTTAATTTCAGGGACAAAGGGGCAGGCTGGCATAGCAGCAGGCTATATGCCATGTTCGCAGATGGCTCAACTATGTATAATACTCCGATGGTAGATTTATTCGATAGCATCTTTTACCAGCATATTGCATTGCGGCCGTCTTGTCATGCTTGCGTCTTTACAAATTTTGATCGCGTTTCCGATATTACAATGGCGGATTTCTGGGGAATTGAAGAATGCAAACCTGACTTTGATGATAACATAGGCGTATCATTAGTGCTGTTAAATACAATAAAAGGTAAAAGGATTTTTGAAAATGTTAAAGAATATTTGATATATGAATCAAGCGGCATTGACGAATGCAAACAACGCCATTTAACTGAGCCTGCAAAGCCATCGCTCAAAAGAGATATCTTCTGGAAAGACTATTATGAGCATGGTTTTGAGTATGTAGCGAAAAAATATACTGATTACGGTTTTATTAACTTGGTTAAGCACAAAATTAAGGACAATATTTTAAAGCCTATGTTAAGTAAATTGGGAATAATGGATTTTGTAAAATCAAAGCTTAAATCCATTTAGACTGGAATTTTGGACAAGATTGAATAGAATTTTTTTTATGAATTAGATTGATGTGGTTTCTTAAATATTGAGCCAAATTGTCATGAACAACAATGCATTGTTAATTCAGCATGTTGTAGAAAATTTATATAGGGAGATAAGGAAATCAGGGCATGAAAGAAATGATCAGAAAAATACCAATTATCGGATTTATCGCCAGAAATATATATAGGTTGTTTAATAAGCGAAAGCCGTTCCCTGGTTCTGAAGATTATTGGATTCAGAGATATAATTCCGGAGGAAATTCTGGAGTTGGTTCATACAGCAAACTTGCAAAATTCAAAGCCGAGATAATTAACAATTTTGTAAAAGATAACAATGTCACCACAATCATCGAATATGGTTGTGGTGATGGGAATCAATTGAAACTTGCAGAATACTCATCATATATCGGTTATGATGTAAGTCCAAAAGCAATAGCACTTTGCCGGGATATATTTCAGGACGACAAAACCAAAAATTTCAAGTTAATGACTGAATACAGAGGTGAAACAGCTCAGTTGACTATATCCCTTGATGTTATTTATCACTTGATTGAAGATGATATTTATTATTCTTATATGGAAAGGTTATTTAACTCTTCGGAACAATTTGTGATTATATATTCATCAAATTATGATGAAGAACAAAAATATCATGAAAAGAGAAGGCAGTTTAGTAAGTGGGTTGTAATAAATAAATCTCAATGGAAAATGATACATCATGTACCAAATAGATTTCCATATAATGGTAATAACGAAGAAGGTTCTCTTGCTGATTTCTATATATACGAAAAAGCGCAGTGTCCTCTGTCTTTCTCCAAAGTGTCCACTTCACAGGATTAAAAAAACGTAAGGCAACTGCTTCAAGGTTAACAAAATGCATATTCTGATAATCCCATCCGAACACTATGTTGCTCCCCAGGCGCCTTTGGGCGCAATATTTCAGCATCAACAGGCGCATGCTCTTAAAGAAAAGGGAATAAAGACAGGTGTTGTCTCCGCTGGTTTTGTGCCATTTAGAATGCTGTTTGCTGCATATCCCTATCTACCCTTTGAAGACGATGACGGTGTTGATACATATAGGTGTTACAAGAGAATATTGATACCTGGGCGTCTCGCCAATAAGGTGTTTTTGAAGTATCTTATCGGATTGTATCTGAAACTTTTTGAAAAATATATTGATCAGCAGGGCGTACCCGATATCATACATGCTCACAATTGTCTCTATGCAGGCATAGCTGCGTTAAAGATAAAGGAAAAATATGGCATTCCATACCTTATCACCGAACATAGCAGTGCATATGCAAGAGGTCTGATTTCAAACCGGCAGGCCAGGCTGATTAGAGATGTATTAAAAAATGCAGATGTAAAAACTGTGGTAAGCACAAGGCTTGGCAGGTTGCTAGAAAAGTTGTTTGGCGCAGACGCATGCCCAAACTACCCGATATTTAATATATTGGATGATAGATTTGAAAAAGAAGAAAATATATTAAAAGAAACAAATAATAGCAGAGATATGTTTACCTTTTTGAATGTAGCGAGTCTTAATGCCAATAAAAATCATTCCGATCTTTTAAATGCTTTTGCATGTGTATTCAAAAGTAACAGCAAAGTACAACTTAAAATCGGTGGTGATGGCCCTTTAAGGAAACAACTTGAAGCCCAGGCAAAAGGTTTGGGATTAGAAGAACAGATTGTATTTTTAGGCTTGTTGAGCCGAGACATGCTGCTTTGGGAGATGCAGAATTGCGACGCATTCGTTCTATCGAGTATTTTTGAAACATTCGGCGTTGTTCTAATTGAAACTTTGGCATGCGGAAAGCCTGTGGTGGCTACAAAGTGCGGCGGTCCTGAGGATATTGTAAATCGGAATAATGGGATACTTGTTCCCACGAAAAACGTGAATGCACTTGCCGAGGCTATGTCGAATATCTATTTAAACATTGATAAATATAACGTAACTTATATTAGAAATGACTGTTTGTCGCGATTCGGCAAAGATTCTTTTGTGACAAAACTTCAAGGTATTTATACAAGTATTCTGGAAAAAGAAAAGAGGTAAAAATAATGACTCAAACCTACCAGATCTGCACAAAATGCATCATGGATACAACAGATCCGGATATCTTGTTTGATGATAATGGTGTATGCTCTCATTGCCATCATTATGAAAGTATTATACAAAGCGAGAATTATCTCAAAAAGCGGGAAGATGGCGCACTTGATTGTTTTGTGGCAGAAATAAAGAGAAAAGGAGCAAATAAAAAATACAACTGCATTATAGGTGTAAGTGGTGGTGTTGACAGTACCTATGTTGCCTATATTGTA
>Ga0307380_10007102_pt1 | contig 14615 bp, 9 predicted proteins | sample UN3MG_FD_202239 | JGI IMG/M metagenome (GOLD analysis project Ga0307380, IMG submission 202239) | Soil microbial communities from Risofladan, Vaasa, Finland - UN-3 | ecosystem: Environmental > Terrestrial > Soil > Coastal area > Acid sulfate soil | place: Finland: Risofladan, Vaasa | collected... | reverse complement strand
AGCGTGTCCAGGTAGGTCGCCTTCTGGAAATCGTCCTCTGCGCCGGCGATCGCCCGCTTGGCCAGCCGCTCCGCTTCGGCCAGGTGGTCGTGCCGGTACCAGGCGTACAACCAGGCCTGGCTGTTCAGTACGACCGGATCGTACGGGGCGATGTCCAGCGCACTGTAGAGGTCGGCCTGCGCGGCGTCGAAGTCGTTCTGTTCGGCGTAGGTCATGGCCCGTCCTGCGTAGGCGGCCGTGGAGCGGCTGTCCAGGGCCAGGGCCGCCGTGTATTCGATCCTCGCCTCTTCGAGGTTTCCACTGGACAACAGCGCCTGGCCCAGGAGGATGCGCTTCTGCGGGTCCTGCTCGTCGAGCGCGACGGCCTGGCGCAATGCTTCGAGCGCGGGCCCAACCTCTCCCCGCGCGCTGAGCAGGGAGCCGCGCCAGGTGTGGGCGTCGGCCAGTTCTGGATTGAGCGCCAGTGCCTGCTCGAAATCGGCCAGCGCCGCGCTCCACTCCCTGAGGTAATAATGGGCCTTGCCGCGCCCCACGTAGGCTTCGGTTAGCCCCGCGTCCAGGCCGATGGCGGTGTCAAAGTCCTGCACGGCGTAGGTGTAGGTCTTGAGCATGATGTAGGCGTAGCCCCGCTGCACGCGCAGGGCAGGATTCTGCGGGTCGCGCGTCACCTGGAGATCGTAGCGGGTCTGAGGCGCGGGAGGGATGGGTGTCGGGGTGAGGGTGGGGGTGGGAGTGGAAGTCGGGGTGGGGGAAGGTCCGGCTGCCTGGGTTTGCGCCGCCGCCAGATATGCGGACGACGTCTGCCGCGAGTTGCGGGCGATGGTGCTCACCAGGCAGCCGTAGACGACGACGGTCAGCACACCCAGCACGGCGAGGACGATCGTTTGAGTGCGTGTCAACTTCATGGCGCTATCCTCCGACGCCAAGTATAAGACAAGAATGCGAGGAATGCAACTTTCCCGCTCACCCTCCCGCAGGTTTGGCCCACCTGGATATTGGGAAGGCATACTCACCATAACCTGCGGGAGGGTAGGTCTTGACTTATGCGCAAACTCGCCATACACTGTGTACAATGGCAGCACCGGTCTGGTTTCGCTGGTTGGGGGTGGCGGGCATCGAGTTGAGGGCGGGGGATGAGGTCCTGGCGATTGACCCGTTCTTCACCCGCCCTCCTTTGTGGCGCTTAGGGCGGGGGCGGGTGGAGCCAGACCGTGCCCTCATCGCGGAGAAGATCGAGCGCTGCCACTACGTGCTGGTTACCCACGCGCACTTTGACCACGTGATGGACGTGCCGGACGTGGCGCGCAACACCGGCGCGACGGTCCTGGGGTCGGCCAACACCTGCCGGTTGCTGGCCGCGTGTGGCCTGCCCGAGCGACAGGTGCGGGAAGTGCGGGCGGGGGAGCGGGTGGAGTTGGGGGGCTGGCGGGTGGACGTCTTGCCGGCCGAGCACATCAAAACGCCCGGCTTCTCCCCTGGGCCGCTATCGCCCCGCCTGCGGCCGCCGCTGCGGCTGCGGGACTATCGCATGGACACCTGCTTCAGTTTCCTGATCCAGGCAGGTGGAAGCCGTTTGCTCGACTGGCGCAGTGTGCGGGCAGAGCCCGCGCCCCGCGCGGAGGTGTTGTTCGTGGGGGTGGAGGATGCGCGGGAGCGTTACGAGGCGCTCCTGCGGGCGGTGCAGCCGCGCCTCGTCGTCCCTATCCACTGGGACGACATGTTTCGCCCGCTGAGCGAGCCGCTGCGGCCGTACTTTAGCCCGCCGCGCCTGGCCTGGCCGCCGCTGCGACGGGTGGACCTGGCCCGCTTCAGGCGCATGATCGAGGAGATGGCGCCCGGGGTGAGGGTGATGGTGCCGGAGGCGTTTCGGAGAATTCGGATTGCGGATTGAGGAATGCGGAATGCAGAGTGCGGATTGTGGAATGCGTGAAGCGTGGTGCGTGGTGCGTGGTGCGCGTTCCGTGTTGGGCGGTTTGCGATTTGCCGATTTGCTGATTTGTTGATTTGTTGATTTGCTGATTTGCGGGGTCTGCGGATTTGGAGACTAGGCGCATTTGCGAGCGAGGGCGCGAGTTGGGGTTCGACCTGGTGGGGGTGGCGGCGGCCCGGCCGGTGCCGTACCTGAGCGCCTATCGGGACTGGCTGGCGCAGGGGTATCACGGGGAGATGGGCTACATGGCGCGGACGGCCCGGGTGGCACGGCTGGAGGAACCAGATCGGATCGTGCCGGGGGTGCGCTCGGTGGTGTGCGTGGGGGTGAATTATTGGCCGGGGGCGCTGCCTGTGGGGTATCGGGATGACCCTGCGCGGGGGTTGATCTCCAACTATGCCTGGGGGCTGGATTATCACGACCTGCTGCTGAAGCGCCTGGATGAGCTGGCGACCTTTATCCGGGCCGAGGCAGGATGCCGGGTCGCCACCCGCGCCTACGTGGACACGGGGCCGGTGCTGGAGCGGGCCTACGCCGCGCAGGCGGGGCTGGGCTTTATCGGCCAGAACACCTGCCTGATTCATCCCAGGATGGGGTCGTGGCTGTTCCTGGGGGAGATCCTGGTGGACCTGGAACTGGAGCCGGCGGTGGGGGCGGTGCGCGGGGGCTGCGGGACGTGCCGGCGCTGCCTGGAGGCCTGTCCGACCGGGGCGCTGGTGGCGCCGTACGTGCTGGACGCGCGGCGCTGCATCTCCTACCTGACGATCGAACTGAAGGGAGCGATCCCGCCCGAGTTGCGGCCGTTGATGGACCGCTGGATCTATGGGTGCGACGTGTGCCAGGCCGTCTGCCCCTGGCAGCGCTTCGCCCGGCCTACGGGGGAGCGCTCATTCCTGGCCGGGGAGCCGGAGCGCGCGGCGCCACGGCTGGTGGACCTGAGCCGGGTCAACGAGGAGCAGTTCCGCCAGCGTTACAGGGGCACGGCCATCTTTCGGATCGGGCGGGGCCGGCTCTTGCGCAACGTGGCGGTGGCGCTGGGAAACTGGAAGGACGGGCGGGCGGTGCCGGCGTTGCAGGATATGCTCCACGATCCCGAGCCGCTGGTGCGGGAGCACGCGGCGTGGGGCTTATCACAGCACGCCGAAACCGATCAGGGCGCCCATGACGGCGAAGGCAACGGCTGAGACCCACAGGAGCACCCGCTTAGGGAGAATACGGCTCAGGGCCTGCCCGCCCATGGCCCCCAGGGCGGTCACCGCCGTCAATGCCAGTGCCCCACCGACGAAGACGGGCAGGGATGCGGCCCGTTTCCCGGCCAGGCTGAGCACGGCCAACTGAGTCTTGTCTCCCATCTCGGCGACGAACAGCAACCCAAAGGTCGAGCCGAACGCTTTCCAGGTGTGAGGTGAGACGAGGGAAGACCTGACAGATTTCCCAAACCTGTCAGGTCCCGGCAATGGGCACGCTTCTTCTGGTACCGGCTCATCGGCCCCCGTGCGAGCGGCCTCCCGGCCAATCAGGACCCCCATCACGACGAAGGCCAGGGCGGCGATGGCCTGCAGGAGGGAGGGGGGGATAAGTTCGCCCAGAACCTGGCCGCCGGCGGCCCCCAGGGCGGTGACGGCGGTGAGGGCCAGGCTGGCCCCCAGGAAGACAGCCCACGGCCGGCGGTACTTGCAGGTCTGGGCCAGGACGGCCAGTTGGGTCTTGTCGCCCAACTCGGCCACGAAGATCAAGCCGAAAGTTGTTGCTACGACGCTCCAGTTCACTCTTCTCCTCGATTAGCGGTCCTTGAAGGCCCGGACTTGACTGCCATGCTTCTGCTCGTCCCGCGTCTCGGCCTGGAGCAGGCGGGCGAGCGTGACCCTGTAGCGCCCGACGCGCACTCCCCTGTCTTTGTTGAACTCGCCAGCAGGCACGGTTTCCAGCAAGTCCACGAGTTGCCGGTGGGAATCCTGGACCGACGACAGGAGGGCGGCGAAATCGTCCTGCTTGTAGCGGGCGACCAGGCCGGCGTTGTAGGTCTGCCAGTCCCGGTCGTGATGGGCGTAGAAGCCCGGCAGCCGGCCTGCCAGGACCTCTTGCGTGGCCTCCACGTTGGTGAAATCCCAGCCCACGAGGTGGGCCAGCAGGTCCTTGACGGACCAGGTGCCCAGAAACACCTGGCCCTGTTTCTCGGCGGGCAACGTGCAGGCGGCCTCCAGGAGTTCCCGGCGCGCCTGGACCAGCCCCGAGATGATCTGTTCCTTGGTTGGTTGACTCTTGGTGCTCATATTCACCCTATCGTTCGGTAGACTGGTGGGGCATTGTACCACAAGGGGGCGGGCGTGTCCATGTTGGCGGGAGGGGGTCTGGACCGCGAAAAGAACACGGATACGCAGGATTGGCGGATAGGAATGGAACCATTGCCGGCGGGGAGGGGGCTTGGGCCACGAAAAGAACACGGATGCGCAGGATTGGCGGATAGGAATGGAACCATTGCCGGCGGGGAGGGGGCTTGGGCCACGAAAAGAACACGGATACGCAGGATTGGCGGATAGGAATGGAACCATTGCCGGCGGGGAGGGTGTTTGGACCACGAAAAGCGCGAAAGGCACGAATGGGAAGCGGTGGCCGGCCGTCGTCTTGTCGGCTGCCGGGAGTGTGGTATGCGTCCCCCATCCGTCAAGCGGGCCAGGCTGGTTCATGCTATTGTGGACAGTGGAGGTGCACGATGCTCCGAAAAGTGATTCTGCCAGTTCTGTTCGTTCTATTGGCCACCGTCGTGTCTGACGTCGTCTGCAGTTCTCCCCCTCCCCCCCTCTCCTTGTCTCCCTCTCCCCCTCCCCCCCTCTCCTTGTCTTCCCCTCTCCCCCTCTCCTCCCCGCTCCATTCGCCCGTGCCCACGCCTGTCGCGCTGGCGGCCCCGCGCCTCGTGAGCCGCCAGCCGCAGCAGTACCGGTTGCGGGAGCGCCGCCCGACCATCCACCTGGTCTTCAGCCAGGCGATGGACCCACGTAGCCTGGCGGCGGCGCTCAGCGTAGAGCCGCCCGTGCGGTTCAGGCTGCGCTGCAAAGGGGTGGACGCGTACGTGACGGTGCTCGGGCCGCTCACGCCGGGCGTGCAGTACGAGTTTCACCTGGCCGCGTCGGCTACCGACGTGAACGGTATGCACCTGGCCTTCGAGCCCACGTGGAGTTACCAGATGGAGGACCTGATCGCCGGCCAGGATTGGCCGGCCCGGAGGGGAGACCGCAGCACGCCGCTGAGCATTCGCTTCAATTACCCGATGGAACCGGAGAGCGTGCAGCGAGCGCTGGTCATCCAGCCCGCCATCGAGGGGGACCTGAAATGGAACGAGCGACGCACCATCGTGACCCTGATCCCCCAGGCTCCCCTGCTCAACGAGACCGAGTACACCGTGCGCTTCGAGGCCGGCCTGCGCGATGCCAACGGCGACGAACTCCCGCCGCCCGGGCCGCTGCGCTTCACCACGCCGCCCCCCATCCTGGCCACGCGGCCGCGTGCCGAGCAGGACGTCCGGCCGGCCACGGCGATCGAAATCACCTTTGACCGGCTCATGGATCCCCAGAGCACAGCGGCCGCGTTCCAGATCACGCCGCCCGTGCCCGGCCAGATCGAATGGCGCGAAACTACGCTCGTCTTCCGGCCGGAACGTGGGTACCTGGAAGAGTACACCACCTACACCGTCACGATTGCCGCGTCGGCTGTGGATAAGGACGCGAACCCCGTCTTGCGGGAGGATTATGCCTGGTCATTCACGACCGGCCAGGCGGAAGACGTGGCCAACTTTGGCTGGGGGCCCAACGGCCAGGTGGTGGACGTAGAGGGGCGGCGCGCCATCCAGTTCGGCCTCTTTCAGGAGGCCATGTCTACTACGCTCCAGTTTGAACTCTATCGCCTGAACCTGGAGCAGTTCCTGGACCGTTACTCGTCCGGCTTCAAGGGGGTGGCCGGTTCCGAGAACCGCCCGATCAGCACGCAGGGGACGGGGCTGGCCCGGACCTGGGAGGTCGAGGCCCCGCATGCAGTGGCTTATGGGACGGTGCAGGAAACGATCATCCCGGGCGACGTGCCGCCGGGGCTGTACATCCTCAACCTGGAGGCCGGCCACCTCAACGACCAACTGATCCTGCTCCTGACGCGCAACGTGGTCACGCTCAAGCAGGCTGAGGGGCAGATCGTGGCCTGGGTGACCGACGTGGATGGCAGCAGCAAGGCGGGGGTCGAGGTGAGCGTGTATGCCCGCGACGGCCAACTGCTCAGCCGGGGTCTGACGGGCCAGGACGGGGTCTACCGCACGGCGGTGGCGCGCGACCCGCAGCCGCTCATCGTGGTCGCCCGCGACGGCGACGACCTCACGGCGACCGGCCTGAGCAACGAGTGGCTGAGCACCGCGAACCCGTGGTGGGGATGGTGGGCGCCGGCGCCGGCGCCGCTGGACTATGCGGTCTACGCCTACACCGACCGCCCGATCTACCGCCCCGGGCAGACTGTCTATTTCAAGGGCATCGTGCGGCGGGACGAGGACGCCGTCCTCAGCATGCCGCCGGAGGGGACGCCGGTGACCGTGCGCATCCGCGACGCGCGCGATAACGTAGTGCAGACCCTGACACTGGCCACCGGCCGGTTCGGCACGCTGGACGGCGAGTTCCACCTGGCCGAAGGGGCCATGCTCGGCACGTACGCCGTCGAATGCGTGGTGAACGGCGAGAGCCATCGCCAGGTGTTCAAGGTGCAGGATTATCGCAAGCCCGACTACCAGGTCAGCGTCACCCCGGACGCCGCGCAGTACGTGGTTGGCGAGAGTATGCGCGTGAGCGTGGACAGCCGGTACTTTTTTGGCGAGCCGGTGCCCAATGCGCGGCTGGTCGTCAGGCAGTACGAACTGGTCGAGCGCTATTGGTGGGACGAAGCGGCGGACGACGTGTACGACTGGTACCAGAGTAGCCAGCCAACGATCAGTGGCGTCACCGACGCCAACGGCCGGTTCGCCTTCACGCTCAAGGCTGCGCTCGGTCCGTATAGCGACCAATTTGGCACCTTCGCCTGGCAACACAACCTGCGGCAGACCACGTGGGGCATCGAAGTGACGGTGGACGATGGCAGCCACCAGACCGTCAGCAGTTTCGCCGCGGTCAAGGTCTACAGCGCGGCCGCGAAACTCAGCCTGGACACGGGCGGCGCCTTCAAGACCCCCGGCCAGCCGTTCACGGTGCGCGCCGGCGTAGTCACGCTCTCCGGCGCCCCGCTGAGCGGCCGCGCAATGCGCCTCCTGCTGCGCCGCTACGACGCGGCCTCCGGCGATTACAGTACCGTCGTGCAGTCGGCCAATATGATGACCGGCGACGACGGCGAAGCGAGCACCCCCTTCACGGTCGAAGAGCCCGGCTACTACCAACTCTATCTCAGCACCAGCGATCCCCTGGGCAACGCGCTTGAGTACCAGGCCTGGCTGTCCGTGTTCAGCGACGCGGCCTCGTGGATGGGAGATGGGGGCGGCGACCTGAGGATCGCCGCCGAGCGGGAGAGTTACGCCCCGGGGGAGACGGCCCGCCTGATCGTCGAGTCCAGTTTCAGTGGCCCGGCGCTGGTCACCTTCGAGCGCGGCACCGTCCGCCGCGCGCGGCTGGTCCAACTGAGCGCGCCCCTGACTGCGATCGAGGTCCCGATCCAGGCCGACGATGCGCCCAACGTGTTCGTGACGGTCAACGCCTGGCAGGAGCAGGATACCTCGCCCACGGCAGGGTCCGGCGACTTTAACCGGCCCGACAGCCGGTTGCGCACGGCCAGCGTGGAGCTGCAGGTGCCGGTGAGCGACAAGGCGCTGCACGTTACCATCACACCCGACCGGCGGGGCACCGGCCTGGAAGAGCCCAGCACCGGCCTGGAAGCGCCGGTGCTGGGCACGTGGGCGAGCCGGCGCTGGGCTGGCTACGCCCCCCGCGAGCGGGCCACCTTCACCGTGCGCGTCACCAACGAGCGGGGGGATCCGGTGTCCGCCGAACTCTCGCTGGCGCTGGTGGACGAGGCGATCTATGGCCTGAGCGAAGAACTGGCCGGCCCCATCTTGGACGCCTTTTACTGCGCGCGCGAGCACATCGTGCGCACCTACGACGGGATGGCACTCATGCGCTACATCCCGTGCAATTGCGGCGGCGGGGAAGGGGGTGGTGGCGGTGACCTGGCCGCCAACCCGCGCAGCGACTTTCCCGACACCGCCGCCTGGTTTCCGGCCTTGACCACCGATTGGAACGGGGAGGCGACGGTCACGGTGGTCCTGCCGGACAGCCTGACCCGTTGGCGGCTGACCGCCCGCGCCGTGACGGCCGACACGCAGGTGGGGGAGGCGTTCATCCACGTGATGACGCAGCAGGAGATCGTCGTGCGCCCCATCCTGCCCCGGGGCCTGACCGTGGGGGACCGGGTGGAGATGGCGGCCATCGTCCACAATTATGGCGAGCGCAGCCAGGACGTGGCGGTGTCCATCGCCAGCGATGGTCTCGAGATCGAGGGGGCGCTGACGCAGACGGTGCGGCTGGCCCCCGGCGAGCAGCGCATCGTGCGCTGGCGGGCCGAGGCGGCCCGCGCGGGGGAAGCGCAGGTCACCGTGCGCGCCGACGCCGGCCAGGTGGGCGATGCGGTGCGGCTGCCGTTGCCCATCCAGCCGCTGGCCGTGCGGGACGTGACGACCCAGGTGGGGCAGTTCAGCGGCGAGTTCACCACGACGGTCTTTTTGCCCACAGAGGCGCTCGGCCTGAGCACGGTCAAGATCGAACTGACGCGCTCTATCGCCGGCAGCCTGCTGACCGGCCTGGAGTACCTGACCGGCTACCCGTTCGGCTGCGTGGAGCAGACGATGAGCAAGGCGCTGCCGAACGCGGTGGTGGGGCGGGCGTTCTACCAACTGGGCATCGGCAACCCGACCTTGCAGGCGGACCTGCCGCCCAAGATCGCCGCCAGCGTGCAGCGGCTGTACGGCTTCCAGCATAACGACGGCGGCTGGGGCTGGTGGTACGACGACGCGAGCAACGATTACCAGACCGCCTGGGTTGTGTTTGGCCTGACGGTCACCGCGCAGGCCGGGTACGAGGTGGACCCGGCGGTGATCGAGCGCGGGGTGGCCTGGCTGAAAGAGCACCTGGGGGGCATGGACCCGCGTACGCGGGCCTACGCCCTCTACAGCATGGCCAGTGCGGGAGCGGGCGACGTGGAGGCCACGCGGGTGTTGGCCCGAGAGGCGGGCGACCTGGACACCTTCAGCCAGGCGGCTCTGGCGCTGGCGCTGCACGAGATGGGGGCGCAGTCAGAGGCAGAGGAGGTGCTGCACGTGCTGGAGAGGAGCGCGGTCGTGGCGGCAGGGATGGTCTACTGGCCTAACGCGCCCGACGACGGCCACTATGACGAGAAGACGATGTCGTCCACCACGCGTAGCACGGCGCTGGCGCTCAGCGCGTTCGTGCACGTGGAGCCTGAGCACGAACTGGAGCCGGGCATCGTGCGCTGGCTGATGGGGCGGCGGCGGCAGGAGGGGTGGGGGAGCACGAACGAGACCTCGTTCACCATCCTGGCGCTGACCGATCATCTGCTGGCGGTCGAAAGCGCGACCAGCGACACGGCGTATCGCGTCATCCTCAACGGCCAGGTACTCGCCAGCGGCCTGCTAGGGCGGGGGGAGCCGGCGGTCAGTGTGGAGATCCCGGCCAGCCAGTTGGCGCGCGGCGCCAACCGGTTGCGGATCGAGCAGGGGGGAGACGGCCGCCTGTACTATGTGATCGCCAGCCGGATGTACCTGCCGCAGGAGGCGATCGCGGCGGCGGGCGGCGTGACGGTCACCCGCACGTTCCTGGACGCGCAGACAGGGCGGCCGATCACGAGCACGGTGGCCGGGGCACTGGTGCAGGTGCGCCTGGAGGTCACGCTGCCCAGAGATGGCTTCTACGTCATCGTCGAGGACCGGCTGCCGGGGGGGCTGGAGGCTCTAAACGAGGGGCTGAACACGACCAGCCACGAGGGGAGCGCCTACGGAGAGCCGCGCTACTATTGGGCGGAGTATGGCTACAACAACAAGGAGGTGCGCGGGGAGCGGGTGAGTTTCTTTATCACGGAGATGGGGGCAGGCCGGCATACGCTGACCTACCTGGCGCGCGCCACGCACGCGGGTGAGTTTGTGGCGATGCCGGCGGAGGTGTATGCGATGTACGACGCGACGGTGTGGGGGCGGTCGGGGAGTGAGCGGTTCGTGGTGGGCAGGTAAGCCGAGGTGATGCATTTGGACCACGAAAGGCGCGAAGGCTCGCGAAAAACACGAAACCGGCTACTACTTTCGCGCGTTTTGGGCTATTTCGTGGTATTCGTGGTCCGAATCTTGCTCTCCAAACGAGGTCAGCACGCTTCAGCACGCATGAAGTTGGCCTCTCCAATCACTCTACAAACACAGTTGTTTTCCCATAAGCGCCAGGGCAACTTTCTCTAGTTTTATGCCGAGCAAGTCGTAATTTAGCGCCCTAACGTAACGGTTGTGCAATCGGGAATAATCACATCTTCGCAGTTTGAGCATTCTGCCTGCGAATACACTATGCTCGCTGAACTTTAGCCCAAGTTTTGTGCAATCAGAGGCCGAATCGTGGAAATCGGCCTAAAATCGGGTGTTGGAGTTCCTGGTGGCGATCTTGGGCGGACTGGAGCATCTGCAGGACATCAGCCTGTCGGCTCACCCGCTGGATATGGATCAGGCTGTGGCTGAAGCCTGGGGACAACCCGGTTGGGCCAACTACTCTGGTGTGAGCCGCACCTTGAGTTCGCTGAGTTGGGGTGAAGCGCGCGCGTTGGCACAGGTGCTTGAGCGAGTCGACCAACCTCTGATCCAATCGGAACTGGACGTGCTGCGCTCTCGGAAGCAGCGCTTACGGTACGACGGAGACCTGACGGGGTTGCCCGTCTCTATCAGCAGCCGGACCTATCCCCATGCTGCTTTCGGACATATAGACGACGAGATCCGTCTGGGGTATCAGGCTGCCGTCGTCAGTATGGAGAGTCCAACCTACCGGCGTCTATACCTGTCTGCGGCACATCATCCAGGTGACACGGTCTCCTGCACGCAGGCCGAGGCGTTGGTGTTAGCCGCAGAAGCGCGCACCCGCTTGCGTCCCAGGCGACGTACCGACCTGCTGAGCCAGCGGATTGAGGCGTTTGAGCGACAGACGGAAACGACACACCCACGGCTGCTGATTCAACGAGAAGGTGTGCGGAAGGCACGTGACCGTTTGACAGAAGCCCGTCGCCAAGTGCCGGAACGGCAAGCGATCTTGGCCGACCTGGAGGAAAGCTACCGGGTGCGCCAACGGAAAGCACGTCCCACCAGTCGTCTGGCTCTTGACAAGGTCATCAACCAAGCCCGTGCACCTGTGTACCCCGAGGTTGGCCTGTAACGATATGGCCAAGAGCGGGGCGAGGCGGCTAACCAGGCGCCGCCCCGCCCTCTTTGTTTATCTGGCTCTGGCGAATTGGGCATTGACTTTCGCGCAAAGTTGTGCTAGAATTTGAATGCGTGACCAGCGAAGGCATCAATGCAGCATGAGCATTGACGGCAAATATCGAAGTACTACGTAGCCCACCCGCCGTCAAGGCGTGGTGGGTGTTTTGTTTGGGGGATGGTGGACAGCGGTGCGGCGGACTGGCGTGCGCTTGCTAGCCTGCGGCTCGCGGGCGCGCCTCCGCTGCGCGCGGCTCAACTTATCGTTTAGTGTGGCAGTCCTCCTGTTCGATTGGGGATTTCAGCCCCTGATCTTGCAGGTACCTGCCATTTGGCACAACTATAGTTAGGCCACCCCATGCCGGGTTGGGCAGTTCGGTTGGGTAAAAACCTGCCGCGATGATGGCCCAGTGCGGGCAAATCTGGTTCACCGCTGGCAAACCGACATCCACCGGCTTTCAGCTGGTGGATTGTCTCTTTCTGCCCGCTGGCAAGCTGAAAGCGGGGACCTGATCTGAGAGAGCCTATGGGGAAATCCGCGCGACAGCACCAGATTCTGGTCACAGTCACATTCGCAGCAGTCTTGCTTGGTTGCGTGACAAGTAGTTGCCAATCACACCCCAGCACGTTAGAATCATCCCCAGCGCTACCTGCTCTCTCTCCTACTTCAACCTCACCTGCGACACCCCCGGCACATGTGCATCACCTACCGCGCGTCCTTCTCCAAGCCCAACGACGACCCCGTCGCCTACCCCCCTCGCTACTGTGGACTCTCAAAAATACGGTGCTTTGCTGTACGTTGACGGACGTGTGGTGCGGGAAGGATGGGGAGAGGCAACTGACTGGCAGATCGCCGATCTGCCGTTTGAGCAAGTCCTCGCAGCAACACTGGAGAATGACAGCTGTCTGTGGGTGCTGGCCGATGGTCGGCTCGCCGTGGTAGACCTGCCCAGTGGCACAACAGAGGAGGTGGCGGAGATCGAGTCCCCAACTCGTTGGGGAAAATTGCTGATGATCGAGGGACGACACAGTATTGCGTACACGGCAGGCGTAGACGATAACAGCACTCTACTCGGCTGTGCTACCTGTATGGGGCTATATGATATTCAAACGCAGCAGACGCGCCCGTTGACCCGGCTCCCAGGCACGCTCCGTCTGTTGGGCAGCAGTCTCCAACAGGGAACTCTGTACGCGGTGCGTCTCGGTGGAGACGGCGGGTTCGCGGCGATCCTGTCCATCAACCTCGAAAGCGGCATGGTTTCTACCGCCATCGAACTCCAACTGCCCGGCTTTGCCTGGGCAAGTGAGTCTCCTGACGGGCGCCGCATAGCCGTCATAGAGATGGAGATGGAAGAGGACCCTACGGGAATAGTTCTTGCTGTCTATAACACCGCAGAGCCAGACGTCCCGCCGCTGGCCTTCGATCTGCCACAGCAACCCAGCCACATATATAGTGCCATCTGGACGCCGGACAGCCGGCACCTGTATTTTGTCCTGCGCGCCGGGCCAGTAGGAGGGTACGGGTCAGGGGATGAAAAGACCTATGGCCTGTGGCGACTGGACGTGGTCACCGGGGAACTGACGGAGATTACCTCGTCCGTTCAGGCAGATAGTCTTCCTGTGGTCATATCGCCAGATGGCCGGGCGATCGTTCTGGCCGGCTCGTACTCTTTCGATCTGGTTGATTTGCAGACGGGAGCTGTCTTCCCTCTGCAATTGCCGACCGGAGCGATAGTCGTGGCGTGGCTGTACTCATCGGCGCGCCCTGAGTAGAGGGTGATGACTCCTGCCCGGCGCTCGCTTTCCCCATCATTTGCGCCTTTCGCCGCTTTGGGTGAATAGACCCGGCACAATTTGGGTGAACAGACCTGGTACATTTTAACCCGACTAATGAGACGGCCGCTGGAACCGAGCGGCGGCAGGGTCATTCGACACCTGGAGGTGCGCTCCCGGTCGGAGCGGCGTACCCTCCCGACCGGGAGCGCGTAGACGAACAGGGCGCAGGTCAGCACGACGGCCAGTTCCGGTGGGGCCTGCGCTACGGTTGCCCTACCCCAGAATGAGACAAGCCCGCCGGGCGGCGGCCTTCGGCCAGCGAGAATAGGCGCGTCTCCCGGTCGTACTGCCGGTGGCGCGCCGGATCCGCGTAGGGCGAGTTGGTGATCAGCCGGTCAATCGTCGCGCTACTCACCGATTTGCCTTCCCACCCAGGCCCGGGCGTTCTCCATCATCTCTGCTACAGTGCTGATGTCGGTCAAGGCAATCTCCATATCCTCGTAACGGATTGTTACAGCAAACGGGTTCAAGCGCTTCAATTGGGCTCTGGACAACGGCAGATCAAGGCCCTGCTGTTCGAGCAAGTCTGCCAACTTCTCCAGGTCGTGGGTGCGACGAAAAACCACAGCATTTGAAACCAGCACCGCCTTCATGACTTTCTCCAGATATTGCTGGGCATGGAAGCATACGCTGGAAACCGGCGCGTCAGGATGCAGTAGCAGCAGTTCGACTGTTTTCCAATCCCGTCCCGCGGCGTGCAGCAACGCCCGCGCTTCGGCTGTGGCCGGTTGGGGTTCATTGGGCGGCATAGAGCGTTCTCCCTTCCCGCAATGCCCAATAGATGGGACTGGTGCACCAGTCTCGACGCTCTTCCATCTCCGCATCCGAATACACCAGCACGTCCACCCCCGGACCGACGTTGCCCACCGCTTCGTGCAGGCGGACCATCTCGGTGTACCGATCGGCCACTTGCGGCTTGATCACCATGAGGTCCAGGTCAGAGCCTGCGTCGGCGTCGCCGCGCCCGTAGGAGCCAAACAGGATCACCCGGGTTGGCTGGGCCACGGCGACGATCCGTTCCACGGCCTCCTGTAGCGTCTGCTCGTCAATCATTCTTCCGACCTCATCACTCTTGTACTCTCGACCCCCCGGTCGCCCACGATCTTGACCGCTGATAGTGTACTGCAATCTGGCGCGAAAGTCAATCGGGGAACAGGGATCGGGGATCAGTAATCAGTGATCAGGACTGCTCCCTGATCGCTATTCCCTGATCACCATCCCCCCCAAGTTGACAATCTCCCAATCCCGTGTACAATATGACCGTGGTCATTTTTGTTCCGGGGTCATCAATATGGCGATAGAGGATCATCTTTCCCGGCGCGAACGGAAGAAACGGGACACGCACCAGCGGCTGATGGAGACTGCGCTGCGGCT
>Ga0307380_10007100_pt1 | contig 14620 bp, 11 predicted proteins | sample UN3MG_FD_202239 | JGI IMG/M metagenome (GOLD analysis project Ga0307380, IMG submission 202239) | Soil microbial communities from Risofladan, Vaasa, Finland - UN-3 | ecosystem: Environmental > Terrestrial > Soil > Coastal area > Acid sulfate soil | place: Finland: Risofladan, Vaasa | collected... | reverse complement strand
TCCTCCAATCCCAATTTCTTCCTTTTGCCCCGAGCAGCATTAGCGTAGTGGCCGTAATAGCGGATAAGGGCTTCATAATGACCGGGGATATGGAGACAAACCCGATGCAGAAACTCGATGGCGTCCAGGATCTCAAAATTCCGTTTCTTCCCCTGATGCAATCTGGATTTGTACATCACGCAATTGGTCTTTTCGACATACCTGATTTTCTCCAAAGAAAATGAGGCATGTACCACGTACTGCGCCAGCCGGCCCAGCGCTTCCCTGTCGTTTTTTTCTACGGAAAAATCAGGAGAGAAGCTGCAAGGCATACATGCGATCTGAGACTATTTCTTTGAAAGCAGGTTAAATAACAAGGTAAAAAACAACGCCAAAAAAGATTTCACAATCCAAGTTTAGATTTGAGTTTCGCCAGTGCTTCGATGCGTTTCTTAGGGCTCATTTTTCTGACGTTAGCCAGTTTCCATTGAATCGCCGGTAGCCGCTCTATCCTATCCAACTCTAAAAGCTCCCACTGTGGATTCATTTCTTTTATTGAGACCAAAAAACTTTTCTCTGCTCCCGTCAGATCGTTCCTCAAAACGGAGATGAGTTTTTCCCTGGTAGACAGCAAATCCTCAAAACGAACGGGAACCGAGGCCATTCCTTGAAATTCATTCTCGAAGATTCGCCGAATGTCTTTACGAACAGGATCGATCAGTTCATTAATTGGCCGGTCATGGCTAGCCAGGTAAATGACGAAAGCCTTGCGAATGTCGTCGGTAATGCCTTCGGTTTCCATTAAAAGCTGAATGTCAAACAGGTCCCGCGGGTGTTGCCTGTCTAATGCGGCGCAAATCTTTCCGCCGTAGAGATCGGCCAAAGAGAGCGTCGCAACGGAGACGGAAAGCTCGAAGAGCTCTTCAGCTTTCCTGGACAAAGTGAGTTCCACCGATGGGAAGATGGCTCCACGAATGACCTGATTCGGCTCGATCTTGATTTGAGCTTCCGGGATTCGAACAAAGAGCTTGGCTATATTTTTATCACCGTGGACATGCCCTGCCTGAATCCTGGCCTTTGGTATAGTTTTTTCGATAGCGGCAGCAATCCGGGCAAGAGCAGCGCTTATTTTTTTCAGCGATTCTTCCCGAGGTTCAATAGGCAAATAGGTAAGATCAACATCAACGGACAGACGTGGCATATCGCGTACAAACAGATTGATGGCCGTTCCTCCCTTCAATGCAAAACACTTTTCGGCTACGATATATGGGAGCGTTCGCAGCATCAATTCAGCCTGCTTGAAGAACGGGCTATTCTTCATTACTTTTTCACCGAAGCCGGCTGTTCCAGGCGCGGTCCCGGTACGGAGATATTGTACTTCGCGTCGAAATGCCCGCCTTTTACGATCACCCGCTTTCCCTTCCCAAAACTGACCTTTCTGGTGTCCAACTTGGTCATCCAGGGCAGATTGCATGTTTCTGCCAAGTGCATAAAAAGCCGTTTCACCTTTACTGAAAGGCAGTTTTTCAGCAGCGCCTGGACCAGCTCCGGGCGCAGGGTGGACAATCCTTCCATCAGAAGCTTTGCCTCTTCATAAGACTCTTTCCGAGGAACCAGATACAGGACCTCCATCATGGCGCGTTCGGGAGCTGAAACCTTGATGGAAAAGGCCCCCATTTCTTTTCGCGTCAATCCCAAGCCATCTTCATATGGAAGCATCTTGGTCATCACATGGCAAATCTTGACCTGCCAGTCGTACTGCAGGAACCAGGATGGCATCCTCATACCGGGGGGACCAAACAGGGTTATAGAAAATTGGTCACTGGAGCCCGTCCCCAACCCCGTTCCGGCACCTGAACCCGAGCCGCCTCCGAAACCTGTACCATCCAGCAGTCCTTCCCCATTGGTATCCGTCACCATGGGCAGAAAATGGGCATATCCATGTAATTGCAGCGCAGTTTTTCCCCCGGCATAAACAGGCAAATGCAGTTGTTCCTGAAGCGCATAAAGACCGCCGGTCCAATTTACCTTGTCATTGGGACGAACATTCGCATCATGGCCTATGGATGATATCCAGTGGTTCTTTTTGTATTTGCTGAGAAGGGGATTGGAATAACCCTCCTTTTTTAACCATGAGGACAAGGCAACAGTTCCGCTCGGCCAATGCCCCAGAAGATGGTTTAATTTATTATGATTTAGATTACCCATGGTTATTTAAATAGCATAAAAACAAACTTTTTTCAAGCAATAGTTTAATAATATGCTTTTAGATATACCAAGGGTATTTTATTTCGTATAAAATCAAACTATTAATAATAGAAAAACGGAATTTACCAAATTACTTCCCTGATTCTATTTATGAAACTTCCTGATGAATTCTTCGACCTCGGGGATGCCGCCCTGGAAGATCAAGTAACCGTTATAGGGCTCGCGCTCGGTGGTCTCGCCGGCGACGGGAGTTAACCCGCCTTTCTCACAATCATTATCTCGAGATTACACAGATGGTTGTGGATACAAGAGAGGCGACCGAAGAGACCTGAGACATACTGTAGGTACGAGTAAGATAGCCAACGGAGTCCGAGAGTGTAGACATGTCCATCTACGCAATGGCAGCAAATCTTTGTGAGAAAGGCGGGTTAACATCAAAGTTTTAACTTCATCAAGATCAGTAGTCTGATCCAGAGCCCAGGCCAGCTTGACGTAGGCCACTTCGGGCAGCATCGTTTTGATAATATCTTTTTTTAGTTTCTGTTCATGGACGAAACGGAACAGGTCATAGAGGCGCTGGAAATTGAATTCGGCAAATGCCGGCAACCGCCCGGCCAGGTTTTTCAGATTATGACCGAAAATGACGGCAACAAAACGGGCATTATAAGTATAAAATGCTCCAAATCTTTTTTTTGCCAATGTGTTTATTCATAATTATTTGTTTTATTCCTGAGTAATATCAGGTTTCATTTCCGGCGGGCTCCATTCCTTCCCTAAAATATACTTCTGCATCCATTTAATCTCTTCAATCAGCAAAATACGTCGCAAGCGGGGTTCGCGCACGCCATGACCCTGGCGGGGAAATTTCATAAACCGGGTGGGCACATTTAAATCACGCAAAGCGGTATAGAATACCATGCTCTGGTTTGTACTGCTGGTCATATCGTTTGCGCCGTGCAGCAGAAGCGTCGGCGTTTTCACGTTTGTAACAAATGTCAGAGCGGAACGGTTCCGCCACTCCTCCGGGTTTTTCCATGCATTACCGCCGATATACCAGAGCGAGACATCATAATTATATCCAGGTCCGGATTCGGCCTGCCAGCTGAACACCCCAGCGCCACAGGAGGCAGCCTTAAAACGATCCGTATGGGTTACCACCCAGCCGCAACTGACGCCGCCCCAACTCCAGCCTTTAACACCCATATGTTCAGGATCGACATAGCCTTGTGCAATGACATAATCGACCCCAGTCATCAAATCATCGAATTCTCCGCCACCCACATCGCCTATAAGCCCGCGCAGAATAGCATCACCGTATCCGCTGCTGCCGCGGACATTAATGCCAAGAACAGCATAGCCAAGCCCTGCATAAAGTTGAAAAAATGAATCGAAATCATTTCCAAAATAGCCGCTGGGACCTCCGTGGATATCAAGGATCAAGGGAACCTTCTCGCCCTTTTTGAAATTGCCGGGAAAGGTGAACACACCCTCTATTTCCGTTCCATCAGAGCTCTTCCAGCGCAGCACCTCACCTTTGCCAAGTAGAATCTCATTCTCGATCCACGGATTTGCCCGAGTAAGCCGAACCTCATTTTGGAATGTCACGGCGGAAGCATAAATATCCTCGGGACTGTTGAAATCTGAAAATGAATAGACCATCTTTCTGCGATCTTCCGAAAAAGCCAGGGCACGCAAAGTACCGGTTTTGCTTGTAAGCGGCGTCAGTGTATCTTGCTCTATGTCAAGGCGGTATAGGTTTACATTCGTGCCTTGAACTTCATTAAAAAGTAAACTTTTGCTGTCCGGCATCCAAACCACATGATCGACTTCACCCTTATTTTGTGCGGTCAGTTTTCGGGTTTTTCCAGTTTGCGGATTCATGATCCAGAAGTATCCATTGCGCAGTTCGAATTCTTTGTCATCTGGAGAACGATAGAGAAAAACCTTGCCGTCAGGAGACCACTTCACATTACTTTCCGGCGCCATATTTGTAGTCAATCGTTTCAAACTATTCTTATCAAGATCAAACAAATACAATTCCGAATGGTTTGGATAATTCTGGCGATTATTTGGCCGTGCTGTCAGAACAACAGATTTACCATTTGCCGTGACATCAAAATCTTCCATAATAAATTTTTCCTTTGTCAGGCTGGTCTCTTGCTTGGATTCAATATCAAATACATAAAGATTGCTCCACTGTCCGGCGAGTTTTCCGTTCGGACCCTCATCAACAAAATAGGCATCGGCTCCTTTATCCCATTCCTTTTGCTGCTTCTCGCTTATCGTGTCCTTGGCGGTAAAAAATATCAGTTTACTGCTACTGCTCCATTTGTATTCCTCAATGCCCCCCTTATGTTTGCTGTACTGAAGTGCTTCACCGCCTGATACAGGAATAAGGAAAAGCTGCATATTTTTATCGACTTCCCTTAAAAACGAAAGGTATCTTCCGTTAGGAGAGAATTGAAAGGCTTCTCCGCCTTCTTTCCCAATAAACTGCTGCGGGGCCCCGCCTGAAAATGGGATCAGGTAATACTTTTTAATATATTCGTTTTTGTCCCAATTCAAATGGGCTTCAGAATAGAAAACATTCCTCCCATCGGGCGTTATCAGCACATCTCCAATCCTCACAATTCCGAGGACTTCATCAGGCGAAATAGGGTGCCTCACTTGGGCACTGACATTCATTATCAGAGAAAATAGCATTATTATGAAAGTGACTGTACCTGCCTGAAATCGACTGCTCCGCTGCGTATCTTCTGCTTGAGTGCCTTTTTGGCGAGATTCAGTAAAAATTTCGAAACATGTTTCAATCTTCATGGTTAATACCCCCTTTTTTTTATTTCATTTTAGATACATTTTATTCCTGGTATTTATTTTTCTTTCAATCCCCCATTGAAAAGAACCGTCTTTAATGTATTTAAACTGATTTTCTTGCCGGTAATGAGCAGCACTATATTTTTATTGTTAAATCTTTGCCTAGTTTTCAAAAAGGCGGCAATGGAAAGTGCGGCTGCTCCTTCCACAAGCATAAAGTGTTTTTCCAGCATCAATATTATGGCATCCCTGATTTCAGCTTCCGCAACCAGCACATAATCATCAACATAACGATTACAGTATTCAAATGTCAGGGAATCATCTTCGATGCCGCCTGCGGTTCCGTCGGCAAGTGTTGCTGTCGATGCCATTTTGACAATTTTCCCCGCCTTCACTGATTCATACATCACGGCTGAGTTTTGCGGCTGACAACCTATGATTACAATTTTATTATTCACTGATTTTAAATATCCGGCCACTCCGGACGCTAAACCGCCGCCGCCAACAGGGATAAAAACGATATCGATAGGGGCGGCAAGTTATCGCTGTAGTTCGTGCCCTATGGTTGCTTGTCCGGCGATAATGTGCGGATGATTGTATGGTGGAATGAAAACTTTATTTTTCCTATAGGCAGTTTCCCGGGCAAAAATTTCCGTATCGCCTACATCTGTTCCATAAAATTCCATTTGCACACCCCAGGCACGCAGTGCTGAAACTTTTGCTGCACTGGCATTTTCTGGTAAAAAAATGGTTCCCTTAATACCTGTTCTTTGCAGCATGTATGCCACGGCCGCGGCATGATTGCCGCTTGAGGCAGCGATAACACCTCTCTCTTTATCTGCTTCTGAGAGTGAAAGGATCATATTGGCGGCGCCGCGAATTTTAAAAGAACCTGTGGTTTGCAAATTTTCCATTTTTAAATAGACCCGGCAATTATGTTTTTGACTAAGTGCAAACGATAATTCAACAGGTGTCTCGATGATATATTTCCGGATTCTTCCCGCGGCCTCATTGGTTTTTGTCAGTAAATCTGTATACTTCATCTTAAAATCCTTTTCTAATACGATTGCTGTTTTTTCTTATGCTTCCAATAATAATATATCGGGATTCCGATCGCGACAAACCCCAATCCACTCAATGACTCCAATGGCGACTCGATTAACGTATTGACAAGAATTCCCAGCGATACCAATATAAAAATAGCCGGTGTAATCGGATATCCCCATGTTTTGTATGGCCGAGGAAGATTTGGATATTTTTTTCTTAGTGCATACAGCGACAACGCAGCGCCAATCCAAAAAATAATCGCCACAAAAATAACATAGGTGAAAAGTTGCTCGAATGTTCCGGATAATGCCAAAATACATGCCCATACGGCTTGCATGACAATTGCAGAAGTAGGCGTTTTAAAACGTGGATGAATAATGGCGGCTTTAGCGAAAAACAACTTATCTTTTGCCATGGCATAATAAACTCTGGCGCCAACCATAATTGTTCCGTTTAAAGCGCCAAAAACCGAGATAAGGATCGCAGCAGCTAACAGCCCTGTCGTTGTTCTGCCAAAAAGAGCCGAAGAAGCTGATTCGGCAATGGTTACCGTTCCGGCCATTTCCTTAACCGGTAAGGCAATAAAATAAACAATATTCACAAGCAAGTAAAGCACTGAAATCAGTAGTGTGCCCATTACTAACGCAAATGGCAGATTTTTTTTCGGATTTTTAATCTCTCCGGCTATAAAATTGACATTATTCCAGCCATCGAATGTCCAGAATACGGCAACCATAACAATGCCGAACCCTGTCATAAGTTGAGCAAAACTGAAATTCATGGGATTTATGGAGAAATCTATGGACGAAACATTACCAATTGCGAACCCAAAAATAGTGAAGACAAATATAGCTCCAATCTTAATGACTGAAAAAATATTCTGAATATATTTGCCAAATACAACCCCAAAGTAGTTGATCGCCGAAAGCAGTAAAATCAAACCTACGGCAACCAATTGGCCGTAGGAAAGAGAAAACCAACCAGCTGTAATTATATAAGTTTTTGTCGATAGGGATGGAAAGAAATAGCCAAAATATTCTGCAAAAGCAACTGCAAGCCCGGCAACAGAACCGCACATGTACACTAAAAAAGTGATCCAGCCATAAAGAAATCCCGTAAGCGGACCGTATGCATCACGCAAGTAAACATATAAACCGCCTGCTGCCGGCATTGCAGCGCCTAACTCGGCAAAAATTAACGCTCCGGCAAGGGTAATCAGTCCACCTGCAAGCCATGCCAGCAGCAGCAGGCTCACAGACGGCAGTGATTTCGCCATAATGCCGGTTGTGAGAAAAATGCCGGAACCGATAACAATTCCAACCATCATCATTGTCGAATCGAACAACCCAAGTTGTCTGACCAGTGTAGCTGATGATTTGCTCTTTTTATTTAAATCAGTCATTCAATTCTCCGACAATGCTGTCTGAACGGCAACTGACAGAGCCTTAGTAAGGCTGCACTTTATCTTGACATAGCCGCATTGTTACTTCTGATCATGAGATTTCTTTTAAAACTTCACTGATCCGTTTTAGCGCGGTTGCTATGTAACGCTTTTCTGCACCGATGCCGATACGAATCCGCCGATCCATTCCAAAACAATCGCCCGGAACGATGAAAGTACTTTTTTCTTCCCTGATTCTTGTGGATAGTTCTGTGGAGTTAATTTTCATGTGATACCGCAAAAAAACCATTCCCCCGGCTTGCGGAGGAATGAAGGTGAAAAGGTTTTTGTGTGTATCGGCCCAGGCAGTCAATACTTCGAGATTTTCATTCAATATTTTACGATTACGCTTGATTATTTGCGCTCTTTTTCCCGGTTGTAAGGCCAAAGCGGCTATGCGATTGCTGAGAATTCCAGTTGCAATAGTGGTGTAGTCACGACAAGCCCAGAAATCGGCAATTTTTTTGTGCGGTCCTACTATCCAGCCGATTCTTAGTCCGGGAAGTGCATAGGCCTTTGACAGCCCTCCCGCAGCTATGACTTTCTCGTAGCGGCCATAAAATGATGGGGTATCCATACCGTTTAACTCCGCGCCTCGATAGATCTCATCGGCATAAAGCCAGGCATCTGCCTGCCGGGCAAGCCTTATGATCTCTGTCATCGCTTCTGCACTCAAAATGGCGCCGGTGGGATTATTGGGATTACAGACGGCGATCATTTTGGTTTTTGCTGTGACCAGCTCTCGCAGCTCAGCAAGGTCCGGCTGCCAGTTTAATTCTTCTTTGAGATAAAAAGGCTTGACGGTAATGCCAAAAGCACGGGCAACCCCCCAAATCTGCATATAATTGGGAAGCATAAGGACAAGTTCATCGCCTTTGTTCAAAAGATTCCATATAGAGACAAAGTTTGCTTCTATTGAACCGCTGGTAACCAATATATTATCCCGATCTGTCCCCGGATACATGCTGCTTATCACTTCTCTTAACTCGATTGAACCGTTGGTCTGACCATAACCAAGACGTATGGAATGTAGTTTTTTGATTTCCGCTTCATCCAGTAATTCCTCAAGGGTAAAAGGATGGATACCCGTTTCGGTCAAGTTGTATTCGACGGTATTTTCCCATAAGGACTCTATCCTTTCCAACTGAAAATCTTCAATTTTCATTACTATCCTCCTGAGTGCTTACAAGTGCTTTATAAACAGCTTTGGCAATTTGAACATCCTGAACGGCAACCCCGGTCAAATCGGCAACGGTAATCTGTTCATCTGCTGTCCGCTGCAGACCCTTGCTGACAATCACATTACCTAACTCAACAGCCTTACCTTCCTTCAAAACACCTGCTTTTAAAGCCTGATAAATTTCTCCTCGCGACAGACACTGACTGATGCTGTCTGCGACAACAATGTCTGCCATTTGCAGTATCTTTGCGTCCAATTCCTGCTTTTCTGCAGTATCCGAACCCATGGCAGTGATATGGGTTCCTTTTTTGATCCAATCGGATTGCAATAACGGAGTCTTGGCTGGAGTCGCAGTGATTATGAAATTGCAGCTTGAGGCAATCTCCTTGGGCTCCAGGGTTGTTTGCACGTAATATCCACGAGACTCCATATACTTTTTATAGGCATCAGTTTCTCCTTGATTGACACCCCATACCATAACATCCGTACAATCTAAAATTGGTTTTAAAAATTCTACCTGCAATCTTCCCTGCTGACCAGTTCCAAAAACACCGATGCGATGAACATTTTTTGGAGCCAGGTACTTGGCCACAACCGCCCCGGCGGCTGCTGTTCTCACTGCAGTGAGATAGCCCTCATCAAACAGGACACATAAAAGCTGACCGCTCTTTTGACTGAACAGCAACATAAGTCCGGAATTTGCCGGGAGATTGATTTTGTAATTTTCATAAAAGCCACTGGCAATTTTAATTACATAATAATCGTCATCTTTGATATAGCCGTATTTTATATGCGTCTCTCCGGGCGGATTTTCAAAAATCAATTCCCCAACCGGAGGTACCACGACTTGCTTCCGGGAATAGGCAACAAACCCCTGTTCTATCATCACAACAGGGTCAATGCTTTTCAATGCTTTTTGAATTTGCTGAAGTTGGAAAAGCAAAGGTTTGTTTGTAAGATCGGCCGGTGTTTTTTTCTGCATACGAGCCTCCTTTTTAGCTACATTATAAGCTAATTAGGGTATGCAGCAGAAACTGCAAGAAGCATCCGTACCGACCCAAATTCTTCCCTAACGATGGCAAGTACGGCGGGTAATCATTGATTACCAAACTTCCTCTGCAATAAATTTAATATAAAGCGGGGGAAAAGTCAAGAATGGTTGTGAGTGATTTGTGGAAAATTAGAAAAAAAAGTTTTCAATAAGGTTTGCTTGGCAAGGTCCTTCCTTATTTATGAAACTTCTTGATGAATTCTTCGACCTCGGGGATGCCGCCCTGGAATATTAAATAACCATTGTACGGCTCGCGCTCGGTGGTCTCGCCGGCGATGGGGGTCAGCATTAAATCCTTCACCTTACCGAGATCTGTAGTTTGACCTAAGGCCCAGGCCAGCTTGACGTAGGCCACTTCGGGCAGCATGTTTGCGGCCGGGATGATGCCCTTGGCCATCAGGTCGCGTCCGGTGTCGTAGACGAACATGTGCACGTAGCCCCAGAGCGTCTGCACGGTCATGTAGATGGTCACGCCCTTTTCGGCGGCGCGCACGATGGCCGGGTAGACGGGCTTGTTGATGTGGCCCAGGCCGGTGCCGGCGATGACGATGCCGCGGTAGCCATTGTCCACCAGGGAATCGATGATGTCGGGCTGCATGTTGGGATAATAATAGACCATGGCCACCCTCTCCTCGAAATAAGGCAGGATGTCCACGTTGCGGTCGTTGCGACGGCGCTTGTAGTCCTGGCGCAGCGGCGTGATCTTGCTGCGGTCGACCATGGCGATGGGAATGTCGCCGATGGTGCGGAAGGTCGAGCGGTAGGAGGAATGCATCTTGCGCACCCGCGTGCCGCGGTGCAGCAGGGCGTATTCGTCGGAGGTGGGGCCGAACATGCAGACCATAACCTCGGCAATATCGGAATCGGCGGCCGTCTTGGTGGCGTGCATCAGGTTCAGGGCCGCGTCCGAGGAGGGCCGGTCCGAAGAGCGCTGCGAGCCGACCATGACGATGGGCACCGGCGAGTTCTGCACCATGAAGGAGAGGATGGCGGCGGTGTGGTGCATGGTGTCGGTGCCGTGGCCGATGACAATGCCGTCGGTGCCCTTGCGGATCTCCGCGCCGATGGCCTTGGCCAGGCCCTTGTACTGCTCGGGCCCCATGTTCTCGCTGAAAACGGCGAACAATTTTTCCGTGGTCAGGTTGCAGATGTCGGCCAGCTCGGGCACGGCACCGTACAGTTCTCCCGGCGAAAAGGCCGGGATCACGGCGCCGGTGCGGTAGTCGAGGCGCGAGGCGATGGTGCCGCCCGTGCCCAGGAGCTTGACGTTTTTCTTTTCCTTGGAAAAAGGGAACTGCTTTTCCGGGATCTTGTAGTGCGCTTCCTTGTAGCCGAACTCCTCGATGTCCAGGACGTTTTTCACGGCGATGCCCACGTTGTAGCCCGTGGCCAACTTCAGCACGATATGCGAGTCATCGTCGTTTTCCGAGCGCGGCAGCACGATACCCTTGAAATCGCCGCGCGTGGTCTTGACCGCGGTATCGCTCCAGACACGGATGTTGAATTTCTTGAGCAGCTCCAACGCCGGCCCCTTGTAGCCCTTGAACAGGTCGCTCATGATTTTTTCCCCTTGGCCAGCTGCGCCGCCAATTCGCGCATGGGCATGTTGCCCAGCGCCAGTTTGCGCAAATTGCCGACGATCCAGCGCCCGGCAGCGGTTGGATCCTTTGAAGTGGCGATCTTCTTGAATTTTTCCTTCAACAGGGGCAGCGGCGCCAGTATCTCCTCCCGGCTCATCCTCTTGAAATTCACCGTGGTCAGAACCGATTCAAAATCCATGTTGGGATGCTCGAACACCACCGGCAGCATGACTTTTATGATTTCCTTGTCCAGTTTCTGCGCCTGGACGAAAGCGAACAGATCGTAAAGGCGCTGGCGATTGAAATCAGCAAAAGCCGGTTTTTTGCCGGCCAGGTTTTTCAGGTTATGCCCCAGGATCACCGCGACAAATCGCGATTCGACACCGAAATCGGCGCTGATCTTTTCCAGCAGGGGCGCCAGGTTGTATCGCAGCAGGAAGGGAAAAGTGTCGCTGGGAACGCCCCAGGTCCTGAACTGGCCGAGGCGCTGGTGGACATCGGGCGGCATGGCCGAGCGCACGCGCTCGATCAACTCCTCCTCTACAGGTATGGGAGCCGAGTCGGTGTCGGGATACATGCGGTCCGGGCCGGGCAGCACCCGTTCGAATAGGGTGCGGCCGTCGGCCAGGGCCTTGCGGGTCTCATTGGGCACACCTTTTAGGGCCAGCCGGCAGCGCTCCTCGATGGTTTCCAAAGCGGTCTTGATGTCATCGGCAGCTGCCCAGAACAGCAATTGGGCGTCGTCTTCGCCGGCTTTCAATATTTTGCGAATGGCTTTAAAAATCTCTTCGTCGGGCAAGGGATCGATCTGCTCGCCATGGACCATGTTGGGCTTTTCCAGGCAGGCGATGACCTTCAGACGGTCGCTGATCTCGTCTGCGAACATTTTCCCGGGCTGGGTGAAAAATGAAAGAATGCCCCTGAAGTGCGGCAAGTTTACGGCCAGCAGGCGCAGCTTCCGCTTTTGAATTTCCTTGAACAGCGGGGATCCATCGCCCAGGGCTTCGGCGTCCACCTCTTTGGCGGCACTGGCCCACTCCTTGCCGGCGCCGATGCGCTTATGCAATTCTTCGCGGATCTCCAGCAGCGCCTTCTGGCGGAAGGCCTCGTTGTGCACCAGTTCCGGTATCCAGGCGATATGGGCCACACCTTTGATCTCCACGCGGGTGCCGCCGCTGATGCTGACATTGACGTCCTCACGGGCGGCGCCGATGCCGGTGCGCACCTTGCCTGTGCTGCGGGTCAGGAAACGGATATAGTGGCCGGCCTCGGCCGCTTCATCGGGGGTCAGCATGTCCGGGTAAGTGACGGTTTCGATCAGCGGCATGCCCAGACGGTCGGTGGAATACATCCGAGTGTGGCCGATATCGGATATTTCACGGCAGGAATCTTCCTCGAGGCTCAACTGGATGATCCTGATTTTTTTTTGGCTGAGGGGGATCTCCCCTTCGATGCCCAGGATGCCGGTGCGCTGGAAGCCGGTGGGGATGCTGCCGTCCAGGTATTGCTTGCGGGTGATGTGCAGCTCGCCGACGATGTTGGTTTTGAGCAACAGGGCCACCTCCATGGCGATCTCCAGGGCTTGGCGGTTGAGCAGGAAAGGCGGCGTGTCGTCGATTTCATAGGTGCAGGTGGTTTCATTCTTGATGCGGTAGACCACGATCTTGCGCGTCTTGAACTCCATCAGGGCCGTGCCGTCGTATTCGCCCAGTTCGGAAAGGGTGGGGCGCATGTGGCGGACGATCTCGGCGTCGTAATCCTGGTGTTCGTGGTATTTCCCGGCCGGGCAGTTGCAGAAAAGTTTTTTTTCGGTTTTCAGCTGCTGGTGCACTTCCAGCCCGCACTTGAATCCCAATTTGGCATAGGTTTGAGGTTTGGTTTCCCGACTCGGGGTGTAGCCGACCCGTTTTTTGCTTTTTTCATAATTTTCACGCGGCGCAAAGGGTTTTTTCATTTTTTTCCTCGGCGAGTCAGGGTTTACTATATGTCCGTTCCGCCTGCGTGTCAAGGTTTTTCAGGGTAATTGGCCAGCTATAAAACACAGTGAATCCAACATTATTATTGAATTGATTTTGTTTGGAAAAATGTGTCTGCCATTCACCCGGAAAGTTTTGACCTGCCGAGGTTCGACTGCACTATCCCATGGCGTCGTCCTGCGGGCTTTAAAAATATTAGCAGGAACCCCGCTCATGGGATGGCCGTTGGGCTCACCGGGCAGGTGCCCAAAGACTTTCCTTGAGGTTCATAGTCAGACACATTTTTCAATAAAATTATTCCTCGACAGAAATTTATTTTTGCCTGCCGTCTCATCCCATCTTAAGGAGGCAAAATGAAAAGACAAAAAGTTCTGTTGTTGGTTTTGGCGGGATGTTTGGCGCTCAGCCTGCATGGCAAGTCGTTCCCGACGGCGGCGCAGCCGGCCCGCATCCAGCTGGCGATCCTTCTGGACACTTCGGGCAGCATGGACGGCCTGATCGACCAGGCCAAGTCAAGGCTGTGGAAGATCGTCAATGAACTGGCCACGGCCAGAAAAAACGGCCTGGCGCCCCGCTTGCAGGTTGCCCTCTACGAATATGGCCAGGACAGCATCCCCGCCACGGCGGGTTACCTGCGCCGCATCGTGCCCTTGAGCGACGACCTGGACCGCATCTCGGAACAATTGTTCAAGCTAAAAACAAATGGCGGCCAGGAATTCTGCGGCCTGGTCATTCAGAGCGCGGTCCGCGACCTGGAATGGAGCGGGCGGAACGGCGATCTGAAAATGATCGTCATTGCCGGCAACGAGCCGTTCAGCCAGGGAGCGGTCGATTATAAAAACTCGTGCCGTGAAGCGATCGCCCGGGGCATCCTCGTCAACACCATCTTCTGCGGCAATTTCCAGGAAGGGCTGCAAACGGGATGGAAGGCCGGCGCCGACCTGGCAGACGGTCAGTACCTGGCCATCGACGCCAACCACACTCCGCCACCGATCACGGCTCCGCAGGACAAGGAGATCGCGCGCCTCAGCCAGGAAATGAACCGGACCTACCTGGCCTACGGGCGCGAGGGCGCCAGCGGCAAAGAGCGCCAGAAGGAACAGGACAAGAACGCGGCCTCATTGAGCAGCGAGGTCGCAGCCCAGCGGGCGGCGGCCAAAGCAGCCCCGCAATACAGCAATTCCGCCTGGGACCTGGTCGACGCCAAAAAAACGGGCCAGGTTAAGCTGGAAGAAATGGCGGAAGCCGAACTGCCGGAGGAAATGAAAGGCATGACCGTGAAGGAGCGGAATGAATTCGTATCCGCCCTGCAGGGAAAACGGGAAACGCTGCAGAAAAAGATCT
>Ga0307380_10007099_pt1 | contig 14620 bp, 19 predicted proteins | sample UN3MG_FD_202239 | JGI IMG/M metagenome (GOLD analysis project Ga0307380, IMG submission 202239) | Soil microbial communities from Risofladan, Vaasa, Finland - UN-3 | ecosystem: Environmental > Terrestrial > Soil > Coastal area > Acid sulfate soil | place: Finland: Risofladan, Vaasa | collected... | reverse complement strand
CATGATTGACCGGGATAAATTCTGGAGCATGCATAACAGAAGGGTTATGATGAGACGCTATTGATCTCCAACTAGTCATACCGGTGGCAATCATTTTATAACCACCACTATAACCTCCATAAGGATTACCAGCTACATGGCCAATTGAAATAGCGATATCAGCATCAACTACAGATTTCCCAACCTCAACTACATCTCCTAATTCATCATAACCATAATTTATTAGATTCTCTCTATCTTCACAATCATGCCAAGTTAATTTATTTGGCCAGAAATAATCTACGATATCTTCGCCTAAATACCAATAAAGTTCTTCCTTAGTATTTTTTCTATGTAAACCGCCACAAATCATTAATGTAATATCTTTCTTTTTTACTCCACCTTCTTCTAACTCTTTAACAATTAAAGGAATACATACTTTTCTATGTGCCTCTTTATGGGCCCCACCTTTTACCCGATCAGGGCAAAGAATAATAGCTTTTTTCCCGGGTTTAGCAAATTCTTTTAATGGGGGCATTCCTAAGGGGTTACGAAGAGCCTTTCTGGTTGCCTCATAAGGGTCTACTTTAGGCGGATCTTGCCTTAAATCATCTGGACCCATTACAGTTGCACTTTCTGGAACTTCGATCTCCATCATCGTATCTCCATATTCAATTTTACAGCTTTTCATAAATTTTTCTCCTGTTTTATTAATAATTTATTAAAATAAAACTATATTATTTTAAATATTCTCTGATTATTTCTTTGAATTTAACTGAAAAAAATCAATTTCTCCTGAAAAACTTGTCAAAATAAATAATCTATTACTAATAGTAAAAATATTTGATATCATTCTGACATTTTCCCTTTTAGTGCCTCTTTACAAATCGCAATTAGAATTACCATTATTTAAATCTTAGTTTTTTATTGCCCTCATTGCTAAAAAATTATCTATAATTCTTTTTAATTCAATGACACTAAAACCTATTTGACCAGTAAATTTTGTTAAAGCTACTAGTCCCCCATCAATAGTATCTATCTTAGCTAGCATTCTAGCATTTTGTTCTTTTAATCCTCCTCCATATACTACAATCGGTTCAAAACGTAATTCATTTTTAACTATTTCTTTAATAAATTGGGATACAAAGCTTATGTATTCTTTTCCTGGTGGCATCTTTCCTGGCCCTATAGCCCAAATTGGTTCATATCCAATAATTACCTTTTTCCCATTAAATTTATTTTTTATACCTTTTAAATTGAGTCTTAATTGTGATTTCAAGATAGATTCAATGCGTGGTTTTTGTTCTGCAAATTTTCCTTCTCCTCTTTCTTCTAAAGTCTCCCCTATACATAATAAAACGTTTAAATTTGCCTCCAGAGCACATAACACTTCTTTATTTATTATATTATCTACTATTTCCCTAGCATGTATTCTCAATTTGAGATCTTTTTTTACTTTTGGCTCAAAATATTCAATTAGCCCCAGCTTATCAGCCCTTTCTTCAGAATGACCTATGAGTGCCCAAGCACATCCTAAATTCTTAGCAGCAGTTGCTGGTAAATTGGTTGTAAAGGCACCGAAATTACTGCCTTTTTTAATATCTTCTCTAAATACCCCTTCACAACCAATATCTATACCCATTGTTTCTTCATCAGAAAAAGTTTTAAGTTTGTTTGTCGCACTTAATATCAAAGCTTCGGGTAAGAAATAAGTTATATGTAAATCTTTTATATTACCTAATCCATACTTTATAGTTTCTTCTATAACTGATTCAATCCATTCTTGGGGTTTAGAAAAAGGACAGATACCTCCCAGTTCTCTGGGTATATCGAATCTCTTTAGATTAATTAGTATCTCTTTCATTTGACGTTATCTCCTTCAATAAATTTGGTAAAAACTATATGCAAAACAGGTAACTTTAAAATAAGTCTCTAAAAAGAGCTAAATTATTATCAACGTTTTCTATTCTTTTATTTATATTTATGTTTTATATGCTTTTTCCATGGCCTTTATTAAAGGAAGCTCTTCACCAGACAAATATTTTACCATTGCCCCGCCAGCAGTAGATATATAATTAATTTTATTTAAATTGATAAATTTTGAGGCTGCATTTACTGTATCGCCCCCACCAATAACTGAATAACTTTTTGCACTTGCTATTATTTTTAAAATTCTTTTTGTCCCCTTTTCAAACTGTTTTTTCTCATATACTCCTATGGGTCCGTTAATAAAAATTGTTCCGCTATTTAGAATAATCCTTTTATAATGTTCAATTGTCTTTTGACCAACATCCATAGACATTTCTTCAATTGGTAATTCTCGAACTAATATCTCTTTTCTCTTATCATTTTTCTCATAAGCCAAATCAATAGGAATTTCTATTTTACTGGGATAATTACTTAAATATTTATTTGCTGGTTTTATAAATATATCCAATCCTCTATTTTTAATAAATTCCTCTTTCTTGTTACCCATTTTTATACCACTTGCTAAAAGCATAACTTCTCCAACAATACCACAAGTAAGAATTTTATCAGCAGTACCATTTTCTAATACCTGCTTCATCATTCCAAAAGCATCTGATATTTTTGCTCCACCTAAGACAAATACAGAGGGTTTTTCTGGGTTTTTCATTATTTTATTTAATGCGTTTATTTCTTTAATCAATAACCTACCACCTGCAGCTGGTAATATTTCTTGAAAAGCAACCATGGAGGGAGCATTTCTATGAGCTGCTGCAAATGCATCGTTAACATAGTAATCTACTAATGGAGCTAAATTTCTGATTAGATAAGTATTTAACATTTCTTCTGGTATTAATTTAACTACATTTTCAAAAGTTGATGCTTCTTCAGTTAAATATTTTAAATTACCAAGTAGAATAACTTCACGAGGTTTTAAAGCTTTAATTGCTTCCTGAGACGCAGGCCCACCTATATCATCTATATAGTTTACCTGAATACCTAAAAATCTTGATAACTTTTCTGCATGTTCATTAAGTGGTATCAAATTATGATAATCTAATGTATCTCCTTGATGAGCAATTAAAACAAGTTTTGCATTTTTAGCAAGCAAATCTCTTATTGTCTCTAAACTCTTTTTTATTTTATTTTCATTAACTATTTTTTTAGTAACAGGATCTAATGGTGAATTAATATCCAATCTTAATAATACCACTTTCCTATTATAATCAAATTCATCTATAGTTCTTATTTTCAAAAATGAATTCATTTATGTTTTCCAAGTCCTAAAAATTTATTAGTTTCACCAACTGCTTTCAATCTGTCTGTTTCCATTTCCATGGCTGCTCTAATACCATCTATTGTTTCTGGGATAGAAACAGATTCTTGTGGTATATGAATGCCAAACATAATATCTCTTCCTGATTTAACAATTGTATCTTCCCAGATACAAATTTCATACATATCCCCTCTTGGATTTCCTAAATTCCTTGCATAGTTAAAGACAGAAGCATTACCTAAGAAACCATCCTCTAACCTGATAACCCTAATCCTGTCATGTTCCTTAAAAGCGGTTAGCGCATTTTCAATAGATATTTCTTTTTTTGGTGTAGCTAAAACCGTAATAAAATGACCAAGCGTTACAGGTGCATGTACTAATATTCCCGTTGCTTCTACATGAGGCATAACGGTCATAAGATCTACTGCTTGATGATTCGGTGCTTTATGTACTAGTAACGCATCTGTCAATCCCCTCCTGTAATCTCCTGGATCTGCTATACGTGCAACAATAGTAATTGCTACTTTTTCTATACCATACTTTCTATCCAAACAATCTACTGCTCTGATTAATCCGGTAGTATTGCAAGAAGTAAGCTTTAAAAACTGTTTACCTAGACCTTTCTCATAATTAGCATATCCATGAAAAAATACATCTGCAACGTCATTCTTTTCTCCCCCTTGGAAAATAGCCTTTTTATTATACTTTTTGTACAATTCTTTATTTTTTGCTCCAATGCCAGCATTTGTTGCATCAAGTATGATATCAACTTTTTGAATTAATTCTTCTAATGTTCCTGAAATAGGAATACTTTCTTCTTCAAATTTATTAAGATTTTCAGGAACTGAAATATACAAATTATATGGCATTCCTTTTTCTTTTAATGCCCTGATGGGTAAAGTGGGTACAACATCCACGATTCCTATCAATTCCATATCCTTTTGTAACGCTACCCCATCTGCCAATCTCTGACCAATTGTTCCATATCCTACGACTCCAACTTTTACTTTTTTCATAGTTAACTCTCCTTTTTTTATTTTTTATTATAATCAAATATACCTATAGGTATATTTGTGAATATTTATGTTAATCTTCGTCTTCCAAATCTATTGGCGGGTTTTTTTAGATCTCATAAAGCATGGAATTAAAAATCCAATTATAATAATAATAATTACAGAAATAGGACGCCCAAAAAATTTAAGAGGGTACCGTCAAAAATGATCATAGTTCTTCCTAGACCAGCCTCAGCAATCGGCCCAAGAATTAATCCAAGCACTATGGCTCCTAATGAAAAGCCATATTTATCTAAAAAATATCCTGATATACCAAAGATAAACATAAGCCATACAATCAAACATATTATTGTTTATAGAATATGAACTCACAATGCTTAGTGCAACAATTGAAGGTATTAATACCACATTACTAAGAGTAATTATTTTTGAAAAAAACGGTGCTCCAAAAAGACCCATAACAAGCATAAATATATTTGCAATAAATAAAGATAGGATAAATGTGTAGTAATAGTTTAGTTTTTCCAAAATCTTGTTTTAAGTATATACTACCCTCCCCCCAAGCTGTCAAACATTCCGAATTGTCTTGTCATTTTGTCAAATAAAAGCTTATTTCTCACATTCTTTTATAATTTTTATAAATTGGTACTTATGCCCAAAACCCCTTTGGTAAGGGTACTTTTAAAACATTTGAAAATAAAAAATAGACAACGGCTACTATTGTTAAAGAGAATATTAGTGATAAAATAATCTTTTTTGGATTATTTTTGGATTTCTCTTCTAAGATTATGGTTAAGAAAGTAAGGAAAACTATGCTTGATATAATAAAGCCTAAAGCAGAAAAAAGGGAAACCCATAAAATACCAGCTACAACTGCTATGATTATTTTTCTCTTATTTGTTGTTAAAAATAAAGTTTTTCTATCTGGTTTTCTTAAAGATTTTATTAAAAGAATCAATGATAGGATTGTCATACTAATTAAAACAAATTGGGGGAATATAATATCAAGATGAATATAAAAAATATTTGTTTTAAAAGACATTAATTGAATCCAAAAAACTACCACAACAGCTAACATAAAAATAGCTGCGATTAGATCGGTGTTGTGTTTATTTTTATTGTCTTGCATATTTATAACCCACCGTTTTTTCTTTCTTTTAAAAATTTAGAAACAAATGGCCATGAGAAGGAAAGAATTATAAGAATAATGAGTATTATACAAATTGGCCTGCCAAAAAATACTTTATAGAAACCAAAGGCATGAGACATCAAAGTTGCTTGCACTAATCCTTGCTCTGCAATGGGGCCTAGTATTAAACCTAACACTACTGCAGCAGGAGAAAGGCCAAGCTCTATAAAAAAGTAACCCAAAAGGCCAAATATAAACATAATAATAACGTCTAAACTATTATTACGTATAGAATACGAACCAACTATGGAAAGAAATAAAATTACAGGACCCAAGTATAGAGTTGGTACACGAGATATTATTTTATAAAGATTTACACCCATAAATATCCCTATAAATAACATCATAATCGTTGAGATAAGCAGAGCCCAGATTAAAGCATATACTATTTCACCATGAGTTTGATAAAGTTCGGCACCAGGTCTTAGCCCCTGAAGTAATAAAGCACCATAAATCACAGCACATACTGGAGTTCCGGGTATTCCCAAAGTAAGAGTGGGTATAAATCCTCCGCCCACTGATGCATTATTTGCAGCTTCAGATGCTATTACTCCCTCTAATATTCCTGTTCCAAATTTCTCTGGATTTTTGGATGCTTTTTTTGCTTCATTATATGCTATTATATTAGCTATAGCACCTCCAGCTCCGGGAAGAATCCCAATAATTACACCAATAATACTCGATCTTAGTGCGGTAATCCGGGTATCCCAAATCTCGGAAAGAATAGTAGTCCACTTCTCTTTAGAATGCTTTCTGGGATCACCAGCATAAATGCTCATTTTTTCATTCATTAATTTTAATGCTTCCGGTATACAGAAAAAACCAATAAGAGCAGAAATAAGTTCTATTCCTGCCTGTAGCTTATAATAGCCAAATCCAAATCTTACCACGCCTCCCATAATGGTAATTCCAATACCACTCATAAGAAGACCAAAAGTTCCTGACAAAAATGTTTTTACTATAGAACCTCTACCTAAAGTAGACATAACAGTTAACCCAAATATAGCAAGCCAAAAATACTCAGGAGGGCCAAATTTTAAAGCTACATTTGCTAAAGGAGGTCCAAAAAATGCAAGAGCTATTATACCTATAATTCCTCCAAATACCGAAGCAATAGTTGCTCCCCATATTGCTTTTACCCCTTCTCCCTTATTTGCCATAGGATAACCATCAAAAGCCGTCGCAATAGAACTTGGAGTACCAGGGGTGTTGATTAAGATTGCAGAAAAACATCCTCCATAGATTGCAGACATATAAATTGCTCCAAGAACTGCCATAGCAGTTACTGGACTCATAACAAATGTAAAAGGAACCAAAATAGCCACTGCCATAGTAGCAGTTAAACCTGGTAAAGAACCTATTACTAAACCTGCAACTGTTGCAATTAGAATATATAGCATATTTTGAAAAGTAAGAAGCGCGATAAGTCCTTCGATTATCATAACTTTTTCCCTTCGTTTCTAAAAATAGATTAAATTACAATTATGGAATATTGAATTCTTAACCCTGATCTTTCTTGAGGGAAAGAGACAAAGATACATTTTAATTTCTTAATGATTTTTTAATAGCTAAGACTTTAGATCCATCCTACAAAAATCGATAATTGGTAACCCTTTTGTACTTGCTGTTACAAGTACAAAAGGGTTAAATCCTTATCTTTCAATATCCATACTCAGCTAATAAATTTTTATAATATTCTATTCCCTCCTTAATTTCTTTGCTATATTCTTCCGCTCCCCAGTAGAAAGGACTAAATCCCAATGCTTCCATTTGTTTAATAAACTCTGGATTCTCGCTAACTTTTTTAAAAGCAGAATCCAAAATATCAACTATTTCTTTTGGGGTCCCTGGAGGTGCGACAACACCACGATAAGCACCCATAATTACATTATAGCCAAGTTCTTGTAAGGTTGGAACATCAGGAAATTCTGCTACACGCTCAGATGATGCTACAGCTAACTGGCGAATCTTATCTCCTAATTCAACAGCTTGGTTAGGAAAACCAAATGTGGCAGATACATGTCCTCCTAGAAGGGCAGGTTTAGTTTGACCGGAACCTGCAAATGGAACATAAACTAAATTAATTTTAGCTTCTTTTGATAGTAATAGATAAGCAAAATAAGGAGCTGACCAGGTCCCAACTCCACCAATAGTAAGCGTTCCCGGATTTGCCTTAGCATAGTCAATAAGATCTTGCATTGTTTTAAAAGGGCTATCCGCACGTACAACAATTGTATCTGGGGTATATTGGAAGCATCCTATCCGAGTAAGGTCTTCTGTTTTATAACCTGGGTCGCCCTGTAAAGGCTGAAGTATTGTATGAGGTTCATTTACGCCAGCAATCGTATATCCGTCTGGCTTAGATCTTGCAAGTTCAGACCAAGCTATTGCTCCACCTCCACCGGGTTTATAAGAAATTAAAATGTTAACCCCTAACTCTTCCTCTAAATATTTCTGTTGAAACCTAGCTGTAATATCCGATTCTCCTCCAGGGCTGAAAGCAATAATATAAGTAATTGGCTTCTCAGGGTATTTAGCAAAACTTACAGTCCCAAGAATCAACATGATGCACAAAAAAACAAATCCATTTATAACTAGTCTTTTCCATAAAATTGATCTCATTTTCAAAATTCCTCCTAAATTTTTTTATTTATCTTTCTCTCCCCCTCAAAAACTAATACTAAAAATAACTTTAATTTTCTATTTTTTATCTTTTTGATCTTAAAAGATCAAGTTTTAAGCGAATAGCTGCTTCTTTTTTTATATTACCAATTGTTGAATTATGCTTTTGATTAAATATTTCACTTAATATAGCATTTAATAGAGCCATTGCTGCGACATTAGAATTAAAAAAACAGAACTTTCATAAGGACAGAATAAACAAACATCCGACATTTTATATAGGGGTGACGTTTTTTTATCAGTGATTGATATTAGTTTTATACCTCCTTTTTTAGCATATTGTGCAAAGTTTATTGTTAATTTTGTAAAACGTGGAAAACTAATACCGTAATAGTTTAGTTTTTCCAAAATCTTATTTTGGGATTGCATTCGTTCCATATCTCATCATACATTAAAGCTTTTAGACTGACTTCCGTACCTGCTCCAGAGGGGTCTCCGATAGTTATTTCGATTATTGGTTTATCCATACTTTAACCTCCAGACTTTAAAAAAGATTGCCATTATCATCAAAATTAAGTTCATAGAAAGAACCGCAAATTTCGAGATATTTATTGGATTTTGCAATATCTATCAAGTTCTCTGATATCTCTATTTCTCCAAGCTCCACTGTATTTTTTATTCTCACCATTGTTACATTTTCCTTATCTAAAATGTTACATGTCTTTATGCAGGCTTGTATGGCTTGCCGGTCGTTTTTTAAAACCATAGGTATCTTAACACTAACTGGGACCGTAGAAGTAAGAGAATTGAGATATGTCTGTTCAAATATAAACTTGTCAAAGGCCCTTTTGGTAGTAAAATCAACTATTCCCAAGCCATTGCCATTGCCATGAGACCTATCGGTTATATCAAGTACAGCGATTCTGGTGATGTTCGGACCACCGCTGGCGTAAGGAGTATGGTACCTGCCCACCACATTGGTAGAAAAACCTGAGCCGCTAATGTCCTTGCCTATTTCATCGATCACCAAGACATCAAATTTATCAAAATACAATTTAGGTGCAAGCTTTTTAGCTTCTTCCTGAAGAGCCGGTTCTTCTTTTTCTATCTCATCATTTTTTAGGACTTCTACCTTACATGTCTCGTGGTAGGCATTTTCTAAAATACCTACTCCAAAAATTATATTGGTTTTTTGAAGTAATACCTTAGCGATGGCGGGGATATTCTCGGCCATCTTTCCAAACCCTAATTCATGGCATATATCTGCCCCTTTTTGCTTACCCAGTCCTATAGTAATCATCTTCATGAGTCCGCTTTCGTATTTACCTCTAAAAGCCACATGTGGTTTTATCCTGTTGATGATGACGATGGCGTCTGTTTCATGGGCATATTTATCTATATATACGGGTAAGCCGTTTTCAGATGTCCCCACTCGGAACACTTCCATAGTAGCCTTGATGGAAGCCTCTACGTATTCTTCGGAAATGCCCATACCTATGAGCATATTTTTTTGACCTTCAGCGGTAGCTCCACCATGGCTACCCATGGCAGGTACTATAAAGGGGATGCCGCCGGCCTTTTTTATTTCACTCACCAGAATCTTTACCATCAAAGGTTGATTTGTTATACCTCTGCTTCCTACAGCTATAGCTATGTTTTGACCATGTTTTATGTTTGACAGTACACCTTTGGAGTATAACTTATCTAACAATTCTCGTTCTACATTTTTTATTGAAGGCCTTTCAAAATACTGCTTTACTTTTACCATCCTGGGTGTTTTAATGCTATCCAAAAGATTATCAATGGTGCTCAAACTATCACCTCCCATTATTTAATGCTAAAAGTGTTCGGAATTTACTTTCTCTATTTAAATATATTTAAAATGTCTTCTCCGGTCATTCTTGATCCTCTTTTCCTCGTTGACTCTCTTATCTCTCTGTAAAGTCAGGTAGGGAAGATCAATAATTTCTCCGGCAATTATCCTTTCCTTAACTTTTATGATATTCGCAAAGTAATAACTCAACTGTTTTTTGCAATTCTCGAGATTTACAGCGGTATTTATACCGGCAAGATACCCGGCGTTATCTTTAAAGATCTTAATCATTATCATTAGTAGCCCCCCTTTTTTTTTATATTTAGGTATTATCTTGCCTCTCCTCTATCCTCTTCTTTAACTCTTTTCTTCTGTCCTCTTTCCTCATTAAACTAATCTCCTTTTAACTATTTAAAATTTAATCTTCCTTTAAGGTTACCCTTTAAGGTTACCACCATTTCTCAAATATATTTTCTCTAAAAGCTCTCATTTTTTATATAGTTTAGGTATCAGTATAGTACAAAAAAGGTCGAACTAATACGATGCTAAATCATCGTCTTTTATGTCTGTAATAAACATATGACCTGGCGCGTGGGTAATTACGAGTTCGGGAGTAAGTCTAAACCTGATCCAGTCACCTATCGTTTCTAGCGTATATAATTTTATTCCTTTGATTGGCTGTTTAGAATTATCTTTTTCAAAGTTTGTTCCGGGACCGGTATAAACATCTGTATTTTCCTTAATACAAGTGCAAATTTCAATAAATTTTTCCTCTTTTTCGCAGCTAATACCTAACCCTATAAAGATTAATATTAAAATTATAAGAAAAATTTTTTTCATTATTAAAATTTCATTCCCTTTTCCAAAAAAAATGAATGGTAAACAAAACCAACCGGAATGAGATCTAAAATGATTAATTACTGCTCAATAGTTGACCTAATATCCGGTCAAGCTTTTTAAGTCGTTCCCGGTGCGGCCTATTTATACCCCGTTCCCAACACCAAATAGTCTTAGTTACGCCGACTATTCTTACTCCAAAATTCTCACAAATTTTTGTAACAACCCTTATATTGTGTCTAATTTTTTTAAAAAAAACTTCTATCCTTGGATACTTCATAATTTTTAACTTCCATTCGGGAGATTACATTCTTCAGGAAAAATCTCTTTAAACCTAATAACCTTTACTGCTAAATGCTCAATTTTATTTTCACCTAAAACTCTTTCCATTAATATAATTACGAAAGAATTTCTTCTCTTTCTTTAAACAAGATACCTTCTTTTTCAAGTTCATCTAAACAGGGTTTATAAATCTCTGGAAGAACTGGAGCTTGAACTCCAGTTGCAGTAACTTTACCCTGAAGGATAAGTTTTGCACCGATAGCAGGTGGAATTCCTGTAGTACGAGCAACGGAGGAATCATTATTTGGAATACCGTAATCAATTAACGTAGAGGTATAGCGGATACGTTTTTGGTCCTTAGGGAAAAAAGTGATATAACGGTGTTCCATAATAACAAAATCCTGTTCTCCTTTTTCGTAATTCAACTTTTCTAAGAAGAGATGTAAAATCACATCTCTTGGGCTACCTTTCTTTAATGGAATATAGTCATCAGAAAGTAAACCAAGCCACTTAATCCGATGTAAAACTGCTGCATAAGGCTCTAAATTAAGAAATTTCCTTAATTCGTTTTCAATATTGCATTTTTCGGGAGCCCTAATGAGTCGACGTGTAAATTCCTTATATGTAAACTTTTCTAACTCCCAAGAATTTTCCTCAAAGAGTCCCATATCAAGCATTTTACGTATGGTATTTTAAAACCTTAATAATTTGTCTCAATACAACCCACTCTTATCTCTTTACTATACCTGCTCCGTAATCGTCATTGTTAAAATAGGCATTTGCACCATGCTTACGATAATAATGACGGTTGAGCATAAATTTCGGTAGAGGTTCCAGTGGGAAATGGGTGCTATACATGAAAACTGCCATTTTAGATATCTCCTCCAGAACTACGGATTTATGCACTGCATCCCATACATCTGCACCCCATGTAAAGGGGCCATGGAACGGTGAAAGTGCTGCAGGTACATCCATGGGCTGAAGTCCATGCGTTTTGAAATATCGCACAATTGCCATTCCGGTGTTCCACTCATAATCTCCTTTTACTTCCTCCTCTGTCAGTTCTTCAACGCACGGAACCTCACTAGCAAAATAGTCCGCATGAGTCGTTCCAAAACATGGAAGAGGTCTGCGAAGTTGTGCCAATACTGTTGCATATGTTGAATGTGTATGCGCAATTGCCTGAATTTCCGAAAAATTTTCATATAGAGCCCTGTGAATGTCAATATCTACTGAAGGGTTGAAAGGGCCTTCCATGATTTTTCCTTCTAAGTCAACTACATTGACATTCTCAATTGTCAGTTCGTCATAAGGTATTCCTACAGGCTTAATGACAATCAGTTTGTTCTCCCTGTCAATTGCACTGACGTTTCCCCATGAATACTTGACAAGATTCTTCTTTGGGAGCTCTTTATTAGCCTCTACGACCATTTTTTTTAATTCTTGACAGCTCATTTTGTATCCTCCAATATATCAGTCTTAAAAAAATTGCCTCAATCAATATCCTGAGGTAGACCAAGCGCGCTCCAGCCCCCGTCTACAAACAAGGTTTGACCGGTTATATAACTTGCTTTTTCTGAAGAAAGATAAAGAACTGCATCAGCAATTTCCTGAGCTGAAGCTAGACGACCAATTGGTGTGATAGATAATATTTCTTTTTCACTAACAACCCCTAACTTAATACCGTCTTTTACCATGTCTGTTAAAACCCATCCCGAGGCTACGGCATTTACTCTTATTCCATGTTTAGCCCATTCAGCTCCAAGAACTGCAGTTAAACCATTTACACCAGCTTTACTTATACAATACGGTGCTCTTCCTGGAGTTGTATTTATAGAAGTGCCTGAAGATATATTAACAATACTTCCTCCACCTTTTTTTAACATGACTTTAGCTGCAGCCTGAGAACAAAAGAAAGTGGCTTTTAGATTAACATCCATTAATTTATCCCAGTCTTGTTCGGAAAAGTTAATTGAAGGACACCTTATTTGTATACCTGCATTATTAACAAGAATATCAAGTTTACCAAATTTGTTTACAGTATAATTTATCATAGTATTAATATCTTCGGTTTTAGTAATATCTGTTCTTATTGGAAATACCTTTTTATCATCTTTATTAAGTTCTGAGATCGTTTTTCTCAGTTGGCTTTCATCAATATCAGCTATAACTACTTTTACCCCTTCTTTAATAAAACTTTTAACAATGGTTTTTCCAATACCTCTGGCTCCACCCGTAACAATAGCAACTTTATTACTCATAAAAACCTCCCCATGCATAACTTGTATAACGTTCCGCGATTACCCGGAGTTGCGACCGAATCTACCTGCTACATCTATCACACAATCTTTTGGCAGTATCGGATTTTGTTTTGACAAGCAAACTCATCCAAACTGTATGGCCTTATATGTAGTTCGTGTTCCTCAGACCGGAGCTTTGCCTACAGCTTCCTTCAGATTCCACCTCACGATGGACATCCTTGCTGTTCAGCTAATGGTTGCTACTGCCAAACACCCATGCCAGGCGCACTAGATGCCCACGGGCAAGCCCGTGGTATTCTGCCCAACGGTTTATTATAAAGATCGATATTCATTTTTATGATGAATTAAGAATATCAAGATGGTGCAAGACTGCTTTCTTGGTTTTTATAATATGTTTTCTTATTAATTCTTCAGCCTTATCAGCGTCTTTTGATAATATAGCTATATATAATTCTTTATGTTCACTAAAGGATAAATTTATTCCACGCCCAGGTAAATTAATTGAGGTCTTTAACAACATTTTTATTTGATATTGCAAATTTTTATTAATCTCAAGAAGGCGCTCATTGCCACTCAACTCACATAATAATGTATGAAAATTGATGTCGAGTTTAATATATTCATCCATATTTTTACTTTTAACATGAAATTCCATCTCATTAATAGCTTTTGTGAGCTTCTGTATTTTTTCTTCTGTAATATTTTCAATGGTTTTTCGAACTGATAATCCTTCTAATCTTTCTCTTAAATCATAAATTTCCTCTGCACCCTTACGCCCAATACGTATAATTTTAAAACCTCGATTAATCTCTCTCTTTAGCAGGCCATTTTTTTCTAATTTGATTAACGCTTCTCGTAAAGGTGTTTTACTGATATGATAAGCTTGCATTAAATCATTCTCTACCAGCTTTTGTCCCTGATAAAGCTTGCCTAACACAATATCATTTAACAAAATATTATAAGTTTTTTCAGTTTTATTCATATATTTAATCCATTTTTTTTTCAGAAAGTGTTTTCTATATTATATATTATTATGTATAAAATATAATATTATATTTTATATTAAATGTCAAATATTTTTTAACTTTTGTAAATGTGTCAATATTTTGTGGGTACTTTCCTTAGCTGAAAAATTCCTCTGGTTTCTCGGGTAGACCTACCCCTTAGGCTAGAACAGTTTATGGTACCTCAAAATAAGCATAAAAGTTCTTACTTTATTTAGATTACAATAATACCTAGTCATTTTCTTTCTTCCATTTTTTCTTAATGAACTAACAATATCCTACTTCAGTCAATTTTCTTAAACCACCCACCCAGGGTTTACCCTAATGTGAACCTCCTTTTTTTAAAGGATACTTTGTTTGGTATTTTAACCCAAGTTTC
>Ga0307380_10007098_pt1 | contig 14621 bp, 18 predicted proteins | sample UN3MG_FD_202239 | JGI IMG/M metagenome (GOLD analysis project Ga0307380, IMG submission 202239) | Soil microbial communities from Risofladan, Vaasa, Finland - UN-3 | ecosystem: Environmental > Terrestrial > Soil > Coastal area > Acid sulfate soil | place: Finland: Risofladan, Vaasa | collected... | reverse complement strand
ACTTCTAAGAATGATATCGGTGATTTCTTTGTGTTTAAAACTATCTGCGTTCATCTGTGTGAATCTGTGGCTGAATTATTACTTTTTTTTTGCAAGCTTTGCCACCGATTCTATATGATATGTGTGAGGAAACATGTCAACCGGCTGTATTTCCAGCAGATTATATTTATCTTTTATAAGCCCGATATCTCTTGCCATGGTTGCTGGATTGCAGGATACATAAACAATTTTTTCAGGCGCCATTTCAAGAACATGCTTTACTACATCCTTGTGCATACCTACTCTTGGAGGATCGATTATCATAACATCAGGGCTTGCCGCAATCTGCGGCAGGCAGTCCTTTATATCTCCTTGGATAAACCGGCAATTTGATATCATGTTTTTTTTGCAGTTATTTTGCGCATTAGCCACGGCAGATTCAACTATTTCGATGCCGGTTATCTCTTTTGCGCTGTCTGCAAGAAAAATAGATATCGCCCCTGTGCCGCTGTATAGATCCAGAACCCTTTCTTTACCGCTGAGTCCGGCATATTCCATGACTGTCCGGAAAAGCTGTTCCGCACCAGCCGTGTTGGTTTGAAAAAATGAGTTTGCAGATATTTCGAACTCACAAGAACCGATTTTATCTTTTATGCAGGAGGCTCCTGCAAGCAATATTTCATATTCTCCAATGGCCACGCCCGCCTTGCGAGCAGTGATGTTGTTTATAATCGAGACTATTTCCGGATATTTATTCGTCAAAAGATCGGCGAGAGGTTGCAGAATTTTTTTGTCTTCTTCCGAAGTTATAATGTTAACCATCCACTGGTTATAGGCAGCGGAATGTCTCAGCATAAGAAAACGCCAAAACCCAATATGGCTGTAAAGACTATATACTGGTATTTTGGAGTTTTTAATATAAATTCTAACATCTTCGAGGATATGATTGCCTGATTTTGGCTGAAGCAGGCATGCCTTTGTATCAAGCACCTTGTTAAATGTGCCGGGCACATGAAGACCGATGGCAAAGCCTTCAGTAATATCCTTTTTATCCATCTCGTCAGGCAGCAGCCATTTCCGGTCGGAACATGTAAACTCCATCTTGTTTCTATACTCAAAAATCCGGCTGGAAGGAATTGTTTTATGCACTACAGGATCATGTATAAGTCCTATATGTTCAATAGAATCAATGACATGCCTTTGTTTGAACTCAAGCTGTTTGTCATAAGCTAAAAACTGCCATTTACATCCGCCACAATAGTTGCTGTACATGCATGGCGGATCTATTCTATATGGAGACGGCTCCTTTATTGATACTATTCGAGCCTCTGCATAGCTTTTTTTCTTTTTGATTATGTGGGCATCAACCAGGTCTAAAGGTACTGCCCCGTCAACAAAAACAGCCATTCCGTCAACACGCGCAAGCCCCTTTCCGCCAAAGGCAATATCCAAGACTCTAAGCTCCAGTGTTTGTCCTTTTTTAATTGTCATATTTTCATCTTTCTTATTCACCGCAAAGCCGCGGAGCACGCAAAGAAGTTTATTCTTTTTAAATTGTCGTGAGAGGCGACAATTTAAAAACTAAGCTGTTTAAATAAATACAATATATCTTCGAATAATAATCTTAATAATGCGTTTCTTTTTGTTTTCCGTCCTCTCAACGGAAAACAAAAAAATCTTTAACCTCGGCGTTCTCTGCGGCTCAGCGGTGAGATATAAATCTTTTCTGCTATAAAACAAAATTTATTAATAAGGAACTAATACTTAACACCCGATGAATTTGATTTTTTACGATGCCATCAATTTTGCTTCAGAAGTTCGGTTCTCAACAACTCAAGAGCTTTCATGGCAAATATTTTTTTATTCGTCAGCCTGTCATTGCCGGCAAAATTGAAACAATACCCTTTTACATCTTTGGGTGTGGCAAGCCCGATACATACGGTTCCTACAGGCTTATCATCGGTTGCTCCGCCCGGCCCTGCAATTCCACTTGTCGAAAGTCCATAGGTTGCGCCGGCAATCCGTCGCACTCCTTGCGCCATCTCTTTTGCAGTCTCTTCATGCACTGCTCCGTATCGTTTTATTGTTTCAGGTGATACTCCAAGCACATTTATTTTGGCTTCATTTGAATATGTTATGCCGGATAAAAGAAAATAGTCTGAACTTCCCGGCACATTTGTAATCATATGAGATATAAGGCCGCCTGTACAGCTTTCGGCAATCGCAATGCCGGCATTTTGCCGGCAAAGGAGTTTACCGATCTGCCTGACGATTTCAATTCCCGCCTTTTCGTCCAAACAGATTTCATTTCCCGTGTTTAGTGTTTCTGTTGCCATACCTGAAATTTTCTCCTGCTGAATGAAAAAGCTTGACAAATATAAAACAAAATAACTATTAAGATAAAATCTTATAGGAAAATTTACAAATGAAAACAATCGGAAATCATAAAATTAAAAATCTGTTATTTATATGGTGGTGGCAGACTTATATCAACGAGTTTGCCAACGGAACTTTACCAATCTGATTTTAGTTAAAAATTTTAATGACCGCAGGCAGCTCAAAGCCCGCGGTCTTTTTATTTTAAAAAGGCTGTGGAAATCTTCACGGCCTTTTTTTTATTAAAGGAAATATATATGCTTATAAAACAATTTCCAGACAAAGATCAATTCCGCATTTTAGCCGGGCAAAACAATGTGATACCAGTTTGTGTTGAAATACTGGCAGATACGGAAACCCCGGTTTCTTTGCTTAAAAAAATCTATAATAATAAAGGCCCTGTTTTTTTATTTGAAAGTGTCGAAGGAGGGGAACGTTGGGGAAGATACAGCTTTTTGAGCGGTTCCGCCAGATTTCATATCCGCGTATACCAAGAGTTTGTGGAAATCCAAAACAAGGGTTGCGTCAGTAAGATTCCTCATAATGGAGAGCCGCTGACAGTTCTAAGGGACTTTATGAGCAGGTTTAGTCCGGCTGATATGCCTGAACTGCCAAGGTTCTGGGGAGGGATGGTCGGTTACCTGGCTTATGAAATGGTTTCCTTTATCGAAGCGGTTCCGAATCAATGGCCCAAAGAAAAGCCGCTTGCAAATTTCATGGTGCCTGATGAACTGCTTGTTTTTGATAATATTCGAAACACATTGCTTGGAATTGTCATAACCTTTCTGGATGAAGATCTGGAAAACAATCAAAAAACCGATCAGGCTGTTGAACCGCAAAAGCGAGCGCATTCCCCGCTGCTTGCGGCGGGGTTAGCGAGCGAATCCAAAAACAGCAAACATCCTTACGGTCGAAGATTCCCCGCTGCTTGCGGCGGGGAGCTTCAAAAAGTCTTTGAAAGTGCAAGATCGCGTGTCCAATCCATGCTACAGGCAATCGACCGGCAATTGCCTGGAAATAATGACCGTGCATATAAAAAGGAGTATAGCCTGACTCCCATGCAGGAGGATGACACCTATCGGTCTCACGTAAAAAGGATAAAGGAATATATCCGGGCAGGTGATGTGATTCAGACGGTTATATCCCAGCCCTTTGTTTGTGAGGCGCCTCCTGATCTATGGACGCTCTATCGCGCTCAGCGATATATCAATCCATCCCCTTATCTGTATTTTATGCATATAGATGATGTGGCCCTTGTCGGATCTTCGCCGGAAACAATGGTTCGGCTGGAAAATGGCATTGCCACCCTCAGGCCCATTGCCGGCACACGCCCGAGAGGAAAAAATGAACAAGAGGACAGAACATTTGCCGACGAACTTCTTGGCGATGAAAAGGAACTGGCAGAACACCTTATGCTGGTTGATCTGGGGCGAAACGATCTTGGCCGGGTGGCAGAGGTGGGAACCGTGCAGGTAACCGATTTAATGGTTGTGGAACGATATTCTCATGTAATGCATCTTGTTTCTAACATATGCTGTGATCTGCGATCTGATTGCGATGCGTGGGATCTTCTTGCCGCTACCTTTCCTGCGGGCACTCTATCAGGAGCTCCAAAGGTCAGAGCGATGGAAATTATCGCGGAACTGGAAAAAGAACCAAGAGGTCCCTACGGAGGAGCTGTAGGTTATATTTCGTTTCATGGGAATATGGATATGGCAATCACTATCCGGACTGCATGTATTGAAAATGGACGGCTTACGGTTCGCGCAGGAGCCGGAATAGTCGCAGATTCCGATCCTGAGCGGGAACGCGTGGAAACCGTCAATAAGGCGATGGCGATACAGAAGGCCTTGGAACTTTTGCAAGGAGAAAAGAGATGATCCTGATGATTGACAACTATGATTCATTTACTTACAATTTGGTTCAATATGTTGAGCAGCTCGGCTCTCCGGTTAAGGTCGTGCGAAACGACGCTGCCTCTATTTCAGATATTGTTTCCTGGAATCCTTCCGGCATCATAATATCGCCGGGGCCGGGCAGGCCGGAATCGGCAGGAATAACCATTTCGGTAATAAAGCATTTTTCCGGACACATCCCGATTCTTGGCGTATGCCTTGGGCATCAGGCCATTGCCATGGCTTTTGGAGGCAGGGTGGTTGCAGCAAAGAGGCTCATGCACGGCAAAACATCCATAATCCATGCTGATGGGAAAACGCTGTATCAGGGCATCCGCGAACCCTTTAAGGCCATGCGCTATCATTCTTTGGCCGTGTCCAGGGATGATCTGCCTGAATGTTTTGAAATCACCTCGGAGTCTGAGGACGGGGAAATTATGGGAATCAGGCATCGCAAGCATTGCACGGAAGGGATTCAGTTTCATCCGGAATCAATCATGACCCCCTTGGGCAAGCGGATTCTACGAAATTTTTTGGAGAGAACGTAACAGTTCAGCTTTTTAAAAAAATATTGCCGCTTCAAATATAATTAAATTTTTTACTGAAAAAACTCGTAGATAACGGCTCGTAATGAAAGAACCCGCCCAGGCCATTAATAAAGGTTTTTGTTTTAAGAAAATGTTTCATCTTTAAATTAAATCGCCTATGGTTCTTTCATAACGATCCATAATCCACTCAAACAGTTTTCAGTATAAAATTTAATCATACTTGAAGCTCGTTTGAGGTCGGTTTGTTTAATAAAGCTAAAGTGTTATAATGAATTAATTATTTAAGGAGAATAAGCGCTATGTTTCGGGAAAATCTAAATAAAATTATCCACAGGAAAAATTTAAGCGAAAACGAAATGTCTGAAATGATTACTGAAATCTTTTCCGGTAGTATAACCGATGCGCAGGTCGGAGCATTTATGGCAGCTCTTGCCACAAAGGGCGAAACATTTGAGGAGCTGGCCGGAGCAGCCAAGGCCATGCGGAGAAAGGCTCTGCGCATTCAAGTATCTTCCCAGACTATTGTGGACACATGCGGCACGGGCGGAGACGCTGCTCAAACCTTTAATATTTCAACCACCACCGCTTTTATAGTCGCGGGCTGCGGAGTAACTGTGGCCAAGCATGGGAACCGATCTGTTTCAAGCAAATGCGGGAGCGCCGATCTTCTTGAAGCAATGGGGGTAAAACTGGATATAAATCCGGAAATAGTGGAAGAGGCCATCGAAGAGATTGGAATCGGTTTTCTTTATGCTCCCCTTTATCACGGGGCAATGCGATATGCAGCCAAAGCAAGAAAGGAGATTGGAATACGCAGCATTTTCAATATGCTTGGGCCCCTGACAAATCCAGCCGGAGCCAATTGCCAGCTACTTGGCGTGTATGCCCCCGAACTAACTGAAATGTTTGCGCAGGCCCTTCGGTTGTTAGGCACAAAGAGGGCATTTATCGTGCACGGTCATGATGGACTGGATGAAATCTCGGTTTGTGCGCCAACCCGTATTTCCGAGCTTAAAGATGATCTTATCCGTACCTATGACATAACCCCTGAACAATTTTTCACAGGCAAAGCAAATCCAGAAGATCTTGCAGGTGGAGACCCTGAGGAAAATGCCGGCATAACTCGAAAAATCCTTGCCGGCGAAAAGGGCCCGAAAAGGGATGTGGTTGTGCTGAATGCTTCAGCCGCTCTTGTTGCTGCCGGAAAAGCCAATGATTTTAAAGAAGGTATCAGTCTTGCCAAAACCTCCATTGACAGCGGGGCTGCTGCGGCAAAACTTGAAAAACTGGTAAGATATACACAGGAAAATGGATAAATTTTTTATTCACCGCAGAGCCGCAGAGGTCGCAAAGAAGTTTATTTTTTTAAATTGTCGCGAGAGGCGACAATTTAAAAACCAAGCTGTTCAATCTAAATGAAATATACTCGATATGATAATTTTGATAATATATTTCTTTTTGTTTTCCGTCCTCTTAACGGAAAACAAAAAAACACTTAATCTTTGCGTTCTTTGCGGCTTTGCGGTGAGATATAAATCTTTTTGGTTAAATTAAACAGGAATGCAAAGTAAATGAATAAGGATTTTTTAACGAAAATCATAGCTGATAAAAAAGAGGAAATTGCTGCGGCAAAAAAGAATTTATCCGAAAGTCTTGTCCGTGATAAAGCGGCTACGCTTCAAAAAAGGCGCATGTTTTTAAAAAAACTTGAGGAGCCAGGACCTTCGGGAATAAATATTATTGCTGAAATCAAACGGGCATCTCCCTCTAAAGGAGAAATATGCAGAGATGTCAACCCTGCCATATACGCTTCTGAATATGAGCGCGGAGGGGCTGCAGCCCTGTCGGTTCTTACAGACAGGCTTTATTTTAAAGGCAGCATAAAAGACCTTAAAACAGCGCGGCAAGCCGTAACCATTCCGGTTCTTCGAAAAGACTTTTTGATCTCTACGTACCAGATTTATGAATCTGCGATGATAGGTGCGGATGCGGTTCTTCTTATTGCCCGTATTCTTTCGCCAAATCAGCTTAAAGATTATCTCAGTCTCTGTAATGAACTAAATATGGATGCCCTTGTTGAAATCCATTCGAAAAAGGATATGGAAGTTGCCACCCTGGCCGGGGCGCGGCTGATCGGGATTAATAATCGTGATCTAAGCACATTTAAAACCGATATCAATACGACAATTAACATGGCATTCCTTCTTAACCCGGATCAGGTTGCTGTGGCTGCAAGCGGAATAAACACGCGCGAAGATATAGAAAAGATACAGAAAGCCGGAATCTGGAACTTTCTAATCGGGGAAAGCCTCATGCGGGCAAAAAATCCAGGGGATTTTCTAATGAATCTTATGGGGAAAAAGTAGCGCTCTGTGGTGAAAGATTAAATTGATTTTATCAACGATGAGCTTAAAACAAAAAATAGAAAATGGCTATAGACCTCAGATCAAAGTATGCGGCTTGACACGTGTTGAAGAAGCATTAGAATGTGCGGCGCTTGGAGTTGATGCAATTGGATGTGTCTTTTTTCCCAAAAGCCCGAGGCATGTAATCGAAGACCAGGCAAAAAAAATATGTATGGCTGTATCAAGCAAGGCTAAAACGGTAGGTGTGTTTGTTAATGAAACATTTGACAACATAATGCAAAAAGTAAATTATTGTCATCTGGATTGTGTTCAATTGCACGGCAGCGAATCACCTGGGCTGGTCAGCCGGCTTGTTCAAGAAAATGTTTTCGTGATTAAAGCCTTGTTTGCCGAAGGCAGACCCTCGCTTGAGGAGGCCGAAAATTACCGGGCATCCGCATATCTTGTTGAATGCGGTAAAGGCGTACTCCCTGGCGGCAATGCGCTTCAATGGGATTGGGGGAAAACATACGGTTTTGGCGAACAATACCCTTTTATCCTGGCAGGAGGACTTGCGCCCGAAAATATCTGTCGCGCCGTAACCGAGAGTGCGCCGGATGCCGTGGATGTAAGTTCGGGAGTTGAGTCATGTCCTGGAAGAAAGGATTTTCACAAAGTTAAATCCTTTATCGATGCTCTTGCACGATGCAGCTTTGATAGAGAGCCTGGTAAAAAGATTAGGAGGATTTTTTAATGCGTCATAACAAAGCGGTTAATAACAAATATAATCAAGACAAATTTCCTGATTCCAAAGGCCATTTCGGCATTTATGGTGGGCGTTATGTCGGCGAAACCCTGATGCCGGCCCTGCTGGAGCTGGACGAGGCTTATAATACGATTGTGCCTGATCCATCTTTTCAGTCTGAATTCAAGAGATTATTAAAAGATTACGCGGGCAGGCCGACCCCTCTGTTTTATGCAAAAAGACTGAGCGAACATCTTAATGGAGCATTCATTTATCTGAAGCGGGAAGATCTGGCTCATACAGGAGCTCATAAGATCAACAACACCCTGGGGCAGGCGCTTCTTGCACAGCGGATGGGCAAAACTAAACTTATTGCTGAAACAGGCGCGGGGCAGCATGGTGTGGCAACGGCAACAGCAGCAGCTCTCTTTGGAATGGAGTGCCGTATCTTTATGGGAAGGGAAGACATTCAGAGACAAGCCCCAAATGTTCAGCGCATGAAACTGCTTGGCGCCCAGGTAGTTCCGGTTACTTCAGGAACTATGACCCTTAAGGATGCAATGAATGAGGCAATGCGCTTCTGGGTAGGAGCGGTTCGTGATACTTTTTATGTAATAGGATCGGTTGCAGGACCACACCCTTATCCGGTAATGGTCCGGGAATTTCAGAAGGTTATCGGAAATGAAGCAAGGCAGCAGATACTCGAAAATACCGGAGGTCTTCCAAATATACTGATTGCCTGTGTCGGAGGAGGAAGCAATGCAATGGGACTTTTCCATGCATTTATGGCAGATCCTGTTGAAATGGTGGGGGTTGAAGCGGCAGGCAGGGGAATTGAAACAAAAAAACACGCGGCAACCCTTGGAGAAGGTTCGGTGGGGGTTTTGCATGGTTCCAAGTCTTATGTGCTGCAGGATGAAGACGGACAGATTCAGGAGGCCCATTCGATCTCAGCAGGACTTGATTATCCCGGAGTGGGGCCTGAACATTCCCTGCTAAAGGATTTAAACAGGGTGCAATATGTTTCCATAGATGATGATCAGGCATTAGAAGCATTTAATAGCCTTTGCGTTCTGGAGGGAATTATCCCTGCCCTGGAAAGTTCGCATGCTGTTGCCTGGGCCATGATTGAAGCGTCTCGCAGGCCGAAAAACGAGATTATCCTGGTGAATCTATCCGGAAGAGGGGATAAGGATCTCGGTATTGTGTCCGCCTATAATAAATAGTATCAGAAATTTATAAACTCATTATGAGGTTAACCTGAAGCAGCGGACAATTAAATTTAAGAACAGCTGAAACTCGCTCATAAGTGAGCGTAAAGAAAGAACTTAGGGCAATCCTTTAATAAAAAGCTTGCTAAAGACGGCATTATCAGACCTATAGAAAGTTTTATTCGGTTGTCGTTCTTTATTAACGCTCACTAACAAGCTCAAACAGTCAGCCGTTTTAAATTTAACTGTCCGCCACATCAGGTCCTTAACAGACACATACAAGATAATAAAAATCTGTGTTTGTCCGTGTGTGTCTGTGGCTAATAATAACTTGACAAGGAGATTAAACGATAATGAATCGCATTGATAAAACCTTTGAAGATTTAAGGCAAAAAAAAGAAAAAGCTCTGGTTGGATTTATTACCGCAGGCGATCCAAACATCTCAGATTCTTTCAGCATAATTAAAGCCATGTGCCAAAGCGGCCTGGATATTTTAGAGCTTGGAATCTCTTTTTCCGATCCCACGGCTGACGGGCCCGCTATTCAGCGGTCCTCGGCGAGGGCTTTAAAGCAGGGAATAAATCTTAGAGCTGTTCTTGAAATGACCGGCAGGCTGAGGAAAGAGACATCCATACCGATTATACTTTTCAGTTATTACAATCCTGTTTACGCATACGGAGCTAAACCCTTTTACAAAGACGCATTGGCGGCAGGAGCAGATGGAGTGCTGGTGGTTGATCTTCCGCCCGAGGAATCTGATGAAATGACCTCGCAATGGCCAGGGAATGAGCTTGACTTAATCCGCCTGATTGCTCCGACAACTCCGTTGGAACGGATGATTCAAATTGTGCGGTCTGCATCAGGATTTATATATCTTGTTTCCAAAACCGGAGTTACCGGAAGCGACGGTTTGGACACAGAGGATATAAAGGATAAAATCGGATCGCTTCGCTCGGCAACAAAACTGCCCATCTGCGTTGGTTTCGGAATTTCCACGGCTGATGATGTTGCTGCCATTGCTTCGGTTGCAGATGGGGTAGTAATCGGAAGCGCTTTTGAACGTCTTATCGAAGATAACCTTGATAATCCCGATATTGTCTCGGTCCTTGCAAACAAGGTAGCCGAGTTTAAAAAAGCGACAAAAATTGTAACATCTCAATAACTCAAGCCCCGTGGATTGCCCGATGCTTCTCGAACTTCCAGCGCTTATCAAAATCATAGCGGTTTTTGTTTTTATTCTTGTTCTCAGCAAATACAAGATATCTCTTTATATCTGCCTCTTTTCCGCTGCTGCTGCGGCAGGGCTCTGGATGGGCCTGGGGCCTGTTGAAACGGTCCGTCTTCTTCTTGTCAAATCGCTATCCGGTGAAAGCCTGTGGCTGGCAGTAATTATAGTGGAGATTATCGTCTTAAGTCATCTTCTTAATGAAAGCCGGCAGATGGAGCGTATTGTCGAGACATTCAAGGCCATATCTTTCGGCAATCGTTTTACTTTAGCCTGTTTGCCCGCTATAATCGGGCTTCTTCCAATGCCGGGCGGAGCCCTTTTTTCAGCGCCGATGGTGGAATCAAGTGCCGCAGGAAGCGGGCTGTCGGCTGAACTTAAAACAGCAATAAACTACTGGTTCAGACACGTTTGGGAGTACTGGTGGCCGTTGTATCCAGGGATGATTCTGGCAATAAGCCTTTTAAACGTAAAGCCCTGGCAGCTTATCGCAGCACAATTTCCTTTGTGTCTTGGTGTTTTGGTCGGCGGCAACATCTTTCTTTTGTCGGCTTGTCCAAAGAAAAAATCAAACACAACCCGGTCCCTGAAGGATGTCAAAAGATTTCTTTATGAGATCATCCCTTTTGGATTGGTCATCTTAGCCATGTTCGGCCTTGACTTTATAATAGACTATATACGCCTCCCGTTTGTCTGGCCCAAATATCTTAATTTCCTGACAGGTCTCATTCTGGCCCAGGGCTGGGTAATAAAAACAAACAATCTGCCGGCGCTGCTTATAAAAAAGGCTTTATTCCATCGATTTACCCTCAACATGGCCCTGATCATATTGGGAATTATGGCCTTTAAAGGTGTTTTGATAGAGACTCACATGATCGGCAAAATTCAGGAGGAGCTGATCCGTTATCACATACCAACGGTTTTTGTGGTGGCTGCTCTGCCATTTATTTCCGGCCTGGTTATGGGGATCGCCATCGGATTTGTCGGCAGCTCCTATCCTCTTATCATCGTTCTTCTTCAAGGGCAGATTCAGGGTGCCGAGATCCTTGCCTACTCTACTCTTGCCTATGGCTTTGGTTATATGGGGATGATGATGAGTCCTGTTCACCTGTGCCTTCTTGTGAGCAAGGACTACTTTCATGCCGACCTGGCCGGAACCTACAAGCTGCTTATAAAACCCATGATTTTCGTTCTAATTTGGACGGTTTTTTTGTTTATGGTTTATAAAACGATATTCTGAAACCTTTCCTGCAAAATCTCTGCCCCCTCTTTGGCAAATATTTGAGCCATTTTTTAGCTTGATTTTGCGCCTGTTTTGTAATAAACAATTTGATGTACTTTTTAGCCATAAAAGGAGATGTAAAATATGCAACCCAATTTACAACCTAAAAAAGTTAGACTTAATGTTCAAATCTCTTCTGAACTTAAAAACAAACTTTACCAACTATCCGCTTTCCAAGGCAAAAAAGTTTCTTCCCTGGTTCGAGAATCTATTGAAGAAAAGATAGAACAAATTGATAAAAAGATATTTGAGGAAAAAATGAAGTGTGCCTATCAGGAGTTGGCACAGGAAAATCTGAAAATTTCAGAGGATTTCAAATACGTTGATACCGAAAATCTTTAGAGACCTTTGAAAAATGTTCAATTTTGCAAAGGCCTCCTTTAATGAGGTGAACTTATGTCTGTTATTCAAGTTAAGCGAGGCGATATCCATTATGCGAATCTTGATCCGGTCGTGGGAAGGGAAACAGGCAAAACCCGGCCTGTGCTTGTGATTCAAAACGACATTGGCAATATGCACTCACCAACTACCATTGTGGCCGTAATCACTGAATATTCAGAAAAAAAAGCATCCTATCCCATCTGCGTTGCCATCAAGAAGGGGGATGGTCTTAAAAAAGATTCAGTTGTTAATTTATCCCAGATTAGAACCATTGACAAAAATAGGCTGAGTACTCCAAAATTAGGCACACTCCCAAACGATTCCATGAAAAAGGTTGATAATACATTAAAGAACAGCCTGGCACTGAGTTGATTGCACTGGTGATGGATATCTCAAAAACATAAGGAAATTGTAAGGTGATAGTAAAATTCTCACGTCATGCAAAACGAAGAGCAAAGCTCTATGAAATACCGGAATCAAAAATTAAGAAAATATTAGCAGATTTGGATTTAAGCAAGGGTGAGCATGAGTTAATCAGAGATATTGCCGGTTTTAAATATCCAATAAAAATCATTGTTTCAGTTGAAAACAATGTTATAACCGTAATTACAAACCATCCTTTGAAGAAAGGAAGAAGTAAATGAAAGTACATTATGATGAAGAAGTAGATGCTCTGTACTTCAAACTTGGTGATCAAAAACCAGATGGGGTTATTGAAATCGCAGAAGGTGTAAGTATTGATACCACAACTGATGGAAAACTTACCGGAATTGAAATACTCAAAGCATCCCAAAAAATCAATATTCATACTATCTTGTCCTATTCTCTTGAATTAGATCAAGACATATTGAGGAAAAAAATCGCCTGACAATGTGGCCAGTATGACAACAAATATCCTTCTGTATCCAGCAGTTCTGCAAAGGTCTCAGTTTGGAGGTAACCTAAGATGAAAAATGCCTCTTGCAAAAATTCCATGAAGACAGATTTTGAAAGAAATCCGATTTCTGCTGCAAGGCAGTCCTTAATGGCTGCTTTATTGCTGATGGTCGTGTTTCTGCTGTTTCCAGTCCAGTCGCTTGCATCCACTAAAGTCTTTGAACGTGAATACACCTACTCCGCAAGTGAGGCGGACAGCAAGCTCACTTGCCGGGTCATTGCACTGGAACAGGTAAAAAGACTGCTTCTGGAGGAATTGGGAACTTACCTCCAGAGCATCTCCGAGGTTAAAGATGGCGTATTGACTAAGGACGAAATTGTTAGCCTGACTGCCGGAGTTGTTCGGACTGAAATAATATTCGAGCATTGGGATGGAAAGGTTTACCGCCTCAAGGCAAGAATAAAGGCCGACCCTGATTATGTGATCTAAGCAATTAACCGCCTGCGCAAGGATCGCCAGAAGAGCAAAGACCTGGAGGAATCCCAGGCAAGGGCAAAGCAGTATTTGAACGATATTGAGCGCCTGAAACAGGAATTGGCCAAAGCCAAAGGGGAAACGCTTAAACGCAAGCAGATCGAATACAGCCAGGCAGTCAAAGACTTGAGAGCTGAGGACTGGATTGAACAGGGTATTTCTTTTGGAAATTCTCGACAATACGAGGAAGCGATAAAGGCCTTCACCAATGCCCTGGAGATAGACCCACGCTATGCCGATGCCTACAACAACCGGGGGGCTCGCCTGGGCCAACAAAGGCGATTATGACAGTGCTATTGCCGATTATAACATGGCTTTGGAGATAAACCCGCGTCTCGCCGAGGCCTACAACAACAGGGGGAACACCTGGGCTATCAAAGGCAACCTTGACAGTGCTATTGCCGATTATAACATGGCTTTGGAGATAAACCCGCGTCTCGCCGATGCCTACAACAACCGGGGGAGCACCTGGGCTATGAAAGGCAACCTTGACAGTGCTATTGCCGATTACAACATGGCTTTGGAGATAAACCCGCGTCTCGCCGAGGCCTACAACAACAGGGGGAACACCTGGGCTATCAAAGGCAACCTTGACAGTGCTATTGCCGATTATAACATGGCTTTGGAAATAAACCCGCGTCTCGCCGCCATGACATACTGTAGCCGGGGACTCGCTTGGGCCATGAAAGGCGATCTTTTGCAAGCCTCGGCCGACGCCATGAAAGGCCTCAGTTTGAACCCAAAGAGCAAAGTGTGTCAAAAACTTGTGGACTATTTGAAAGCGGAAATGAGGGACAAAAGATAGTGCGTACTTGTGGAACGTCCGTCCAAATTTTGTATTTAGAAAATAGGTAATATATAGCAGCTATACGTTAGTCCTAAAATATTTAACCTTGCTTATCCGCATCCGCCTGCAAACGCATTGAATGTTAGATGGAGCTAAAAAAATGAATCAAAAATGTTTCTTATGCGACAATGCCGGAGCCAAAATTACTGAACGGCCCGATGGGTACGATGGCAACCACGTGGACTGTCCTGAATGTAGTAATTATAAAATCTCCAGAACTGCTGTAAATAAACTTTTGCATGGGCATAAAGCTCCAGTATCTCTTTCAAGTACGGTTAGGAGCCATTTTGAAAAAACCGGTAATTTCTATGAGGTCAATACGGTAACTCTAAATCTATTGAATTGACGTACTATATATTGATCAAGCCTCTGCAT
>Ga0307380_10007097_pt1 | contig 14623 bp, 7 predicted proteins | sample UN3MG_FD_202239 | JGI IMG/M metagenome (GOLD analysis project Ga0307380, IMG submission 202239) | Soil microbial communities from Risofladan, Vaasa, Finland - UN-3 | ecosystem: Environmental > Terrestrial > Soil > Coastal area > Acid sulfate soil | place: Finland: Risofladan, Vaasa | collected... | reverse complement strand
TGTAAGAAGTGAGTATATTTTTATTTATTGGTAAAAGTCTATACCTTTTCTTGATTATGAATTTTAATTTTTTTATAATTTTTTTATTGATTCCTTTATCAGATATTTTATTTAAATAATGTACTATTAAAGAGTTTTTTCTAATATCTGAAATATTAGTTTCAGTATTCAAGATTTCCAAATAATCTATTGTTAAATTTATAATAGAATTTTCATCAGTAGTTCTAAGCCTTTCTAATACATCTGTATAAGGATTTATATCATGTTCAAAATTTGCTCGTTTAAGCGATTCTGCTAATATTTCAGCATCAAATGTAATATAATTATAATTGTATTCAATTAGGTTAATTGTCTTGTCGATATACATTTCTTTTTTAATTTTTCCTAAATTAAATAGCTTTAATAATAATATTTGTGTCCAGATTCCATCAACACCAAAATCATTTTTAGCTAATAACCTTAAAACCAAATCATCTGAAAACAATATATAGTTAGTTTTCTTAGCTATTAAAATAGTGTCGGTAAAAGATTTACCTAGAAATTTATCTAATTTCCTTTTTTTATTAAAATTAATTTCTAAAACCTCGGTACACGGCAGTATCTTAAATTTTTCTGAAATCCAGGTTAATATTTCTTCTAAAAAAGATATTTGTTTATTTATATCCTCTTTGGTAATTTCATGTCTTATATATTTACCATTTTCCTGAGAAAGTATCATATAACCTTCTGGAAGAAGATCTTTCTTTCCACTTATCATATTTTCAATTAGAGCAACAGTACTCTGGGAGACTACTAATCTATTAGTATAATTATCTACTATAACCTCTTTTAAATCTAAAATTGTAATTGTAAATAAAGAAATTATATCAATTACTAAATATATGTTGTCATTTAAAATATTTAATGCATTTTCTTGCTCTTTAGAAATACCAAAGCAACATGCAATGCCTAAATTTTTTTTATTAGTTAGAACACTCCATACATCATATATATCTCTTCCGATTAATTGTGCAAAGCAACCAATACTCATTCCTTTATTTTTGTATAATTTTTCTATTTCTTCGACTTGATTCTTATATGTCTCATTAATTTCTAATATTTTTTGAATTCCTGAATCAAAAGCTTCTTTAGTTTTTGGTGTTCCTATGTTAACCCTAAACAAACCCTTTGCTTCGGGAAACATGTTTTCAAATTCTGATATACTTTCATTGTAAGCATGTATACATTTATTTTCTATTTTGAGAATCTTATACTTTTTAATTAGAAAATCATTCTTTTTTATCTCAAAAGTGTCACCTACTTTTTTCCCGATCATTTTTTTTGCTAAAGAATCCTCTAAATTAATTTCTCCAAATTTTTTTTCTGTTTCTTGCCTATTCTCAATTATGTACCGTTTCGTTTCTATATTTTCTTGTACTGTTTCGATTAATACTGCTGCATTTTCTCCAACGTAATCATTTTTTAAATTTTGAAAAATATCATTCAAGTACTTACCTTTTATAAGAAATAAACCAATATATTGTAAATGGGCATTTGATTGATTGTAATATTTTCTTCTTGATTCATACAATAAATATAATGCTTTTTCGTACATGCCAGTTTGAATGCACAAATTAGATATAAAAACATTTTGCTCTAAGCTCAAATTATTAATAATTTCAATTTCTTCTAAAAATTTCTTTACAGCTGAAAAATTTTTTAAAATATAATCAATTCTTGCTTTTTTAATTTTTATATTTATCTCATCTGGAAATTTAGCTATATAATTTTTATATATTTTAAGTGCTTTTTTTAGATTACCGATTTCTTCATAAATTTCAGACTGAATTTCAGATACAAATTCTATTGAACCATAGTTGCCAGTTAAAGCTTCACAAATTTCTAAAGCACTTCTGTGATCACCAATTTTATAGTAACAATAAATTATCTTGCGAGTTAGCTCATTGTTTAAACTTAAATCTAGTATATTTTCAAATATTTTTATCGCTTCTTTGTAGTTTTTTCGATAAAACAACTCGTTGCTAACCTCCAGTTTTTCCCTGTATGTTGCGGTTTTATTTTTTAGTAAATTTATAGCATCTTCAATATACTCGATTGCTTTTGAATCATTACCAGATAATCTATAAAATTTACTTATTATCGTTTTATCAATACCGTCTAAATTATTATTTGAAATTAGCTTTTCTACGTAAATTTTCGCTTCTTTATAATCTTTATTCCTTAATAACAGATTTATTAAAAGTCTTAAAGCTTCTTTGTTTACTTTAAGATTAAAGTCTTTTCCATCCAAATATTTTAATAAAATTTTAATTGATTCTTCAATATCATTTAATGAAATGGCTTCGGCTAACAATAATACAGATTGTGGAATTTTTTCAAATATTTTTTCAATTTTTTCCCTATTATTCGGAAAATAATTTAAATTATTATTTTCAAATGAAATAATTGCCTTTTCAAATATATATTCAGGATTATCTGGTTCATAATATAATGCTAAATTAATATCTTCCTCAGCATAACTCAAATTATTTAATAAACGATATGCTTTTGCTCTATTAACTAACCAAAAGGACTTATATTTTGCTAAATCTTTTCCTTTTATTTTTTCCCAAGCTTCGCTTAATAAATTAACTATACTTTTAAGCGTTTTTTTTGTTTCCAAACTAATTTGTAAACCGAAAACAATACTTTGTTGTTTAAATAGTGATTCTAGAAGAGTTATGGCCAAATTTGTTTTTATTTCAGGATTATTCATCTTATCTAGGTTTAGAGCAATCTCTCCGTATTTTTTTGCGCCTTCAATATCATTCTGCTTCCATGCTTGAGAAGAAAGCATGGAATAAACTTCCGAAGAGTTTTTTACTTCATTTGGAATGTTTTTTACAACTTCTTCTAAATTTTTCTCTCCTAACTGGATTTGAGATTGAATTAACATTGAAAATGCAACATAATTTGTTGGGTTTTTTTGTAAAACTTTTAATGCAAAATCCCTAGATTTTGCATATTCTTCTAAAATAAAATATGCTAATGATAAATTACTACTAGCTTTTTCTTCATCTTTATTATACTGATAAGCCTCAATAAAATATTTAGCTGCTTCTTGATGTTTATTTATGAATAAATTTGCAGAACCAATATTGGACAATATTCTAAATTTAATTTGATCTGAAGAAACATTCCAAATACGATTTTTAAGTTCTTCTAAATTAACTAAAGCTTTGTCAACTTCAAATGAGTTAAGTAAATCTCTAACGTGATTTAACTCCGAATTATATTCCTCTTCCCTGACTTCACCAACTAGTTTTGAATAGTCAAAAATAATATTTTCTATTTTCTGTGTTTTTTCTTCATAAATTTTTGTCGATTTCTTTTCTTCTACAATTAAAGCTTTCGATTGTAATAGTTTTTCAGGAATTACAAAAGACGGATAAAACCTTAAAATTTCTTCTTCTGTAATTTGCTCTTTTATATCTTCCCAAAAAAACACTCTAACGCTGAATTTTTCGATCTTTTTATGTTCTAATGTCACTTGATTGCAATATTTCTGAATATTTACATCTCTAACAGAAGTGGTGGCGATTATATATTCTTTTAATTCAGGTTTAAAATTTTTTGCCAAGTTTATTTCTTTTTTGATTTCAGAAATTGTCAATTTAGCACTCAACATGTTCTCTTTGCATTTACACTGAACTCCTGCATATTCATTGCCATCATTAGGCCTTCCAAATAAATCGACACCACATTGTTCTTGCCCTCTTCTACCGTATTTTTGTGCAGAGTTATCATTCCAAATTCTTTTCCAAATGCTAAGGCATAAATCTTCAAAATCTTTCCATTCTTCGAGTGGAGGAATTTGATGCTTTGAAAAACTATTCATACAGATACCTCAATTTTACTATTTAAAGTACAGGTTTTTTACAAATTACTAGAATAATACAAATCATAATCTATTAGTTTTAATATTTAAAAAGAAAATACTTATTAGAGACCATAAATACCTGAGTCTGCTGAACACATTGAGTTATATGTTATAACCTCAACAAATGCCCATTCTTTTTTAGCCACTCCTGATGTTTTTTATAATCCGTCATTAACATTTTTACCTTATTCCAAAATGCTGTTGAATGATTTTTTTCATCAAGGTGAACAAGCTCATGAACAATAACATAATCTACGACAGTTAAAGGAGCCATAATCAATCTCCAAGAGAAATTTAGATTATTACGGCAAGAACAAGACCCCCACCTTTTTGGGGCATTGGTGATATTAATTCTATTATATTTGAATCCTCTTTTTTGTGCATACCATCTAACTCTCTCAGAAATTTTCTCATAAGCTCTTTCTTTATACCAATCAATAAAAATTCCCTTAGCACCTACCAAATAATCTTTTGAAAGATAAAATCCGTTTTCAAAATCCAGTGGTATTTCTTGTTTTTCAACCAGCCTCAATCTATAATAATCCCCAAGATAAAGAAATCCTTCCCCGTTAACAAATTCTTTTTTAGCAAATTTCAAATCTCTGGCCTGTATTTCTTTTTTCTTCTTCTCAATCCAGTTACTATGTTTTAAAATAACTCTATTAATGATTTCATCACTCACTTTAAAAGGTGCTCTTACTATTAAAGTGGCATTATCACTTACTTGGAGGGAAATAGTTTTTCTTTTTGAACGTATTACTTTTTTAATTTCCATAATTTCTCCTTCCATAAATGTGATAAGCAAGCTCAATTAATTTTTGAGTTATTTCATTTCTCTTTTTAAAGATATGTTTATTTTCTTTTGATTTTAAAAGAAGTACATTAGATATAATATGAGATTTCAGTATTTTTTTCTTCGTATAGTTATCCCAGAAGTCAATTGACTTAACTTCCCCTTCTATAATACCGGCAACATCCTTAGTTAAATTGATGAGAAAATCAAGGTCTTCTTTTTTAAGTTCTTCAACAGATATTTTTCCAAATATCTCCTGTTTGAGTAATCCAAAAAAGGGCATTTCCTTCTTTGCATCAATACCGAATACTTTCTCTGCTTCCCTACCCTTTTTCATCCCCTCCCTTAATTTTTCCAGTTCAGCTGCTAGAATATCCCAATTTTCCTTATATTCTTCAAGAAGCCTCTTTAATCTATCAGCAAATCTTTCATAAAACTCTGGATCTTCTTCGTAATGTTTATTAACGTACTCTACAATTGCGTATTCAAGTTCCTCGCTCTTTGATTTTGATGATTTTTTCTTTGTCACACTTTCAATAAATTCGTCAGAGAGAAGGGATAATGGAGGTATTTTAGGATCAACTCCTTGTGAAACAAGATACTCTTCAACAATCTCTCTTATTTTATTACTTGCATCTTTTATGCTAAGCTTATTATCCCGGAATCTATTTCTAGCAGATTCTTTTATAAAATTGAGTATTTTAAGGTCTGTTGCATATTTTAATGCTTCCGGATCAGGAAGAACTTGGTCCATCGCCTTATTAAAATTTCTCACCAGCATAATAAATTCACTTCTTATCTCTTCATCAATAAGAAGATCAACACATTCATCAATATTCTCTCGCCAGTCATCAATTCCATATTTTTTAAAGAAATAATTAATGCGAGTGTGGGTATATTTTAAATCATCAATACTTTTAGATTTATTTATAACAACCTGCGTAATTTCTTCAACATCCTCATCAGCATATATGGCCAGAGCTTCTTTCAGATGTTTAAATACGCCAACATAATCCACCACAAAACCACAATTTTTATTTTGATAAACTCTATTCACTCGAGCAATAGCCTGTAGTAAATTATGCTCTTTTATAACATTATCCAGGTACATCACCTGTTCAATAGGAGCATCAAAACCAGTAATGAGCATACTCTGGACAACAAGTATGCCAATATCTCCTGAAAGTTCGCTCCCATCAGAATTTCCAAAGGGAAGTTTGAAATTTGATATGATACCCTCATGTTTTTTAGGATCAGTATATGGATGATACTTTACCGGATCATTAGGGTTCCCTGATATTACCACTTCAACTTTTAATTTCTCAAGCAGGTTAATATCAACCTTACCGTAATCCCTTTTTAATTCTATTATTTTTTTCTTTAATGCTTCCTCAAGAGCTTTTTTATATCGTATTGCAGCAAGCCTTGAAACGGTAACAACTTGTGCTTTAAATTTATTTGGAAAAACATGGGTAATATAGTGGTCTATCATGTCTTTTGCTTTATCAACTATAACGTTTTTATCTTCCAGATAAGACTGCCAGGTGTATCTTCCCATGATCTTTTCCTTTTCCTCAGCATCTAGCATTGAAAATACATCCTCAAATTTCTTATTGGCTGCCTCTTCATCGGCTAGTTTTCCACTATGGGTTCTACCTTCATAGATAATTTCCACAGTAACACCGTCATCAACTGATTGCTTGATACTGTATTTATCTGTGTAGTCTCCAAAGGTTCTTTCTGTTTTTTCTATCGGTGTACCGGTGAAGGCAATTCTAATTGCATTTGGTAATGATTTTTTTAAATTTGCTCCAAGATATTTATATTGATTTCTATGCGCTTCATCTATCATTATTAAAATGTTGGAAGATTCATTAAGCAGAGGAAATTCTTTTTTTAGTTCTCTTTCCTGAAATTTGTGAATCATACCCATAACTAGATCAGGAGTATTTGTTTTTAATAATTCTTGAAATTTTCTTATATTTTCCGCAAGATTAACCGTATAACCCACACTTTTTGAAGTATCTCTTAACTGTTTTTCAAGATTTTTTCTATCTGTAACAAAGACAATTTTGAATTTTTTCAGTTCGGGGTCACAATACATAGCTCTGACAGTATACATCATGGTAAGCGATTTACCGGAGCCCTGGGTATGCCAGACAATTCCGCCTCTTTCGCAGGGAGTTTTTCCTTCCTTTATTTTGACAATAATTTTTTTCACCGTCCTGAATTGCTGGTATCTGGAAATGATTTTAATAATGCCGCTTTCGGAATTTTCTTTGAAAAGCGTGAAAGTATGAAGAATATCTAGAAGATTTTTTCGGGAAAGCATCCCCTGAACAAGAATCTGCTGGTTGGTGATGTTTTTATCCTCGCTTATATCCGACAAGCCATAAGGATAAGGGTCTTTCCATTCCACAAAATACTCGTATCCACTGGTAATAGTACCACACCTTGCCTCCTGGCCAGAGGCAATTACCATAAACAAGTTATACCATAAAAGTTTTTGATTTCCCTCTTTTTCTCCTCTTTTATTCTGGTATCTTAAAAGTTGGATAAATGCTTCATTCATTGGGTCAGCTATGGCTGGTGATTTACATTCAATCACCACAAGTGGCAAGCCATTAACAAAGAGGATAATGTCAGGAATAATGTGTTTTTCGGTGCCTGGAACATTAACTTTAAACTGAGATATGACGATGAAAGAATTATTTTCTGGATTTTTGAAGTCTATAAATCTGACGTTCGGGCTTTTTTCTCCTGTTTTTCTATTCTCAAAGACTGAGGTATTTTCAAGAAGTAAATCATGGATTTCTCTATTGGTTTCTAAAAGTGAATTTGCTTGTGGTGTGGTGATTTTTCTTACAACTTCAGTTATTTGGTCTTCTTCTATCCAAGGGTTGATTCTCTTAAGGGATTTTTTTAATTCTTCTTCAAGAATTACCTCTCTAAAATTCTCCCTGAACTCTACACTTTCTCCATAAACAGGTTCACTAGAGCTATTAAAAGAATTAATCTCTTTCGCATCCTCCGGATCATCTTTGTTTTGTCTGAAAATCTTCCAGCCTAATTTTTGGAGATGTGCTAAAAAAGGATTTTCGACATAATATTCTTCATCCAGCTTCTTATACACTTTCAACACCTTCTTTGATTAGATAGTTAGTTCTAACTTCGCTGGTTAAAAGATCTTCCATTAGGCCCTGTTTTATCCTTTCAAGTTTTTCTTTATATTTCTGTTCTTTTTCAATAGTTTCACCTATCTGAGAAAGAATTCCCGCAATGCGCCATTGTTCGTCAATATTTATTGGTATGCGAAGCTTTAAATTCTGCATTTTGTCCATTCCTAAATCAGGTACGCCAATACTTTGTATTCCATCTGATATTTGCTTCTGTAAATAAAAAGATTTTAGGCTATAAAGCAAAAACAATGGTGCATTTTTTTTATTTGATCTAATCATAGCTGCGCTATGAAGAATACTAAATTCAGGCATTTTTTCTGTCACTAGACAAGACTTTCCTAAACCTGCGCCAATTCTTGTAAAAATAATATCTCCTGCTCTAATATCAGTCTTTTTCTTATTTATTAAATGATCAAAAAGAGAAATCATTGCACAATTTTCAAAATTAATTACTTCATTTTCATCGAAATCTTTTGGTGAAACAATTCGAATTCCATAATCAACATATTTTGGAGTTGTATGATCCCTATCAGCTATTTTTTCACAAAGAGATTCTAAAGTTGCCACCTCCCACTCCACCGGTATCCTGCCAAGGGGGGAATTTTTGAGTTCACGAATACGGGTCTTTACTTTTATTTCTCCATTCTTAGAAACAAGGATAAAGTTAACCTTTTCGGAAAGTTTAAAAACATCTTCAAAATTCTCAATGTCAAATCCTATAAAAACGACATCTTCATAGTAGTAATCTCCAAGCATGACATTTTCTAACTTTTTAATATCTTCTTTTATCGCATTTAAGTTATCATTTTTCTTTACTTCGATAGCAAATAAATTATTATCTGTTCCCCTTTTATGAACGATTATATCCGGTCTTTGTCTTTCTTTGTTTTTATTAACTTCACTATCAATGTCCCATTTAGGAAAAAAATCATCAAGATGCCTTGAGAGGTGACTAACTAAATTTTCTTCCCGTCCAATCTTGTGATCTCCATCGTTAAATACTTTTTTTATAGCGACAATTATTTTGTCTTTTTCAAATTCAAAAGCGGTAATGCCTCTGGTGAGTAAATCCTGCATTAAGCCCTGCTTGATTCGTTTGTATTTCTCAATAATTGCATCGTTTTTTTCTATTGTCTCTTCAACGATTTCCAGAATCTCGGCAATTTTATTTTGTTCGGTGATTGAGATGGGATAAATAAAATCAAACATTTCCAAAAAAGAATAATTTAAGCATTCCCTAACAGAACCAGCAACATTGTTTATTACATTATTCTTAAAATGAGAAGTTTGTAAAAAGTATTTTAAGTATTTTGGATTTAGTGTGGATTTAGTCTTAAAAATTACATACATTGGGCTTAATAATCCTTCTCGTTGTTTTTCGCTTAACGCTATAGAACCAACATTTATTCTCGCAGGATTATATCCAAAATAATTTTCTCTAAATACTTTATAATTTGTAGTTTTTTTGCTATGAATGTTATGTGAAAAGTATTCATCTTGTAAAACAAATACTTTTTTATTGGTGATACTAAATACTAAAAGTTTTTTACTTGTAATGTTCCTTTCTTTTGACTCTATTAATAAACTTCCTAACTTAACTTTTACCCATCCCTCAGGCAATTTATTATCTTTCAATATATCCTTAACTTCTAGTTTATTCATAATAGTTAAGTCCTTTTAAAAACTCGTCCAATTTTTTAACTTCTTCATCTCTCTGTTTATTTAAGTTCTCCAAGGAAATGGTATATTTATCCCAGAGATTTTCAAAAATCTTAATCAGCTCTCTTTTCTCTGTATTCAAATATTTCTCTAGTTGCTTGCTTACTAGCTCGTAGAATTTTTCAAGAAGCAATTTCTTGGTTTCTTCCTCGGCTAATGAATCTCTTTTAAAATCAACTTTCCCTTTTTTTATCTTTATTTCTTCTTTTGTTATATTATCTTTTTTTATTATTCCTTCCAATTCCTCTTTCATCTTTTTTAAGGTGTTCTTAATTTTGCTTAATTCTTTATTTTTTTTGTCGATTTTATCAATAAGCTGTTTCATATTTATGGTTTCTTTTCTTGCAGAATCACTATTCATTGATTCTAAATCCTTAATTGCATCTTTTAGATAACTTATAACTTTATTGGCGGTTTTATTGCTCTGCTCTTCTTCCTCCCACTCTTCCACTTCTTCAAAAAGTTCATTTAACTCACCTTCAACTTCTGCAGTTTTGCTTTCTAATTCCTCAATATCTTCTAATTCCTTACTGAAAAATTTATTTTTTATACTCTCATCATCAATCAGGTTTTTACTCCAGCCGGCAGAGACAATTGTTTTAAAATCATATTTTAACTCTTCCCACCAGTTCACAAAGATACCGGCAATTTTAAACTCATCTAACAAATCAAGAGATTCAAATTTTTCTTTTAATCTTTTAATCGCACTTTTTCTAAAATTCCAAAGGTTATTGTTCCCATAAAATCCTTCAATCTCTGGCTTTACCTCATTCCACCATTCATTTAACCTTTCCGTATAATTTGAAATTGCATTTCTTACCGCTTCGGAGTCTACAATAATTTCTTTTATCTTGCTTCTTCCCTCGATTTCATCATTAAATTTTAAATATTTCTCATCTTTCTCTTTAAATAATGTCTCAATCCCAAGGTTAAACTTCTGGAGATTTCCTTTATAAAGTTCAACTTCTACCTCAGGAATTCCTCCAACTAAATGAGCATGTATCTCTTCCATCTCAGGCTCGGGAGAGTTATCTACATATCTTCTTATATTTAAATTAAAATCATTTCCTTCTATTTCTGTAATATTTACTAGTCTTGAATACTTTGGTATTTTCTGTTTTTCATCAAATACTGTAATTATTTTATCGATATCTTCGGGTCTTAGATAATTTTGATTTCTTCCTTCTCCATATTCCCTATCCGAATTGATAAATAGTATTTTATCTTTTAAATACGGAGGTTTGGTTTTATTGATAACCACTACGCAGGCAGGTATGCCGGTATTGTAAAAAAGTTTAGCAGGTAAGCCTATTATTGCCTCTATAATATTATCTTTAATAATTCCTTCTCTTATCACCTTCTCCTGGCCTCCTCTAAAAAGGACACCATGGGGCATAATGGTAGCCATCAAACCCTTTTCGTTTAAACTGGCAATCATGTGCTGCATAAATATCAGATCCGCTTTTTTACCGGTTTCTGGAGTAAAACCATACTTAAATCTCTCAGGATATTGCATATTCGCACGGCTATAATTTTGAGAGAAGGGAGGATTGGCAATCACTCTATCAAAATGCCTGATATAACCATTATCAATAAACTTGGGCGTTGTAATAGTATCTTCATTTTCTATATATGCATCCGGTATACCGTGAAGAATCATATTCATCTTACAGATTGCCCAGGTTACCCCATTATTTTCTTGACCATAAAGAGGTATATCTTGTGTGTTTTGTCCCCTTTCTTCAACATATTGCTTTGACTGGATTAAAAAACCACCTGAGCCACAAGTCGGGTCATAAACAGCCATACCTTCCTGAGGTTTAATTATTCTTACCAGCAAAGCTGCTACCTGTGGTGGAGTATAAAATTCTCCGCCTTTTTTACCTGCTGAATCTGCAAACTGCTTTATTAAATATTCATAGGTTGCCCCTAACAGGTCGGGAAACTCAAAATCATCATTGGTTAATCTGTATTTGTTGAAATGGTGAATAAGATCAATAAGCTGCTGATCTTTTAATCTGGTTTTCCCTTTAGTGGCGTTAAAATCAATATGTTTTAACACACCATCAAGCTGAGGGTTAGCCTCTTCCAGAGAAGCAAGAGACTTATTTAATTGATTCCCTACGTCTTCCTTTAAATTAAGAATGTTCTTCCACCTTGCCCTTTCCGGTACAAAAAAACTGTCACTGTATAAATTTGGGTCTTCTATAAGTTCTTTTATATTTTCTTCGGAATACTTCTGTGTCTCAAATCGTTCTATAAGTTTTTGCCCTTCTACTTCGAACACATCAGAAACACGTTTCAAAAAGAGCATGCCAAAGATATATTCCTTATATTCAGAGGCATCCATCTTTCCCCTGAGAATATCAGCGGCCTTGAATAAGTGAGTTTCAAGTTGTCTTAGGGTTATCTTCCCACCATTATTCATATTTTCTTCTCCTTAATGTGAGTCCTATTTCAAATTATAAATTTTAAAATTCTCGTTAATATTATTTTAATACTATAAATTTACAAATAAAGAATTTAACTTTTATTTACATTATAGTTTATAAATAAATATTCCACTTATTTATTAAATACAATTTTCTGCCTCAAAAGCAATATTTAATATTTAAAATTCGTCCTCTCCAAAACCTATTTAAAGATTTTTTTATTTATTAATTTTTTTATAATAATTTTTTAAATGGAATTTTAACTTTTTTTCTTTAATTTGTTAGATGCCATTCCCCATCTTTTAAATAAATTAATCCTTTTTCTTTTAAAAATTTCTGTGCGTTTCTCACTGAATGTTTCCATTTCTTTCCAAAATGCTGGCCCTCAATTACTCTGTCAATAGAATCATCACATATATCTGGATGAATCAATTGAATTAAAGGATGAAGTTCTTTTGTACTTAAAGGACCTCTCTTTTTAAGAATATAAAGAACTGTATCAGAAAATATTGAATTAATTGTTTTACCTTCTCTTATTCTACTTTTTAATAAATCAATATCAATAATCTCGGTAGCTTCCTTTAATAGTTGTGCTACTCTTGTGTTTTCGATAAAATTATCCATTTCGTTTTTAATTCTATATAATTTCTCAGATTCTTCGTTAAGTTTTTCTAATAAATTCTTATCAAATATATTGCCTAATGAATAATATTTTAACATGTCCTCCTTTATAATAGAGATAATGTTTTTGTCATCTATCAAAATTCCGTATTCAAAATTATTAATCAAGCCACTACATGTAAGATTTGCTGAAGTAATTATTCCTATCTCGTTATCTACTAAATAAACTTTAGCGTGTAATTTGCCAAGGCTTGAAATGTTAACTTGATCAAATTGTTTATATAATTCCAATAATGCTGCTGGTTCAGTACTCCTATTAATTATGTTTTGCGTTGTCAGGTTTGTTAATAGAAATATATTAATAGAGGATTTTGTTTGAATGGAATTTGCTAATATCTTTACTCCTGCTACATTTATAAAAGGAGAAGATATAAATAGTTCTTTCTTTGTTCTACTAAGAATATCGATAAACTCATTTTTCCAAGGAAATGATAAAAACTTGTATTTCACGATTTTCTCTTTTCGTTATTTTTATAGAGTTGAAATCTGAATTTTTTTAAAACATGTCAAAAGATATATAATAAAAAAGTGTTTATATTTATGGTTTGAACTTCCGGTTTTAGGGAAGTGGTAGACAAGATTTGAGGATTATCGTATAGAGAGAAGTAAACTTCGGCATTGGCAAGGGTGGAAATAGATATAGTTATGGAAAGAACAATGATTAAAAAAGCAAGAATACTATATTTAGTATTTCTTTTTAAATATTGCATTTATAATGTGCTCTTTTTGATTTATAGATATAAGTTAAGATTCAGGGGACAGGCTTTACTTTTTGCCTGGCATTAAATGCGGGACGACAAAAGAAGTCTGTCCCCCATTTTAAATAGAAAAGTAATCAGGTGTGAGTTATATATTTGATACTCTTTTATATATTCGACAAAGGGTTGGAAAAATCCTTCTTTTTTGGAAAAATGTTCGATTTTTATTATTTAATAGTAATTATTATCCCTTGTTCTTTCCATTCCCTCCATTCGAGGTTGGTTATTTCGGGTAGTTGGATGAGGTCTAGCGATTCTTTAAATCCTCCGCTTAATGAATCTTTTAAGGCAATTATTTTCCGGGCGAGTGGTTCGCTTATTTGTAATATTTTTATAAGTTCATCCTGGGATGCGGAGTTGATATTTATTACTTTGGTTCCTGTTTGAACGGGAGGAGGAAAGACAGTCAGAATATTTACTTTAGCCTTACTGAATAATTCTTTAGTCCTTTCGGAATTGTATTTATTGGTCCATAAGTTTACAAATTGATTCTGAAATATTTCAATTATTTCCGGGTCATCTATTGCCATCAGATTTTCGTCATTCCGGTTATTGGCAGAAGCGGTCCAATTGTAAGAACCGGTAAGCAGTAGGCGGTTGTCAATAATAGCAAATTTGTTATGCATAATATAATTGTTAGTGCTGATCCTTACTTTTATCCCCTTCTGCACCAGAAGACGGGAGATGCTGTAGGTAGATGCAATCTGAGATCTATCCAGATAGACCCTTACTTTTACCCCTTGTTCTTGAGCATTGATGAGAGAGAGGAGTATTTCTTTATCGGTAAAGGTGTACATTGCTATATTGATGAAGGCTTCGGCCTGGTTGATATTTTTAATGATGGCCTTCTGGGGATTATCCGAGAGGGAGAAGTAGACTTCGGTTTTGGCCAGGGTGGAAATAGATATAGTGATGGAAAGGACAATGATTAAAAAAGTAAGAATACTATATTTAGTATTTCTTTTTAAATATTGCATTTATAATGTACTCTTTTTGATTTATAGATATAAGTTAAGATTCAGGGGGACAGGCTTTACTTTTTGCCTGGCATTAAATGCGGGACGACAAAAGAAATCTGTCCCCCATTTTGCCTATATATAAAAATAGAAAAGTAATCGGGTGAGAGTTTCGTATTTAATACT
>Ga0307380_10007096_pt1 | contig 14625 bp, 12 predicted proteins | sample UN3MG_FD_202239 | JGI IMG/M metagenome (GOLD analysis project Ga0307380, IMG submission 202239) | Soil microbial communities from Risofladan, Vaasa, Finland - UN-3 | ecosystem: Environmental > Terrestrial > Soil > Coastal area > Acid sulfate soil | place: Finland: Risofladan, Vaasa | collected... | reverse complement strand
TAGGAACCTTAAGTACAACCTCGTGAAATCGCAGCAGGTCCTCGCCCGAGAATACCTGCTCGATCGGTTCGGGCTCCGTCGCAGTCGTCTGGCGAACGACCGCGACCTCGTCGTCCTCCGACAAGTAGTCGATCCAGACGTTGAACATAAACCGGTCGAGCTGAGCTTCCGGCAGCGGATACGTGCCTTCCATTTCAATCGGGTTCTGCGTGGCAAACACAAAAAACGGCTCGCCGAGAGAATGGCATACCCCGGCGGCGGTTACATGATGCTCCTGCATCGCTTCGAGCAGGGCCGCCTGTGTTTTGGGCGGCGTACGGTTAATCTCGTCGGCAAGAATCATGTCCGCAAAGATGGGCCCCTTGACGAACACCATTTTTCGCTGCCCGTCGCTCTGCTGGAGAATTTCCGTACCCGTAATGTCCGCCGGCATGAGGTCCGGCGTAAACTGAATACGCTGAAATTCCAGATGGAAAAGTTGCGCCAGCGACTTGACCAGCAGAGTTTTTGCCAGGCCCGGCGCGCCTGTTATCAGGCAATGCCCGCCGGAAAGTATGGCAATCAGAAGATGATCGATCACATCCTGCTGGCCGATGATAACCTTTGAAAGCTCGGCACCGATACGCTGCCGTGCATTGCTGATTTGTTCGACTGCCAATCGTTCGAATTCGTATGCTTTCGTAGCCAAAATAATTTCCCTCTTTCTAATGTGTCATAGCGTAAAACACGATATTAATTCCAAGCGGATATGCTTTTTTCTCCGAGAACTCATGAAAATACCACTCATTCTCACCTTCACGTTCCCACCCGTCACCAAGGTCGGTATTAAGGCAAATAAACACCATCATCCGGCCGTTTTTATCATAGATCGCACGGTAATGCGGAGTCTGACTGCCGGGACCGTGGTCCTCCCACGTGATGCCGTAATCGCGGCCGTCCAGCGCGCTGGTGATGCTGGGGATCTGTGGTTTCTCCTTGAGGTCGAACACAGCGTGAAAAATCGGATGTTTCAGTTCAACCTCGACCGGCTCTCGATCGGGAAACACACGTTTAATCTCATAGTAGAAATTGTCCCACGCAGCATCGCCCCAGAAGTCATCGACCATCAGGAAGCCACCGTTGAGCAAGTATTTCCGCAATGCCTTGACCTCTTCATCACTGAAGACGAGCCGGCCCACTTCCAGCATGTAAATGAAGGGATAGTTGAAGAGCTCCGGGTCTGTTAATTCGAGTATGAGGCCCTCAGGATGAACTTCCATCGAAGTCAGTTGGTGCAGGCGAAAAGAAAAGTTCAAATCGCTGTCGGGATAATCCGTCGCCCAGCTTCCGCCGCTGCGACCGCGACCGCCGCCGCGGCCGTACCCGCCTCCATAATCCCCGCCGCCGTATCCGGTCGAATACCGGATTCTCACGAATGTAAAAATATCATGTGAGAACTCCCGGTTGGGCGTCCAGTTGGGCACGCCCCTGCGTTCGGAATATCCGCGATTGGAATATCTCCTCGCAAACACCGCACCTGCTCCAATAAACGCCACCATCAACAGGATAATAACGAGATACTTTGATTTTATCATCGTGCATCCTCCTGAACTGCGGGCTTCTCGTTTTGCTCATCGGATTCCTGTACGGCCGGCCCGCGCGTTTCATCGACGATTTTCAGCAATAGACGATGCGCCTGGCGAAATCGCGGAGCCTCGGCCAGCGCCAGAAGCACGTGCCTTTTCGCGCCGGCGGGATCTTTATCCTGAAGCAATCGCCCCAGACGATAATTGACATCGGCAGGATCGGCAGGGTCCAGCAAAAGCAGACGCCGGTATGATTCGACCGCCTGCTCATCCCGGCCGAGCTCTTCGCCGGCCCGGCCCAGTTGCCGGTGAAGTTGCGCCAGCATGGGGTAGACCGCCATGGATTTCTCGCCGTACCTGGCCACACTCTGCCAGTCTTCCTCTGCCATCGCAATTTCAATCAGTCGCCCGTAAGCGTAGGACGCATCCGATGAAATCATCGCCAGCTTGCCAAGCACATCCCGCTCCTGTTCTGTCTCACCGAGTTGCCGGTGCGCTTCTGCCAGCAATCGATAGCCGTTGTCGTCGCCGGAATATTGTGGGTACAACACAATGAGTTTCTCCAGCGGTTTCTTCGCCTCGGCCCACTGGCTATTAGCTAACTGAGCCTTGGCATACAGGGTCAGGGCCCAAAAATTGTTCGGATGCTCTTTTAGCCATTCGGCCAGCGCCACCCCGTCGGCGGGGTCGAGCTGTTCTTTTTCCGGCGGCTCGAAGTCAACTTCCGGGGCTAAATTCTCGGCACGCTTTCGGGCGAATATTTTGAACTGCTTCTCGATATCCTTTATCGGCCCGGCGTGTTTTGATATCGCCTCGTTGATTTGTTCGCCTTTCGCCAGGTCGGCGAGAATCGCCTTGATTGACTCAAGGCCGTAGCGTTCGACGAGAAACTCCACCGCAAGCGCCGAGTTGTAGTAGGCAAACTGCAGGTCCATCGAACCGGGTGGCTGCATAAACGCTGCGCTAAGCTTGCCGATCGGCGTCAGTTTATCGCTGAGGATCATACTGCGATATTGCGGGTCCATCCGCTGGCCCCACGTCGGGTCGCGCTGTAATTCTTCATAGACCGACATCCCTTCGCTAATCCAGCGGGGCATCTTGTTATGCGTCAGGTTCAGCGTCACGACGTGGCAGAACTCGTGCCACAACATCGCTTTGAAGTTGGTGGGCCTCTGGGCTTTGGGACTGTTGGCCGTGATTACGTTGCCGAAGCACACGCCGAGGAAACCGTCGCCCCCCGGCATCCCGAACGTGCGGACGGCAAAATCCTGCTGGTCGGGAAAGAGCTCCACAACGACCGGCTTGTCCAGTTTCGCTCCGTATTTTTCACACAAGCTTGTCCTGGCCTCGCGCAGAAGGTCGATCACCATATCGCCGTAAATATCCGCCTCGCGTTTATCCATGCGAACAACAAATCCATCGGCACGGAGCGTTGTGAACTTAGACAAATGGTCGTGCAGATTACTCAGATTGTAGGCCTCGATATTATACGCATCGCCCGTGTGTACTTCGTCGGCCAGGGTCCAGCCTTCCTGTTCGTCGCCGAGACGTAGCAGGTCCTGGGCCAGTTGAATTTTCGCCGGAAGATATTCCGGATCGAACTTCAAAGCCCGGCGCTGAAAAGCCGAGCCTTCGGTAAAGCGATATTTCTGGGACAATTTCCTGCCGATAAGATAATCCACCCGCGGATTACTCGGCCAGAATTTCAGCGCCTTTTCACGATGGTTTTTGCTGGCTTGCGAGTCATCGGCAAGATGAGCCAGCACGGCCCGGTACGCCCAGACTTCCGGGTGCCACGCATTGACGGCAATTGCCCGATCGAGCAGCTTGACTGCTCCGGCATAATCTTCGCAGTCGATTTGATGCTCGGCCAGCAGCAGCAATGAGGGCACGTGATTGGAATTAATATAGAGAGCGGCATCCAGCGATTGGATCATCTGGCTTCGATCGCTTTGATAAAATGCCCTGGCCAGTCCGAAATGCACATCCGGTTCTTTCCCGAATCGCTTCAGCGCATCCCGATATTGATCTGCCGCCAGCTCGTAATCCTGCTTTGCCAGCGCCAAATCCCCCGCGGCCAGATAAGCGTCGAGGCAGTTCGGATCGTTCTTAATCGCGCGGGTAAACAGCTCATCCAGGACGACCCGCGGTTCTTCACCAAGCAGCAGAAGCGAGTTGCCCAGGGCGACCAAATCGAGCGGACTCATAAACCTCAGATCACGACTCGTACCAACACGAACGAGCCTGTTGATTGCTTCATTGGCCCGGGCGGGCTCATCGTTGTGAATATAAACCGTATGGGCAAGCTCCAGCAAACGCATGCTCACAGGATAATGCAGCAGCACGATATCCATATCATCGGCGGCCTTGTCATATTGACCGAGCGCCATCTGCGATTTAATCATCAGAACTCGCCATTCGGCGGCGTAAGCTCCGTTTTCGATGGCCTTGCGTGCAGACTCAAAACATTCTTTATATTTGCCGATTTTGAATTGTTCGTGAGACACGTCAATGCCTGTGGCAGAGCTATCCACGGCAAATACCGACCGGTGCGGTCCGGCCATAAACGCAATGCAGCTAACCAGTAAAACTATACGGACTGTTATTAAACGTGAATCCGAATTATTCACTTTTGCCATCCTCGCAAAACAACTTGCGTTTCCAACATCTGTATTCTAACTCAAATAAATCGACGAGTCAACCTTATGTCCGTCATACAAATGTTCAGCTTCGGCGTGAATTGGTAAAATGGCGAATGGAAGGTTAATTTAGAATGACAATTAAAACGTCAGGCGATGAGACAAAACCTGTAAAGCAAGGTCCTTGCAGTAGATTTCCAACAGGAACCATATGTCAGGAGATTCTTTTCTTCTCTTGGATTTCCAAAAGAAATTGTCGAGCAACTGCCCGGCTTTGAATGGCCGGTACAAGCAATGAAAGCAGCGGCGTAAATTTACCTCTATTTACTTTTTATTCACCAACTATATGCAACAATACAATAAAACGCCGTGGTCTCTTAAATACAGCGTTTTGTGGCCGTATTAGTAGGCCGACCATAAGTATAACACCTGCGGCGTGCCAAGATCGTACAGCGTGTTTCTGTCAAGTTTTAATAAGCTCGGCTTGCGGACGCTCAAAATGTCGGCAAAACTAAAAGGCTTGCGATATTCCACCACCTGGGCCGTGTCAATCCGCGCCAGAGATTTAACCGCCTCTATCGCCTCATCCAGATAGCCGATATCGTCTATAAGCTTTTCATCAAAGGCTTCCTGTGCCCCGAAAATACCGCCGTCAGCCAGCCGTCTGACCTCATTCGCATCAAGCACCGCCTTTCTCCCTTCGGCGACAATCTGTACGAATCTTTCGTAGGCGGGAGTTATTAACTTATCCTGCATGTATTGAAGCTCTTCCGGGGCCGGCTGCCTGAATGAACTCGGCCAATCCTTCTTTGGGCCCGATTTTACAGTAACCGGCAGAACCCCGAGCTTTTCTTCCAGCAGTTCCTGGACAACAAGATACCAGCTTATCACACCAATCGAACCGGTAATCGTCGTCGGCTCAGCTATGATTTTCTCACATGCAACCGAAGTGTAATATCCCCCCGAAGCGGCAACCCCCTGCATAAACGCAACAACCGGTATGTTTTCTTTACTACGGAACTCCCTGATTTGCTTATATATCTGGTCGCTGGCCGAAACCGTTCCTCCCGGCGAATTTACACGAACAATCAATCCTTTCACCCGCCTGTCCCGCCCGGCTACCTTCAACTGCTGGTAAACATCGCTGGCAAGCTGGCCATGAATTATGCCCTGCAAAGTAATCACAGCTATTTTATTCCTTGCAGGCCCCTCCCGTATCACTTCTTCGGTAAGCATTCCTCTTTGCCCCGATGCAAAGACAGCGACTACACCGATTAGCATTAAAAACAGCGCTATATTGGCCATAACCGAAAATGCCAAAACAATCCCCCAGAAAATCCTCCACCCGGATCCTTTCTTTGCCGGCCTATTTGTCGGTGGGATTGCGTTCAGACCTGATATTGGCCCTGCAGGCTGCGGTTCCATCGGGCTCGACATATTATTGTCCTGCTCATAATCCATGATATTGCCTTTCAAAAAATCAACGCAGGCATTATAGACCTCATAATTTACGCTGTCAATCCCCGATCAACGTTTACTGAAAGAACAATAAATTTTAATAAGCGACCATCGTTAGAGCCGCAGGATTACTTTTATTTCAGGAAGGAGCGGATTTCACCAACCGTCCCAACACATCTCAATTATTAAAATCTGCCGAGTAACATTCAGGATTCCGGCATTACGGTTATAGTAACATCAGCAACATGGACGTCTAAGCCGGGTGCAGTATATAAAATTTTCACTTTTTCCGCTTTGACACAAACGTTCCGTACCGCCACATTTTCACTTAGATCAAGAGGAACCTTCGGATTATCTATCGAACATGAATACTCTCCCGGCACCATACCGGTAGGCTTAACCTTGCACCCGAGTTCCAAATCAAAGTTAGATTTTATCCTGATTTCAGTACATCCTTCGAACGTTTCGAATTCTACCTGTTTCAGCTTGATAGACAGGTTTTGGCAATCCAATATCTCAACATACATACCAACATCCATTACCACAGGAATCGAGCATCTTTTCTCCGGCAGGTACAAAAGTGAACCGAAAACTCTTTCCTTACTTGTTGCCTGCATCGATACTGACAGTACCAACAATAATGTAACTCCAATTAGACTCTTCTTTAACATTTTTAGACCTCCTTGCCTAAAACCCTTATAACAAAGGGCATTTCCCTGGTGAGCGTTGAGCATTTGAATACATTGACTGCAAAGAAGAAAGGAGGGCCGCGAGCCATGCTAACCATAACGATGAGCGGGGGAAGACAAATAAGCCCCTCGTCCCTATGGGCCGAACGATTGATGAAAGTACATAATGCGCTTTGTCCGGGTATGGCCGCGGACAATATCAAAATAATCCGTTGACTACGTTTTCCTGTTTCCACGCCTCTATCTCCTACCAGAGGCCCTCCTCCTTGAGAACATAGCTAACCGGCTTTCACCTGCAATCAGGTTTAACCTCATCCTTTTAGAGCTATGTGTGGAATGATTATCAATTACCAGGACATGAACCGGAAGTCAAGAAATAAAATGAAATTAAAGGGCATATTGCCCGTTTTTTTGGGACGTTAACGATAAAACTACAACTGAACAATACTTACGATTACCCCCAATGCGAGCTTGTAGTCAGTTCCCCCAAATATTCTTGTGCGTTTTTGAGAATTTTAATGATTTGATCAATTTGCCGGCAACTTTTGCCTGTCCAAAGCCAGTTAAGAATTCTTTCGATTCGGACCACGTCTAACTTGCGCCAGTCGCCGCAACGCAAATCTTCAGGCAGATTATATTCTTCGGCTTTTTGAAGAAGGACAGCTATTCCGGCTATCGCTCCCAACGCCATTTTCTCCGGCTCGATATCGTATTCCATAGCCAGTTGAATAGTTCCGAATATCCGGCCGTCTAATTCGAGTTTCCGTACCACATCACGAGTGATTCTGGCGATAGTATCGCCGAGATACGGATTAGTCATTCGTACGAGCAGGTCCTCGGCGTAATCTTTGAAGCCGGCTTCGGTAAAAAGCTCATCTCCGAGATAAGCATACTTATTTACCAATGCCGCTCCGGATTCGTTCAAAAAAGCATCTCTGCCGATTTCCATGACGACCTTGTCATCCTTGAGTTCGGTCATCGACTTGGCCCCCTTTGCCGCACCGATAAAGCCGAGGAGCGAATGGATTGCGTTATGGCCGTACAGCTTTGCTTCTTCGAAAGGTAACAGGTCGTCTTTTTCTATGAAAACTTTTATGCCGGGCCTAAAACCGGCAATCTGCGTTCGACTCACCAGTATTCTATTGAACTGTTCGACAAGAAAGGCCCGCTCGATACCCGGAGCTATAGTCTTGAGATTCAGTTCGGCAATCTCAGCGGGGTCCGTAACAACTCTGCTCATTTTACCGATTACCGTATTGAGAAACTGCACCTTTCCTTTTGACGGTGCAGCATTTTTGCCATTAACGGCTTTTTGCAATATCTCCGCCGCTTGATTATTATTTTCCGCAGTGTAAATAATAGTTGCTTTGGCCCTGCCGTCTTTCAGGCCCCCGGCTATCAGTGAAACAACGCTGTTGGCCTGGCCGGATTCATAAATACTGACAGAAGGCAGACTTGTAACGATTTCCGTTGACTGAGCCAGGACTTCGAGGAGACTTTGCCTGTCCGAAGTGACGTTCGGATTCAGCAGCTCAACATTGTCAATTCGCAGCGGTTCTATGCCGTCGGCTTTGGCGACATTTACATAATAGCTTGCCTTGTTGGCCCTGACGGCGTCAACTAAATCAGCATCGATCTCCGCTATGACAATCCGCGTAAAGTTGCCGCTTTGAAATGCCTCCTTGGCAAAAAGCCCGCTCTGAATCGGCCCGAATCCGAAACCGGTAAATACATGCTCGGCCATCATTACTGACCTGCGGCCTTTAAGAATTCATTGATCTGTTTTCTGTCCGTTAGAATCGTCATTTCCAGATCGTAGGTTCTGCTCTTTCCCGGGGCGAGGTGGATGAGTTTTTTCTGTTTTCGAGCGTTGCCCTGGCCAATCGGCGGATTGGTCCCAGGCTCCAGGGCCGTCACATACTCGCCGGGCCCCCAGTGCTGCCAATTGCTCAGCCACGGCAATTGTTTCTTTTTATACCTCAGAACAAGCGCCAGGCCGAGCTTTCGATTATAAAGGCCGGCATTGCACATCCCCTTCTTATCTGCGGATACGTCGATAAAAGCACAGCCTTCGCCGCCGCCCCGATGACTGTCGAGCAGCCTGGAGCACTTTCTGAAATTGCGCTTGCTGTTGAATACCGCGTTATCCATATCCAGCCCGCGCGACGCCCAGTCGCCCCTGCATATGATTTCGGTGCCTTCATCAACGAGCGGCCAGCCGTAGTTGCAGTGATATAATATCATATGCGGCGCCGGCGTATTGCCGAGATTCGTGACTACATCGTGAATTCGAACGGCCGGCTCACCGAGAGTGCCCGATATCGTACGCCTCAATTCCAGGTTAGGCCCGAACACACGGGACTGCTTGACCACGGCGGTAATGCTCATCTGGAGTTTTCCCGCGAGCAGGTCCGGCTGGACAACAGATTCGATTCTCGCCGGAAGATTGCTTATACGCCCGTGCAGTCCTCGCTCGCCGAATTCGTCGCTTTCGGGACCTCCTACATGAGTCAGGCCACACGTCGTCAATAAACCGCCGCCAAACGAATACAGCCATTCCAGCCCTCGATTGGCGTCCGGCCGGGGTGCTGTTACACCCGCGTGGCTCAGCCAGGCAAGGCTGTACTGGTTATAGAAAGCATCAACGATATCCAGCCCCCTGTCGATTACCACCTTATACCGAAGGCCGGCCCCGGTATTCACCCAGGCGATTCGCGTCCCTTTACCAGGGCCATTGTCCAGAACCGAGGTTTCAATGCCCCCGACTTGAGCCACATTATTAACTTTGTCCTTCCAGTTAAATCCAGGATCCTTTTTGGTCATTTGTTTTCCTTTCCTTTCTACAATTTTCTAACTCAAAGCGTCCTGCAGCTCATCGAAATTCCGATACGTCACATCACTGCGAACGACCTTCAGCATCTTTTCATAAGCGCGGATGTTGCCGTACCTGTCTTCGAGCGGGGCCTTGATGAACATCGATGCGAACAAATTACCCATCTGCACCGCTTCAGTGAAATCCATAGAGCCAGCCTTAAATTCCTCAAGATGAGAGGCGGTATAACTAATAAATCCCGCCCTGAATGAGTCTCCGGCTCCGACAAGGTCGACGACCTCACCTGCCATAAAGCGGGATTTGATGCGATTCGGGCCGTCGATGGTTTCGTCCGGATTCATGTGCTGTTCGTAAGCTCCGTCGCTGACCGTCACGCCGAACAGCTTTGTCCTGCCGTCTTTGCGCCAGAATTTCCCGGTTATAAATTCGAGAAAGTGCACGTTATTTTCATGCTCTTCGAATTTGTTCCATTCTCGTCCCGGTGCAAGTGTATTTTCAATCAGTTTCGCTTCATCGCATGAGGTAAAGAATATGTCCACCTCCGGTAACAATGGTTCCAACAAGTGATACTCTTTAACTGCCACTCCCTGCTCGATCAGTGCATGGGGATTCGCCGTTAAAGTATGGCAGTCAACGATTGTCACGGCACCTTTGTCCCGGCACCATTTCGTAAATTCCGCCAAATCCCGCCCGCCATTGGCGTCGCCCCGGTCGGACAAGCCGGAGTACATATAATAAACCATGCGAGGCTGCAATCGCTCAACGGCTCCTTTGAATATCTCAAAATCAAAATCGTCATTTGCGCCTGGGAAATAGGCGATCCCGCCCCTGTCCTCGCCGATGGTGCTGTGAATAAACGTAGTCCCCGTATGTAAATCAGGATGGATATGAATTTGCGACATATCGATCTTGTTAGCCGCCATAACATCATGGAAAAACCTGCCCTGGGCATCCAGTCCGTCGTAATCGCCCTTGCCGAGGTTGACCCCGACGGCGACTTTCAGTCCCGTCCTTGCAATCAGAGGAGCCGTATTGCCGGGCCCGCCTGCGGTTGCAAATCCCTGTTCGATCCACTCGGCCAGTTGACGCTGGGAATAGTCCGGCATATCTTCGGTTTTGCACTTGGCCAGTCCGCCTTTGCCCACCAGCTCATCGGCAAATTCGAAATCAGGCCTTCTTAAATCCGCCACGGCGGTATTTAAAATCAAAACATCTGTTGCCATATTCCAACCTTCTTAAAACGCTGTCTCATTTTGTGTATTTAGCCGGCCTCTGGCAATCGCGACCATCCCCAAAGCCTCCGGCTTTGAGGCTGCCACACTTTTCGTATCAATTTTACTGGGTGGCAGCCTCATCTCGATTGTCGCTTGTGGCGAGGCCGTCCCGGCCTTGCGTCCCGCCGGCATCTTGCCGGCGGCAAATAACAAGGGCAAGATGCCCTCGCCACATAGGGATGGCTTCTTTCTGGCTCAACACATACCTCATTTTTTTTCAGTGCATTTCGGCTTCGCATTTGCCTATGGCAGGCCTGTAAAAATTAAACTGAACATTCGGATGCCCCGCCAGAAGGGACATCGGCACCGAACTGTCCGCAATTTTCCTGCCTATCATAAGTGTTGTCAATCTCATGCCGAAGGGATTATCGTGCGTACCCGCCTGCCAGATCGACACTTTCTCCGCCTGCCATGTCTGGACAGGCCCGACAGTAATCGCCCTGGTCGGCACGCCGGTCACGACGCCGCCGCCGCTGGTTCGCGCGTTCTGCATCACGGTAACCGGGTGCAGGTCCACTACACGTGTCGTAAGCCGGCCATACTCCTCTGGTGTCGGCGGCCGATCTTTGTAATCGCCCTGCCGCTTGACCGGGTCGTTGAACGCCCAGTGCTTTATGTCACCCTGACCGCCCTGCATTACGGCACAGCGCACACCGTCCCAGCTTTCGATGTACTCGCCCGCATCGGCCTTTGGGAAATGGATGTTGGATTCCGGCATCCTGAGCTTATCGTCAATGCGATTGAAACAAAGCTCCATATCCGCCTTTGCGAAAGATAGCGGATGCGAGGTCGGCACTTCTTTGCCGTCCATATACCACTCGTCCATGCCCCAGAAATGGGCGTTCTTCAGATCCAGCTTCAATTCATTGACGAGCCTCGCCACAAGCGGAAGCTGTTCGGTGGGCCCGATGGGCCCGCAGATTCCCGCGGGATTATCACCCGTCGCCTGTTTCCACGCCGAGATGTATTCCAGCGCTTCGGCCAGGTAGAAATCCTCAAGCGTGTCATAAAAGGCCACTTTGAAACCTTCCCTGCTAAGGCCGGCCATATCTTCGGCCGTGAGCTTCGCCGCATCGTTGAGAATCTCATCATCGAGCGTGGTATAGTCCCACCAATCGGGCGCCAACATGCTGATTTTTCTTGCCATTGACGATCTCCTTAAACGACATGAACAAGGTCGCCGAGTTCGGACTTGAGGATATTGTCCTGTGGATACGCGTGGCCCAGATGCTGCCGGAAACCTTCGGCAAAATCCGAGTTTATCTCCCGGCCTCTCTTTTCGCCGGATTCCTTCATAATATTGACGTATTCATCCATGCCGTGATGTGTCATAAGCCAATGCCGCTGGCTTTCATGACAGCAAAGCATCTCCTCCTTGGTATCCATCACGCCGGTTATATCGACTATTGTCCCGGCCTTAATACCCGTACCGAACTTGTCCTTCTGATCCGCCGGATCCATATAGTATAGATACGGTATAGGCTCGAACGGCTCGGCGCCGGGCGTCTCAACGTTCACGACACCGCATGCGAAACAGGCAGTCTGAGCAAGCTTGCTGGCCATTTCGTGGTCAACCATATAATCCGATGGGCTCGTAGTAAAAACGATTGCAGGTTTGACCTTACGCAGCAGCTCAATCGCTTTGAGCAGGGACGGCCTGTCATACAATATATAAATATCGTCACATTCGAGACAATGATAAGTTCCATCCAGAATTCCCGCCGCTTTGGCGGCTTCGGCCCGGCGTATCCTGCTGATTTCTTCCCTGCTGTACTGCACGGTTCCGCAATCGCCCGGCGTCATCGTAGCGATATGTATCTCCCAGCCCTTCTGACGCAGCAATGCAAGCGTCCCGGCACAGAAAAACTCCGCATCGTCGGGGTGAGCGCCTAAACTTAACACGGTCTTATTAGTCGTCATACTTCTGAAAACCTTTAACTGTTTTATTTACCCATAAGGTGGTTGATTATCAACATATCCAGTTCTTCGTAATCCCGCTCGGCGATCAACTTCTCAACTTTGCCCTTGTCCAGACTTCGGACAAGATCGACCAGGTGCATGAAAATCGTTCTGCTGTTGGTTAAATGCTTGGTAGAAACATCCTGCTTTTGGGTACGCATCGCTTTAACATCCAGGCCGACAAATTCGCCGGCTTTGCCGTAATCGTATTGATCGAGAATGCGCACCTGATTGAATGCCCTTCGCAGGTCCACAGAGCCGAAGCTCTTATCCTCGTCGAATTTCAGGCCGTTCTGGTCGTTCAAATGGACGGTAAACAGCTTGCTATAAGCAAGGGCAAAACCCATTTCATCCGAAGGATCAAGGCCGGCAAGAATTGCATGTGCGGTCTCGATATTGACACCGACCCGCTCGGGCTCGTTCGTCAGGTAACTGATTGCAACGGCATGACCGGTCGTAGGAATATACGCCTGGTCCATCGGCTCATTCGGCTTCGGCTCGATTGCGATCTTAACATCGGGATTGTAAGCGAGCATGTCATCGATAGCCTCGGCAATCCGCTTAACGGCGACTTTGCTGTCCTTGGCTTCGCGGATATACGTCCCCTCGCGAGCGAGCCACAAAACGACCAGTTTACAATCGAGCGCAGCGGTAATATCGAGCATTCGCCGGCTGCGCTCTTTCGCGTAAGCGCGACAGGCAGGGTCGTTTGACGTGTAGGCTCCGTCGATTGTTTTGCCGCCCTCCCAAAGTCTTGGCGCAACAAACTCCGCCACCAGGCCTTCGCCCTCAAGCATATCCCGCACTTCTTCCGCTTTTTTGACGATCTGCTCGGGGCTAAGATCGTCCATGTCCGGCACGGCATCGTCATCGTGAAACTGCACGGCATCGAAACCCAGCTTTTTATACAGCTTTAGTTTCCTGCCGAACGCGATAGTATCTCTGACCGTTGGTCCAAACGGATCGGCTCCCTCGTGGATATTCCACGGCCCAAATGAAAAGCGATATTCTCCAGCCATTATATTTCCCCTCAGTTACGAATAATAATTATAAAATTCAAGGCATTCCCCAAAGCATCTCTCTTGTCTTTTGAAGCCGCACACATCTTCCAGTATCGCGCCGACCCCTTTTTTAGCGATGATCCGACTAAGCTCGAGACTTTCCACATCCGCCGGATCACGATAGTGCAACGCAGAGCCAATTACACGGGACACCGGTTCAGTCGAAAGAGCATGTCGTCGCAACAAATTCGCCAGACCGGCCAACCGCTCCTGCGATCCCAATTTTCGCAACGGATTGCGAGCGACTCGCCGAACCGTATCGGCCAGGTCCCGATTGGGAAAACGCCGGTTCATCAACTCATCAAGATGCCGCTCTAATCCGGCTTCGTCTAAACCGAAAGACCCAATAAGGCATTGTTTAGCAACATTCAGCAGCTCTGTCAAGTTCTTCCTGATTTCAGGTATTTCCAGGGCCTCGTACAAAAAGTGACAATCGGAAAGATAGCCGAAATACGCCAGAGCCGCGCCGCCGGCATTACTCGTATACAGTTTGCGTGCGTAAATGGCATCAATCTTGTCAGTGAAAGTTAATCCTTCAATCCCGCAAACAACGCCGCCCTGCTCGCCTTTCCATGTCCGTCTATCCACATAGAACGTCTGACCACCTTCAGCGATTAGATCAAGCTCGTTTTCCGCACCCCGTACCATGCGTTCGACAGAGCAGCGAACACAGGCAAAACTCTCTTCGGCGCATCCGGCTTTCAGTAAAGCTCCGGCAAGTACCTTTTCGGCATCGGGCCAGTTCTCACACAGCAGAATATTCAGTGGTTTGCCTCGCGGCGTCGAGACACCCGCCAATCCTGACGTCACGATCCGAGCTACTGTTTCGAGATTCCGGCCTCCGACGGCAGTTGCCATGAAAAGACAATTCGCCAGGGCTTTTGAGATTTCCCCGCCCTGTTCGGGCGTTAGAACCTTATAACCGGATACATAACACTCCCTTTTTTCCGCCCCCGTTACATGCACAATGTAACCATCAACCTCGTTTAGGCGCCGAGCCATTTGCACATCAGTCTCTACAAAGACCGGCGTCAATCCATTTTCCGCAAGCAGCCTGGCAATAAAACCTCGCCCGACGGCGCCGGCACCAAATATAACAACGCTGTCTTTCATCTTTTACCGCCGAGACAGAAAACACACATGGCAA
>Ga0307380_10007087_pt1 | contig 14638 bp, 11 predicted proteins | sample UN3MG_FD_202239 | JGI IMG/M metagenome (GOLD analysis project Ga0307380, IMG submission 202239) | Soil microbial communities from Risofladan, Vaasa, Finland - UN-3 | ecosystem: Environmental > Terrestrial > Soil > Coastal area > Acid sulfate soil | place: Finland: Risofladan, Vaasa | collected... | reverse complement strand
GTAGGTTATCGTGTACCCAGCGTATCTTTTCTGCTGTTGCTTTTTCGATCGGATAGCCAGTGGCGGTTAAAATGTCGGGCTTGTATTTGACAATATAATTCCAAAGCTGGTCAGCGTCGGGCATCTTGTCAAGTTCGTCAAAAATGGTGTAGCCTTCTTCGCGCTGTTGCTCAACGAATTGCGTAAATCCGCTGCCTGTTGCGCGCAATTCTAAAAATGTTTTGCCTGTGCGTTCCTTTACAAGCTTATCAAGATCAGCCATAACGCCGTCAAGGTCAACGAAGATTTTGTATTCTTTCTTTAGTTCGAATAGTTTCATTATATTGTTTCGTGTCCTGTTAGCTCGACCTCGTCGCCGTCGAATTTAAAAACTGCAAGGCATAGCTTGCCGCCCTTGCCACAGCCCATGTCAGTAAAAACTGCGCGTCCACCCTGGGCGCCAGTCTGATCCAGCGGACCATTTTTCTTGAGTTGGCCTTGCCCGTAAGGATTGCGGTCGTGTCCAACCACCACGCCATGCTCGGCGGGTATGCTGTCCACCCAGTTATACAATCGCACAGGAAAATCATCGGCGTCTTTCTCGCCATTCACTTCACCGTAAAGTGCGCGGTGTTTTGCTTTTTTGCTAAGGTTGTCGGAATCGGTCCAGACGTCTTCGTGTGCTGCGCCATGGATGAACCGCCAATTACCTAAGCGATGGGCATATGCCGAGTTTGGATGGTCGATCAGATCAATGATGGTCTGAAAGAATAGTGGTCGAGCACTTTTCTTTACGTCTTCTATTGTCTGTTTGTTTGCACCTTTGAGCAATACTTTATTACCCTTGGCAAAGCGATAAAATTTATCGTCGTGGTTGCCTATCACTAACACGCCCCGATTGGCATCGAGGATAGCTTTGACTGCCAATACTGTTTCCAGCGGCTTATCGTGTCCGTCCACTAGGTCGCCCAAGAATACTATAAACAGATCGTTCTTGATGGCGTAGCGTATTCCCTTCTTTAGTTTTGAAGCGTGGGCGTGTATATCGGAGAATGTTACTAATCCTTTATAGGGGGCTGTTATACTTTTTAGATCCATGTTCTTTCCTATTTTATGTATTTATCGCGGCTACTGCAAGAACGGTGCCGTAGGCAGCTATGATTCCGTACAATATATTTACAAACCATAGCGTATATGCAGCTACCATTATGTGTCGATCAGTTTTTAGCGCAAGGAGCAGAACGCCCAAGAGCGAGATCAAAAAATACTTGAATCCAAAGAGTGCGCCGACTCCGTAAATTTGGATTAAATCTCGTAAGATAGGATTGACCTCGACGCTCGGCCCGAACTGAGCCACTAACATCGAGGTCGTTATTGCATCTGCTAAATTAAGCAGAATTAGCAGACCGAACAATAAGGTCAGATTAAACTTCAAAGGTAAGGTTTTCATTGAATCCCTTATTGAGTGCGTCTGGGGTGTAGCCGCGCGGGTTACACAAAATACGTGTTCCGTGAACCTCGACGTCAACGTTGCTATGCGTGTGTCCATGGCACCAAACGTCAATGTCGTTGCCTTCGATCACAGCATCCAAGTTGGTCATGTATGCAGGGTTGAGGCTGCTTGTGCGGAATTCGCGATCTACACAAAGCGGATGCGGCAAGTGATGCGTTACAACCACGGTCGGTCCGTCGAACGGTACACGGATAGTTTCAGTGATAAGAAACAGTGTTTGCTTGTGAGCGCGAACTGTGTCCTCTGGCATAAATTTGCGTTTGCGATATCCAGTTACTTTATCGCCGCTTTTATATTTTACGCAACAAAAATCATTCATGCCATTGCGGGCTGCGTTCATCGCAAACCAGTCGCCACCGTTGAAATCTGTCCATAGGGTACCACCGACGACGCGCGCCTGCTTGGTGCTGTCCATGGGGTCTGCTATAGTAACAACATGATCGTCAAGCAAAATAAAGTTGCCGGGGAGTCCGGGGAAGTCGTTCCACTGTGCGCGGATTTTGTTGTATTCTTTGCCGTAGAATTCGTGATTGCCAAGGACATATACGACCTTGTAAAAACGCTTGCACATGGCAAATAGGAAGCCTTCGGCATCGAGTCCAGTGGCGACATCGCCAGCAAGGATTAGGACGGTCGTCTTATCGTCCTGTTGCGGCATCGGCGTAAAATTTGTTGTGCGGTCTTCAAACTCTAAGTGAAGATCGCTCATTAAGCGAAATTTCATCGTTTTATTCCTATTTCTATCGTTTATTATAACAGGATTTAAGGGCAAAAGTCAAGAGTTAAGTTTCGCTGACAATCAATGACTTATGCTAAGTCCAAAGCCCCTTGCGGATTTTCATTAGCGCAATCAGCATTGCTTCTTCTTCGTTGTCCCATGCTAGCTCTTGCTCGAAGCTTTCTTTTGACCATTGCGTAATCTTTGCAGACATCTCAGGATTTTCTTGCTTCCACTTGTTGCTTAAAATTCTGAGGCCAAATTTGCCGCTGTCGGGTGCCTCAAGGTCTTGTCTGTTGGGGTAAACATCCTTCCACCATATGTACAGTATAATGACCTGTACTGCGCGAGCCGCCTGGCCTGGGTTGCGTTCGTATTCAGGAAGATCAGGGCTAGATAGCGTCGTTTCCCATTCGAGGTGCTTCATGCCTAGCTCTCGGCTGCGTCGCTCTTTTATTCTTAAAAAACTAGGAATTTTCCTGCGCCAGCCATAAGCTTCTTTGCGCTTTTCGTTGTCGAATACCGTCGCCATATTTGCGCACTCAATTTCCACATAATCGACAAGTAATTCAAAGTTAGCATGTAACATGCGCTCATCTATTTCGTGATATCCGGGGTTTAATTTGGTGTCTACAAGGTGGAATCGTTGAACAGTACGGTGGCGTATGGCCCAGGCTGCATCGCGTAGAATGTACTTAATTGTGGAAAGTTTGTCACCTAAAACTTCTGTAACAAAGTAGCGAATACGTGCTTCTTTCTTAAACTTTGCCGTAAATGCAGTCCACCCGTCCATGTCGAGGGCATCCGGAGGATTAAACTTTAACCACTTTTTAAATTTCTTTAGCATAAGTGGTATTATACACTAGTTTACAGCTAATGTCAATCTATTTGCTAGGATTTAATATTCCTAGCCATTGATGGATCATTTCCAGATCTTGAGATAAATTCGTTAAGCTTCTGTGCTTCTGCTATTACCTCTTCTGACGTTGGCGCTGATTCAGCTTTACCACTACTACTGTTAGCTGATTTGGAACTGTGCTGTGAGAGCAAAATCTCAAATGCTAAACTTAGCAAGTCTGCGCGCAATTCAAACGGTGATTTTCCCTGTGCCATTATAAAACTCTCCTTGTGTGTCGTGTGCTAATAATAACACATATATTTATCAGCTTTTATTATTTCGGCACCAGTAGTCCAGATTTCTTTACGAGTGCAATTTCGCTTGCGTATTCTTCATAGGAAGTAGCTGCATCTGGTCGTGGCTTCATAATTGCAATAATAGCTGTGCGCTGATAAATTACATCTGCATCTGGATCACCAAGCATGGAAGCCGGGGCTAGTCCAACTTGACCATTCTGCGGATTTACTTGTAGGCCACAAGGCTTTTTAATTGTGATGCTTTCTTTATCCATTGATGTAATTTTACCGATTAGCTCATCACCTGTGCTAATGCGGAATGCAACGATTTTGCCGATTTCAAAAATGGTCGATTTAGTTTCTAACATTGTTATGCTCCTGTATTCATTCGTGTGTGTTTACTGTGTCGGTGGTCAGGTCTACAATCTCGCATGAACCAGAGGAACATGCAAGGGTTTGTGCGCCGACCGTATTATCTTCGTGTTCGTATTCGGAAAGCAATGACCAATCAACATTCTTAGGCATTTTGCTTACTAGCTTATCGTATGTTACTTTGTCAATTTCCTGATACGGTGCTTGACGATATGAGTGATTTGTATGTGGCAAAAAGGAAACGCCGCTCATATAGTCGAAGTTCTTGTACACCCAAGCGCCAACCTCAAGCCATTCATTCTCATGTACAAAGACTGTAATGGATGGTTTGTGTTCGCACCAGTGTGTTGCATATACTTTCCATAGCTCTAGCTGTTCAATCGCTGTCATATCGTCGCGCATAACGCTACCTTTCGGCGCCTTAACAGGAAAGCTATAAACTGAGTTATGATTTGGTTTTGTGACATCGTCTTCGCAAGGAAAAGAGTATGCGTTCATAAAAATAGCCAACGGATCTTTCTTATCTGCGCGTACTGTACGAACATAATATTCGCTGTAGCGTGAGTGAATGCCGCTTGCTGAATCTACTAGTTGTGATACGGTTCCTGAGGGCTTGACACAAGTAATCGCTGTTGATTGATTAATGCCGATCGTATTAGCCCATTCTTTGTTTGTTTTTACACAAACTTCTTTTAGGTCTTCGAGGAAATCGGGCAGCGTAATGTCGCGCTTGCCTTTCTTGCCACTCAAAAATTCGTTGTCCATGATGCCTGTGAGGCTAACGCCGAGCAATGATTCCTCGATGGTATTGCGCGCCCAATCTTTGCTAAGGTAGCGAAAGTTTGTGAGCGACGATTGTAGTGTGCCTAGGATGGTTGCGATACGTGCCTTTCTTGCCAGCGATTCAAAATCATCGTCGGCCCGCACGACAACCTCAGATAGGTTGCAAAATTGCTTGTTGCGCAACAAAATTTCCGAGCAAGGATTTGTGCCCTTCACGAGCGATCCATCGCGGCGGCCATTTTTGCTTGCGTGTTTTTGTGCTGCTTCTACGTTGAAGATGCCGCGCTCGCCTGATTTGGATTCTACCAGCGACAGCCACTCACGCATAAACGTTTCCATCTCAGGGCGCTCAGTATAGGCTACAGAATTATTTGCTAGGGCGCGCTGCACTTCTAGCTCCCACCACTTGCCGCTCTTTGCGTGACGCATACGCTCGTCTGATAGATTCGAGAGCGAAATCAACGCAGAACGTCGAACGCCACCTACGACAACTATGTCTCCGATTTTGCACATAAGGTCATGGCACTCGATACTCGTTAGTTTGCGTCCCGCTGCATTACGAAAAATCGCAATGGTGAAACGGAATAGCTCGTCCAAAGGTGCTGGCCCCGAACTGCGACCACCGAATGTTTTTAGGCGCGCGCCTGCTGGACGCAAACGTGTTAGGTCCCACTTAGGAACGCGGCCATTGTATAGCATCGCGATCAATTCGCGGAAGCTGCTCGCCCAGCCAAGCTTGGAGTCAGGTACGACAATGGTCGTATCGCTCTCGAAAAAATCTTCTGCAACTGGCGGCAAATTTGCAACCTCTTGACGCTCTACACTAAACCCAACACCAGTGCCGCACATCAAAATATACATTGTCTCGTCAAATGCGCGAATCGAATCGACAGACAAAAACGAGCAATTATAACCAGCCACTGCATCACGAGATAGTGCCTTGCCTGCTGCCATCATACAACGCATAGAAGGCATTACTTCGAGATTCAAAATAGAAAACTCAAGTTCAGGACGAACTTTGTTGTATGCTTTTACAGAGTCAGGATAGTACTCAGCAAGATGACCTTCGAAAAAATCGAGATAACGTGTAATCGTATCGAGCCAAGTCTCGCGCCCGCCTAGGTCTTCCCTGTATCGCGCGTATCGGCTTAGGTGTATAAATTGTTGGTACTCGGTCGGTAATGTAATTACATGCTTTCCGTTGCCATTACCATTGGAGGCGGCTTTTTCCATTATGTGTAGCTCCTGTGTTGTTATTATTTTATGTGGTACATTTCTATATCGCAAAACTCGTCTACGATCTTTAACTTCGTGCAATCCGTAATGTTATTTACCATGCCTAACTCGTAATTAAATATACGTTGTTTATCAACCAGCGGAACCAAAAATCTGTCACTACCATCATCTATCAAAACAATCGTAACACGCTCCTCGCCTATGGCAAGACAGAGAGTATGATAGATGAGCAAGCTAATTGTGCTTGCGCAAAATAACTTATGGTATAATAGTTCCCACGGTGTCGGCCAAGAATCCGGTGTGTAGAAATCAATACACCGTGCCCCAATGGGAACACTTGCAAAAAACGCCGCAATGCTATTTATCTTTTCTTCTTCGTCGAGGCTGCTAATGTGTGTACGCAGGGCTCTCCACTTTGCAATACGTTCTTCCGCTGTTGAATTATTCCATTCCGACATCTATGTATTATACTAGATTACGCTTTGTTTGTCAACAACTTATTGTACCATTCAACTGCTTCATTTAGTAGGTTCCAGTCATATCCTTCGGGTAATTCGCCTGTTTCTAAATATTTTGTTTTGTATATGCTAGTTGATTCATTTTGAGGAATCCACTTTTCTACATAATCATTAATTCTGTCTAGTTCTAGATCAATGCCTATAAATTTAATTGCATTTTGCGCACAATTTAGTCGCGCCTGCACAGGACAGTCTATATCAAATACAACGTGCTTTGTTTTAGACATAGCATCAAAGCATAGAGTCCACGCATCAGCAATCCATTCTACGGGATTTTCTTGTCCGTTTTTTATGGCTCGAATTGCAGACAGGTACGGATCTCTAGCAGTAATTATAAGTTTTGTCTGTACTATTTTATCCCAAACTTCAGTTATGCCTTTGTCTATCCAATGCGCATCTGGAACATATGCTTTTGCGTATGGGTTATTTTCAGCACCCGCCATTGTTAATAGTGTTCTTACAAAATTCGTACCAGTATGGGGTACAGTAAGTAAAATAGCGTCAGGGGTTCGTCGCTTAAACATAGTCGTTAGTCGGCAATGACTTATACCACGTAACTGCGTTGTCTAATACGCTCCAATCATATCCATTCGGTAATTTTCCTGTTTCTAAATATTCTGCTTTGTTATTTTCTGTACCTTCTACGAAAAGCCCGCGCACAGCTACTTCTTCTGTAGTGTTTACTGGCTTCCATGCTTCTACGAACGGTACGAGTTTTTCCATATGCAAATCAGGATCTATGTCAAGAAACCTAGCTAGATTGCAAACGTGTTCTAACCTATCTGCTTCACGACAGCCTATGTCCAATAAGTAGTGATCTACGTTGTATAGATTTGATATACAATTATCAAATTGTAGTGCAACAGGCTCGATGGGTTCACCCTTTGCAATATGACGAAGTGCAGTTAGGTAAGGATCTCTAGCAGTTATTAACAGTTTAGGTTCTTCAGGCAATATATATGGATACGGATTCCAATGCATTCCCATATACGAGTTGTGTGGAGACAAACCAATCTGATCCAACAATCGTGCAGCAAAATGCGTACCAGTATGAGGTACAGTCGTTAAGCACATTGTAAACTTACTTGTTGGCATACTGTTATGTTAGATTAGGTCGTTTTGTAATTGTCCAGTTGCCCGTAATTGTACTACCACCTTGTGCAGTATTAAACCATAGATCGCCAGAATAAGGAAGTATAGAAACTTCGCCTGCTGCTGGTACAGTATACGTATCAGTAATATATACAAACTCGACTGGTGTTCCGCCAGTATCGTGATAAAGTCTTAGTTTATTTGTACCAGCTAACAGATTTGGCAAGCATCGGAAGTTGGGATCGTTTGTGCCCGTTGTAGTGCCGTTGCCAACTTGTAGCATTCTCTGATTAATTGTATAATCAATGCTGGCATCATATATATTTGTATATTCACCAACATCTTGATGGTAAACTACACCCATATCTGTTGCTGTATGTAGTGCGCCAGCGTATGTATAGAATACAACACCATTCAAGCGCCACGTAGTATTGCCTGCTCCTGTGCCGATTCTGTGCATGGAAAATTCATCTTTTCCGCCCAATGCGGCTGTAACTGCTGTTTCGTTGGCTGTTCCCATTGGAAGTGCAAACCCTGAGCCGCCACCTGGAGATACACTTACTTGAGATAGACCAGTTCCAAAATATCCTGGATTTTCTGAGGCATTTGTAACTAATGCTTCTGCAACGATTATGACGGTATCGGCAACGGATGTAATAGTATATACACCATCATTATTTGTTGATGCGTCAACGATAAGTTTCATGCCAACTAAGAATCCATCTACAATAAATCCTGATCCGCCAGTGCGTGTAATTGTACTACCTGTATTTTGGAAATCAAGTGTTGTGTACGTTCCTACAACATTACGTTCTGTTCTGCCGCTAGATTTTAAGCTTGCTGTAGTTACATTAAATGTTGTAACTTGGCCACCAGTCTGTGTAACGACCGTAACTGTTGACCCGTCGTCCATTGTTATAATATCGCCATTAGCGTAGCCAGCACCGTCAATAAACTGGCCTTCGCCTGCGCCACCATTGTAGTCTGTTTCAACTTGTCCAACAACTACCTGAACACGATCTGCTGCATATACAAGCTGGTCTGCACCGTTACCTGTGTTTCTAACACGAACTACGTATTGGTCAATCTCGAGGAAATTGAGATCGTATTCAATTTTAATATTTTCGTCTAATTCAGCAATAGCAATATTTTGTGTGCCGTCAACAATATCTGTCCAAGGACACAATCCCATATGAAGTTCTTTAATGCCTGCGACACTACCCCAACAACCTGCGGCCTTGAATCGTAACACAAAGTTTGTGGACTGTGGTATTTGGTGGTTGAATGGTAGACCGAGGACATTGTTGTTGTTTTTACCTTGTCCTGCGATTCCTGGCTCTACATAATGCTGTTGGTCGTTTATCGTGCCATCTCGATAATAGAGTGCCATAAGCGGAATATTAGTAACAGGCCCAATATTTGACGCTGGGATAATTGTTGTTGCTGAGTCTGTTGCTCTAGTACTAAAGTCCGTACCAGTAGCATCAGCTGCCCACGCATAACGTAAATCCATTGTTACGCGAGTTGCATTATCTTTTAGAATTCCGTCAAACAAATGTATGGTATAATATTCGTTAAGTACTAATGCTGCTGCTCCGCCATTATCATCAAACGATATAGCCAATCCGTCTATAAGTGCGTGGGATCCTACTACGGCCGCCGTAACATCTGTCGCATTAGTAACGAAAGTCGTATCTTCTGTAATCGTTAGTGTTGTTGTAGATAGAGATTTAATGGTGTGTATGCCATCATTCTCTCCGCCATTCGCTGAACCAGTAATTGTAATGTGGTCGCCAACTATAAATCCATCAGTAGCCCAATCAGTGCCAGTGAATGTACCGACAACTGTTCCTGCTACATTAAAGTTCAAGTTTGAACCAACAAATGCTACTTCTGCATGTGTTGTTTTTGCACTTGCATTACCTAGCACCCAATCATTACCATCCCAACCGTATTCTTCCCAGAATCCGAGTGGCAATGCTTCTTCATTGGCTAATAGTCCGTCGCCGTTTCCTGTCCATATGTAGAACCCATATGGGTTCTGGACGTTTGTAATGTTCCAAAAGAATCCCTTTCCGAGATACCCGAATGGAACACCTTTTCTAAACATATTAGCTGGGGAACAATTAGTGTTGTCGACCACACCAAAATCGTAACATAAAATAGTATCGGATGTAGTTGGAGTATTCATTTGTGCTACCGTATCACACGTTCGCCATTCTTGATTAGATGCTGTACCAACACAACCAATTGTTATAGCAAAATCAGTATTTCTCATTGGGCCGTATTTGCGCATCTGACCAACGGATCTAGTTACTGTAACCGTCGCGCTGCCCCACGTATTGTATCCCATGTCGGTATCAGATTCGCCACTTACTACCCAAATGTCTGTTTCACTAATTGGCCCTAGTACGCTAGGTGCAAACTGTTCGACACCTGTTGCTTGGTTATCAATATTACTAGCAGTCCGAATTCTATCTGTTGTTCCTGCTGTGGTTGTGCCTGTTGAGTTTGCAAATGACCACCAATCCCAGCCACCATCTGTTGTATTGACAGTAGTAGATCCGTTGTTAATAACTTTGTTATTTGCTGTTAGCATTGCAAAACGATCATCTGCGTGTTCAGGGTCTATAATAAGACCAATAAAACCATCACGACCCTGAGTAACATTATCAGTAAAGCCTGCAATTGTGAAGTCAGTTAATGTTTCCATCGTGTCAGAGAATGTTTCTGTTACAAGTACATCAGATGGTATTAACGTAATCACAGTTCCAGGACCATTAATACTAGCAATCGTATACGTACCATTATTCGATGTTGATGCTGAAATAACAATTTCCATACCTGCTCTAAAGCCTTGTGTTATGAAGCTTGTACCACTACCAGCGATTGTATCGCCAACACCCACACCGTTTGCTGTATACGCTAACGTTTCAGTAGTTGAAATAACCTCAGTCATTATTTCCCATTTCACGCCTTCGATTTGTGCAGTCGTATCTGTTGCATTTGTTGTTAAGTTCTCAGAAACAGTCATTTCAAGACCGTTAGTATTCATGGCACTAATTGTAAATGTACCATTGTTGCCTGCGTCTTCTGCATTCTTAATAATAAGTTTCATTCCGACTACAAATCCTGCTGTATGGAAATTTGTGCCGCCGCTACCAGTGATTGTATCGCCAGTAGTATTAAAATTTATATTGGTTGAGTTATCTATGATTCTTGTTGCATGTGCAAGATACATGAATCCATCTGTTGCATCGTCAAACAATGCCCAAATATCACCACCTGAACCAATTACTGGCTCAAGTTTCACGCCTGCGCCGCCCAATGTATTAGAAATATATGCTTGAACGTTATCTTCAAGGTATCCGCTGCCTTTGTTCGTGATGCGTATACTTGTAACTCCGCCATTGGCGTCAATTGTATTAACTGTCGCAGCCGCACTTGTACCATTTGCACCAGCAAATGTAATTGCATCTGATACAGCATAGCCATAGCCTGCTTGTATAATACGAACTTCAACAATCTTGCCAGGGTGACCATTATATCCACCGCCCTTTGATGTAACGCCGCGACACGATGTAGCATCTGTAATGCCAGGTGGTGTTAGCTGTGTGATCGTGAAGTTACTTGCATTAAAATCACCGATGTTGCGTTCAATCTTATGTAGCCCCGTTGCAGCATCAGCTACATAAATATCAGAACCATCTGAATCAATTTGTAGTACTTCTGTAACGTTCAGTGCTGGTGTTGTGGTAGCGTCAATATTAACGTGTAGTACATTTATGTCGCATATTGTTAAGCCAGTGTAGTCGAACGTAATAAATTCAGGATAATTATAACGCTGAACTAGATAACCCGTATATCCTGTGGATGGATTATTCATAAAAGGGTCTTGTTGTGTATTGTCGGTGAGACCTGCATTCCATATTGTCTGTCCGTGTCTTGTTGTTGAAGCTGTGGTCTTATCCATATGCTCACTAACACCTTGGTTATGAAGGAATTCCATGTTCGGTATTCCAATTCCCAGCGGATACATAAACTCACTGTTATTGTCCCAGCGTCCCAAACGTCTACGTTTAACTTTATATGTAGCTGTACCAACAATCCCGCCCGTTACCATTTCAATTTTATACCAAAATGGTTGCGTATAGCTATCTACTATATGATCTTTCCACCAGCCCTTATCTAGCATAGTAACACTAGCTGCTGATGTTGAGAGGTCACCGGTGTTCAAGAATGGTTTGCGGCGGGCGCCTGTATCTGCGCTCTTAGCAAATGTATTTTGTACAGAAGAAGGTGTGCCTTTATCAACATTAGTAAGAGTCCATGTGCGATTAGTTTGGCCTACCGCTAGTCCTTTAAGTGGATAACCACACCATTCTGAGCTATTAGTTGAAATATTACTGATGCCAAACTGTCCAACTAACGAGCTAGAAACAAAACCCTGCTTCTGTAATGTTTCGATTGCAGTATCACCACCAAATCCTAAAACTGTATTATAAAATATTTCGGTGCCGCTATTGATCCCGGGTGCTTTACCAGATGCAAGTTCTTTTATGCCAACACCCCAGCGTTCTTCGCCGATTGATTGAACGTATATAGCAGAAGGCATGTAATATGATGATCCTGGGAACAAGAATTGAAATCTTTCATCATTTACTCTACTGCCAGTAGTGCCTTCTGCATCAAGTGTTGTTGAATCCAAAATAAGCTTATAATTAATTTCTAGGATTTCTGAGTCAGTTTGCGGACACGGCGTTGTTAAATTAAGGATACTAAACACATCTTCTTGGGCCTGAGTGCCGCCGCCACCCATATATACTGTACGTATATACCGTGTGAGCGGAGCAGGCGCGGGCGGCGCAATAAGTGAGTTAACTTCCCAAAATGCATCATCTAGTCCTGCCGCTGCGGTATACCGTGCGCTTCCTCCGTTGAAGTTGGTATTTACTGTTCCCGCCACATGTGGGGGAGTAGTAACGCTATTGCCCTCTATTAGGGCTGCTCCATTATATACAGCCTCACTAACCTTAATAAGTACCTGCGTCGGGCCTCGGCCACTAACATCTTGCTCCATTATTTGTTTTGCAAACCGTTGTGTAATACGATTTTCCTGTGGTGGCAAGACCTCAATTAATTCGCCGCAAATCCATTCGCCATTTTCATCGCGTTCAGCTTTGTATTTTGTTATTGTGTATACGCCTTTCATCTATTATACCTTATATTGTTATATTGTATTTATCTGTTATCCGATACTTGCGCCACTGAGACGGGTGATGACTATATTTTCGGAGTATGTTTCGGTTCCGCCACTGCCGTGATTCATAATATCGGTTAAAAGTGGTAAACTCCTGCCTTGAGTTCGCAGAACATAGACATTAGGAGCAGTCGCTGCCGTGCCAGCATCACCAAACGTTCCTGTATCACTTTCCGCCATACTGATCTTGCGAGGATTTGCTATTGTTATAACTAAATTGACTGTCGTTGCTACAATGCCTGCGCCAAGAACACCGCCAACTGCATCATTACCATACGGCCCAAAACTAGCTGATGTTTCTTTTGATGTGAATTTTTTATCGTTTATAACTCGAATTTCTTCAATCGAAGATGTTTGTCCCACATTAGGGGCATCTGGTGTATAATCCCAAACAGATGTAATCCTGTGTGTCGTGGCTGGAGTCATTAACCCACCGGCGCGGTTGACAGGTATAAATCGCGAGAATCCCCAGCCGCTGCCCAATGCTTCTTCTATTATTGCACCTTTATACGTATATGCTGGTCCGTAACTTTTGGCACCTAGTACTGATGGCTTGTCCCAAATAACCATCCATTGATCGTCACATTCGCCTGTAGCTCGCACATACGAAGTATCTTGTTGTAATGTAGCTGGCGTAACACCTTCATCAATTTCCCAAGTCGAAACAAAATCCCAGCCAGTGTAATTGGCTTCTGCTGTTAGCTGTGCTGTTGTTAGCCCACTAACTTCTGTACCAGCAGGTGCACCAGTGCCGACTACGGCGGCAGTTTTAGTTGTGTTGCTATAGTTTTCTATGTAAGTAGGAGTAGCACTAAATGTACCAGCCCAGCCACCAGTATCAGTGCCGCCGCCAGTAACAGTAACATCAGCATACGTATTCTCGTATATGCTGCTTGCGTTTGTACCTGTGTGTCCGATTAGGCCACCAGCTTTGTCGCCGCCAGATGCTACAGTACCCTCAACGTAACAATCGCGTACGGTAACGTCGGCTGATGCTTGCCCTGCTAATATGCCCTTATAGATAGAACTACCCACGCCACTGATAGTTGCATTAGTGATTCCAACTTTTTCTATGAGTGCTCCATTGCCAATGTATGAAAATATACCAGCATCTTTATAGCTGTTAATACTAAATGCATCTGTTGTAACCGTGTAACTAGTACCAGAGTAACGTCCTACGCCTACTGTGACTCGCAATTCTTCAAGATGTCCTTGGAACCCAAAGCCGCCACCTGGCGCATCGCCAGCCTCGCATAAGTAGAGCGGATTCTGAAGATATGTGTGTCCATCTGTGTAGCTTGAGCCTACCTGACTGCCATCAATATACATACGGGTAGTGCCAGATACTTTAGACAAAGCAAAATTGTACCAAGTGGTACCGCTAATGCCAGAAGCAGTAATGCGATCTACGCCGTTGACATGGTATCTTATACTGTTAGTTGCAATCAAGTATATAGTTGGAACAACCCCCGCGCCGCCAGCCCGTTGGTCATAAATAATACCTGCGCCGCCAGGATCTCCATCTGGACGGAATCTAAACTCTATCGTCCAGTCTCCCGAGCCAAGCGCAAGGTCAGGTGATGAAGTTACTATCGCATGAGCAGGACTATTGACTGCGTATAGTGATGATGGGCCGAATACTGTAAATGCAGTATCTAGTACACAAGAGTTAAACAATGTGATGGTCTGTGCGCTGCTGCTACTATCTATGGTGGTTGCCTGATCGTCGGCACCATCGAAGTGAGCCAGAAGCTTAACATTGGGATCAATAGATGTTGCGTCTACTGGTTGTGAGTTAATAGTTAATCCATCAATCTTAAATCCGTTGCCTTGTAACTCACCGCTAAATGGTCGTGTAGCAGTACCGATTGGATTCCAGTTATCGTATTCGCTTAGATCAATGTCTTTCATTAACCAGTATTGGCCGTTCAGATTTTCTCGTACACGATCTAAGTCGCTTGCTTTAAATATTGGGCTGTAACGTGCAGTCGGTGGGTTAGTAAATGCCCAGCCTGTAACGTGCGCATCATTGA
>Ga0307380_10007086_pt1 | contig 14639 bp, 11 predicted proteins | sample UN3MG_FD_202239 | JGI IMG/M metagenome (GOLD analysis project Ga0307380, IMG submission 202239) | Soil microbial communities from Risofladan, Vaasa, Finland - UN-3 | ecosystem: Environmental > Terrestrial > Soil > Coastal area > Acid sulfate soil | place: Finland: Risofladan, Vaasa | collected... | reverse complement strand
ATCGGACCAATGGAAGTCATCAGGACCTGAGACTCGGTCCTGCGCACTGTAGTGTCAGAGACTATGCGGGCAGCTACCGGCCTGGCAGAAATCCGTCTGACACGGGCCGCTCGGGCACGTGTCGCAAGCCGAGTTCGCTGCTTTGCTTCGTCCGACGGCGAAGCCTGAGAGCAGTTTTCGCATATCAGAGCCGCACTTTTCGCACGTATGTTTCGGCAGAGTTCCGGATTTTTCGAGAAACTCCATCGTATGTCCACATTGATTGCATCTGTACTCAAATATCGGCATATCTTAACCTCATATTACAGATTCCGGCCCGTCAGTCCCGGAACAGAATTTTCACGAGTTTGCTGTGCTGCGAGAAATCGGGGACGATGACGTGCGCTCCGGCTCTGACCAGGCGGGCGCGTTTCTCCATGTTCAGGCCATGCCGGCGGATCTCGTCGCTCGCGATACCCACGGCGATGCCCCGCCGTTTTCTACATTCGCGAATCTCAATGGGACCGTCGCCAAAGGCAGCCAGCTCAGGCCCCTCCAGGCCGTTCTCGGTCATGATTCTCTCAATCACCATCTTCTTGGAATATTTGGCAACGTCACCGAGACTGCCGTAAATCCCGCCATCGAACAGCGCCGCATAGCCGAGCGCTTCGGCCTCAGCCACGACATCCGCGTGGTCGGTTCCGCTGGCCAGGTACAGTTTGACTCCCCTTTCCTGGAGCGCTTTCAAGAATTCCAACGCGCCTTTGATGGTGTAATCGTGGATGTCGAGCTCCCCGCGTTTGAATCTATCGATTCGCTTGTTGACAAGCTCCATCAAGGCGTCGTTGTAGATTTGTTTGTAACCGAATTTGTCGTGGATTTTGTCGCCCGGAACAAGCCCGAACTCCTGGACCATCTCGATTAGGGCTTCCATCTGCACGACCGTCTGGATGCCGGTCGATTGGTCAATGTAATCCAGGACGCGATTGCGCACCTTGTGGTAGAGGGTCTCGTCCGCCGTGGCGTACTGCCCGCCGAGAATGGCCTTGACCATCACGGGCGCCATAATCTGCTCCCAGCCCTGTCTCAACGTACTGATAGTCCCATCGTGATCGAAGACAGCGTGTTTGATTCTCGCCGGCGGGAACGGTTCGTAACACCGCTCTATCTCGCTGTCGTCGAGATACCGGGCGCGCCGCCGGTCGGACGCAAGCTCGGGCTGATAAATGTAATCGGCGTCTGCCCCGACTTTAAGAATTTCGGGGCCTGAGGCGGTTCCCGTATGGAACAATTTTTGGACCGTGACAGCGGCGGCGAAGTTGGCAAATTCGGCCGCCTCCGTGGACCCAAGGCCCGCTCCAAGGCACAGAGCCAGCGCACTTGTCACCGTGTCACCCGCCCCGACGGTATCGAGCTTCTTGAGCAACTGAATGCCCGGCACTTCGTGCGAACCGTCTGAATCGACGACCAGGATGCCGCGCGGTCCCCGGGTCAAGAATACCGGCTTGTCAAACTGTTGATAGAGCCTGCCGGCATACTCTTTCACGTCGGCCAACGAAAGAACGTCATCCAAGTTGACATCGACGTCGTTGAGCCGGGCCGCTTCCAGGTCATTGGTCTTGCGGAAAATGTTTTTGAACTTGCGGCCATAGTGCCTGGAATCGAGCAATACAACCTTCTCGCCGGACCGGCCGAACAGATCGTTGGCCCGATCGATAAATGACTCGTTTGGGATGCTGCCTGGAACCTGCTGGTTGACGATCAGCGCATCGGCCCACTGCAAAGCCTTTTCAATGGCGGCCAACAGGGTCTCGTCCGTCGCCTCGGTCCGCCTGTTGAAAAAACCGAAATCGATCCGGGGCTGCTCATTACCCTCAAGGTACGGCTTGCCAAACGTCACGGTATCGAAATCCTCCCTTTGAACGACCAGAGACGTTGTATCGACGCCCAGGCCGTCGAGCTGGCGGACCAGCTCCCTGCCGAAGATGTCGTCTCCGATAGCGCCTATGACTCGAATCGCGGCCGGCTCCAGCGCGGCCAGATTGGCGACGACATTCGATGCGCCACCGAGCGAGTAGTAATGTTTGGCCACCGCCCGGGCCGCCAGACCCGTCTCGAGCGAGACCTCCGAGCCGCGAGGATCCAGCAGCCAGTAGGCATCGATGCAGAAATCGCCATAGACGGCTACTTTGACATCCTTGATCCGGACCAGAATCTCTCCGATGCGTTCTTCCTTCATCGTCCGACACCTCTTGGCGACAACGCCTGAATAACCTTCTTGCAGAGCAGAGCAAACGTTTGTTTCTGGTCGCCCCGTATGTAAAAGCCTTTTCCGGCAAAAGCCTGCGGGATTCGCGCCACGACGCTCTTCTGGTCGCGGAAATAGTAAGCCGGCGAAGATTCATCGCTCATCGTCTGCGGGTTGTGAGCGCGCAGGTCAAAATCGGCGGTGATAATGTTCCGCGGGGCACTGCCCGTGTTGGCGGCGACCGAGACGGCCTTGAGCAAAACTTCCGGGCCGGTTACTGCGCTGCCAATATTGAGCACGACGCCGCCGTCCGTCAGCTTGGCGATCTGGTCGGCGTAGATGAGAAAATCCCGGCCCGAACAGCCGCCTTTGGCCTGGCCATCGAAGGATGGGTGCTGATCGACCACATCCGTGCCTATCCCGGCATGGATGGTAAATGGAACGTTCTTTTCGTAACAGGCAACAAGCACGCTGGCTTCCGGGTGAGCGAAATGGTCGGGCGAATTGTCTCTGCGGGCCAGGTCAAAAACCTGCTTGCGGAAATCCTCGTCACAAATCACTCTGCCAAGCGCTTCGCCGGCGCCGAGTTTGTATTTGTTGCCGACGGACAGCGCATAATTGAAATAAGCGAATTCGTACGCCATCCCGAAGCGGCCTTCGCCCAGCGCATCGGGAACATTCTCGCTTGTCTGGCCAATCAGCGCCAGCTCAAAATCGTGAATAGCCGTAGCGCAGTTGCCGGCCACAAGCGTGACCGCATCACGCCTGACCATCTCGGCCAGCAGCGGGCCAAGACCGTTTTTTATCAGGTGAGCGCCCGTGAAAATGATTACCGGCCTGCCTGCACGTCGGCTCGCCGCTATCGCTTCGGCAACAGTCTCAATGTCCCGGCAGGTCGTCTCACGCAGCTCGATGTCGAGATGGTCAAGGTCGGCGGGCCGGACCAGGTCGTCGAGCGTAACCTTGTTCGCGCGCGTCCGCAGCGGATAGGTCACGATCCGGCCCAGATCAAAAGCGTTGTACCTGCCGTCATACTTCATGCAAACCTCTCTCAGGCAAGCTCGGCCGACAGCCGTTCAAGCCGCTTGATGCACTCGACCATACAGCGTATGGTGTGATAGTTCACCTTCCAGGAATGGCTCATGTGCGTCCAGATGGGCTCGCCTTTCCGTGAGACCAGCGGCCACCACTCACCCACCGGGTGATTGATCATCTTCTCGAAGACGAAACGGTGCACGTTCTGATAGGCGGGCCAATATCGCTTGTGACCAAAACGCAGGCACGCCTCCAGCATCCCGATCATCACTTCCGCCTGCTGCCAGAATTCCTTTTCCATATCGTAAACGCCACCCGAGTGCGGCCCTTCGACATAGACTCCACCATATTCAGGGTCGATGCCGTTCTTCATCCCATGGTCCGTCGCCTTCTTTATGACCTTTTCATACTGCTCGAAGGCCCCGCCGCCAAGAATGTCCGCCGCGTGGGCGAGCAGCCAGGCGAACTCGACGTTGTGCCCTGCGGAGGTATTGTCTTCGGCGTTCGCCTTTGTCCCGCCCTCGGCGAAACGGTCCCAGCCCCACACAATATCAAACTTGATCTGCGGCGCGACTTTCCAGTCCGGCGTGAACTGCGGTATGCCGGTTGCGTATCGCGGGTGCAGGATGCGCTTGAGCAGAATCTCAATATCTTCCAGCAGTGTCCGCCGATGGATGGATTTGCGGGTGCACTCGTACAGAGTGGTAAAAGCCTCCATCAGGTGCATGTGCACGTCGAGGGTCTTTCTGTCTCCGCCGCCGCTGTCCGGGCCGCAGAGGTCCCAGTTTCTCTCGAACATCTCGAAATAGCCGCCATACATGGTGTCGGCAGCGTGTTTCCTAAGCAGGTCGAACGTCTTCTCGGCGTATTCCACCCCGCGGGCATCCCCCGTGGCCATGGTATATTCGCTCATGGCGTACATGATGAAGGACAGCCCGTAGAGGATTTTCTTGTCGCACGTGACGTTGCCTGTTCGGTCGGTAAGCCAGAAGAAACCGCCGTATTCCCGGTCCCACATCTTGTCGATGAGAAAATCGACGCCGTGTTTGGCGTATTCGGCGCACCTGCCGCCGCCGTAACCCGCCCGATGAGCGGACGACATGGAATAAACCGTGCGGGCCTGGGCGAGCATGGATTTCTCGTTCTCCCCGCTGTCGTTGCCGTCTTTATCGAAATGCGTGATAAAGCCGCCGTTCTTATCGTCCTTGCACCGGTCCAGCCAGAAAGGAAGCAGCTCGGTTGTCAGGTGATGCTTGCACTGCTCAAGACAGGCGGACACTTGCTTTGCATCAATGGCCATTTTGCAGTCCTTTCAATTCGCCGTTCAGACAGCCATTATTAACACGTGGACTCATCGCATTAGAGGCAGCATGATAACAGAAGCGCCTGGCTTCGGCAACTGGCATATAGAGAGAGAATATCGATGATTAAGCTGGTATTCAGACGCCTTTCTGTGGCACCAATGTCAGGCAAGACCGACGCACGCGGGCGTGGGTCTGCTCGGTGGTCAACTACTGCTTTTTGGGCGGGTCGGGCAGAGGGATGGGAGCCGTGCGATTGGAACCGTAGTCAAATCCGAGCTTGGAGGGCAATTCGCCCGGCGTGGTCTCAGTTCCGAGCAATCTGTTGTGCTCGTCCAGCAGGGCCGTCATGCTCTCTTTCTCAATGGCCCTTCGGATGGTCAGTTGCGGCCTGCTCAGAAGCCGGCCGATGCACTTTTCCTCCGTCTCCACGAGCACGGCGATCAGATGCCGTTTCTGTGGATCATTCAACAGGCCCCTTTCACTGCCTTTGATGTACCTTTGTATGGCGTAGGAATACAACTGGGCGAAGCGTTGAGCAACGGGGAGTTTGCCCGCGCCTGGCGCGGGCGTCATCGGCCCCGAACCGGCTGAAGGCAAAGGGATCTTGCTTTCCAGCAATTTCAAGACGCCGATGTCGTAGAATTCATGTTTGATGGTCCATTCGGCGTATCGTTTGATCCGCACATCAGCCACCTGAAGCAGCAGCTCCTCACCTTGGGGTATTTTCACGCTGGCCGCAAATCTGGCCATCTGGGCCAATATTTCCGGGCTGCTGCCGTCAACGATCTCCTTGAGCCTGGCAACGATGGTGCTGGCCAGTGTGAGATTCGACGACGCGCCGGAATTCAACTGTTCCACGGCCGCGCTGTTGGTGAGGGCATGTACGGCCCAATATCGGACCACCATGTTCTGATCTTTGAGCCAGGGGATCGCCAGGTCTGCCAGTCGCAGGTCGTGAAGTCCATCTATCAGGATCAGAAGACTGATGAATACGGTCGTCTTTCGTTCGTCCGGCCTCAGACTCTGAGCCTGCTCGAAGCCTGCCTGGATGTGCCTGTAGGCCGATTCCGAAAAGCGCTGGGCATACTGGCCCTGGGTGCTGGTCCTGCTCAGGATCACGGTTCGAGCCTGCGCGATGGCTGTAAGATCCCTTGTTCTGACCAAATCCTGCACTGCCTGGGATAGAAAATCGTCGATGACTTTGAAATCCTGATCGCCAAGCACAGTTTTCTTGAGCACGGCATCAATCGGTCCGGTATCGACCGCCGCCGACACCGAATTCATTGCCAGGACAAAAAACGTCCCCAGAACAGTGAAAAACGCCCCTTTTATCTTCATTTCGCAAGCACCCTAAAAGATCGCAGGTCTCGAATTAGACAATCCCCACCTCTTATCTGCGTTCGACATTATCTACTTTAACTTCAAAGCCGGCTTTTGTCAAGCGAATTTGGGGCCAAAACGAAAAGTCCGGCTTTTTGGGCCTGTCCGGGTTTTACCCTTAACTTTCCCCCAAACCTTAGTAGAATCGGAACAGTATTACCATTAAGGAAATTCGCAGAGAAATGAGTATGGTTGAACCAGCTTCAAAACTCGTCCGCATTGACCCGTTGCGCCTTCGGATGGAGCGCCAAGGACAGATGGTTATCGATGCGGCCATCTTCGCCTCGAAGGCTATCAAACTCGAGCCGGATGCAGTCCGCCAACTCTGCGATGCGGCTTCTTTACCGCCGGCAAAGAAAGTCCTTGCGACCGCCGATATACACGTGGGTTTTGGTGTACCCATTGGGACCGTGCTGGGACTGGATGGCGCCATCATGCCCCCCGCCGTCGGGTATGACATCAACTGCGGAATGAGGCTGCTCCGCACCCCCTTTTCAAACGGAGACATCGATACCGGCAAGATCGCCGCCGATATCGCCCGTGACATTCCGCTCGGAGAGGGCCGAGAAAACCTGCAATTGGACAAGACCGGGATCGAAGCGGTGATCACCCAGGGAGTCGCCGCCGTGCCCAGCCTGGCACAAAGGTCGAGCCACAGGGTGTGGGAGGCCTTCGACCCGGACCAATTCGCCGACGATCTTGCCAGAATCGAGGAAAACGGCGGGCTGCCCGCCGATCTCGCCGCTGTTCCGAAGACTGCAATTCAGAAGGGAATCAACCAGCTCGGCACACTTGGGGGCGGCAACCATTTCATCGAAATTCAGTGCGTCCAGGAGATTTTCGACCCGGCCCTGGCGGAGGCTTTCGGCCTCTTCAAGGACCAGATCGTCGTGATGATCCATTCGGGTTCGCGCCGGTTCGGGTATGAAATCGCGGATGAATACATGAACGTCGCCGCTCGAAGCTCCGAGAACGCGGGCCGTCCAAAGATGCTCTCGTACCTGTCCACCGACAGTCACGAGGGCAGGGATTACATCGCAGCCATGGGCGCTGCGGCGAATTTCGCGTTTGTCAATCGCCAAATCATGGCGTTGCTGGTCAGGCGATGCTTCAACAGGACGTTCGGACCGACGCCGCTGGCGCTCGTCTATGACGTCACGCACAACATGGCCAAGCTCGAAACGCACGAGGGCGCCCGCCTCTGGGTGCATCGCAAAGGCGCTACCCGGGCCTTTGGTCCGGCGCAAATGGCCGGGAGCCTTTTCGCACAAACGGGCCAACCTATCATCACCCCCGGCTCCATGGGCACGGCCAGTTATCTCATGGTCGGCACAGGCCAGTCGGGCGAGTCTTTGAATTCGGTCAACCACGGCGCCGGCAGGGTCATGAGCCGGACTGCCGCCCTTGGAAAGAGCCGAAGAGGCAAAACGGTCGCCGCCGCCTTGATCACCGACGACCAATTCAAACGCAGCATGAAGGGCGTAACGCTTATCGCCGCCGACAAGCGAAAAATAAAAGAAGAAGCGCCGGATGCTTACAAGGACATCGACGAGGTTGTGCGAATCGTCGTCGAGTGCGGCTGGGCAAAACGCGTTGCGAGGATGGTTCCTCTGGCCGTCCTCAAAGGATGATGCCGCGCGGATCGCACGGTCTCAGTAATCCTGGAATCCCCTCATCCATTCGGGCCAAGCGTCCGGCTGGACGCCGCCGGCTTTAGTCCAGGACCCCGCCGTGTTGAACTCGCGGTGCCACTTCAAGGTCCACAGCTCCTTCAATCCCACTTTCCTGACGGACCAATCGATGAAGAGGCTGTTCACCGCCGCATTATGCCGGTTTATGCAGAAATTCTTCATTTGTTCCGTCAGCAGAGTCCCCTGGGGCAGTTCAGCCTCCTGCTTGGGCGGTACAGAGGTGTGGTCCGGCCAGCCTGTCATCCCCCGGCAGTCCAGAAAAACCGGTACATTTTGTGCACCGGCGACATCGGGTATCCTCCAGTAACGCTCATCTCCAAAAACGGCGCCGGGGTCCGCGTTGCAGACCCACGCGCTCAGGCCGTAGCTGCCATAGTCGCCTTCCTTGTCTCTCCATGCTGCAAATGCGCCGACGCCTCCTCTGTCGACGGTCTTGGTGGCCAATGGACAACAGGTCAAGCCCCCCACCTTCGCGGAGAGCGGTTCCAGAATCTCTATCCAGTCGTTCCACCGGTCATTGAGCACACCCCTGAAGAAGTGGTCATTGTTATCGCCCGTGTAGGCGGCCAGAACAAGGCCCCAGTGTTTGAGATTAGCCTGGCAGGTGACTGTCTTTGTCTGCTTCCTTGCCCGCTGCAGTGAAGGCACCAGCAAAGCCAGCAGCAAAGCAATGACGGCAATCACCACCAGAAGCTCTATCAACGTGAAACCTTTTGGCTTGTGCATATAGCATCCTTTCCCTTGACAGGGACTTTCTTCAGACTGCGACGCATCGTGTTCAGGACACGACGCATACAGTCACAATTGTAATACGAGCCGTCGTGATAGTGCAAGGCAATAGCATCAACTCTCGCCGCTTCTGCAAAGACTCGCAGGTGTGAGGCCGATCCTCGAAACCGGCTCGTTTTCTCTCGCTTGGTTTGGGCCGTTTCGGTATATTGGAGCCATGAGAATCATTGCCGGCTCAAAACGAGGAATGACGCTGTTCAGCCCGAGCACGCAAAGCTCGCGGCCGATCACCGACCGGGTCAAGGAATCGCTTTTTAACGTGCTTTACAATTACGATTTGCCGGGCGGTGCGACAGTCGCCGATTTGTTCTGCGGCGTTGGCTCGCTGGGGCTGGAGGCATTGAGCCGAGGGGCAAAATTCGTGACGTTCGTCGAGAAGGACGAGCGAATCATTGCGACGCTCAAGAAGAATATCGAAAAGGCAGGCTTTCTCAAAGAGTCGAAGGTCGTCAGAGCCAACGCATTCACAGTCGGCACTGCGCTGGGCATGGCCAAAGAGAAGTGCGAGCTGGTCTTTGTTGATCCACCATACGCAACCACCTGTAATGTCGACTCTGATTCGCCTTTGGCCGGATTGCTGGAGGTGCTTGGCGAGCAGGTGGCTGATGATGGAATGGTCATCGTACGGACCAGCCGGGACGTGTCCCTATTGAATCAGTACGGCCACTTCCGCGTCGCCCAACGGCGTCAATGGGGCACAATGGCAGTAAGTATTCTGACGAAAGCAGAGAGCGATATACCACATACGATAAGCGGCACACGGGAAAATGACAAACAGACAGGCGGCGATAAAGATCATTGAGCGATTGCGTCGCGAGGGCTTCCAGGCCTTGCTGGCGGGCGGCTGCGTGCGCGACATGCTGTTGGGCCGGCGGGCCAAGGATTACGACGTCGCTACCGAAGCGCGGCCGCAGGATGTGATGCGATTGTTCAGGCGAACGTTGAAGGTCGGCGCGCAGTTCGGCGTCGTGATCGTCCTGATGGAGAATCAGCAGGTGGAGGTAGCCACCTTCAGAACCGAAGGCGACTACGATGATGGCCGGCATCCGGGCTCGGTCCGGTTCGCCGGCGCCGCCGAAGACGCCAGCCGCAGGGACTTCACCATCAACGGAATGTTCTACGACCCGCTGGAAGAACACGTCGTCGATTACGTCGGAGGACAGGCGGATCTCGCCAGCCGGACCATACGGACCATTGGCAAGCCCGCCGAACGCTTCGGCGAGGATTATCTTCGAATGCTTCGGGCGGTGCGGTTCTCCACGCAGCTTGGCTTTGCCATCGAGCCGGCGACGTGGGCCGCAGTCCGTGACAACGCGGAGAAGATCACAAAGATAAGCGGCGAACGAATCGCCATCGAATTAGAAGGCATTCTGGCCCATCCAAATCGCGCCCTGGGGGCATCGATGCTTTTCGAGTGCGGCCTGGCTTCTGCCATCTTCCCCGGCTTGGCGGGCGAGCGGGCCGACTGCGCCGTCGCGGTTCTGAAGCAGTTGCGAAAGAAGGTGGATTTTCCTCTGGCTTTGGCGTGCCTCTTCACAGGTTGTGACAGCGGATTTGCGATGCAAAGCTGCGAGGTCCTCAAGCTCAGCCGAAACCAGACCAAACATATCAGGTTTCTCTTAGACAACCGAGGCAGGCTGCTCAACGAACAAATGTCTCTGGCCCAGCTCAAGACGATTCTCGCCCAGCCCTACTTCCGCGACCTCTATGAGTTTCAGAGAGCCCTTCAGAAAGCCAGAGGCGACGGTCGCAAAGCTATCGCGCCGTTGATAAGCCTTCGCAAGCAAATTAATGCCTTGGGTGACGTGGAGTTGCAGCCCAAACCCCTGCTCAACGGCCACGACTTGATCCGCTTAGGCGCCGTCCCCGGCCCCGCCTTGGGACAATTAGCCGAGGAGTTGTACACCGCCCAGCTCGAAGGCACGTTACAGACCCCCGACCAGGCCGAGCAGTGGGCGTTGAAATGGCTACAGAAACACAAGTTGGTTGAGAATTGATGCGGCCTTTTACGCTTTTGATTAAACCGTCGGGGTCGGACTGCAATATCGATTGCGCGTACTGCTTTTACAAGGGCAGGGACGCTTCGGTCGGGGTGGGGCAGCAGCGGATGAGCGACCTCGTGCTTGAGACGCTCGTCAGGGATTATATGCGGCTGGCCTTCCCGATCGTCGGCTTTGCATGGCAAGGGGGCGAGCCGACGCTCATGGGCGTCGATTTTTTCGCCAAGGCCGTCGAATTACAGAAGAAGTATGGCACGTCGGGCCAGCAGGTCAGCAACACCCTGCAAACCAACGGCGTCCTGCTCGACGACAACTGGTGCCGATTCTTTCATGACAACAAGTTTCTCTTAGGCATCAGCATCGATGGACCAAAGCACTTTCACGACCGATACCGCGTGGACCATTCCGGCGCAGGCACCTTCGAGCGAGTCATGCGAGGCATCCAAACCTGCAAGCGGCATCAGGTCGAATTCAGCGCCCTGGTCCTGCTGAACAACATGAACGTGGAGCATCCGCAAGAGCTGTTCAATTTCCTGGTTGAGAATGAGTTGACATTCATACAGTATATCCCCTGCGTTGAGACGGATCCGGCGACTGGCAAGCCCGTCGAGTTTTCCATCACGCCCAAGCAGTACGCCGATTTCCTATGCGCGCTGTTCGACCTGTGGTACGGCTACGGCCCTGCGAAGCTCAACATCCGCGAGTTTGACTCGCTGCTGACTCACTACGTGATGGGTAAGCACACGATCTGCACCTACAGCAAGCAGTGTGCTGGATTCGTCGTTATCGAGCATACCGGCGGCGCCTTTTGCTGCGAGTTCTTTGTCGAGCCACAGTGGCGGTTGGGCAACATCCTTGAAACGCCCCTTGAGAAGCTGGCCGGCGACAGAAAGAAACGAGCCTTTGCAAGAAATAAAGAGAGACTTTGCGACAAGTGCCTCATTTGCAGGCATCTGGATATCTGCCGGGGCGGCTGCTTGAAAGACAGAACCCGGTGGGGCAACGACGCGGGCATCAGGGAAAGCTACTTCTGCGAAAGTTACCGGCAATTTTTCGATTACACGGTGCCGAGGTTCATGCAAATCGCCGCGGCGATAGAAAATGGCTCCATGGCCAGACATACCCGATCCGCCGAGAACATCAGGCTGCGCATCGAAAAGTAGCTTCGCAAAAGGCTGGTGTAAAGGACGCATTTCTGCTATTATCTGACTCTGTGACAACAGAGAAATTCGATGGTCAACTATCAGCTCGTTTGCAACGAGGAGAAAACATGACTGCATCTTACTACACGCGGCGGAACTTCTTGAAGGCCGTAGGTCTTGGGGCAGCAGCGGTGGGGATGCCGGTAAGTCTGCTGGCTGCCGGCAGGAAGAGGCCGAACGTCCTGTTCATCGCCGTAGATGATCTGCGCCCGCAGCTCGGCTGCTACGGCCACAAACAAATGCTCTCTCCCAAGATCGACCGCCTGGCTTCGCAAGGCGTGACGTTTCTGCGCTCGTATTGCCAGGTGCCCGTCTGCGGGGCGTCACGAGCCAGTCTTCTAACTGGTGTTCGACCAACGAAGGACCGGTTCCTTGGCTTCGACACCTGGGCCGAAAAAGACCTGCCCGGCGCCCTGAGCGTTGCGAAACACTTCAGGAGTAACGGATACCATACAATATCGAACGGCAAGGTATTTCACCACGCACCCGACTGCAAAGACGGCTGGAGCGAAGAGCCGTGGCGGCCAAAAGGCGAATGGCGCAACTACCTTCGAGAGGAGAACATAAAGCTCGCGCAGTCCAACCCCGGTCAGGCCGGGCCCGCCTACGAAGCCGCCGATGTCCCGGACAACGCCTATTTCGACGGCATGATTGCCGACAAGGGGATTTCCGACCTGCGACGTTTGAAGGGCATGGATGCGCCTTTCTTTCTTGCGATGGGCTTTCTCAAGCCCCATTTGCCCTTCAATGCGCCGAAGAAATACTGGGACATGTACAAGCGGGAAGAAATCGACCTGGCCGACAATCCCTTCCGTCCCAAAGGCGCCCCCGACGCCGCCCTGCACACCTGGGGTGAATTGCGGGCCTATCACGGCCTTCCCAAGAAAGGGCCTTTGCCCGACGAGATGGCCCGAACGCTCATCCACGGCTACTATGCCTGCGTCAGCTACACCGATGCACAGATAGGCAAAGTCCTGGCCGAGCTGGACCGCCTGAAGCTGCGGGACAACACCGTCGTCGTGCTCTGGGGCGACCATGGCTGGAACCTCGGCGAGCACGGCCTGTGGTGCAAGCACTGCAATTTCGAGACGTCTTTACATTCGCCGCTGATCGTCACGGCCCCGGGTGTCAAACGCGGCCTCAAAAGCAACGCCCTGACGGAATATATCGACATCTACCCATCCCTTTGCGAACTGTGCGATCTGCCGCTGCCGAGCCACCTTCAAGGCAGAAGCTTCGTGCCGCTTTTGAAGAATCCGAACCTTCCCTGGAAGAATGCGGTATTTAGCAGATATTTCGCCGGGGACTCGGTCAAGACCGACCGCTATCGCTATACGGAATGGCGCCGTAAGGACGGCGCGATGTCTGCACGAATGTTGTACGATCACAGCGTGGACTGGGTGGAGAATATAAACATTTCCGAACTGCCCGAGAACGCAGAATTGGTCAGCAAATTAAGCGCGATGATTCAGGGACTCAAAGACTGATGCAACCCTTCACTCTCTTAATCAAGCCCTCCGGCTCCGACTGTAACGTTGATTGTGAATACTGTTTTTACAAGTGCAGATCACCGCAGGTCGGTCAGGGCAAACAGCGAATGAGCGAGGAGGTCCTTGAGAGACTCGTCAAAGACTATATGCAGTTGCGTTTTGCCTTAGCAGGCTTTGCCTGGCAAGGGGGCGAGCCGACGCTGATGGGGTTGGACTTCTACAAGAAAGCCGTCGAGCTGCAAAAACAGTATGGAATCCCGGGCCAGGAGGTCGGCAACTCGCTGCAAACCAACGCCATCCTGCTCAACGAACAATGGTGCCGCTTCCTGCACGAGAGCAACTTCCTCGTCGGCGTGAGCATCGACGGGCCAAAAGAATTCCACGATTACTACCGGCTCGACCATTCCGGCGCCGGGACGTTCGAGCGGGTCATGCGCGCCATCGAGAACTGCAAACAGTACCAGGTCGAATTCAACACGCTAACGCTGATTAACGCTAAGAACGTGACGCACCCCGAGCAGGTGTTCGACTTCCTAACAGAGCTGGGTGTAAAGTACCTGCAATTCATCCCTTGTGTGGAGGTCGATCGCGCGACGGGAAGAATCGCCGACTTCTCGATCACGCCCGAGCAGTACGGCGAATTCCTGTGCAGGCTGTTCGACCGCTGGTACGAAAACGGGCCGCGAAAGGTGAGCATCCGAGACTTTGACTCGATCTTATCGTACTATGTCACCGGCAGGCACACGATCTGCACGTTCGATCGGCAATGCAGCCAGTATATCGTTATCGAGCACTCCGGCGACGCCTTCTGCTGCGACTTCTTCGTCGAACCCACGTGGCGGTTGGGCAACATCTGCGAGACGCCGATAGAGAAGCTGGCGGCCAGCAGCGTCAAGAAGGCTTTTGCCCGCGCCAAAAAGAACCTCTGCGACAAGTGCCTGGTTTGCCGGCACCTGGCGATCTGCCGCGGCGGGTGCATGAAAGACAGGGCCCCCTTCGACAAGGACAGCTTCGGCAAAGAGAGCTATTTCTGCGAAGCCTACAAGCGATTCTTCGATCACGCGACGCCGCGATTCAAGCAGCTCGCCGCCGAGGTGAGCGCCGAGGCGGCGGCCCGGTCGCAGCCGTCCTGACACTATGAGAAGAAACATCAGAAAGGACAAGTTATGGAATCCATGAAACGCAGAACCTTCCTGGGTAGCTCTATCGCGGCGGCGGGTGCTCTTATGCTCGCTCCCAATTCGTCCAAGTCAGCCGAGCCAGCGCGGACATCGAGGCACCCCAATCCTATCGCCCTCTCCACGTATTCGTTCTGGCGATTCAAAGAAGGTTTGAAGCTCCCGATTGAAACATGCATCGACGAAACGGCTCGCATGGGCTTCGATGGAGTGGATCTTCTGCTCATGCAGATGGAGAGCGAGGACAACGCCTATCTCCAGAAACTCAAACGCCACGCCCTTATCAACGGGCTGGACCTGTGCTGCATGTCCACCCACCAGGGCTACGTGTATCCCGACAAAG
>Ga0307380_10007085_pt1 | contig 14640 bp, 16 predicted proteins | sample UN3MG_FD_202239 | JGI IMG/M metagenome (GOLD analysis project Ga0307380, IMG submission 202239) | Soil microbial communities from Risofladan, Vaasa, Finland - UN-3 | ecosystem: Environmental > Terrestrial > Soil > Coastal area > Acid sulfate soil | place: Finland: Risofladan, Vaasa | collected... | reverse complement strand
TCTTCTGTACCAGGAGAGTGTTGATGAGGACAACAGGTAAGGCATTGCTGCTGCTGGCGGCCCTCGGGGTGCTGTGCGATCTGGCGCTGGCGGCGCCGGACGCCAATTCGCCGGCGAAGAAGGACACGGCCGCCGCCGCGACGGAACCGGTGGAGGGCCCCTCGTGGTCGAAGGCGGTCGCGACCCTCGGGGCGTGCTTCGGCGCGGCCCTGGCCGCGATGGCCGGCGGCTATGGCGTCAGCCGGATCGGCGGGGCGTGCATCGAATCCATCGCCCGCCAGCCGGAGGCCGCCAGGGACATGTTCGCGCCGATGGTCGTCGCCGCGGGCATGGTCGAGGTCGGCATGCTCTTCGCCATCGTGGTGTGTCTACTGAGCCTGTTCATGTAGCCGACGGGCTCAGCCGTTCGGCGTCAGGAGCCTTCGGGATGACCGGGATTCGCTCTGTCGTTGCCGCACGTTGGTGGCCGGTCGCCGCCGCGGGCGTGCTGTGCGCCGCCCAGGGGGCCTGGGCGAAGGAAGACAACGTCGGGCGGTACGGCGACCTCGGGCAGGCGTTCACGCTGCTGGTCATCTTCGGCGGGCTGCTGTTCATCCTGGGCAAGTACGCCTGGAAGCCGGTCCTGGCCCAGCTCAAGCGGCGCGAGGACGAGATCGGCGCCCGCATCCGCGACAGCGAACGCCGCCAGCGCGAGGCCCAGGAGCTCGAGGCCGAGCACCGCCGCCAGCTCGACCGCGCCGAGGCCGAGGCCAAGCAGCTCCTGGCCCGAAGCGTCGACGAGGCCGCCAAGGCCCGCGAGGAGATGCTGGCCGCCGCGCGCGACGAGGCCAACCGGTCCATCGAGACCGCCAAGAACGAGATCGATCGCTTCAAGCAGGCGGCCCTGGAGGACCTCCAGCAGGCGATGGCGGGCCTGGCCGTCGACATCGCCTCGGAGATCATCCGGGAGAAGCTGGACCCCGACAAGCAGCAGCAGCTCATCGAACGGTCGCTGGAGCGAATCCGCGAGCGGGCCGCGAAGGGGCGCGCATGACCGCCGCGCCGGACATGCCCGGCACGGTCATGCACCCGGCCAGCGAGTCGCTGGCGCGGGCCTATGCCGAGGCGCTGCTGGGGCAGGTGCCCAGCGACATCGAGGCCGAGGAAGTCGCCGGCGAGCTCGACGGCATCGTCGAGCTGCTCGGCCGGATCGAAGGCTTCGAGGAACTGCTGACCGCCGCCCTCCTGAGCCACACCGAGCGCGTCGCCGTGGTCAACCGCGTCTTCCACGGGCGCGTCGGCGAGCCGGTCGAGGCCCTGCTGAACGTCATGGCCCACACCGGGCGGCTGGGGCTGCTCCGCACGCTCCGACGCGTGTACCGCTCGGCCCTCTACCACCGGCAGGGCAAGCGGGAGGTGATCGTCACCACGGCCGTGCCGCTCACCGCCGAGCAGTGCGAGAGGATCGTCTCCACCCTCGCCAAGGCCCTGCGGACCGAGCCGGTGCTGACCGAACGGGTGGACGGGAAGGTCATCGGCGGCTTGATCGTGCAAGTGGGGGACAGCGTGTACGACGCGTCCGTCCGGGCCGAGCTGGGCAACCTCCAGGCCCGGCTGAGGACGGAGATCCGTCTGGAGGCGCCGGCGGCGTGGGAGAGGCCGGCGGCGCGCGACTCCGGCAGTGCGAGAGGCTGAAGTGAAGTTCAAGAGCGACGAGATAGCGAGCGTCATTCGCGAGGAGATCTCGCGGTACCGCGACCAGTTGTCGATGCGGGGCGCGGTGCGGCTGAAGTCCGGCGAGATCGCCGACGCGATCCAACGCGAGGTCGCGCGCTACCGCGGCGAGCTGGCGGTCGCCCACGTCGGGCGCGTGCTGGAGGTCGGAGACGGGATTGCGCAGATCTACGGCCTGTCGGACGCGATGGCCGGCGAGATGCTCGAATTCGCCAACGGAGAGATGGGGCAGGTCTTCAACCTCGAAGACAGCTCCGTCGGCGCGGTCATCTACGGCTCGTGCGAGCAGATCAAGGCCGGGGAGGCCGTACGCGGCACCGGGCAGCTCCTCAGCGTGCCCGTCGGCCAGGCGATGCTGGGGCGGGTGATCGACCCGCTCGGCCGACCCCTCGACGGCGGGGGGGAGGTCGCCACGACCCAGCGGCGCCCCCTGGAGCGCCCCGCGCCGGGCATCGCCGACCGTCAGCCGGTCAACCAGCCCCTCCAGACCGGCCTCAAGGCCATCGACGCGATGGTGCCGATCGGCCGGGGCCAGCGCGAACTGATCATCGGCGACCGCAAGACGGGCAAGACGGCCATCGCCGTCGACGCGATCATCCACCAGGCCGGCGGCGACGTGATCTGCGTGTACGTGGCCATCGGGCAGAAGGAATCGACCGTCGCCGGCGTCGTCGAGACCCTCCGGCGGCACGGGGCGATGGGCAACTGCATCGTGGTGTCGGCCTCCAGCAGCGACCCGGCCCCGCTCCAGTACATCGCGCCCTACGCCGGCTGCGCGATCGCCGAGTTTTTCATGGAGGAGTTCGGCCGCGACACGCTGGTGATCTACGACGACCTGACCAAGCAGGCGACGGCCTATCGCGAGATCTCCCTGCTGCTCCGCCGCCCGCCGGGGCGCGAGGCATACCCCGGCGACGTGTTCTACCTGCACAGCCGCCTGCTGGAGCGGGCGTGCAAGCTGGCCGATCGCTACGTCCTCATGCCCGCCGACACGCCGGAGAACTTCACCGACGTCGGAGAGCACCGGAAGGTGTACGTCGGGCCGCTGGGCCTCCGCCGGGCCGGGCACGACCTGGCCGAGATGCCCGACGCCGAGGCCCACAAGGTCCACCGCCTGCCCCACAGCGGCGGGTCGATGACGGCCCTGCCGATCTGCGAGACGCAGGAAGGGGAGGTCTCGGGGTACATCCCGACGAACCTGATCTCCATCACCGACGGGCAGATCTATCTGGAGCCGGGGCTGTTCTACGCCGGCGTCCGCCCGGCGATCAACGCGGGCATCTCGGTCAGCCGGGTGGGCTACAAGGCCGCCGTCAAGGCCATGAAGCAGGTCGCCGCGAGCCTGAGGCTGGACCTGGCGGCCTATCGCGAGCTGGCGGCCTACACGCAGGTGAGCATGACCGTGGACGCCGCCACGCAGAAGCAGCTCGACCGGGGCCAGCGCCTGGTTCGGCTGCTGACCCAGCCGCAGTACCAGCCGATGCACGTGGCCGACCAGGTGATCGCGATCTACGCCGGGACGCGCGGCTACCTGGACGACGTGCCGGTCGAGAGGGTCCGGGACTTCGAGGTCGGCCTGCTGGACTGGATCCGCCGGGAGAAGGGCGACTTCCGCGACGCGCTGATCTCGTCGCTGGCGCTGACCGACGAGCTGGAGCGGGAACTCCAGCACCTGTTGGCCCGGTACAAGGACCGTTTCCTGCTGCGCGCCGCCGAGCCGGTGCCGAGCGCCATCAAGTAGCGGCGGGGCGAGGATCATGGCCAAGACTCGCACAATGGTCAAACGCATGCGTGCCGTGCGGAACATCCGCACGGTCAGCAAGGCGATGCAGACGGTCGCCGCGGCCCGCTTCAAGCTGGCCAACGACCGGATCGGCTCGTTCTCCCCCTACGGCAACGAGCTGGTGGCCATGGTCGGCGATCTCATCGCCCGCTCGGAGTCCGAGAAGCTCCACCACCCCCTGCTCCGCGAGCCGGAGGGCTTCCGGCACGACGTCCTGCTCGTGCTCACCAGCAGCCGCGGACTGTGCGGGTCGTACAACTCGGCCGTGCTCAAGCTGACGATCGACCGCCTGCTGCAGCTCCGCCAGGCGGAGTACGAGGTCGAGCTGCACGTCGTCGGGTACCGGGGCATCCGCTACCTGGAGTTCCGCGGGCTGAAGATCGACAAGACGTACGACCGGTTCGGCGACCTGCCGACCTACGAGCAGGTCTCCGCCCTGGCGGACTCGATGACGAGCGACTTCCTCGCCCGGCGGATCAGCGGGATGGAGGTGGCCTACATGCAGTTCGTCTCGGCCGGTCAGCAGCGACCGGCCGTGGCGCAGCTCCTGCCCCTGGCGGACCTGCCCTCCGCGGCGGTGTCTGAGGAGGAGCTGGCGCTGTCGGTGCCGTACGACTTCTACCCCCGGGCCGACGAGATCCTCCGAAAGCTGCTGCCGGAAACGGTCCGGCTGAAGCTGTACCAGTGCTTCCTGGACGCCGGGGCGGCCGAGCAGCTCATGCGGCGGGCCGCCATGCGGGCGGCCACGGACAACGCCGACGACATGATTCACGAGTTGCGGCAACTGATCAACCGTCAGCGCCAGATGCAGATCACGACGGAGCTGTCGGAGATCATGGGCGGCGGGGCCGGCCTGGAGCAGAAGGCCTGAGAACGTTCCGAAGGCGCAGTGAAGGGAAGCCATGCCCGCAAAAGGCAAGATCGTTCAGGTGATCGGTTCGACGTTTGACGTGGAGTTCCCCGAGGAGCAGCTCCCGGCGATCCACAACGCCCTGCGTGCCCTCGGCGAAGCGTCCGCCGAGCCGGCCGACGTGCTCGTCACCGGAGAGGTCCAGCAGCACCTCGGCGGGGGGCGGGTGCGGTGCGTCGCCCTCGGCAGCACCGACGGGCTGAAGCGGGGCATGACCGTGCTGGACACCGGCAAGCCCGTCCAGATGCCCGTGGGGCCCTCGGTGCTCGGGCGGGTCTTCAACGTCCTCGGCGAGGCGATCGACGGCCGAGGCCCCGTCGAGGCCGAGGAGTACCGCTCCATCCACGCCGAGCCGCCCAAGTTCGACGACCTGGTGCCCAAGAGCGAGATCTTCGAGACGGGCATCAAGGTCATCGACCTGCTGGCCCCGTTCGTCCGGGGGGGCAAGACGGGGCTGTTCGGCGGGGCGGGGCTGGGCAAGACGCTGATCATCCAGGAGCTGATCGCCCGGATCGCCACGCGGCACGGCGGGTACAGCGTCTTCGCGGGCGTCGGCGAGCGGACCCGCGAGGGCAACGACATGTGGCTGGAGATGCAGGAGCTGACCATCGGCGACACGGGCCAGCTCCTGCTGGATCGGACGGCCCTGGTCTTCGGGCAGATGAACGAGCCGCCCGGAGCGCGGCTCCGCGTGGCGCTCAGCGCCCTGGCCATCGCGGAGTACTTCCGCGACGAGGGCGCCGAGACGCTGCTGTTCATCGACAACATCTTCCGGTTCTCCCAGGCCGGCAGCGAGGTCTCCGCGCTGCTGGGGCGGATGCCCTCGGCCGTGGGGTACCAGCCGACGCTGGCGACGGAGATGGGCGAGCTCCAGGAGCGGATCACCTCGACGCGCCAGGGCGCGATCACGTCGGTCCAGGCGGTGTACGTCCCCGCCGACGACATGACCGACCCCGCCCCCGCGACGGCCGTGGCGCACCTGGACGCCTTCATCGTGCTGGAGCGGTCGATCGTGGAGAAGGGCATCTACCCGGCGATCGACCCGCTGGCGAGCAGCTCGCGGATCCTCGACCCGCAGGTCGTCGGGCAGGAGCACTACGAGACGGCCCGGCGGGTGCAGGAGGTCCTCCAGCGATATCGCGACCTCCAGGACATCATCGCGATCCTGGGCATCGACGAGCTGGGCGAGACAGACCGCCAGACGGTCGCCCGGGCGCGGCGGATCGAGCGGTTCTTCTCCCAGGCGTTCATCGTGGCGGAGGTCTTCACCGGCAAGCGCGGCGACTACCTGCCGCTGGGCGAGACGATCCGCTGCTTCCGCGAGATCTGCGACGGCAAGTGGGACCACCTGCCCGAGCACGCGTTCATGTACGTCGGCACGACCGAGGAGGCCGAGGCCAAGGCCGGCGCGAGGGAAGCCGCCGCGCGATAGGCGGACGGTCGGGCGGCTTGCCGCCGCGACCGGATCCGCGATGCAACGGACCAACCAGGCGAAGGCATGCTGCCATCGGAACTGTCAGACCGACTGCTGGACTTCGCCGCCCGGATCGGGCGGGTGGTGGACGTCCTGCCGACCACGCCGCTGAGCGAGCGGATCGCCCGGGGCGTGGTCGAATCGGGCACGGCGGCGGGGCTCAACTACGAGGAGGCCACCTCCACCCGGCGCCGCGTCGAGTTCACAGGGCAGTTGAGCGACACCCTCAAGGAGCTCCGCAAGACGGGCTACTGGCTGCGGCTGATCGTCAAGTCGTCGCTGCTGCCGGCCGAAGAGGTCCGCGAGATGATCGAGGAGTGCCAGCAGCTCTGCGACATCATGGAGCAGTCGATCTCCACCGACCGCTCCCGGACGTGGCGGTTCGGGCAGTTCGGGCACTGGCAGGCGAGCGACCTCCAGTTCACGATCTACGGCTTCCCGTTCATGACGATCGCGATGGGCACCCGCCGGCCGCAACAGGACGCCAAGCCCGCACCGGGCGGCCCGTAGCGGGCGAGGAGAGCACCATGGACCTCTACGAAGCGATCCGAGAACGCCGCAGCGTTCGGGCCTACCAGGAGCGGCCGGTCGAGGACGAGAAGCTCCGGCGCGTCCTGGAGGCCGGTCGGCTGTCGCCCTCGGCCCGCAACCGCCAGGAGCGCAAGTTCGTGGTGGTGCGGGACGCCCGGCGCCGGGCGGCGGTGGCCGAGGCGGCCGGCCAGCCGTGGCTGGCCCAGGCGCCGGTGATCCTCGCCGTGGTGGGCACGACACCCGAGGCGGTCATGCATTGCGGCGTGCCGACCGACCCGGTGGACTGCGCGATCGCCATGGACCACATGACCTTGGCGGCGGTGGCCGAGGGGCTCGGCACGTGCTGGATCGGCCACTTCGACCAGGACGCCTGCCGCCGCGCCCTGGGCGTGCCGGACGGCGCGAAGATCATCGAGCTGCTGCCGATGGGATACCCCGCGGAGCAGCCCCCCGCCAGGCCCCGCAAGCCGATCGAGGAGATCGTCTGCCCCGAGGCCTTCCGCTGATGCCCCCGACCCATGGTTGAGTACCGACACCCATTCCGTTGCGAAGTCTTCACGCCGACCGGCAAGGTGTTCGCCGGGGAACTGGCCAGCGCCAAGTTCCCCGCTCCCGACGGCCTGGTGGGCGTGCTGGCCGGCCGAGGGCCCCTGGTCATGCTCCTCGGCAGCGGGCCGTTCGTCACCCGGGAGATGAACGGGCGCCGGGCGCGGTACTTCGTGGCCGGGGGGTTCGCCCGGTTCAAGGACGACCTGCTGACGTTGATGACCGACCAATGCATGCCGATCGAGCAGATCGACCCGGAGGCGGCCTGGAAGGAGATCGAGCAGGCCCAGCAGATGCCGGAGGAGACCTCCGAGCAGATCGAGCGCCGGGGGCAGGCCCTCCTGGCGGCCCGGAACAAGTTCAACCTCGCCCAGAAGCACCGCAAGGAGACCGAAGGGGCCTGAGGCGTTGCCGGCATTCGGCCGGGCGCCCCGCAGCCTTCGGCAGGACATGGACCTCCTCCGCATCGCAACCCGACGCAGCAACCTGGCCATGAGGCAGAGCGGCCTGGTCGCGGAGATGATCCGCCGTCGCTGCCCCGGCGTGGCCGTCGAGCTGGTGGCGATGACCACGCGGGGCGACACGCATCGCGGCCCGCTGACCGAGGTGGGGGGCAAGGGCGTGTTCACCCGCGAGCTGGAAGATGCACTGCGCGACGGGCGCGTGGACCTGGCGGTGCACTCGGCCAAGGACATGCCGGCCGCGATGGCCGAGGAGTTCCGCATCGCCGCCGTCCCGCCCCGCGGCGACCCGCGAGACGCCCTGGTCTCGCGCTGCGGCGACCTGCGCGAGCTGCCGGGCGCCGCGGTGATCGGCACCGGAAGCCCTCGCCGAGGGGCGCAACTGCTGTCCTTGCGGCCGGATCTGCGCATCGTGCCCGTGCGGGGGAACGTCGAAACGCGAGTCAACAAGGCCATCGGGCCGGATGCCTCTCTCCATGCGGTCGTGCTGGCGATGGCAGGCCTGGAGCGAAGCGGCCAGGCGGAGGCGGTCGGCGGCCACATCCACCCGTTCTCGGCCGAGGACGTTGTTCCGGCCGGGGGGCAGGGCATCCTGGCCATCCAGGCCCTGGCCGGGAACGCTCGGGCCGTCGAGCTGGCCGGGAGGGTGGACGACCTGCCCTCGCGCCAGGCGTTGGAGTCCGAGCGCGTGTTTCTTCGAGAGCTGGAGGCCGATTGCCACAGTTGTGTGGCTGTGCACGTCGCGCCGGGACCCGACGGCCGGTGGCTGGGCCGGGCCATGGTGGCGCGCCCGAACGGCTCGGATAGGCTGCGGCATGTCTGCGTTGCCGCAACCGCCCGGGACGCGGTGGCGGCGTTATTGCACGATCTGACGGCCCGAGGTGCGCGGCAACTGCTGGCGGAGGGGGGGCCAACGGAGGCATAGGTCCGCTGCCCGGCTGGGTTGCCGAGACGCGGCGCTGATAGAATATCAGAGTTTTCCCGTTTCTGATCGGGGAATGCTGCTATCATACAAAGGCGGATGTTGCTCGGATTGCAGGTAACCTGACAGGAATGGTGCCGTGCAGACAGGTGTTCGCAAACTGCTGGTCCTTCGTGGGCCCGCGATGGAGTCAGAGGGGGTCGTGGGGTTTCTCCAGGAGCACTTCGAGGTCCGGCAGGTGGCGGATCTGGACGAGGCGCTCGACGCCATGCGGGAGGCCCACTTCGACGCGGTGCTGGCTGAGACGGCCGACTTCCTGCCCATCGAGCGGGGGGTGGCGATGCAGCAGGCGTCGGCGGTGCTCGACACGATCGGCGACGGCGTGTGCATCGTCGGGCCCGAGGGGGCGATGGTCTGGGCGAACCGGCGAATGCGGGAGTACCCCGCGTCGGTGCTGGACCAGGTCCGGGCCATGTGTCTCCGGGCGTACGCCGAGTTCCAGGCCGCCGGGGACTCGATCCTCTCGCGTGGGCGGCGGTTCAGCCTCATGCCCGAGGACGGGGCCTACTACGAGATCATCTGCTCGCCCGTGCTCGACCGCCAGGGCCACGTGCGTCAGGTGGCCGCCGTGACGGTGAACGCGACGGCCCGGCGGGCCCAGCAGCAGAAGTTCAACGCCATCGACCGCGCCGGGCGGGAACTGGTCAGCCTTCAGCGGGAGGACATCGCCCGGCGCGACGCGTCCGAACGCCTTCAGATGCTGGAGGAGCTGATCGTCCGATGCAGCCGCAACGTGCTGAAGTACGAGCACTTCGAGCTGTTCCTGCTGGACGAGCAGAGCAATGTCCTGACGATGACCATGTGTCACGGCCTGGACCGCTCGACGAACGACCAGCAGTTGCTGGCCAGCACAAGCGACAACGGCATCTGCGGCTATGTCGCCGCCACCGCGCGAAGCTACGTCTGCCCGGAGGTCGCCCAGGACCGGCGGTACCTGCCCGGCCTTGCCGGTGCCCGAAGCAGCCTGACGGTGCCCCTGCGGCTGCACGACAAGGTCATCGGCGTGCTGAACGTCGAGTCGCGAGTGGCCGCGGCGTTCAACGAGGAAGACCGCCAGTTTGCCGAGATCTTCGCGCATTACCTTGCCCTGGCGCTGAATGTCCTCAACCTGCTCGTTACCGAGCGCCACACGGCGCACGCCCAGGTCAGCGGGTCGATTTCCGCCGGCCTGGCCGGGCCCGTCAACGACATCATCACCGACCTGTCCGGCCTGATGGAGGACTACATCGGCCACGACGACCTGAGGCGGCGGATCAGCGCCGTTGTGGACCAGGTCGCCAGGGTCCGCCAGGCCATTCAGAGGCTGCCCGAGTCCCCCGCAACCGCCGTTCTGGCCGCTTCCGGTCCGGTGGCCGGACCCGATCCCGTCCTGGCCGGCCGGAAGGTCCTTGTCGCCGAGGACGAGCCCCCCATGCGGCAGACCATTCACGACGTGCTGAGCGCGTGCGGGTGCGAGGTGGACACGGCCGCCGACGGCGCCGAGGCGATCGAGCGCATTGCGGCCGAGCCGTACGACCTGGTCATCTCCGACATCAAGATGCCGAAGGCCAGTGGCTACGACGTGTTCGCGGCCGTCAAGGCCCGGCGGGGCCAGACGCCGGTGATTCTGATCACCGCATTCGGGTACGACCCCGGCCACACGATCCTTCGGGCCAGGAAAGAGGGGCTGTCGGCGGTGCTGATGAAGCCGTTCCGGGCCGAGCAACTGCTGTCGGAGTGTCGCCGGGCGCTGGAGGTCACGCCGCAGTAGCCGGACGGGCCACGTGCCGCACCAGGGAGTAGGGGATTCCCCGCAGGATTTGTGCGCCGGGCCGTTTGGTTGAGGGGGCGACTGTATCCTATGTTCCCTCATGGACCCTGCAAGCCGCTGCCTGTGAGTGGCCGCAAGGTCGCGTTCCCCGAAAAGGCAATCCGGGCCGGATGTGAGGCCCGGAGCGCAAAGCCGCGGGTCCCGTTGTGTGGGACAGCCGGGCTGCCGAAGGGACGTAGAAGACAACGTGATTCGAGCAAGGATCTGTTTGCTGCGGCTCGACGCGCGTCCTCCCTTCGGCCTGCCCCCGCCGGCACGTCAACAATTCCATCTGCTAATCAAGGGCCCCGCAGGAGCGGCCGATACAGTCGTTGGGTCGATTGACCATCGGCGCGACCGTGTGCAATGGCTGTCTTCTGCGGGCCAGATCTTCCGTCAGAAGCAGTACATGGCCATCCCGGAAGGAGGTGAACCGAGGGAAGGATGGGCCAGTTTCAGGTCTTGCCGCACGAAGGCTACCGGATGGACGCGCGGGCGGTTCTACCGCGATCGCGCCGCCGGATAGACGAGAGCAGAGGCAGCAACTGCACTTGACACGATACATCCCGGACGGAGACGCAAACAATCGGCACGGAGGCTCGGAGATCCGGAAGTGCCCCGCTCGGGGCCGACAGCACCAAGAGACATTGGAGGCAACGTCAATGAACCGCAAGAACAAAGGCTTTACGCTGGTTGAGATCCTGATCGTCGTGATCATCCTGGGCATTCTGGCGGCGATCGTGATCCCGCAGTTCACCGAGGCATCGAACGACGCGCGGGTCTCTGCGCTGGTCAGCGACCTGCAGACGGTTCGCGGCCAGGTCGAGCTGTACAAGATCCAGCACCTGGACAAGTTCCCCGGCTGGAACGGGACGAACGTGGTCGCGGCCGATTTCCTCGCCGACCTGACCGGCAAGACCAACATCGATGGGTCCACCGGCGGGACGCTGGGCCCGTATCTCCAGAAGTTCCCGACGAACCCGTTCAACACCAGCAGCGACGTCACGGTCGTCAGCACCGCCGCGGACCCCAACGCCGTCGTGGGGGGCGGCACAACGGGCTGGTGGTTCAACGACACGACGGGCAACTTCGGCTGCAACTACGCCGACTACATCGACAGGTAAACCGCTCCGACCTCGCCGGCCGGGACGCAACTCGGCCGGACACCGGCGGCGGTTTGGCAGGACAACCCGGTCGGGCACGCATCGATGGCGTCCCGGCCGGGTCGTCCCATGTTATCCCGCCGGTCGATGGCCGGGCCTTGGCCCGGTCCGGAGGGGGTCGGTCCCGCCGGCCTTTCGGGCCGGCGGAATCCAGGGAAGGACGGACGTCATGAGACCGCGAACAGGCTTTACGCTTGTCGAGATCCTGATCGTCGTGATCATCCTGGGCATCCTGGCGGTTATCGTGTTGCCGGAGTTCTCCAACGCCTCGGCCACCGCGCGGGCCGCCATGCTCCAGGACGATCTGCGACTGATGCGTTCACAACTGATCGTCTTCAAGGCACAACATCTGGGGATCGCCGCGGGGTATCCCAACGGCGACCCCACCCAGGCGCCGACGGAATCGGCCCTCACGGCCCACCTGACCTTGGCCTCGGCCGCCGACGGTCGAACCGCGGAGCTGGGAACGCCCGGCTTTCGCTTCGGCCCGTACCTTCGGGAAATCCCCGAGAACCCCATCAACGGCAAACGAACGGTCCGGCTGCTCGCCAACGGGGCGGCGTTTCCCGGCACGCCGCAGGATGTCTACGGGTGGATCTATCAGCCCTCGACGCTGACCTTAAAGGCCGACAGCTCCGGTGCCGACGATAACGGCATCGCCTTCTTCGACTATTGAGCGCAGGAATGCCACGGACCCGGCAACAGCACGGCGGAAGAAGGGCCTTCACTCTGCTGGAGGCCCTTCTTGCCGCCACGGTCCTCGCGATCGCCATCACGGCGGTCATGTTGCCGTTCACGGCCGGCTTGCGCACCGAGGCCGTCGAAGCCCGGCAGACCCTCGCCGTCAGCCTGGCCGAGGAGCTCATAGAGGAGGTCCTCTCCCGGCCGTTCGAGGAACCCGGCGACGGCGATGACGATCCCGAGCCGGCGGCCGCGTTCGGGCCCGACCCGGGCGAAACCACGCGGGACACCTTCAGCGCGATCGACGACTACCACGGCTACGCCGAGCCCGCCGGGGCCATCCGCGATCCCGAGGGCAAGCTGGTGGACGATCCCGCCGCCGTCGGGCTGAGCCGCCACGTGACCGTCGCCTACGTGTACGTCAGCGGCCAGGACTCCGGCGGCGACCCCTCCTTCATGCGAGTCGTCGTCGAGGTGCGGCACCTCGGCGAACCGCTGGTCACGCTGACGCGGCTGGTCCAATGGCTGAACTGAGACGAGGCACAGCGCCATGACGGGACGAAGAACGGGCTTCACGTTGATGGAGGTCGTCATCGCGATGTCGATCACGGTCGTGATCAGCCTGGCGGTGGCGACGGTGTCCGTCGCCCTGGGCAACCTCCACGAGCAAAGCCAGGAGTACTACGAGTTCCTCCAGACAGGGCGGGTGGCCGCCGGTCGGCTCCAGGCGACGCTGCGCGGCGCCCGGCTGGTCACGGCGGCCTCGTCCGACTCGCTGGTGATCTGGTCCGCCGACGTGCGGGACCCCGGCAAGATCAATCTCTCGGAGATAACCGCAATCTACTACGACGAGGCGACCCGAACGCTGATCGAGCGCCACGTGGTGTTCCCCGACACGATGGAGGCGGACACCGTGGCGGCCCTGGACATCACGCTGGCGCTCAGCCAGGTCACCGACGCCAAGGTCGCCGAGGGGGACCTGCCGCTTCCCCAGTACGACGACCGCCGGGTCTTGGCGGCCAACGTGCTGGCGTTCGACGTCTACTGCGACCCGGCCCCCCCGCTGAGCCGCCTGGTCAAGTTCCGCCTGACCGTCGGCAAGGGCGAGAAGACGGTGCGGACCTGCGGCGGGGCCGCACTTCGCGCCGACAAGACGAGCTACGTGGGTTTCGCCGATGGCCAAGCCGTTCTGACAATCCCCGTCGAGCACCTCAGCCAGGACGCCACCGGCGGATGAGCCACCAGACCGGCGGGCCGAGGCCCGAAGGCAGAACCAGGTACAATACGAACGGACCGGACGGAATGAGAGGACAACGCAGACGACAGACCGGGATCGCCATGATGCTCGTCCTCGCGACGGTCGTGGTGGCCTCCGTGCTCGGGATGAGCTACCTGACGGTCACCAGCGTCCAGGTGGCGGGCTCGACGAACCTGCTCCGCGCCAGCCGTGCGCGGTACCTGGCCGAGTCCGGCCTGCACCACGGGTTGTACCTGCTGCGCACGGACTCGCCTGTCCTGGCCGGGCACGGCTCGGGCAACCCCCTGGGCCCGTACTACGCCGACGGCAGCGACGACCCTTACTTCCTATACACCCGCGGGATCACCCCGGCGGAACACGAGGTGACTGGCACGGCGACCTGCCGGGGGTTGACCCGGACCACGCAGTCGCACGTCCAGGTGTTCAGCCGGTACAGGGACGAGGCCATGGCGCTCGGGCCGATGCACTACTGGCGGTTTGGGGAGCTGTCCGGAGACGTCGCCCGAGACGAGACGAACGGAAAAGACGGCAGGTACAGGGAAGGCGTCGCACTGGGCAAGACCGGCGCGATCTTCGGCGACCTGGACCGGGCCGCGGGCTTCGACGGGGTGAACGATTACGTCACCCTCAGCAAGGACGTCGACGTGCCCGGGCAGAACATGACGCTCGTGGCGTGGTTCCGGGCGGACGACTTCGCACTGACCGACGGGCGGATCATCTCCAAGGCCAACGGCCTCAACGACAACGACCACTACTGGATGATCAGCCCCGTCCGCGTCGATGCGGACATCCGGCTTCGCTTCCGGCTGAAGGCAGGCGGCTTGACTTCGACCCTCGTTGCCAGCGAAGGCAACCTTCAGCCGAACCAGTGGGTGATGGCCGTCGCCACCTACGACGGGGTCCGGATGAAGCTGTACAAGGACGCCGTGCTGGTGGGGGAGCGGATCAAGTTCGGCCTGATCAACATCAACGGCGGCGTCGTCACGTGGATCGGCGGGAACCCCTCGGGCAAGGAGGACCGCCCCTTCCGCGGAACGATCGACGAGGTGGCCATCTTCAACAAGACGCTCACCCCGGACCAGATCGAGACGCTATACAAGGCGCGGATCGGGTCGATCCGCATTCTGTCATGGGACAAGTGACGTCCCCGGGAAGCCCAAGGAGTGCTTCAGCGATGAACGAAAAGCAGAACAGCGTGGTGGTTCGAGTGGACGGATATACACGAGCGTGCCTGACGGTGATCGCCGTGCTGATGACGGTGCTCATCGTGGCGTTGTGGGCGGAAGCGCCTTCGGCGGACCGGGCCTTCGGCCAGGCCTCATCGGCGGCCGGGGTGCCCTTCGTCAACG
>Ga0307380_10007084_pt1 | contig 14647 bp, 14 predicted proteins | sample UN3MG_FD_202239 | JGI IMG/M metagenome (GOLD analysis project Ga0307380, IMG submission 202239) | Soil microbial communities from Risofladan, Vaasa, Finland - UN-3 | ecosystem: Environmental > Terrestrial > Soil > Coastal area > Acid sulfate soil | place: Finland: Risofladan, Vaasa | collected... | reverse complement strand
CGTCTAGCTTGGTGATGGCGAAACCCGCATGAATAATGACCCAGTCGCCGGGTCTGACATCCTCCAACAGCGAAAAATCGACCTTGACCTTTGTTCCCAGATAGTCGACCTTTCCCTGCCGGGAATCGTCAACCAGAGTCACTTTGGCCGGGATTCCTAAACACATGGCAACCGCCTTTCCATTGAATCCACTAGATTACCAAATCCCCGCCCCTCGGTCCAGCCCCGTTGCTTTTTCTCGGGGGAGCTCTTATAATGAGTCCGTGAAATTCGACCTCAAAGGTTTTATTTCTCCTGGAAGCGAAGAAAACAAGCTCGTTCAGCAACTGGACCCGTCCCGGCTCCCGCGGCACGTCGCCGTGATCATGGACGGCAACGGCCGCTGGGCGGAAAAGCGCAGGATGCCGCGGATCGAAGGGCACCGGGCCGGCTCGAAAGCTGTTCAGGAGGTTGTCGAGACCTGTGCCCGCCTGGGCATTAGGTTCCTGACCCTTTATGCCTTTTCCAAAGAGAATTGGAAAAGACCGAAGAAGGAAATCGCCCTGCTCTGGAGATTGCTCGAGGAATACCTCCAAAAACAGGATAAAGAGCTGATAAAGAATAAGATCCGTCTTATTGACATCGGCCAGAGAGAGAGGATTCCCGAGGCTGTTCAGAGAGAGCTTGAAAGAGTGGAAACGATCACCCGCTTCCATGACCGCTTGACCATCGTCCTGGCCCTCAATTACAGCGGCCGGGCCGAGATCGTCGGCGCCGTGAAAAGAATCCTGCTGAACTCCGGAGTCAACCCGGCTGACCTGGACGAAGCCGGTTTTTCCCGGTACCTGGATACAGCGGGGATTCCGGATCCCGACCTGCTCATCCGGACGAGCGGCGAACTCCGGATCTCCAATTTCCTGCTCTGGCAGATCGCCTATTCCGAGATCTGGATTACGCCTGTCTTGTGGCCGGATTTCCGGCGCCGGGAATTCCTCCAGGCGCTCCTCGATTTCCAGAAAAGAGAAAGGAGGTTCGGCGCCGTCCATGCCCGCTCGTCCGGCAGAGCTTAGCTTTCCTGCGGCGCCCGGCGGTTGACTGCCATGAATCTCCTCAAGCGCCTGCGCACCGCTCTTCTGCTCCTGATTCCCCTCTTTTTCCTGTTCCAGTATGGCTCCATGCTCCTCCTTTTCATCGTTGCCCAGGCCTTCATTCTGGCCGCCCTGCTGGAGTTCTTCAACCTGGCTCGAAAGAAGAGACTCCACCCTCAGGTGCCGCTTGGTCTGACCGTGGCCCTGATCATCAGCCTGTCCTTTTATTTCAGGGCCTCGTTCCCTTTTGAATTGGCTGTATTCGGAGCGCTCCTCCTGACGGCCGTCTTTTATGTCTTCACTTCCCGGCGTGTCGAGCAGCTCCCTTATTTCATCCCTTCCATCACCGTGACCTTTTTTGGGGCGCTCTATATCAGCTTTCCGATGAACTACCTTTATTTGATAAAGCTCGAGAAGGGAGCCTATTTTATCTATTTTCTCGCGGCCATTATCTTCCTCGGAGACACCGGCGCTTATTTCTTTGGCAAGCTCATGGGGCGGCATAAGATGAGCCCGCTGGCCAGCCCCAACAAGACCTGGGAGGGGAGCATCGGTGGCATCGCCTGCGCCGTCTTGGGGGCTCTGGCCGGGCAACAGCTTCTGCTCAAGGAGATCGGCCTCTGGCAGGCTCTGGCCTGCGGCGCCCTGGTCCACGCGGCGGCCCAGCTCAGCGATCCGCTCGAGTCCCTCTTCAAGAGGGCTGTCGGTGTTAAGGATTCCTCCAACTTCCTGCCCGGACACGGCGGATTCCTCGACCGGATCGATAGTCTTCTCCTGGCGGTTCCGCTTTATTACTATTTCGTCAAGTATTTTTGGAAATGAAGAAGATCGCCGTCCTCGGTTCGACCGGCTCCATCGGCACCAGCACTCTCGATATCGTGAGCCGGCTCGGGGACGAGTATGTCGTCAGCGGCCTGGCCGCGGGATCCAATATCCCTCTGCTCCTGGAACAGGTCCGGAGGTTCAAGCCGAAGATCGTTTCGCTCAAGACGAAAGAGGAGGCTGCCAGGTTCAAGGAAGACCTGGGCGGTCTGCCCGTCCGCGTTGTTTTCGGGCCCGAGGGAGCCGAGGAGGTCGCCCGTTTCGACGAGAACGAGGTCGTGGTCGCCGCCATCACCGGCATCGAAGGGCTGAGGCCGACGGCCGCGGCCGTGGAGACGGGGGTGCGGGTGGCCCTGGCCAACAAAGAATCCATGGTCGTGGGCGGAGCCATCCTGCGGTCCATGGCGGCGTCTTCCGGGGCCGAGATCATCCCCGTAGACAGCGAGCACAGCGGGATCTTTCAATGCCTGGCCAAGGAGCGGAGAGAGAACGTCAGGAAGGCGATCCTGACGGCTTCGGGCGGCCCCTTTTTCCGGACTCCACTCTCCGATATCAAGAACAAGACCGTCGCCGAGGCGCTGGCCCATCCGCGCTGGAAGATGGGCCGGAAAGTGACCATCGACTCGGCGACCCTGATGAACAAAGGTCTGGAGCTCATCGAGGCCCGCTGGCTTTTTGACCTGACGCCGGAGGAGCTCGATATCCTCATCCATCCCCAGAGTATCGTCCATTCGTTGGTTGAGATGAGGGATGGATCGACCCTCGCTCAGCTGAGCATCACCGATATGCGCGTTCCTATCCAATACGCCCTGACCTACCCGGAGCGAGAGACGTCGGAGCTGCCGGCGCTCGAGTTGAGCCGGGTCCGGTCTCTCGAGTTCTTCGAGGTGGAAGAAGACCGCTACCCGCTCATCGCTTTCGCCAGGCAGGCCCTCGAGGAGGGGAAGAGCCTGCCCGTTGCGCTCAACGCTGCCAATGAAGTGGCCGTCGAGGCATTCCTCGGCCGCCGCATCGGTTTCTCCGATATCGCCGCGATCATCGGCGGGATTTTGGATCGACATCGGGTCTGCGAGGCGGAGACCCTGGAAGCTGTCCTGGCCATCGACCGGGAGACCCGCGTTCAGAGCGAAAATTTCATCAAGCAAAGGGATTAGATATGGGCACTGTGTTCGAGACCATCCTGTCATTCCTCGTCGTCTTCGGCGTCCTCGTCTTCATCCACGAGTTCGGCCACTTTTTCACCGCCAAGCTGGTCGGCATCCGCGTGGAGACCTTCTCGTTCGGCTACGGCAAGCGTCTTCTCGGCATCCGGCGGAAGGGCACGGACTATCGGATCAGCCTGATCCCGATGGGCGGCTACGTCAAGTTCCTGGGGGAAGGGGAATTGTTCTCGGAAGGCGGAACGGGAACTCTTCCCGCCGACCATTTTCTGGCCAAAACGCGCTGGGAGAGATTCCTGGTCATGGTCATGGGATCGGTGATGAATATCCTCCTGGCCATCCTCATCTTCGCGGTCATCAACATGGTCGGGGTTACGGTTCCGGCCTACCAGGATGAGGCCCCGGTCATCGGCTATATCGAGCCCGGGTCGCCCGCGGAAGAAGCGGGGTTCCTGCTTGACGACGAAATCCTCAGCCTTGACGGAGAAAATGCCGCCACCTGGAACGATGTCGAGCTGGCCGTGGGGAGCAAACCGGACCGGCTGATGACCGTCGAGATCCGGAGGGAAGGAGAGGAGCAGGAGATCCGGCTCCGGACGGAAAAACGGACCCGCTACGCCCTGGGCTATGCCGGTTTCACGGGGAAATTTTTGACCCAGATCCGTCTTGTCAAGCCCGGCTCTCCGGCAGAGAAGGCCGGTTTGCAGCAGGGCGACATCATCCTGTCCGTCGACGGCCGGCCGATCTACCTCTACCAGTTCGTCGAGTTTATCGAAAAAAATCCCGACCGGGAGCTGGAGTTCCTGGTGGACCGGCACGGCCAGAGACTGAGCCTCCGGGCGACACCGCGACTCGAGAGCAAGGTCGGTAAGATCGGCGCCTATACCGAGGCCCGGACGGTGATGAAGAAGTACGGTTTCTTCAGAGCCGTCGTCCAGAGCGTCAGTGACAACACCAAGAACGCGTTCCTGATTATCCGCTTCATCAAAGACCTGATCCTGCGGCGTGCCCCCACCCAGCAGCTCGGCGGGCCGCTGGAGATCGCCAGCTTTTCTTATGCCGCCTGGAAGATGGGCTTCCTGGCCATGTTGAGCTGGATCGGGCTGATCAGCCTGCAGCTCGGCATCATCAACCTCTTCCCGATCCCGGTCTTCGACGGCGGCCAGATCTTCGTCCTGGCCCTGGAAGGTTTGTTCCGGCGCGATTTCAGCCCCAAAGTCCGGCAGATCTGGATGCAGGTGGGATTCGTCATTTTCATCTTCCTGATCGTCTTTATCATTCTCAACGACATCGTCAAAAGGATGCCTAACGGCTGGGAAAGCCTCATCCCGTGGTAAGATGGCTCGGGTTTGGATTCGTCAGCCCGCTCACTTCCCCAGCGAGGAAGTTCGCTCCGAACTCCTCCTTCGCTCTTCTCTCCTGCGGAGAGAAACCGTGCCCGCTCAGTCGTCGACGGACTTCCTCACCCAAACCCTCGCCTTGGGAAAAGAAGGGAGGGATATCCCGAGCCCTTGACAGGATAGAAGATGATTAAGAATGCATTTCCCCGGCGGAAGACGAAGCAGCTCAAAATCGGCGGGGTGCCGATCGGGGGAGGAGCGCCGGTCGTCGTCCAGTCGATGACCAAGACTCTGACCCACCACGTTGCCCGGACCGTTGCCCAGATCAAACGACTGGAGAAAGAGGGTTGTCAGATCGTGCGCCTGGCCGTGCCCGACGAACGGGCGGCGGCCGCCCTGAAAACGATCCGCAAGCGTGTCTCTATCCCGATCATCGCCGATATCCATTTCGACCACAGGCTGGCGCTGGCCGCCCTTCGCGCAGGAGTGGACGGGTTGCGTTTGAATCCCGGCACCATTGGCTCGAAGGACAAGGTGCGCGAGGTCGTCAGGGCCGCCCGGGAGCGGCGGGTACCGATCCGGATCGGGGTGAACTCGGGATCTGTGGAGAAAGATATCCTGGCGAAACATGGGGGGGCTTCTCCCGAGGCCATGGTCGAGAGCGCGTTGGATCATATCCGGCTTTTCGAAGACCTGGAGTTTGATCTGATCAAGGTGTCCCTCAAGGCCTCGGATGTCGGCCGGACTGTGGCCGCTTCCAGGCTCCTGGCGGAAAAGGTGGATTATCCTTTTCACGCGGGCATCACCGAATCCGGAAGCCTTCTCTCCGGAAGCGTGAAATCGGCGGTCGGCCTGGGCATCCTCCTGGCCGAGGGTTTGGCCGATACGATTCGCGTGTCCCTGACCGCTCCTCCCGAGGAGGAGGTCCGGGTGGCCTTTTGGATACTTCGGAGCCTTGGGCTCGGCGGCCGACACATCGACTTCGTTTCCTGCCCGACCTGCGGCCGGGCGGAGGTCGATCTGATGAGGATCGCCCCAGAGATCGAGAGACGACTGTCGGCGATCCGGGTCCCTTTGACGGTGGCCCTGATGGGCTGCATGGTCAACGGTCCCGGCGAAGCGAAAGACGCGGATATCGGGATCGCCTGCGGCCGCGGCGCCGGAGTCCTTTTCAAAAAGGGCAAGCTTGTCCGCCGGGTCGACGAGAAAAGGATCGCGGCCGAGATCGTCCGGGAAGTGAAAAAAATGGCCGGCGAGCAGCGCCGGAGAGGAAAGGATTGATAAATTTGGCCGCGAAGAGCCGGATACCGAAAGTGACGAGAGAGAAGTTGGAGAGGCTCCGCCGGATCCTCCGCCGGATGGACAAAGCCCTGGTCGCTTTTTCGGGGGGTGTCGACAGCACTTTTCTTCTCAAAGTGGCGGCCGAGGAGCTCGGGAAGGATGTCCTGGCCGTCATCGCCCGCTCCGAGACCTATCCGGAGCGCGAAGTCAGGGCGGCCGTGGCCCTGGCCCGGAGAATCGGCGTCAGACACCTCGTCATCAAGACCGAGGAGGTCGACAACCCGGATTTCGCCGAGAACTCCCCCCTGCGCTGCTATCACTGCAAGCAGGAGCTCTTTTCTCGCCTCAAAGACCTGGCTGCGCAAAGGTCCCTTCCTTATGTGCTCGATGGATCGAATCATGACGACCGGGGCGATTACCGCCCCGGCGCCTTGGCCGGCCGCGAGCTCGGCATCCGCTCGCCGCTCAGAGAGGCCGGGCTGACCAAAGCGGAGATTCGGCGTCTCTCGAAAGAGATCGGCCTCCCCACGTGGGACAAACCCTCGCTGGCTTGTCTGGCCTCACGTATTCCTTATCACACGCCGATCGAGCGGAGGACGCTTCTTCAGATCGCCCGGGCTGAGGAGGTCCTCCGGAGACTCGGCCTGACTCAAGTCCGCGTGCGGCACCACGGCGATATCGCCAGGCTCGAGGTCAACCCGGAAGAATTCCCTCTGCTCCTGAAGCCCAGGGCGAGACAGAGTTTGATCGCCGGGCTCAAGAAGGCTGGCTACACATATATTACTTTAGACCTTGAAGGCTACCGCACCGGCAGCCTGAACGAGCCGCTGCGGAGAGCCGCCAGGGCCAAGCGCCCTTGAAATGAGCCCCCCTCGAAAAACCCTTCGTTTAGGCGACTGCATATCCGCCTGATTACGAGGTCCTTCGATTTCATTCGGCCTTACCCGTCTTGTCCTCAAGAATCGGCAGGAAGAAGTCCCTGACCCGCTCCTTGAGCAACGAGCTCGAGAAACCCGTCGTCTGCCGTCCGCTGAAGACTTCGTCGCTGACGATCTGAAGCGCGGCTGCCCTGATCCCGTGGAAGGAGGCCAGGGCGAAGACGGCCGATGTCTCCATGTCGACGAGGTCGGCACCCTGCTGCCGGCTTCTTTTGAGCCAGGAGCGCGTCTCGCGGTACGGGGCATCCGTAGAGATGATGACTCCTCTGGGAAGACCTGCCGCCGCGGCCTCCAGTTCGCTAGCGAGGGCGGGGGAGGGGAGAAAAGACCTTCTTCGAGGAAAGTAGTGACGGGATGTGCCCTCGTCGGCGATGGCCCGGCTGATCCTGACCACATCGCCGATCCGGAACCGTCGGGAAAGCGAACCGCAAAAACCCAGGACGACGACATCCTCGGCGCCGGAAGTGATGATGGCCTCGAGACCGAGCACGGCGGCCGCGGCGCCCAACGCTCCGAAGAGGACGCTTTTTCCGTCGAGCTTGTAGAGCGAACAAAAACCTAAATCCCTCTCGGCGCCGGCCTTTTTCTTGAGGGCCCGAGAGAGGATTCCGCCGGGGAGGTCGCAGGGGAGATAGATGACCCTTTTGTCTTTGAAACCCCGGATGGATTTCGGCGTGACGATCGAGGAATTGTGCACTCGTCCCTTCTCCGGGATGAATTATTAACAGAACTGGCGCCGCAAATCAATTAGGGGGACGCTCCCCAAGGGGACACCCTTGCTCCATCGTAATCATTAAAGCACGTTGGGATACGTCCTTTTTTGATGACAAAGGGTGTCCCCTTGGGGAACGTCCCCTATTAATGCTAGAATAACTGACATGCGCCATGAGGAGGTCCCACTCCGGGCCATCGATTTCCGCGATGAGCGGTTCCGGACATCGCGGGACACCGACCTGGAAGGGCTCATCTGGTCGATAAAAAAGGCGGGCCTCATCAGCCCGCCGGTCCTGTGCAGGCGGGGGCGCCGGTACGTCCTCGTTACCGGCTGGAGGAGGGCGCTCGCCTGCCGGGCCCTGGGATTCCGGAAGATCCCCGTGCTGGTCACAGAGGAAACCAATGAGCTCCGCCTGTTCCTGATGGCCCTCTCCGAGAACTTGACGACCCGGGAGCTCGGTCTGGCGGGGAAAGCGACCTTCCTTCATAAGCTCGGCCGATTCGGGGTGACAACGAAGACATTGGTCAGGGAATATATGCCCCGGCTCGGGCTGCCCGCCACCGCAGACCATCTCCACTGGATGTTCTCTCTGGCCGGGGCCGATCAGGCCGTCCTGGATTACGTTTCCGAAAAATCGCCTTCGCCGGCAGTTGTTAAAGCGCTGCTGCGCTTTCCGTCCGCAGACCGGCGGCGGCTCCTGCCCCTTCTCCGGCCTCTTGGGCAGAACAAACAGAAACAGGTCCTCGAGGACCTCTGGGAAATCGGCCGGCGGGATGAGCTCCCTGTTCGGCGCCTGCTGCGGAGGAAGGAGTTCCAGCGGATTCTCGGCTCCTCCCGGCTTTCGATCTTACAGAAGGCCGAGAAAATCAGACAGCTGCTCAGAAAGATACGTCATCCCGGCCTGAGCGAAGGCGAAGAGACTTTTCGCTCCACGCTGCGCAAGATGCGGTGGCCCCGAGACATCACCGTGCAGCCCTCGCCCTATTTTGAGGAGGACAACGTCACCGTCTCTTTCCGGTTCAGGAACCGGGAGGAATTCCAGGCCGCCCTTGATAAACTCAGGGATAAGGCAAACCGTGAGGAGTTGGACGATCTCTTCCGGGGAAAAGGATGATCCGGCGGATCTTCGTCGACGAAAAGGTTGTCTCCGAGACTCTGACCAGACGAATTCTCAAGAATTCCCGCGATATTCCCGTCGAGGTCGTGCCCAACCGCCGGCCGATCGATGAGCTGATTGCCGCGGCGGAAGACCCGGTCGGAGAGAGCAAAAAAATCCTCTGGCTGACCAGACAAAAGGGCGGCTTCGTCAAGCCCTGCCCCTGCACTCCGATGTACATCGGCTGCAATTATTTCATCATCAATTCGGTGCTCAACTGTCCGCTGGACTGCTCCTATTGCATCCTCCAGCTCTACCTCGGCCCTTCCCCGGTCACCGTCTTCGTCAACCTCGAGGACATGAGGAAAGGTTGGGATGCGTTCATCCGCCGGCGCTCCGGCCGGTTCTTCCGTATCGGTACCGGCGAGCTCGCCGACTCGCTGGCCCTCGATCCTTTGACCCGGACGGCCGGAGAATTTATCTCCTACTTTAAGACAAAGCCCAATGCCTTTTTTGAACTGAAGACAAAAACCATCAATATTCAAGGGATTTTGGAAGCGGAGCCGGCCGAGAACATCGTTGTCTCCTGGTCTCTCAACTCCGTTGGGATCGCCCGGAAAGAAGAAAGAGGTGCTCCTTCCGTCTCCGAGCGGATCGAAGCCGCCCGGGAGGTCGTCAGCAGGGGATTTCACGTCGGGTTCCATTTTGACCCGCTGGTCATCCATCCCGGTTGGGAGGATGCCTATGGCCGGGTCATCGAACGGCTTTTGCGGACGATCCCGCCGACCTGGATTCGGTGGATCAGCCTGGGCAGCCTCCGTTTTTCCCCCGCGCTCAAGGGGGTGATCGAGGACAGATTCCCCGGTTCTCGGATCATTCTAGGAGAGATGGTCCCGGGCAGGGACGGCAAGCTCCGCTACTTCAAGCCGCTCCGGCTGGAGCTCTACCGGAGGATCGTCGGCCTTCTCCAAGAAAACGGAGGGGAGCGGATCCCGCTCTATTTCTGTATGGAGGATGGCGAGGTCTGGCAAAAAGTCCTGAAAAAAAACCCGGGTCGAAAAGACGACGTCGAACTCGCCCTTTCGCCCCGGGTCAAAGGCTCGAGGTCAAATCTCAGGCTTTATTAGGATTCGCCCTTTTCGGTCTTCACCTCTGTGATGATGCCCACGATCTCGATGCCGGCGTCCTTGACGACCTGGATGACGTCGACGATCTTTCCGTACTCGAGTTCCTGGTCGGCCTTGAGGTACAGCTTTTTCTCGCTGGCCGTGAGGAAGGCATCTTCCAGGAGCGTCTGGAGGTTATCCATTGTCGCCTGGTCCTGATTGACGTACATGGTCCCATCGCGGCGGAGGGCCAGGACGACCTCCGGGTTGTCGGGCATGTTGATCGTGTTCAGGGCCGTGGGGAGCCTGACGTCCACGCCTTTCTGGACGAGCGGCGTCACCACCATGAAGATGATCAGCAGGACGAGCAGGACATCGCAAAGCGGAACGACGTTGGGCTCGGATTTAACCTTCTCTTGGCTGCCGATTGAAATTGCCATTTTTCCCTCTCTTCCTGAGCCGGAGTAGTCCGGCTCGGACGACATTCGCTCTGGGGTGCGACTTATCCGGCTTGTTTGCGGATGAAGAAGTCCATGATCTGGGAGCTGGTGTTCGCCATCTCCGCGTCGTAGATTTCGATCCGGGTGTTCAACAAGTTATAGCACCATAGGGCGATGATGGCCACTCCGATCCCGAAAGCGGTCGTCACCAGCGCTTCGGCGATACCGGAAGCCACGGCGCCGATCCCGCCCGATCCCGTCAGGGCCATGCCCCGGAACGCGTTGATGATTCCGGCGATGGTCCCGAACAGGCCGATGAAAGGGGCGGAGGTGGCAATGGTGGCGAGCGTGCTCAAGCCTCTTTTCAGTTCCTGGCTGAAGATGTTCGAGGCGCGTTGGCAACCTCTCTGGGCTGTCTCGACCTGCTCTTCGAACGAGAGGTTGGACTCTTTCCCTTCCAGGAATTCCCGGATTCCGGCCGCGGTCACGCGGGCCAGATGGCTTCCCTTGTACTCTTTCCTGGTGGAAAGAGCCAGAGCTTCCTTGATCTGTCCCTTCTTCAACAAGTCGGCCAGCTTGGGAGCAACCTGTTTGGATTTGGCGCGGGCTTTGCGGAAGACGAGCTGTCTCTCGATGAAGAGATAGAGGGAGATGATGGAGAGGGCGATGAGAAGAAAGGAGACAGCTTTCGCGACTGGACCCATGGCCTGCCACATTTCGATCAGACCGAATTGCATGTTCGATACCTCCTTTTAAATATCGAAAGCCATATTCTAGCTTTACTGACTGTTACTTTAACTGAAATCTCACCGTGACGGTGAAGATGACTCCCCGGGGCCGACCGTTGATGATCATCGGCTCGTATTGCCATTGCCGGACGGCATCGATGGCTGCCTGGTCAAGCAGGGGGATGGAGCGAAGAACCTTGACGGTTTGGACGCGTCCATAGATATCGGTCGTGGCCTCGACGATGACCACGCCTTCGACACGGGCCTGGCGGGCGATCTCCGGATAGAGGGGTTCGACTTTCTTGATCAGCCGGGGCGGCTTGATCTCGCCGATGGCCCGGACAGGGGCCTCGACCTCGCCAACGACTCCTCCGAGGACGCCGCCGACGACGCCACCCAGGACGCCGCCGACCACACCGCCCTCGACTCCGCCTTCAACCCCGCCTTCAACCCCGAAATCCGTGACCTGCTCGTCGGCGATCTCTTCTGGGATCTCGATAGGGGCGACCAGGCGGCCGGGCTCGATGTTGGACTGGGCCTGGACCGGTTTGATCCTTGTCTTGACCTGGGAACTGGACTTCTTCTTGGCCGGCGGAGGAGGCGGCGGCGGTGGGGGGGGCGGGGGAGCGAGGAAGGCGCTGTAGACCTCGACCTGGGGGAGATTGGCGGTCGACATCAGGGGTATGACGATCAGGGCGGCGATGGCCAGGGCATGGACGATGAGGGCGAAAGGCAGGGCAAAGGCTCTTCGGGCGGTTTGCTTTTCACCGATAAAGATCGAGTCCTTGAAAAGCTTGGGGATCCCGTCCGTCTTCTGAGGTTTGGTTTTCTCGACCATGGTCTTTACCTCATTCCCGAATTCAATGAACGTTCACGACGGATAAGTATAATAGAAATAATTCCTTTTGACAAGTCCAATCTGATCACCGCCGGACCCGCTTTCCCAGGCCGAAAATCTCCCGCCAAAAAAGGACGATCGGGCACGATTGGTAGATCGTGGAATAGGTGCCGGAGATCACTCCGATGAGCATCGTGAAGGCGAAATCGTTGATGACCTCGCCGCCGAACAGATAGAGCGCGATGACAGTCAGGAAGACCGTTCCCGAGGTGATGACGGTCCGGCTGAGGGTCTGGTTGATGCTGGCGTTGAGGATGTCTTCAAAAGGGCTTTTGCGCATCAGCTTGAGGTTGTCCCTGACACGGTCAAAGATGACGATGGTATCGTTGATCGAATAGCCGACGATCGTCAGGACCGCGGCGATGACGGGGAGGTTGAGCTCCCGGTGAGTGAAGGAAAACACGCTCAGGGTCACCAGGACGTCATGGGTCAGGGTCAGGATGGCGGAAACTCCGTAGGCCAGCTTGAATCGTACGGCGATGTAGACGAGCATACCGAGGAGCGCCCAGACGGTCGCCTGGGTTGCCTTTCTTCTCAGATCCTTCCCGACCTGCGGGCCCACGGTCTCCCGGCTCAGGACGGTGAGCGAGCCGAGGAAAGTCTTGTCTTTGAGCGCCCCGATGACCTCATCGGGGATCTCCTCCTCCCTGAGAGCCTCGAAGTCCTCGATGATCCCTTTCTCTACCTGGAAATTGACGATTCTCTCAGCCAGCGCAGCGGCCTGATCCGGGAAGGACGACTGGAGGATCGTGGTGATTTCCTTAATCCCCGCATTGTTGAAATCGATCAGGCCCCGTTCGGCCGAGGCTTTATCTTCGGCGCTCTTCAGTGTTTCGACGATCCGGTTTCCTAAGATCGCATGGGCTTCGAGCTCCTGATCGGCCTGAATTTCGTCCCTATTGAGACCGGCCGTCCTGATGATGTACTCCCGTTGTCCCTTCTCGACCTCCTGGATGATGCTGTTTCCCAGACCCTGCTCGCTCAAGGCTTGACGCACGTCGGCGACCGGAAGGGGCGACTTGAACAGGATGCGCATGAGCGTGCCGCCGGAGAAGTCGACTCCGGGCCTGAGGCCCTTGCCGAAAATGATATTGGCCAGGCCGGCGAGGATGATCGTTCCGGACAGGGCAAAGGCCAGGTACTTGTACTTCATGAAGTTGATGTTGGTCTTCTGGAATATCTGTAACATGTCAGATGCTCATTCTGTCTTTTCTTTTCTTGCCGGCCAGGGTCAGGTCGAAGATCAGCCGCGAGACGAAGACCGCGGTGAACATGCTCGCGGAGATGCCGATGATCAGGGTGATGGCGTAGCCTTTCACCGGGCCCGTCCCGAACTGGAAGAGGAAGATGGCTGAGATGATGGTGGTCAGGTTGGAGTCGAAGATGGCGGTGAAGGCGCGGCTGAAGCCCGTGGCGATCGAATTGGGGATGCTCTTGCCCGAGAGGAGCTCCTCCCGGATGCGCTCGAAGATCAGCACGTTGGCGTCGACGGCCATGCCGATGGTCAGGATGATGCCGGCGATGCCCGGCAGTGTCAGAGCCGCCCGAAAGTAGGCCAGCGCACCGAACAGCAGGACCATGTTGAGGATCAGAGCGGTGACCGCGTTCACGCCCGCCAGCCGGTAGTAGATGACCATGAAGGCCATGACCAGGAGGACGGCGGCGATGCCGGCGCTCAGTCCCTTGCGGATGGAGTCAGCTCCCAACGAAGGCCCGATCGTCCGCTCTTCCAGGTACCTGATTCCGGCGGGAAGCGCCCCGGCCCGGAGGAGGAGGACCAGGTCTTCCGCCTCCTCGAGAGTAAAGCGCCCGCGGATGATCCCGCCGCTGGTGGCGGGAATCACGGTTTCGACGCTGGGGCTGGAGATGACCTTCTCATCGAGGATGATGGCGATCTGTCTGCCGATATTTTCTCCGGTGACCCTTTCGAAACGCCGGCCCCCTTCTGGGTTGAGGGAGAAAGACACAGCAGGGCTGTTCCACTCGTCCGTCGCGCTGCGTACGGTACGGAGGTCTTTCCCGGTGACCGTAGCGACGCGTTCCACAAGGTAATAGCCGCCCCCCGTTCGCTTCGAGTCGCCCTTGACGAGCTGGGCGTCTTCGGGGACGGTCCCATCGAAGGGGGCGAGCAGGGTTTGTTCGTCGGGGGCCGGGCCCGCCTTGACAAGCTTCCACTCCAGGATGGCCGTCGTTTTGATCAGGTTCTTGACCCGTTCGGGATTATCGACACCGGGGAGCTCGAGAATGATCCGGTCTCCGGAGAGCCCCTGTCGCTGGATGGTCGGCTCGGCCACGCCGATCTGGTCCACCCGGTTGCGAATGGTCTCCAGGGCCTGGTTGACAGCCTGGTCCTTGAGGTACTGCTGAACCTGGCCCTTCATGGTGAGGGAGGCGGTATCGCCGACGAAGACGTAGTCCCAATTCCGGAAGTTTTCATCCAGCAGGTCTCGGACCGGGCCTTCCTGGTCGGAGCCGATACCTTGGATGGTGATCTTCCCAATCCTGCCCTTGACGATGCCCGTGAAGGTGAGGTTCTTTTTTTTGAGCTGATCCTGAAGGCGGTTGATCTCCTCGTCGGTGTCGATGTTGATGGCGTCATCCGTGATGACCTGGAGGACGAGGTGAATGCCGCCCCGGAGGTCCAGTCCCCGGTTGATCTTTTTTCCGGGTGGATAGGCCAGGTAGAGGGCGAGACCGACGATGCCGAGAGTGAGGATGACTTTCCAGCGTAGTCCTTTTTTCATGGTGACGGATTTCGTCCCGGACTTACCGCGGTTTGGCCGAACCCTGGGCTCCCAAGATCACCGCGACCGCGTTCTTGGTGATATCGACCTTGACGTTGGCTGCGATCTTGAGCTCGATCCGGTCCGATTGTACGCCCATCACGGTGCCGTGGATGCCTCCGGAAGTGATGATGCGGTCTCCGGGTTTCAACTGTTCCACCATGGTCATGTGCTTTTTCTGCCGCTTCCGCTGGGGCATGATGATCAGGAGATAGAAGATCACGAAGACGAGCAGAAAAGGCAGAAGGGCGCCGATCATGCCGACGCCGCTTT
>Ga0307380_10007082_pt1 | contig 14650 bp, 9 predicted proteins | sample UN3MG_FD_202239 | JGI IMG/M metagenome (GOLD analysis project Ga0307380, IMG submission 202239) | Soil microbial communities from Risofladan, Vaasa, Finland - UN-3 | ecosystem: Environmental > Terrestrial > Soil > Coastal area > Acid sulfate soil | place: Finland: Risofladan, Vaasa | collected... | reverse complement strand
CCCTTCTCCTCGGGCGCGGGGGGCAGGTCGCTCCTAATCATCTTCGACATCTTCGACGGTTCCGGTCTCAATGATGAAGCCCTCAGGAAGGGGCGGGGGATCCTCCTCCACCTTCTCCACGAAGGCCCAGCTTTCAACCTGCCACACGCCCCAAATGCTGTTAGGGGGATGGATGTTGGCCGTCCGAACCAGAACGAGCGCACCGCCCAGACGGTAGTAGTAACGTTGCCAGACCCCCCCCAGTCCTATGGTCTTGACAAGCGTCGCCCCCTCGGCTTCCATGGCTTGCTCGAGCTCGTTCTGTCGCATGCCCTTGTAGACAGCGGCGGATAGCCTCGCAGCCGACTGGTCCGTGCGACACCCGGGGGCGCACCACACCAAACACAACAGCACAAGCGCCTCAATGCCGCCCACGGGTCGCATGCCATGTCGTGAACCAGACGTCATGGGATTGCCATTCTCACGTAGGCTTCTTCCGCAGAGTCATCAAGATTACGTCCCGCCCTGCTGTCAAGAGAGAACCTGGGGATTTCTTCCTGGCGCTCGTTGCCCGGCTTCTGGGCACGGCGGCCGGGAGGGTGTCGAACCCGTCCGCGGCCGGCCTTGGACGGGCAATGCGCTTGAATCCGCCACCGGCAAGACCGTACACTGATGCGCCACGGCTGCGGCCGAACGGTACGATGGATTCAACCCAGAAGAAATGGAGGCTGTTCAGAGCCTGGTCTTCCAGCCACCCGGTGTGGTGTTCCTGGCAGGTGACCTATCGGTGCAACTTCCGCTGCCGGTTCTGCCACTACTGGCAGGACCCGGCCGGCGCGATAGAAGAGCCCGGTGTGGAGGCCTACAGCCAGGGCGCCCGGAAGCTGGCCGGCATGGGCTCGCTGCTGGTGTCGCTGGCGGGAGGAGAACCCCTGCTGCGGCCGGACCTGCCGGAGATCGTGGCCGCTGTCGGGCAGTATCACTTCCCGTTCGTAACGACCAACGGCTGGTTCGTCACGCCGGCGGTGGCGCGGGAGCTGATGCAGGCCGGCCTCTGGGGGGCGTCGGTAAGCATCGACTACGCCGATCCGGCACGTCACGACCGCCGCCGGGGCATGCCCGGGGCGTGGGAGCAGGCCTGGCGGGCCGTCGAGCTGCTCTCGGAGGCGCGGGTGCACCGCTGGCAGCGCGTCAACGTAATGGCGGTCCTCCTCGACGACAACATCGACGACATGCCCGGGCTGGTGGAGATGGCCGCCCGGCGGCAGGCGTATTTCATGGTCCAGCCATACAGCCGCCTGAAGACAGGCTCCGAGGCCTACGCACACCACGACGGGCCGGTGTCGCCTCGCCTGCTGGAGCTGCACCGGCGATGGCCCAACTTCCTGTCCAACCCCCAATACCTCGGCAGGTTCGACGAGTTCCACGGCGGCGGCGTGCCGGACTGCCGCGCCGGGCGAGCGTTCTTCAATGTCGACTCCAACGGGCACGTCGCGATCTGTGTCGAGCGCCGCAGCCGGCCGGTGGCAAACCTGTACCACGACGACATCCGAACCATCCGCAGTCGTCTTCTGAAGGCCGCCAGGCGCAGCTCCTGCCGAAGCTGCTGGTACAACTGCCGGGGCGAGATCGAGAGCCTCTACGGGCTGCGGGGCCTGCTGAAGTCGCTGCCGACGCTGCTGTACGATCGCGGCGCGGCCCCGCTGGCCGGCAGCGCCCGAGCGAGGTTCGATCTGCTCGGCGCCAATACGCGCAATGCACCCGCTACTTGAGGCGGAAAAAGGACGATATAATGTTATGCCCCCCTGCCGGCGGCGCCGGCAGCCGAGGGCCGGATGCTCATGAACGAAGTTATGCTCTCACGGGCGGCGCGATCCGATTTCAACAGGCGGATGCTGCGCCGCGTGGCCTGGAAGGTGGCCAGCTCGGTCGCCCTGGGGGGCCTGTACGCGTGGGACCTGGAGGACCACTGCGTCCTGATTGCTCAGGAGGAGATGCCGCTGAAGGGCCTGGGCAAGGGGTTCGACGGAAGCACGCTGGCCCACGTGTCCGATCTTCACCTCAGCCCGATCGTCCGCGAGGCGTACCTTCAGAGGTTCGTCGACGCGGTCAACGCGATGGAGGTGGACTTCGTCGCCGTCACGGGCGATCTGGTCACCGGCTCGATGGGCTACGCCCGCCGGGTCGCGAGGTTGATTCGCCGCTTTCGGCCCGGGATAGCGACGCTGGCCTGCCTGGGCAACCACGACTACGGCATGTGGCACCCGAACGGCCTTGGCGGCGTGCGCGGCCTGGCCGAGTATCTCTCGGAGCACCTGCTGGACGGCGGCGTCGGGCTGATGAACAACCATTCGCACATCTTCCGCCGCGACGGCGCGGTCCTTCAGTTCGTCGGCGTCGAGGACCTCTGGTCGGACCGGTACGACCCGGTGGCGGCCTTCTCGCGCGTGGACACCTCCCGGCCGGTGGTGGCGCTGGTTCACAACCCCGACGCGGCGCCGCAGTTGGCCTCGCTGGGCGCGCAATGGGTGCTGGCCGGGCACACCCACGGCCGTGACCGAACCAAGCGCAGCTTCCGCCGCTTCCGCAAGGCGGTCTTTCCCGCCTCCCACAGGCACTTCATCGCCGGGCAGTACTCGTTGGGGGCCTCCAACTTCCTGTACGTCAACCGCGGCATCGGTCACGCTCGCCGCCGCGGCCCCGACCACCGCCCGGAGATCACGCTCTTCACTCTCAGGAACCGCTAGCGCCCAGCGCTTGACAAGCCCCCTCGCTTTCCCTAAGAATGGTTTCTGCGCATGCGGAGCGCCTGAACCTGTGCACGGGCAGAGCGTATGAGCTCAAGCGGACGATTCGGCCACTCCCGACCGATGAGTCCCGAACCCCAATCGAATGCTGGTTGAAGGCACGAGCCTATGATCGAAGTCAAGCACCTGACGAAGTGGTACGGCCGCGTCCTGGCCGTCGATGACATCTCCTTTCACGTTGACAAGGGCGTAATCGTGGGGTTCCTGGGCCCCAACGGCGCCGGCAAGAGCACCACGCTGAAGATTCTGACGTGCTACCAGCCGGCCACCAGCGGTACGGCTACCGTTGACGGATACGACGTGCTGGGCGAGTCGATGGAGGTTCGGCGCCGCGTGGGCTACATGCCCGAGTCGGTGCCGCTGTATCCCGAGATGCGCGTGCGGGAGCTGCTGATGTTCGTGGCGGCGCTGCGCGACGTGCCGCGCGGGGATCGCAAGTCGGCCGTCGCGCGCGCGGCAGAGCGGTGCTGGCTGACCCAGCCGGACGACGTGATGCGGCGGCGCGTCGGCGAGCTTTCGCGCGGCTACCGCCAGCGCGTGGGGCTGGCTGAGGCCATGCTGCACGACCCGCCCGTGCTCGTACTCGACGAGCCGACGATCGGACTGGACCCCGCGCAGATCCGGGCGGTGAGGGACCTCATCCGCGAACTCGGCCAGGACCACACGATCATCCTCTCCAGCCATATCCTGGCCGAAGTGGAGCAGACCTGCAAACACCTGATCATCATCGCCGGCGGTCGGATCGCGGCTGCCGGCTCGCCGGGAGAGCTTCGCCAGCGCGTGCTCGGCCCGTCCAGGATCATCGCGGAGGTCAAGGCGGACGACGCGGCGACGATCGTGCCGGCCGTCAACGCGCTGTCCGGCGCGCGCGAGGTGGCGTCCGGGCGGGCGGGCTCATGGACGCGGCTGACCATCCAGGGCGACGCGGGCGCCGATCTGCGGTCGGAGGTCTTCAAGCTCGCGCGCGAGAAAGGCTGGCAGATGCGCGAGCTTCGCCGCGAGGTCGGCTCACTCGAGGACTTCTTCGTCCAGATCACCTATGAGCAGAACGTGCGCCTAGGCCAGCGGACCGCCGCAACGGCGTAGCGGCAGCGCGGACAACACCGCGGGAGTAAGATGATGCGAAAAGCGATTGTCCTGGCCCGCCGGGAGCTGGGAGGCTACTTCTTCAGCCCGATGGCCTACGGCATCGGGGCCCTGTTCCTGGCGGTCAGCGGCGGGTTCTTCTTCTTCGGCTTCCCACTGTTCAACATCGACCCGGTCTTTCAGCCCGGGGCGGAGGCCTCGCTGCGGCAGTTGTTCATGGACCTGGCGTACATCATGGTGTTCATCGCCCCGCTGCTGACAATGCGGCTGATGAGCGAGGAGTACCGCAGCGGCACGATCGAGAAGCTCACCACCGCGCCGATCAGCGAGGCGGCGGTCATCGCGGGCAAGTTCATCGGCGTGATGGTCTTCTACGCGATCCTGCTGTCTCCGACGCTGATCTTTCTGGCCCTGGTGGGCGTGTACGGCCGGCCGGACGCGGGCGTGGCGGCCACCGGATACCTCGGCATGCTCCTGCTGGGGGCGGCGTTCCTGGCCGTCGGCATCTTCACGTCCACGCTGACTCACTACCAGATTCTGGCCGCCGTCGCGGCGATGGCGATCCTGGCGTTCTTCTCGCTGCTGATCCAGCCGATCGTGGCACACGCCCCCGAGCCGATCAGCCGCATCGCCGCCAGGATGAACATCATGACCTATTTCAAGGACTTCGCCAGAGGCATGCTCGACACGCGCGGGCTGGTGTACTTCCTCGGCGCGGCGGCCATCTTCCTGTTCCTCAGCGTCAAAGCCCTGGAGTCTCGACGATGGCGATGACACAGTCACCGGTATCGCAGCAGATGCTCAGTCCCCGTGAGGTCCTGCCGGCCGCCCTTGTGTCCATGGTGCTGGCCGCCGCCGGGATCGTCGCAGCCGTCCTGTGCATCTGGCGGTATTCCGATCAGACCTGGCTGGTGTACACGGCCGTGATAATGGCCATCCTGTTTCTCGGGGTCCTGATTGGGGGGTCGCAGTTGATCCTCCGCAAGCCCGGCGCCCAGCAGTTGCTGCTGGTCCTTTGGCTGGGAGCCTGCGTGGCGGCGGTGACGGCCTTGCTGGGGCTGCTGCTGTGGGCCATGCCCCAGGCCCCCGCGGAAGGGGGTTCCGACGCGACCGCCCGGATCGAGCACGAGGCCGCCATGTCGCAGTTCTACGGGCGGCTCATCGGCGCGGGGGTCGTGCTGGCGGCGTCCGTCGTGGCCAGCGTGCTGCTGTTTCGGGCGTCCGGCGGCGGCTCTCGACTGCGCTACTTCTCCACGGTGGCGGTCTCGATCGCCGCGGCGGCGGCGGTCCTGATCGTCGTCAACATCATCGCTCAGCACAAGGACAACTACTTCCGCGCGGACGTGCAGCTTCTCGGACAGTACGGGCTGAGCGACCGCGCCACGAAGATCATCGACGCCGTCGACGAGCCCATCCGACTGACGAGCCTGTACAGCGACAAGGACGCCAACGCCGAGGCCGAGCAATATGCCGACAGGGTATGGGAACTGCTGACGGAGATCCGCGAAGCCAACCCGAAGATCGAGATCGCGCGGGCGGCCACCGACGCAGCCCGGGCCAAGCTCTACGCCCGGCTGGCCCAGAAGGCGCAGAAGCGGGCTCCCGAACACGTCCGCCTGCTCGGAGATTTCCTGACCGAGGGCGAGACGATAGTCAGTCAACTGCGGGCCTACCAGCAGCAGTGGGAGGCGCTAGCCAAGCAGCAGGAAAGCTACCTCAATCTCTGGGGCGCCGCGGCCCAGATGGCAAACGCCATGAATGTGCTCGCGCGCGATCTCGAGGAGACCAAGGCCGAGGTGGCCGAGCAGTTGCCGGGCCTCTGCGACCACGCCGAGCTGACTAACAAGCTCAAGCGTTCGGCCGAGGACGCCAACGGCAACCTGACCGCTATCAACGCCCTGCTGGCCGACCTTGCCAAGCTCCCTCCGACCGTGGTGGCCAACCGGAACAAGGTCTTCAAGCAGTTGGATGAGTCGGTCAGCGCGGTGCGCGGCGCGGCCGGCGTCCTCGGCGACCCCAGGGACAAGCGTGAGCCCAACGATCCGGCCGCCGTGCTCAAGAAGTTCGTGGAGGAGATGAACAAGGCCGTCGACCAGGTCAGCTTGGCGGCGCAGGGCCTGGACGAGGTCGCAGGGATAGACAACGCGCAGTACGTTCGCCAGAGCAGCGCCTGGCTGATCGAAACGGGCGAGAGGCCGGTGATTATCGGCGGCGTAGCGATGATGTCGCGCAACGACATCACCCGCGCCTACCTCAGCGCGATCGAGACGCTCTCTCGGCAGAAGATGATCGCCGACGGCATACTCAAGGCCGGCAAGTCGGAGTACCAGGCCAAGGTGATCGTGGAGATGCGGCCTGCGCTGGGGCGCACGGTCGAGTCGCTGGCCGGGTTGACGAAAGCCGCCAAGAGCGGCGTTCAGCGCCTGTCCACCGTCGACCAGGGAACCCAGGCGATCTTCAAGGAGGTCACCGACGGCAAGTACATGCTCTCCACGCTCAAGCTGCTGTCCGAGACGCTGAAGCGGGCCGGGGAGCTGCCCGCGATGGAGAGCAGCACGCTGGCCGACGACATCCAGAAGGAGAACATCCTTCTGGTGGAGACCGCCGACAAGGCCGAGGTCCTTGCGTTCGACGACGTCTGGCCCCTTCAGGCCGGCGGAATGAGATCGATCGAGCTGGAGGACGCCGCGAAGCGTGGCTTCAACGGCGACTCGGCCGTCAGCGCGAAGGTCCTGTCCATGACGCAGGAACCGTACGCGACGGTCATGCTGGCGCACCTGCCATCGCCCCCGCAGTACGCGCGCATGGGGGGCGGCGGCGAGCTTATCAGCCCGCAGATGCTCTCGGAGCTCCGCCGAAGGCTCGAACAGGCGAACATCAAGGTCGAGCAATGGGACCTGTCCACGGGCTTCCCCGAGGACCCCAACGACCCCAACGCGCCCGCGAGACCCGCGCCGAAGGTGCTGATAGTGCTTCCGCCCCCGGCGTCTCCGGGCGGCCCCTACGGCCCGCCGGGCCTGCAGCAGGAGCACATCGACAGGGTCCGCGCGGCCATAGACGACGGCGCCGCCGCCATCTTCCTGGCGCAGTCAACCCCGCGGTTCGGATGGCAGCCGGCCATGGACTACAAGTGGAACGAGTATCTCCAGGCCTACTGGGGCGTCAGGGCCGAGACCCAGTATCTCGTAATCCCGGCTGAGAGGGACGAGACCGGACAGCGGTTTCAGTTCGTGCCGCTCCGCTTCCGCTACATGCCGCTGAGCACCTACAGCGATCATCCGATTGGCAAGCCGCTTCAGGGCCAGCGGACGCTGTGGTACATGCTGTGCCCCGTCGCCATCGGCACGCCGCCGCCCGGCGTCCAGACCCATCCCCTGCTGAGCGTGCCTGCCAGCTGGACCAGCACCTGGGCCACCAGCAACGTCAACCGCATCAGCTCACAGATCGAGTCGGCCAGGGGCAGCTTCATAGAGCCGAACTACCCGGACGGCGACATGCGCGTGCCGTTCGACGTGGCGGTGGCGGCCACGCGACAAGGCGACGCCAACAGCGGCGTGCGTCCCGCGCGGATCGTCGTGCTGACCATGGGCGCCTCGCTGGTGGACGACTACCTCCAGGGGCGCATCACGTACCTGAACGCCAAGGGCATGCTGTCCACCTATGACCCGCCGCGCGCGAACGCCGACCTGGTCGTCAACAGCGTCTACTGGCTCTGTGGGCGGGCCGAACACATCGCCGCCGGGCCGGTGAAGGTCCAGCCGATACGCAACATACCGCCCAATACAAAGCTGGCGCTTCAGATCGCGTGCGTTGCCGGCCTGCCCGCGCTGGTCATCGCCCTGGGCGGACTGATGATGTTCCTGAGAAAGCGATAAGCCGATTGCAGATTTCGGATTGCGGATTGGATTTGGGATTGCCGCAGCGCGTCGGCCGCAGGCGATGCCGGATCCGAAATGGGACATCTGACCCCCCGAAAACTTTCGGCCGCAGAGGCGCGGAGAACGCAGAGAAAAGCTTGGTAGACATAAAAACAACCATTCTCTGCGGCCTCTGCGTCCCTGCGGCGGTTTTTCAGCGGTCTCATATCGAAATCCGAAACTCGAATATCAAATGCTCCAAACGCCCAGTCGGTCGGCGACGGAAGTTTCTGTTTTGAACATTGAGGTTTCTGGATTTCGTTATTGTTTCGGATTTCGTGCTTCGGATTTCGAGACCGAACGGCGTTTTGCGATAGCAAGCGGAGTAACACCCAGATGAAGTCGAAGACACTCGTCGCCCTGATAGCCCTGCTGCTGGTGTGCGTGGCCTTCGTTATCGTCAGGAACACCTCCCTGTTCCGGCGCGAACGATCCCCCGACGCCAACACCACCGAGCCGGTCTTCTCTCCGCCGCCGCAGGACGTGCGCAAGCTCGTCATCGTCTCGGCGCAGGGCCGCAGGCTCGCGTTCGACAAGCGCGACGGCGACTGGCGCCTTGTCGAGCCCGTCGCCGCCAAGGCGGCCTCCGCGAAGGTCTCGTCCCTGGCGGACACCATCGCGAAGCTGGAGTCCGAGCGGTCCTTCGCGCCGGGCGAGGCCGACGCCGTGGACGACACCGTCACGTACCTCGACAAGCCGCTCTGGACCGTCGAGCTTGTGGGCGCCGACGGCAGGGCCGTCAAGCTGCTGGTCGGCAAGACGACCCCCCTGCGCAAGGACAGGACATACGTCCGCCCGGAGGGGGATGTCCGCACTTACGTCGTGGGGAAGAAGCTGGCGGAGCTGCTCAAGAGGCCCCCCCGCGAGTACCGCGACAAGACCGTGATGAGCCTCACGGCGGAGAAGGTCGTTCGCGTGTCCGTCTCCGGGCGCGAGGTCCGCGGCACGTATGAGCTCCGCAAGCACAAGGGCGAGTGGGGCATTACGGCCCCCGTCTCCGCCAAGGCGAACAACGACGCTGTCAGGGACCTGATCGGCGCCGTTGGCCACGTAAGCGCTGCGGAGTTCGTGGCCGACGAGCCGGCGTCGCTGGCGGCGTACGGCCTGGAGCCGGGCAAGGAAAGGCTCGTCGTTCGCCTGTGGGTCGAGTCCAACAAGCCCCTTCCCACGCCAACGACGGCAGCCACGACGCCGGCCACCGCCCCCGCCCCGCCGCCGGAGGTTCATGCCATCGCATTCGGCGCAAAGGCCGAGGACAAGGTCTACGCCAAGCTCCCGGACGAGCCGGCGGTCTTCCAGGTCCGCGCCTCGCTGGTTGACGACGTGCTCAAGAACCTTCAGAAGGTCCGCCGCAAGACCGTGCTGGACTTCGAGGCGGGCGCCGTCATCGGAGTGGACATGGAGCTGCCGGACGGGCCGGCCAACCTCGCCAGACAGGACAACGACGAGTGGCTGATGAGCAAGCCGCGAGCCGGCAAGGCCAACTCCAGAATGGTGGACGACCTGCTGGCCAAGATGTCCACGATCGAGGCCCAGAGCTGGGCCGACCAGACCGCCCTGCCGCCTTCAGTGACGGGCCTGGCCAAGCCGTACGCCCAGATCGTCCTGCACCTGATGGGCACCAGCGAGACGCTCAGGCTGCTCGTCGGGTCAACCACCGGCACGGGCGAGACCTACGTGCAGGCCGCCGGAAGTACCTCCATCGCCACGGTCAAATCGAGCGAGCTCCAGCCGCTGCTTGCCAGCGGCGCCGGCTACTGGCACCCCGTGCTGTTCAAGCTGCCGACCGAGCACAAGGTCACGCGACTGGTGATGAAGCGGCGCGACAATACCTTCGAGATCGCTCGCGGCGACGACAACGCCTGGACGCTCACCGCCCCGGTGGCCGCCCCGTGCGACGGTGACAGAGTCAGGAAGATCATCGCCCGCCTGTCCGACATGACGGCCGTCAAGGTCGCCCATGTCGGCCCGGACGTCCCCGAGAAATATCTCAAGGCGATCAAGAGCGTGGACGTCGAGCTCTACGCCCGCGCGCCGCAGCCGACCACCGTCCCGACCAGCGCGCCGACCACCGCGCCGACAACGGCAGCCTCAACCCAGCCGACCACGGCGCCCTCGACGCGGCCGGCTGCGCCGAGCACGGCTTCGGCTCCGGCACTGACCCAGCCGACGACCGGGCCGACCACCCGCACCGCCCACGGGCCCGAGGCGCTCGCCGCCCGGATTCGGGTCGTCAAGCTTCAGGGCAAGAGCTTCGCCTGGCTGCCGGGCGAGAAGCCGCTGGCCGTCGGCGAGTTCTCCGCCGAGCTGTACGAAGACCTGGCCGCCGAGCTGCGCGACCGGGCCATCTGGTCGGTCGACCCGAACGAGGTCAGGGGCGTGCGAATCGCCGCCGGGCCCGAACGCACCGAGCTGCGCAAGGAAGGCAGCGACTGGGTAAACGCCCAGAACCCCGACGAGAAGCTCGATTCCGCGAAGGTCGGCAGCTTCCTCAATGAGCTGCAGGGCCTCAAGGCCGACAGCTTTATGACCTACAAGTACGCCGAGGCGGACGCCAACAAGCTCGGCCTGACCGACCCGTGGGTCACGGTTGAGCTGAAGTTCAGCCAGGGCGAGCCGAAGCGCCTGGTGGTCTCCAATCGCGGCCAGGACGAGACGACCAACCGCTACGCCGCGGGCGCGGACGTGGACGGCATATTCGTCCTGCCGTCCGGGAGCGCGAGCAAGCTGGCCAAGACGCTCAGTGATTTCCGGAAGTAGCGGTTCCGGGCATGCTTGTGATACAATGCGCTCAAGCGGAACGGCCCCGCTTGGGGCGCCGGGCGCTAAGGGAACTGGACCCATGAAGCTGCGAATCCTCACCGGCGTGATGATCCTGTCCGGCTCCGTCTGTCTGGGCCAGCAGTTCGGAAGCCCGACGACGGCGCTGGACAAGGCGGGCTTCGAGGAGTTCCTGGGCAAGGTGCAGGCGGCGGCCGAGCTGTGGGCAAAGGACGACCCGAACGACCCCCTCGCTGAGGCGCACAAGACGGCGGCCTACACCAGCCAGTCCGTGCCGCTTCTCAAGGCAGCCTCCGGCGGACTGCGAGGAGACGCAGCGGTCTTCGTGGCGGCCAAGCTCGTGGCGCCCCTGCTCAACTCGGACAGCGGGACCATCACGGAGGCCTTGCCGATCGTCAAGAGCCTCCACACCCGCCTGGCGCGATACAGGGACCTGCCCAAGTTTCCGGCCGGCATGCTGCGCACACTGAAGCTTCCGGACAAGCCCCCCGGAGGGTCGGCCGAGGGAAGCCTCAGGGCCATGGCGACGTTCTCCGAACGACGCAACAAGAAGATCGAGGCCGAGGCGAAGGTCATCCACCACAACGTCCAGGCGTTGGAGCTGGAGCAGGTCTGCATTCGGCTTCTGCTGAAGGCCAACCAGCCGAACGAGGACCTACGAGTAGTCGAGCATCTTGCCAAGCTTGAGAAGGAGGGCCAGTCCACCTACCAGAACGTCCTCGATGCGATCAAGCTCGAGGCCCCCACCATGAGCGCGGACCGGGCGGGCAAGATGTACGATTTCCTGCTGGCCCTCGGCAAGCGGCTCGAGATGACAGATTCGAACTGCATGGATCCCACGAATGCGGTGATCCTCACCGACCAGAACAGCCGGTTCTTCCACGGGCCCCGCTTCCCCGGGATGGACATCCTCGCCGTGGTCAACGTTCTGGCGCCCGTCGCGCACAAGCCCACCATCACCCTGCCCACCATGGAGGAGGTGCTGGCGACCTCGAGCCTGAACCATATCAAGGCCCGGCTGGCCCATGGCCGAGGCTACAGCAGAGCCGCCGCCCGCCGCGACCTGCAGGATATCATCACGCGATATCCCAAGACCAACGGCGCCAAGCAGGCCAGGGCCCTCCTCGAAGAGCTGACCCGCAGACGCTAACCCGCATATTTCATGCGAGTTGAGGGCTTCCATATAGCGCGATGGCCTTACTGTTTGGTATAAGTGGACTTGCAACAATTCCCTTATCCATTCAGGAAGGCCATCGACATGACAGACTGTACCACGCAGCCCTTGCTCTTCGCCAGTATAGATCGTCGCCAACTCGTCGCCGATTTTGATGGCGGAGAGTTGACCAGCGACGGCGGCTTGCCGCTGCTCCGCGAGGTGGATCGCAAGATCGGCTTGATCGACGCCCTCGACGCCGCCATTGCCGATCCACGCCGCCCCTGGCTCATCGAGCACGATCAACGCACGCTCCTGACCCATCGCATCTTCGCCATCGCCGCCGGCTACGAGGACCTCAACGATCACCACACCCTCCGCAACGACACGCTCCTGCAGGCCCTCACCGACCGGAAGCCCAAGGCCGGCCAGGCCGAAGGCGACCGCCTGTCCAGCCCGCCGACGCTCTGCCGCCTGGAGAACCGCATCACCCGCGCCGACCTGGCCCGTATGGCCGAGGTGCTCGTCGAGCAGTTCGTCGCCTCGCACACCGAGGCGCCGACCGAACTGGTCCTGGACTTCGACGCCACCGACGACGCCGTGCACGGCCAGCAGGAAGGTCGGTTCTTTCACGGCTACTACGATCACTACTGCTTCCTGCCGCTGTATGTGACCTGCGGCCAGCAGTTGCTGGTGGCGTATCTGCGACCGGCGAAGATCGACGCCGCCAAGCACAGCCGGGCCATCCTCAAGCTGCTGGTGCGTCGGTTCCGAGAGGTCTGGCCGGAGGTGAAGATCGTGGTGCGGGCCGACAGCGGCTTGTGCCGCTGGCGGCTGATGCGATGGTGCGACCGCCACGACGTGGACTACCTCCTCGGGCTGGCCAAGAACCCTCGTCTCCAACGGCTGGCCCGGCGTTCGAGGGTGCAGGCCCGATGGGACCATCGTCGAACCGGCCAGAAGCAACGGCTCTTCGAGGAGTTCGACTACGCCGCCGCGACCTGGGACCGCCCGCGTCGCGTGATCGCCAAGGCCGAACACGACCATCGAGGTGAAAACCCCCGCTTCGTCGTCACCAGCCTGCCCGGCGATCCGCGGGAGCTATACGAGGCGTTGTACTGCCAGCGAGGCGATGCCGAGAACCGGATCAAGGAGCAGCAGTTGGGCCTGTTCGCCGACCGCACGAGTTGCCATGTCTTCGTTGCCAACCAGTTCCGCGTGCTGCTGTCGGCCGCGGCGTACGTGCTGCTGGAGACGTTGCGTCGCGTGGGGCTGGCCGGGACGGAACTGGCCGGCGCCCAAGCCACGACGATCCGTCTGAAGCTGCTGAAGATCGGCGGCCGTGTGGTACGGTCGGTCCGGCGGTTGGTGATTCACTTGGCCAGCGGCTTCCCGTTGCAGCGGACGTTCCAGACGATCCTGGGCCGTCGGCGCGAATGGAGGTGCGTGCCCGTACCGGCCCCGTAAGCCTGGAACAACCCGGTGCCGGCCAGGGGGAAAGGGGGTAGTTTGCGCCGCCCCAGCCGCACGGCCTCCAATCGCCTTCCCCAACCCCATACCAAGCCACACCGGCACCGCCTGATCTCAGCGTGAAATATGCGGGCTAGCTCGCTCGCGCCGGGCGGAGCGTAGCAGAGGCTTCCCACACCGACCCCCTTGCGGATACCATCGGCCTTTCGAAGTCTTTTCGCAGGCTGACCCATCATGCCGCCGGCAGTCTCGACAACCAGGCTGATCTGCCCCCTGACGGCAACCGACACGGAGGCCATGCGCTCCGCCATGTACGCCGCGGCCGACGCGGGCGCAGACGCCGTTGAGTGCCGGCTGGACTATCTGTCCGCGCCCCCGAGCGAAGCGCAACTGGTGGCGCTTCTGTCCGACGCCCCGGCGAAGGTGATAGCCACCTGCCGCCCCAAACGCCAGGGGGGCAGGTTCGAGGGAGACGAGGCCGAGCGACTCGCGATCCTCTCCCGGGCCGCAGGACACAGCCCGGCGTTCGTGGACGTAGAGGCCGACGTGCCCGAGGCCAACCGGCCCGCCGGGACGACAATCCTCAGCCATCACGATTTCGATTCATGCCCGGCCGATCTCGACACCATCGCCGCCGGCCTGGGGGCCTCCGCAGCGGCGGTGAATAAGGTGGTCTTTGCCGCCGCGGGCCCGGAGGACGCGCTGCGGGCCTTCGACGTGCTCCGCGGCTCCAAGAAACCGACCATCGCGCTGGCCATGGGCGAGCCCGGCGTCGTCAGTCGCATCCTCGCCGGGAAGTTCGGCGCCTTCGGCACCTTCGCGGCGCTGGCACGCGGGGATGAGTCCGCACCCGGACAGCCCACAATCGCGGAACTCAAACACCTCTACCGCTGGGACCGCCTGGGGCCGCAGACGGCCGTTTACGGCGTGATCGGCTGCCCCGTTGCCCACTCGATGAGCCCGGCGATCCACAATCGCGCTTTCGACGAGGCCGGCATGGACGCCGTCTACGTGCCGCTGCTGATCCAGCCCGGGGCCGACAACTTCAACCGCTTCATGGACGCCCTGCTCGCCCGGCCGTGGACGGACTTCCGCGGCCTCAGCGTGACCATACCCCACAAGGAGAACGCCCTGGCCTATGTCGGGGCGGGAAACTGCGACGCACTGGCCGCCAAGATCGGCGCCGTCAACACCATCACAATCTCCCCCGGCGGCGCCCTGCGCGGCGACAACACCGACTACGCGGCCGCCATCGACGCACTCTGCTCGGCCATGGGCATTGGGCGCGCGGGATTGGCCGGCCGGTCCGTGGCCGTCCTTGGCGCCGGCGGCGCTGCCCGCGCGATCGTCGCGGCCCTCGCGCACTACGGGGCCGAGGTCAACATCTACAACCGCACCGTCGCCCGCGGGGAGCGCCTGGCGGCCGAGTTCGGCTGCCGCGCCGCCGGCCTGGACGC
>Ga0307380_10007081_pt1 | contig 14650 bp, 22 predicted proteins | sample UN3MG_FD_202239 | JGI IMG/M metagenome (GOLD analysis project Ga0307380, IMG submission 202239) | Soil microbial communities from Risofladan, Vaasa, Finland - UN-3 | ecosystem: Environmental > Terrestrial > Soil > Coastal area > Acid sulfate soil | place: Finland: Risofladan, Vaasa | collected... | reverse complement strand
TAGATGCTATCCGGGAATCCGTAATCTTCGAGAAGCAGCTTGCCGAAATTTCCACGATGCTTGACGGCCCCGCGACAGAGACGATGGCCCGGTACAAAGACGAAATAAAAATAATGGCCATCGAATTTGCGCAGTCAAAGGAAACGCTTTCCAAAGGATTATATGATATTTTATCCTCCGGTATCGCCGCCGGGGACGGGCTGACCGTCCTACGTGTAGCAGCCAAGGCGGCCATCGGCGGGGTGACAGATACGGCGGTCGCGGTAGATGCGTTGACCACGGTGCTCAATGCGTATGGATTAGGGGCGGAGAGCGCGACAAAGGTCTCTGACCTCATGTTTAACACCGTGAAAGAAGGAAAAATTGTCTACAGCCAGCTTGCCGAGCAGATTGGTAAGATAGCGCCATCGGCTAAAGCGGCCGGCGTCCCGATTGAGGAACTTTTTGGCATGCTCTCCACAATGGTTAAGATCGAAAAACCAGAGCGGGCATTTACGGCCCTACGGGCAGCATTAATGACATCGGCCAAGGAGGGTAAAAACTTCCTCGAAGTGGTGCGGTCAATGAAAGACGCGAATCTAACAGAGGTTCTTGGCGCTGGCTTTGAAATACGGGCAGCGGCAGGCGTAGCAATTCTTACGGGGAACTGGCGGGAACTCGAGGAACAGATTATCAAGGCACACAATTCTGCCGGTAAGGCGGATATTGCATTTCAGAAGATGGCGGACACAAACTACCAGAAAATCAGTAAGTTGGGCAAGGTATGGAAAAATCTTAAGGGCTGGATTGGCGATTCGGTCATGGAATATGAGGATGTCCAGATAGTGCTCGAGGGCATTGTAGATATGACCGAGAAATTGCAACGATATAAAAGCGGCGCAGGCGTAGAGAAGGCGATGTTAGATAAAATGCTTGGCGAACTTGGAAAACTTGGTGGCGGCTTTGCCGCAATGCTACCAAAAGCGGCGCCGGAGAAAGCAAAAACTACTTGGGATTTGATTTCTCCGCAGCAGAGGATTGACTGGATGCGCGTTACCCTCGGCCGTATTTTTGCGCCTTTTGTCGAGGCTCCCAAGGGGTTCGGAACGTTTGGCGCTACGGCTGTCAGCAAGGCATTAGGTGCTCCAGCTCCCGAAAAAACAACCGAGGAACAAAATTTAGTACTGACCAAAATGCTGAAGGAATTGCAACGGATAAACAAAAATACGGAAGTAAAGGTTGAAGGGAGGTCGTTTAAATAATGGCCGTGATCGAAGTCAAAGAGAGCTGGGGCGGTCGGGCCTGGCGCGATAGCGAAGGACTCGGTTGTGAGAGGTTATTTACCGTAACAACTGATGAGTGGGACTCGGAAGTAATTGCCCGGGCCGCCGATGGTATTCCCCAGAAGGGCAAGAAGCATCCCGATGACCCTAATCTAGTGGTTGATTCAAACAGCGCATCTCGGAAGGGCAACGCAATGGTCTTTATTGTAACCGTGGAATACCGGACTGGAGATGCGAGGCTTGGAGGTTCCGACGCGGTTCATCCACTCAAGCGGCCGGTACAGGAATCCATTGGTGAAACGAGTATGATGCTTCCCGTGGATTATGCGGTTGACGGCCCAAATACCCGTAAGACTATGAGGATTTTGAAGGCTGCCGGCATAGGCGTCCAGGAGACCGAGACGATTTATCGCGGCGGGCTTCCCGTAAAGGTACGAAGCGTAAAGTGCCCGATCGTCAACACCGCCGGCAGCGTTCCGGACCCCAAAGCGATGGTCGAGACCGCGGTTCCAGTTCTAACCTTAACGAAAAACGTCAAAGAATATGACAAGTCAATCTATTTGCCATATTGGAATACTCTCAATCGAAGCACGTTCCGGGGTATGCCGGCGGGCACCGTGCTGATGCGATCTATCCTTGGAGATCCCCGGGAAGAAGAAGTTAACGGTAAATCATACGAATACGTTACGCTGATCCATAATATTCTAATTCAGCCCTGGGGTTGGGATTGGAGGATGAAAAATGAGGGCCGGGTAGCCTATAACAGCGAGATCAGGGAGTGGATAGTTTTACGAGATGAAAAGACCGGCACTCCCTATGGCGAACCGATGATGCTCGATCGAAAGGGGATGATTGCCGATCCCGGCGCGAAACCGATCTGGCTCTATTTCGACTTGCTCGAGGAAGCATCCTGGGCAAAACTAAACATTGGATAAGGAGTAAATTATGCCGACGGCAATATTTGTTGGTGGTGCGCCCGCAGTAGCGCAGGTCAATACCGAAACTCCGGCGACTGTCGAGATCGGGGATGAGTTCTATATCCGGCTCGAGAACCATGCCGGGGAAAACCATGAGATCGGCTTTACCGCGACCGCGACCACCGTGGCGAACGTGGTAACGGGTCTACAAGCCGCAGCGGCTGCCGCGAAGGCCGCCGGGACTGCTCCGTGGGACGAAGTAACCTGTACCGACGACACCACCGTGATGACTATTACCGCGGTCACAGCCGGGGTCCCGTTCTACATCACGACCCGGGTTGTTAACGGTGGCGCCAACGATACGCAGACCTTGACCGATGCCAACACGGTTGCTTGCGCCGGGCCCAGTATCTTCAATACTCCCGAAAATTGGGATTCGGGCTCCTTCTTTGCGGATGCCGATGATATCGTGATCCGGGCCGACGTAGCCGCGCTGATCTATGGCGGCGATTACACGTCCGGCAAGGCGAATAAGATCACGGCCGAGGAAGGATTTTCGCAGAACGTCGGGAGCCAGGCGCACCCGCTCCAACTGGCCTGCACCGGCAAGACGGATAAGAAAGTCTACTGGTGGGGCACGGGAATTTGCTATTTGGATATTGACGCCGCAGTGGACATCTATATTTTCGACTGCGGATCCTCGGCAGATACCGGGCTCTATGATCTTAACCTGGTTGGCCTGGATAATGATTCAGTACATTTTCAGCCGAGTAATTCTTCCGCCCGCTGCGGCCTGGCTAGCGGCGCCGGAGAGGTCTTCGAGGTCGCCCATATCTATCAGTCCGATGGAGTGCTGAAGATCGGATATGGCGCGGTATTTACCGATGGCGCGGCGGTGATTACCGACTGCACAATTACCGGCGGCGAGGCCGTCTCATATTCGACAGTCGGTATCGGAGTAATCTATAACCAGGGTAACGGTGGCACGCTCGATTACATGATCGGGCCGTGCGCCACGCTTTACGCCTGGGCCGGAACAACGCGCTTCAGCTCTCCGGGCAATATCACGACAAAACTTCATGTGGGTTCGGGCGCGAGCTTCGATCTCTCGGGAACCAAGGAAGCCTCCACGATCACGGCCTGCGATGCGTATGCCAATTCCACGATTGAGGATCCGGGCGGCCGGGCAAGCTGGAGCGCCGGCATCGTCACCGTCGGCTGTAATGCCCAGAATATTACGCTCGTAACCAAGCCGGGCGGGACACTGACTCCGAGCTAAGGGTAAGGCAATGGCGAAAGCACCGGTAATAGGATTTTCACGGCGCAAGGACTTCGAGGATACCGCGAAGGCAGTCGAGAAGTCGAACCGCCAGGATATGCGCGGGCAGAAGGCCGGGCGAGATACGCCAGCGCCTCCGCATCTGCGCTGGGGTAAGGTAGTGACGGCCTGGGCCGATGGCGACCTGAACACCGTCACGGTCCGGCCCTGTTACGCGGACGGCACGGCTATTCCCGGTATTAAGACCACTGGCATCCATGATAAGAAACTTTATATCGCTTGGCCGCCGGAGACTGATCCGGGCAACATGGTCGCACTATTGCCCAAGGATGCATTACTTCCTTGGGTTCCCTTTCAGGTGGCCGTTAATACCGACTTTTTCGGCGTCTTACTGATAGGGGTCCCGGCTGGTGGCCCGGTCGAGCCGCCGGCGTTTGACACAATAGGGGTTAATACTGAGGGGACCGAGGCGGCGTACACGGATACTTGGGATGTTACCACCAATGCAAATGGCTTGGCACAATACGAAATGGTCAGAGTGGGCTTTTTCCATGCTGGGGACGAAAAATTGTATGGGTATATCCGGAAGAAAGAGTATTCCGCTGATGGCCGCTTGCTCCGCGTGAGTGCGGAAACCAGAATTGAAATAGATGTACCGGGGTTATGCTAATGGCTCATTTAGGGAAAAGTGCAGACGGGCATTTAGCAAAAATAGCTGACGGGCATCTTGAAAAATGCATTGTACCATGTCCGGCAGATATGGATGCCTGTCCAAATGGATATACTCTAGTTATTAGTGGGTCAAGCGGGTGTTGGTATCAAGATTTTAACGATGATTGGCAGACCGACATAGATGGGACTTATTATTTAGTCAAAAGCGAGGCTTGGTGCGGAGCTCATGGGTTTCCTATATGCTGGGGAGTCCGAACCGTAAGGGTGCAGGTAAATCTGTTTTGTTTATCGTCATGGTGGTATCTTCGAGTAGGCTGGGGTTATACCGGGGCAATGAAATGGGTAGCACAATGGAGGGAAGAATCTTCGCTATGCCCAGCTTTGGGGGCTTATCTGATTTATGCATGCGCGTGTACAAATTGTGGAGTTGCTACGGTCTCCGAAACATGAAAAAATTTACAGATACAATAGAACATTGCGGCCAGGGAAAAGTTCCTGCGCGTTGTCATGATTGTCGCACGGACCGGCGATGGCGCCAGTTGATACGCCAGGATTGGGAAGTTCCAAACGATTGGGATGATGTCTGTCCTTGGGGCGTCACTCTCGAGGTATTAGATCAGATGCCGCCAGGGCCTGTACCAAAGCGCAAATCTCGGAGCCTGGGACTCGGGGATACTGTGGCGAAGTTTATTCACTGGATTAGCTTCGGGCGGATTAAGCCGTGTTGCGGGTGCCGCCGGCGGCAGAAGTTTCTAAATAAGGTCTTTCCCTATAACCGAAAAAGAAAGGAAACGTGAAATGAACAAGCATGGAATGTTGATCTGGATTCTGGCGGTCCTGGCGCTCGCGGCAGTATGGGGCGCGGTACTTCAGACCGGAAGCGGTTGCGCCTTGCTCGGGCTGACGAAGGCGACGAACGCGGCGATTAATGACGTAAGCAAGAAGATCAATGATGAACTTACGCCGGACCCGGCTGATGAGAAGGCAGGCGAAAAGCCTTCGGTGGCAAAGCAGGTCGAAATCAAGATTGGCTTCTGGCTCGGGCTCGGCGCCGGGCTTACTATCCTGGCCACTATCGCGGGCGGAATAATCCTGATTTATCTACTTATCCAGGGCAAAAATATCAAGCTGGGAATTGCCTTGTATGCGGGCGGGATACTCGGGACGGGCGGGATCTATGCCACGGCAATAATCTTGCCGGCGCTGAGATGGATCGTCCTGGGGGTTCTGGTGCTGATCGTGATACTGCTCCTGGTCGGGCTTGGCTGGGTAATTTACCAGGTGTTTGTACTTAAGCGCGGATTCTTCGAGGTGGTAGCCTGCTTCCAGCGCAAGAAAAGGGAGAACTGGGACAAGGAAGCGATTGATTTTATGAATAAGAACCAGGCGCCGGAAACCCGGAAACTCGTCCGGGACGTTAAGGCGCAGCTGCCGAAGGTCGAGGCGTCCGAACCCCTGGAAGTTAATCTCGAATGATTGGACAAAAGCAAATCACGGACCAGATCACGGAGATCATCCCGCAGATGATTCGCGGGAAGTTTATCCTCTGCTACCCGGCCAAGTGGGAAGCAGCGAACCAGACCGGCCAGGTATGGGTTGCCATCGGGGATACTCCGCAGGTCCAACGCGGGATCCCCATGGAACCCGGCGCGATAATTGTGCTCGATGAATTGAGCGCGATATACCAGATGCCGGCGGTCAGCGCGATTATGTCTTCCGGATCCGCGTGGCTGACCTGGGCAGCGCCGAAGGCGAGGGCGGTGTGATGAGTCAGATACTGCTCAAAGAAATATTCGATGACGCCTTCGGCGTAGGCTGGGATGCGGACACGGTTCACGGCGCGAGTCTCAATGCGCTGTACGATGCCCTGACTGGCGGCGCGGTCCTCCATAATTGGCTCGGCGGTAAGCAGGGTGGGACAACCGCTGAATACTACCACCTGACTCAGGCACAGCACACTATCGCCACTCAGGCGGCCACAGATTCCCTTTCAGGGTACATGACCGCTGTTGCTCAGACGTTCGGCGGCGTCAAGACGTTCAACGCTTTGATTAACACTCTCGGCGGAATCGCCAACTCCGCTGCAGCCCTGCTAATCAACGATGACGCGGCGCAGAATGTAAGCCTGTTTGGCAGCGCGGCCAGTGGCGAAACGCCAAGCCTAAGTGTCAGCGGCTTCTTTGCCGCGGATGCTTTGCGGGCGGTTACCCAAGGGATAACGGCGGCGGATACTTACGGGTTTGCGGGCGCATCAAAATACGCTTTTGACGGGAAAATATTAGTAAATGATCCCTCTAATTCCACGGGTGGAATCAATATTCAACAAACCGTGAACGCAATTCAGTACGGTATTACTCTCAACGATTTTGGAAAATACAGAAAAGCATACATCTTTTATGGTGCATCAAGAGTTCTTAATATTTGGGACGGTGTAAGTGGGGCCGGTGATATTGCAATAGGCGGAACAGCAGCGGTTAACGTTGGAATAGGATACAGTGGCGCTCAAGTCCTTGCTGGGACTGGCACCTTGATGGTGAATGGTTCCGTGCTGATAAAACATTTAGCAGGCAGCGGTGAAACCCCACCACTCAGTATCTTCGGATATCCTGCCGGCGAATCGCTCCAACAAGTAAGTCTCTATCACGATGGAACCCGTAATGGTGTGTTCCTTTTTGATGGAGTGACCGACGTTGATCTCTTTGCTTTTAATAAGCCCGTTGCTATAGGTGGTGGCGGCGCTCCCCTGGCTAACGAAGGTGATCTTGTTCTGCAAACCGACGGCGTACTTGCCTTGGCTGAAACCACCACGCCAACTGCTGACGCTGACTATGCAAAGCTGTATGCGAAGGCGGACAATCTGCTGTACTACCAGGACGGAGCAGGCGCTGAACACGTTCTCGGTGACGTATCCGCTGGCGCGAACATGACGGACGATTTCATTGTGCGCGGCGATGGCGGGGCAAAGGGCGTGCAGACCAGCCTCGTAAAAATAAGTGATGCTGGCGATATTATTGTGCCAGGCGATACCGGAATTTATCCTAATACAGCCGACGCCTCTGATAATAAACACGTTACTCTTGCTGGTGGTGGAGCACGGAATATTACGCGTGGTGGTTTTGTAATTGTTTATGGTAATGAAAGCGGCGGCACGGGGTCTGTGCAACTACAAGCTGGTGATGTGGTAGGCGGAATTATCCAGCTACTCACGGCTGGCGTGCCACGGATGACAATAAACAGAGACGGCACAATCACTGTTGCTGGCGTGACCACGTTGCCCAACACGTCCGCGCTGGCCACAAGCGCCGCGCCAACAGCGGACGCGCAGATCGCGAACATGAAGTACGTGGTGGACTACGTTGCGGCCGCCGGTGGTTGCAGCATTGCAGTCGGTACTTTTACCGGTGATGGCTCAACCGATCAGGCAGTTGACACCGGACTAGGAAAACAACTGCTGGCAGTGGAAATAATCAAACGCCCAACAGATAGCACCACCCAAGAACTCTTTTTCAAATACGAGGATAGCTGGACAACATACGCCTATTCAACGTATTCCAGTGGCGGTGCTGGCCCAACTACAGTGGGCATTGATGATCGGATTATTGCGCTCGACGCGGATGGTGAGTTTCATGTTGACGATGCGGGGTTGGATTATGCTCCAAACACAAACGGGGTAGTTTACAGCTATAGGGCATTCGCATAATGTGGATTTTGCTTGATAAAAAGAACATCTGCTGGTGCATGGCGAGTCTGCCGCAGAACTTGCATCAGGAGAAGATTGACGCCGGAATGCACCCGGTAGAAACGGATATTTCCGGCGGCACGGTAGGGGACGAATTTGACGGGGAAACGTGGATTCCGCATCCCGAGAACTATCCGCAGCCGACCGAGACTGAAGTGCGGGAGGCCATGATTGCCGCCAAGACTATCGAGCTACAGCGAGCCGAAGCTGTGGCCGCGCTGATTATCGCTGGCGAACTTGAAGGCAAAACAGAAGATTATATTAAGATAGGAGGCTGATATGGAACGCTCAGAAGAGGAATTGCTGATCAATCAGAACAACGAGATGCACGAGATCATCTGCGGGAAGAAGGGCAAACCCGGACTATGCGAGGATGTTCGCCAGCTATCCCGGCGAGTAAGTCGGATAGAGGCAGCTGGCAAATGGCTCGGCACTATCTTTTCCGCCCTCTTCATAACAAGTTGGGGGCTGATCTGGCGTAAGCTCTGGCCGTGATCGAAACGAAAGGCAAAGGACATGAATGAAACAATTGAAATGGCCGGCGGTATAGCCAGGGCCAGGTTGGAGTTTTACCTGGATGCCAGGGGCGAACATCGCTGGCGCCTGAAGATGAGCAATGGCCGTATCATAGCCGCATCGACGGAAGGATATCGTAATCGCGCTAACTGTGCCGGGAATGCCCAAATAGTTCTTGGTCACAAGTGGCAAAACCAGAAACCAGGAGGAAACATCATGAGCTCCCAGCTCGAAAATGAAATCGCGGCCCTGCAGAACAAAATGGCCGAACTTGGCCCGGGCCGGTCGGAGGAAATGCAGAAAATCTCCGACAAAATATTTCAGCTCGAGTCGCAGCTGACGGCCAAGGATGCGCCGAAAGCGTCCGTGAAATCGGAAGACAAGAAGTCCGGGAAAAAGGCCGGCGCATAATCCGGATCCTCTGCTGGTCAAGTCGGGCGCGGGGTTTCTGTCCTTTTCCCTGCGCCCGGCGCTTTAATCTTACTGGCGCTTCTCCGCGTCGGTTTGGCTGGGGCGGCGGTATTGTGGCATAGCCATAGTTTCGCCGCCTTTTTTTGCCGCCGTTCGGCGGCTTTTACCGCCGGCGTTATTGCCGCCCCGGAAAAAGGCGGGGATTATTTACCGGGAAAATCCGATGCCCACCGTTATTTCTTAGGCCGTGAGCCTAAAATAATCCCAAAATACTTCAAATAAGCGGTAGTATAGGGGGCGCTAGGGGGTATATTAGTAGCAGGTAAAGGAACAAACATGGCTAAAACACCGCAAACCGAAACCGAAACAGGGAGAGAAAACATGACTTTCGCCGAACTCCGGGCCGCAAAAATCCGCTACAATAAAATCAATGATGATGGCGACGAAGGATGTCCGACTCCGTATGACGATGAAATCTACCGCCTGGAAATGGAACAGCAGGAAAAGGCAGGCGAAAACCCCGTAATCAAAATCGCGCGGTTGCGCCAGGATTTGCTGGACGATGCGCGGGCTGGATTCACGCCGAAAAACGATGCGCGGTGCGCCAAAAAGGCGGCTGAATATGCCGCAATCGCCGGAAAACCATGGGGACAGCGTTAATCACATCACGCAATGTACACCAACTGAGGAGCAGGTAAGATGATCATCAGCCGCAAACATGCAAAGAGCCTCATACGCCGCGGAGTAGCCTGGGAAGTTGGCCGTTGTACAGGGGGCAACCGCTGGCCCGAGTATCCGCACTACGTTATCATCGAGCGGAGCGACCTCCAACGCACCGACCATTATCCAGCATCTACCACGGATGACGAAAGGATGGATTTCCTGGCCGCCACCGCCTAACCGAAACGCCCTGCGGGGCGTCTGCCCGGGGTGGCTCCCCGGGCACTGACGAGGTAAGCCGCAAACAAACAGGGAGAGAGAAGAATGACGAAGAAACAACTTACCAAACTCAAACGCCTCTTAACCCGCACCGACAAACTGCGCCTGGCAATCAAGGCGCTGGAAGCGGAAACAATCAAACTCAGCGACCGCAACGAGCTTCAGGAGGCCGAGCACAAGGTGCGAAGCGGTCAGGCTACGCTTTCAGTCTTGGTAGGTAGCGTTTGTCTTGATCTTGCCAGGCGCCGGCGGCAAGATAATAACCCTTAAACCCCACGAATGGGAATCCATCGGCTCCGCTGCTTAATGCCGAAACCGGGGAAACCCGGTCCGGGCGATGAACGCCCGCTGATGAGGCAAACGAAAGGGAAGATAATGAACGAGACTGAACTGAAAGACATTATTGCCAAACATGAAGCCTGGCACAACGGCGAAGCGGGTGGTTGCCGCGCAGACCTCCGCTTCGCAAAGCTCCGCTTCGCATACCTCAGCGGCGCACACCTCCGCTTCGCAGACCTCAGCGACGCACACCTCCGCGGCGCAGACCTCAGCGGCGCAGACCTCCGCTTCGCAAAGCTCCGCTTCGCATACCTCAGCGGCGCACACCTCCGCGGCGCAGACCTCAGCGGCGCAGACCTCCGCGGCGCACACCTCCGCGGCGCAGACCTCCGCGGCGCACACCTCCGCTTCGCAGACCTCAGCGGCGCAGACCTCAGCGCCGCAGACCTCAGCGGCGCAAGAATGAGCTGGACGGATCACACGCTTTTGTCCGAGATTCTCTTCCGGGCGGCAAAAATATCCGTCCCGCGCCGGCAACTCGCCGGACTGGTGGCAATATCGCGCGACTGGTGCTGGGAAGACTTTCTCAAAATACGTATTGACTCCAAGCTCCGGGCCTGGGCGCTCAATGTTCTGCTGAAATATCGCCAGCCCGAGGATGATATTCCGGATGACTTGGCTAATGCGTGGGATAAGATGGCCAAAGCGAAAGGGAACAAATAATGACCGGGAAAGAATTACGAAACTGGCGGCAAGGATTCCCGCGCACCCCACGGGCCAAGGGAACCCGGGGGCCGGTGCCGGCGGGTTTGACCCAGGCGGAAGCCGCCGACAAGCTGGGATGCTCGGAGAAGCATTACCAGCGGATGGAAACGGACAAAATGGCAATCACGCCCAGGACCGCTAGAATGGTTGAAATGCTCCAGGGCGGCCGAAAGTAACCGAAACCAGGGAGAGAGAAATGGGATGCGTTATTGACGAACTGACCGACAGGATTTACCAGGCAAAGACGAAATACCTGAAATGTACCTGCGGAGAGGGACCTGGCGATCATGCCGACACCTGCGCTCTTACGCTGGCCTATGGAGCCGCCCGGAACGAGGCCAACGATCAGCTCTACGGTGATATTGATATTCCTCCTTGCCATAATACGGGGCGGCCAAAAAGCAGGGAGGGTGAGCAGGCGCCTGCGCCCTCCCCGCCGGCGGACGAAAAAGGATTGTCCAAGGCAATCGCCGGCTGCGAGGACCTCGCGACACTGAAGTACCTGGCCCACCAGTATTGCCGGGACCGCTGGCAGGCGAACGCGGAGGTAGCCGCAAAACAAAAACTCCTGGACGATGTGGCCGCTAGTCGGCGGGAGATAACCCTGCAGCTCGGAGACGCGGTGATCGAACTGGAACGCCTGAAGGAACGGTATAGCTATATCCGGGCGCACCGGGAACGGCTGATTGCCGCGGCTTACAGGGGCAAAAAATACCTCGAGCAGATCAAGATGAACACGGGCCTTCAGCGCCACTTTGCGCGGGCCATCGATAATACCGGCGCCGGCCCGGAAGAAAAACCGGAAAACACTCAGACCGATTCTCCCCTGGCCGGGGGTGGTGGTCATTAGCCATGTACCACTGCCCTCGGTTTTTTAACCGCAACAGAAAAAGGAAGGCAAAAAAGGATGCCTGAAATCACCGAAAAACTCGTAATCGCCGCTGGCGACCGCCTGGGCGACATCATCAAGGAGCGGTTCAAAACATACGGTAAGGAGATTGCCGGATTGTTGAACCATGAGAAGCAGGAGAACGCGGGGCAGGAAGTATCCGTTACCCTTGGTTCTCTCTCCGTGGAAACCGAAGGTACGGTTTTGCAGTGCAGGTATAAGTGCAAGCTGAAGCCGACCAAGGACATTTCATCCGGTATTGCTTCCGTGAGCGCCGACGCGCCGCTTCCCGGCATGGGCGAAACGGGAGGTGAAGCCCCGGAGAAGAAGAAAAAGTAAGAACCCGCACTGAGGGAGGCTGCCTCCACCGGGCGCCCTGGCCCTCGCTATTATACCGGGGCGCCCACTATTTAACCAGGGAGTTAAGATGAGCGACAGATTCAAATTCCGAGTATGGGACAACGAAAATGAGTGGTGGATGCCAGATGAGGATTACGTTATCACAACTGGCGGGGGGGTTTGCTATAGCCCTGCTGACGAGAGCGGGCCGGGCATAATGTTACCGCCAGAGCGGGTTATTGTCAGGCAATGTACGGGCCTTAAAGACCGCCACGGAGAACTGATCTTTGAGGGCGATTGGCTGGCTCTCCAGGACCCGAACGGCGATGTTCAGCCCGAGACCGTCCTTGTCGAATGGGAAGACAAGGCCGGCGCGTACCCGGTTGAAATAGAGCACGACTGTTTCGATACTACCGCCATTGGCTGGGCGCAACAAATGGAATTTGTTTTTACCGTCATCGGCAATATTCACGAGAGCCCCGAACTTGTTGATCAGGACTGCCGGGGCCTCGGCTAAAACCGTCAAACAAACAAGGAGTTGAGATGAAACGCACTGAAGACCTACCAGAAGTTGAGGGCATGAAGATTCACAGTCCCGGCCCGATCACCAAGACGATCGAGGAAATTGCCAAGGAAATTCATGACCGCGAAGAAGGCGGCGGCCGGGACACTGAGCGCAAGGTGTTCGCCGTGATCCTCTGCCTGGCGTTTGTGCTCGGCGCGATAATCACGCTGACCGGGTGCGCCGGCATTAACTTCCGCCACATGACCGTTGACGGCATTGAGCTGCCCGACGCGCTCTACACGCAGTTCCGAGCCGTTGCCGGGCCGCTACAGATGGCAACGTTCGGCACCAACTACCACGACAGGGAGATCCCGCGTGTCGTAGACGTACCGCCGAACTACAGCCGGGCACGGGCGCAACGCCAAGTGCGGGCCCTGGCCCTATGGACTATCGAGCACGGCTATACCTGCGAGATATGGACGCTGCGCCGGCGCGGGTGGGCCGCCCATCCGGTCCTCGCGGTGATATTACCCGCCGGCACAGTAATGCTTGACCCGGCCATGCACCACATGACCACCAAGCTCGGCCGGTGGACGGTAATATGGAAGGCGGACGAAGACGAAATCACGCACAAGGGCATACTGGACATCGGCCGGGGGCTAATTCTAATCAAAAACGCGCAAGTCTACGGTAAATAATGGCTTTAACTCTAACTAGGCGCCCTGGTGAAATAGGAAGGGCTGGGGCGCTCACCTTTAACCAGGGAAAGAGCATAATGGAAAACGCGCTGGGAGTTTCGATAGATGGTGAATCTATCGTTTGTATGGTTTGCGCGGAGGATGCCGCGAATAAGGGCGGAGCTCCAAATCTTTTTTGGGCGATTAATGTTCCCGAAGAACTCCCCGCCGATGCCGTGTGCAAATGCGGCTCCCGGTTTGGGGCTTTGGAGAACGAAGCTGCCGCCGACCGCGTTTTTAAGCTGCTTTTCGAGGATTAATATGGGGTTCAAATATGACACGCTGCCGGACTGCCTCAAAAAAGCTATTGACGATCAGGATACCCGGGATCGAGAACGCCAGCAGGAACGAGCTGAACGAGGTCCACTGGTCAGTTCGAGCCAAAATCCGCAGAGCATGGTCAATCTACCTGGCCCGCTCGTTATTAGGCTTATACGGCACTACCGAAAGGGGGAAAGGGAATACGACGACGATAATATGTCAGGCGGTTGCAAGGAACTGCGCGATTCAATCGCTGCCGCACTTGGCCGAGGGGGCGATTCAGCGCAAGATGGGTTTGCCTGGGAGTATGCCCAAAGGCCAAGCGAAACCGGGGAACCAATGACCGAAATCGAAATCTACCAAGGAGAATAACGATGTCCGACAAGCCAAAGCTGACGATCCACCAGGCCGTTAAGGAGTTCCCCGCGGAATGCAAGGCCGCCCTGAATGTTGACTGCGACTTTAAGGAGGATGAATACGGCAATATGTATTCCGAAGACGAAGAATTTTCCCTGGACTTTCCTAGCCGCGAAAGCCTTACTCTGGCCGCGGGTCAATGGCTGGCGGGGCGTGATGCGATAATGGGGGTCTATCCTTGTTGTCCATGGCCACACGACCTACTGCGCCGGCTACTCGAGGAAATAGGTTTGCAGATAAAGCAAGACTTTATCAAGCCAATCGAACTCGGCGATGTTCTGGCGCTGACGAGGGTTAATGGCAGGTATCAAATCGTCGCGGCCATTGGCCGGGAAATAAGGGAGGTTGTTCTGCACCTAAATTACGACTGCCTCGCTTACGATGCGAAGGTGCGGATTTTCCACTTCACCGAGGACTCCCCGGTCTGGACGGTGCAAGTGCTGGCCGCGGTCGGCTGGCGGCTCGTAACGGACCCGGCAGAGATCAAGCTGGCACGGGAATTGGTAACACTACACCAGCAGGAAGGAGGCAAATGAGCCGGCAGGGACCATGGGGCTATGTCAGCAGGGCGTGGCTCCGGCGCCATGATATCGAGGTTACTGTCAAAGTAAAGGTCAAACAACAACTGGCGGCTATTAAAGCCGCCGAAGAAGAAAAAAGCCAAACCAAGGAGAACGAGAACGATGAGCGAAGAACTTCAGAGAACCCCGGAGATTACGCCGG
>Ga0307380_10007078_pt1 | contig 14653 bp, 9 predicted proteins | sample UN3MG_FD_202239 | JGI IMG/M metagenome (GOLD analysis project Ga0307380, IMG submission 202239) | Soil microbial communities from Risofladan, Vaasa, Finland - UN-3 | ecosystem: Environmental > Terrestrial > Soil > Coastal area > Acid sulfate soil | place: Finland: Risofladan, Vaasa | collected... | reverse complement strand
TGGAGCGCGTGAAATAGGCACGCGGGCTTTTTCTGCCCTCGCTGGATTTCGGAGCCCGTTATACTCGCGCAGGGGGCGGTCGGCTGATCGAAATCCCCGTCGGTGAGCTGCTAAACCCGATTCACAGTACACTCAATGAACTGCTTGCCGCGGAGAGTTTTCCCACCAGCCTACCCAACCAACTGGTTCCGTTCCTGAGAAGGAAGGAACACGAAACCAGGATCAGGGTCACCCAGCAAGTTTACGATTTGAAGACTTTTCACAACTACCGGGCAAACCAAAACCTTGTCGAGATAAACCGGGCCGAATTGGCAACTTTCAAGCGCCAGCTGATAAATGAGATTGAAACATCCTATTTCACCTACCTGAAAACTCTGAAGATTGTCGAAAACTACGATCAGAGCCTAAAGCTCTTGGAAGAGAACCTGCGGGTAACCCGGAAGTTATTCGAGGCGGAAAAGCTCACCAGAGATGCCATCTACCGTGCCGAAACACAGTACCAACAGATGGAGCAGCAACTCGAGGCGGCGCGCAATAGCAGCGATCTGGCTCGCAGCCATTTCAACTTTCTGCTCAATCGGCCGCTTGGAGCCGATGTGCTTTTAGACAGTGTTTCGCCCTCCGTTCAGCGCCCGGAACTGGATATGGGGGCCTTGAAAGCCAGAGCACTCGAGCGAAGAGAGGAAATTCAAGGCCTTGAGGCAGCGATGAGTGCTGCAATGCACTCCGCCGAGATTGCCAAAAGCGGATTCTTCCCATCCTTTGCCCTTGTGGCTGACTACGGCTACCAGGGGGAAAAATACAGTTTCACCGACAAAGACGACTACTGGTTGGTCTCGGGTGTATTCCAGTGGAACCTTTTCAACGGTTTCAGCGACAAGGCCAGGCTTTCCCGCGCCCGCCTGGAAGTGAACAAGCTGGAGCAGGCCATGGCCGAGGCCCGAAATCAAATCGAACTTGAGGTGGAAAAAAGCGTTAATAACTTCAATTCTGCCTACCGGCTGCTGAAAGTTGCCAGGCTTGCCAGTCGAAGTGCCGGAGAAAACTTCCGTATGGTAGCTAGAAAATATGAAGAGGGCCTGGCCTCACAAATTGAATACCTGGACGCACAGACCACGCTCACTTCTTCCCGGGTCGCAGAAACCATCTCCCTTTATGACTACCTGATCAGGTTTTCTGAATTGAAACTGGCGGTCTCGGCTTACGAACTGGAAAACCTGTAGCCGGAAAAACTGATGAAAATATCTTTTAACATACAAGAAGTAAGCTACGGAGGTTTAAGATGCGGATGCCTGGATCGGCAGAGCTGATCGGTCTCGTTGCTTTCACCGTGGCAGGCTTTGGTTCCTGTTCCGATAAAAAGGTCTCGGAAGTAGCGGCCGCTGTGCCCACACCGGTACGTACTGTTAAAATAGTCGAGGAAGAAATACCAAGAGTAGTGCGAGCTTGTGGGATTACCACAAGCAGCAAGCAGATGAAGTTGAGTTTTAAAACCGGAGGCATCGTCAAAAAGATTCTGGTCGAAGACGGGGACAGGGTAATAAAGGGCAAGGTACTGGCCGAGCTGGACCTGACAGAAATCGAAGCCCGCCTTTCACAGGCTGAAATAGCCTTCGAAAAAGCGCATCGCGACCTTAACAGAGTCCGGAACCTTTTTCGCGACAGCGTGGTGACCACCGAGCAGTTGCAGGATGCCACCAGCGCTTTCAATAATGTGTCGGCCGAGCTCGAGATAACCCGCTACAATCTCCGCCACTCTTCCATCAAAGCTCCCTCGGATGGTCTGATCCTGAAAAGGCTGGTGGAGGAGAACGAACTGGTTTCACCGGGTATGTCGGTCTTTGTCTTCTCCAGTTCCGAGGCGGGATTTGTCCTGCGGGTCGGGGTAAGCGACAGGGAAATCCTGAACCTCGCTCTTGGAGATTCGGCCGCGGTGAGCTTCGACACCTTCGGCGAGCGGCGTTTCACCGCAGTGGTGAGCGAAATGCCTGCAGGCTCGAGCTACGGGATGTTTGAGATTGAGCTAACCCTTCTGGACATGGATGTAACTCTTCTCACCGGAATGGTCGGCTGCGCTGAGATTTACTCGCATAAAGTCCAGCGGTTCCCGGTGGTCCCGGTTGATGCACTGGTCGACGCCGAGGCTGACCGGGCTTTCGTCTTCATCAGGCAGGGAGAGGTCGTACGCCGAAAAGCTGTCAGGCTAGGCTCTTTCTCTGGGGAGAATGTCGCAGTGTTGGAAGGACTCTTGTTAGGCCAGGAGGTAGTTAAAGAAGGAGTGCCATACCTCAGCGATGGAAGCCGGGTTAAACTGATTCCGGACGAATAATTTAACCTGGCAGGTCCCCAAAATATCCGGGACTATCTTTTCAGGTCACTCGGACTTGAGTAAGTCTAACAAAGCGGGAGATTAATGTTATGAATCTTCCAAGATTTTCCGTCAACAATCCTCACTTTACCATAATCGTTTTCATTGTACTCATTTCCATGGGTATTTACGGAGTCCTCGACATGCCCTCCTCAGAGGACCCGCCGATAAATCCTCCGATGGCGACTGTAGTGTTAATTTATCCAGGTGCCTCGCCCATAGACCTCGAGGGAATGGTAGTGGATCATCTTGAGGAAGCGATAAACGAGATCGAGAACATCAAGGAATTAAACGTCGATATCGAGAACGGGCTTGTGGTGCTGCAAGTCGAATTCGAGGCCGGGGAAGACCCTGACGATAAATACGAGAAAATCCACGAAAAGCTGAACGAGGTACGGCCTAAACTACCGAAAGAGATACATAAGATTATTGTAGAGAAAGTGACCACTTCCAATGTCGCAGTCCTGCAGCTTGCCCTGGTCTCAGAGACCTTATCTTACCGGGAGCTGTATGACCTGGCAGATGAGATTAAGAACATTATCGAACGCATACGCGGGGTTAAGTCCGCTGAAATCGAAGGCTCCACGGAAGAGATAGTTTCTGTTGAGCTGGATTTGGAAAAACTGGCTCAGTATCGAATACCACTGACTCGAGTGTTCAACTCGATCGCCTCGCGAAGTGCAAACATCCCCGGCGGCTTCATTACTCTCGGCCGCCGCAGGTTCAATATCCAGACCTCCGGGGATTATGGGAGTCTGGAAGAGATCGAAAACACAATTATAGCCCTGGTCGGAGATGCGCCGGTCTATTTAAAAGAGGTGGCGAAGGTTTCATTCGGCTATAAAGATCACCTTTACAAGACTCGATTCAACGGGAGACGATGCCTGTTTCTTCCGATCACCCAAAAAGACGATAGCGATATCTTCGAGCTAACCGCCACTGTCAAGAGCCGCCTGCCACAATTAAGAGCTGCCCTGCCCCAGGGCGCGAGCCTCGAGGTGGGTTTCGATCAATCCCGGAATGTAGCCAAAAGGGTCAAGGAGTTTGTCTCTAACCTCCTTTTAGGAATTGTTCTTGTGGGGCTTGTAGTTTTTCTGGCGATAAGCATGCGCACGGCACTGATTATCATGATCGCCATTCCCTCGTCTTTCCTGATCGGTCTCGGGTTTTTGGATCTGTTCGGTTTCGGGCTGCAACAGATCACCATCGGAGGGCTAATCATTGCCCTGGGCCTTTTAGTGGACAACTCAATAGTGGTAACTGAAAACATCGTCCATTGTATGAAATGGGGCAAGATGGGCATCAAGCAGGCTTCCATTGAAGGTACTGCTCAAGTCGCCTGGCCCATTTTCAGTTCAACAGTCACTACCGCGCTGGCCTTTCTGCCAATCGCCCTGATGCCGGGGATGGTCGGAGACTTTATTCGCAGCTTGCCGATTACAGTGGTTTTAACCCTGGGCGCATCCCTCTTCCTTGCTTTGACTTTCACCCCGTTCCTGTCCAGCAAAATTATTACTGCTGGTAAAGGACATAGACCGAACATTTTCCAGAGAATGCTGATCAAGTTTATCAATTCATATTATCACCGGGCTCTCTCCTGGAGTATGGGCCATACGCGCACTGTGCTGGGCCTAACGCTGCTGGTGTTTCTCATCAGCCTCAGCCTGTTCCCCCTGGTAGGAGTAAGCTTTTTCCCCAAGGCCGAAAAGCCACAGTTCCTCATTAACGTCGAGCTTCCCTCGGGCACGAGCATCGAAACCACGGACAAGTTCGTGCGGTATGTGGAGGGTGTCCTGGCTTCTAGGCCAGAAGTGGAGAATTACATGAGCAATGTGGGCATGGGCAATCCACGCATCTATTACAACACAGGCCGCAAGAGGGAGAATGCCTATTTCGGCCAGATTTTGGTTCAGGTGCATGATAGAGAGCTAGGAAAACTGCCTGGGCTGATCAAAGACCTCAGAGCACGGTTTGCCGACTTTCCCGCTGGACGGATAGAGATCAAGGAACTACAACAGGGCCCGCCTGTAGAAGCTCCCATAGCCATCAAGGTGATCGGGAACAACCTGAATGTTCTCTCCCAGATCGCAGCCGATGTAGAGGAAATGATCCGCAGCACTAGGGGTACAATCAATATCAACAATCCGCTGAGGTTTTCCTCTACGGATCTTTCGATAAAAATCAACCACGAAAAAGCCTCAATGCTGGGGATTTCCAGTTTGGAAATAGACAGGACCGTTAGAACAGCCATCGCCGGAATGCCGGCATCGACTTACCGCGACGAGGAAGGTGATGCTTACGACATCGTACTTCGCCTGCCCGTAAATAACGACCCGGGCTTGGATGATTTTGACAGGATCTACCTGAATTCTTACTCAGGAGAACCGATCACCCTGCGACAGGTAGCCGGGATCGAGTTCAAGAGAGGTTACCAGAGGATAAACCATTTCAACCTGGAGCGCTCTGTTACCGTGACTGCTGATATTGCCGGAAGAAACGTCAACGAGGCGACCACCGAAGTCCTTGAGAAGCTCAAGGCTTACCATTGGCCTCCCAATTACCAATACTACGTAGGCGGAGAGCTGGAAAGCCGTGAGGAGTCTTTCGGCGGTATGGAGCGGGCGGTTCTTATTGCCCTGGTCTCGATATTCGGTGTATTGATCTTGCAGTTCCGTTCTTTCCTTCAGCCACTGATAATTTTCACAGCTATCCCCCTGGCTGTGATCGGTGCGATTGTTGCACTACTGGTTACCGGATACAATTTTTCTTTCACTGCCTTTTTGGGACTTACATCTCTAATGGGGATTGTGGTCAACGACTCGATCATTCTGGTTGATTATGCCAATGTACTGAGAAAAGAGGAAAAAGAGCTGTCCGAGGCGGTTCTGCTAGCCAGCAAAACACGGTTTATGCCGGTCATTATTACCTCAATCACTACGATAGGAGGGCTGCTGCCCCTGACCTTGCAGGGCGGATCTCTTTGGGGACCAATGGGTTGGGCCATTATCGGAGGGCTTTCAACATCCACGATTCTGACACTGGTTGTGGTGCCGGTCCTCTACACGACCATAGCCTCAAAACGGCCCGTTTGACAACGGTAGTTGCAAGCCTGGAAGCCGTACCAAGGGCGGAGTGATTGAATATGAATGGTATGATTGACTTTTATAATTTAATCGAAAAGAATTCCCCGCAGCTTGCTGCGGGGTAAACGGCCCCTTAAGCCAACCGTAGGGGCGACCGGCGGTCGCCTGGGAGCGGGGGGTGAAAATAATCATTACCAACCTTATGATACCTCGCGGCTTGCCGCGGGGTAGTTCATTCTAAAAAGTTCAAATTTGATTTGATCTGATTGTAATTCAGCCAACAGCCTTATATGAAAACGATAATAATTTTTTAAGATTATCTAGGCCAATAAGAAAGAGTTTACAACCTGTTTAAATTCCTGCGGTGATAATTTATATGATTTGTCAAAATTCTGAACAGAGATAATATATTATCTTGACAGTTTGTTAAAGAGTTGCATATACTATAAAAAATTGGAGATATTTTCTTGAATAAAGGAGGGCAAGCTATAAAAGAGATCAACTCCTAAAAGGTAAAATCGAGTTATCCTGAGAAGGCAAAGATTTGGATCTTCCGAGTCATGCTTCTATTTTCTAGCACGGAAAAATGGCCTAAAGCTTGGGAACATATACAATTAGATTCGCGATGAAAGAAAGCCGAACTTACGGAAATGAAACGGAGGTTTGGCTTTTTAATTAATTGCTCGATTTCAAGCTCAAATTTCGGTTTATATGCTTACATTTTCCGCAAGTCCTTATAATAATAGATCATAGGAAAGATTAAATCCAGGTCATTGATTAAAATTTCAGTTATTGAAAAATCATATTTAAGTTCTTTTAATTTTTTTGTAATGAAAACCTGTAGAAAAACAAAACAAATCCAGGAAAAAAGGGCGCATCACAGGAAAAATCTGCTGATAAACTGTGATTATGTCTCCGGAGACTGTGTCCGGAAAGATTTCGCCGACAATATCAGCGCCGGCGGCGCGTTTATCGAAATGGCTAACCCGATTGAAGTCAAACAGGAGATATCGCTGGTATTCCCGCTTTCCGGTGGTGAGGAAAATATCAAGATCATCGGTGAAGTCGTCAGAACAAGCCCCCAGGGTGTCGGCGTGAAATTCAAAAACACGATCTCCGCTAGCCTGATTAACTCCATATTCAACAATATCAAAGCCTCAATCAAAGACAAAGCGGCCAGAGCCGGCAGTAAAGAACAGAGCAAGATTGATATTATTCGCCATGCCCAGCGCCGAAACCAGCTTGCTTTTATCCTGCCCAATCTTTGCGGTCAACTCACAGAAACCATGCTTCGGCACATAGAATCTCAGGCTGAGTGGGTTCATCTCCGGAAGGGAGAAGTCCTGCTTCGTCAGGGAAAAATAGAAGAAAGCATGTATGTGCTGGTCAGCGGGCGCCTTCAGGCGGTCAGGGAAGACGAGGAAGGCAGGGAGCATACCTTGGGGGAGATAGCCAGGGGTGAATGCGTTGGAGAAATGTCCCTTTTTACCGGAGAGGCCAGGTCCGCAACGATCTACGCAATCCGGGATAGTTACCTGGTGAAATTCACCAAACCCGCGTTCGAGAATATCGCCGAACGACATCCGCAGGTGATGGTGACTATCGCCAAGATCCTTATTAATCGCCTGGGCAAGACCATCCGCTCACCATCGGCAGACAGCACGGTCACCAATTTCGCTGTTGTTTTCATCAGCCAGCACTTGCCGCGGAAAGATTTCACCATGCGGCTGGTCAAGGCCCTGTCGGCTTACGGCACGACATTACACTTGAACAGTGATACTCTGGACTGGATCACGGGGATACCAGGGGCAGCCCAGGCCCCGGAAAACTCTCCCTACAGTATACAACTGTCCACCTGGCTGGACGAACAGGAAACCCGTTATGACTTTGTGATCTACGAGGCCGACGAAGCCTGTTCAAATTGGACCAACCGATGCATAAGGATGGCTGACCACGTGCTTCTGGTCGCCCAGGCCAAGGAAGACCCAGTGCAGAATGGAGTGCAAAGAGCTCTGAAGAGTGCCGAAAGCGATATCACAACCGCCCGCAGGTCCCTGATATTGGTATATCCACTTGGACACCCGGCACCGACCGGAACCAGCAGGTGGCTGGAAGAGTGGAAGGTGGGAATGCATCACCACCTTCGCTGGGACACTGATGAGGATTTCGGACGCCTGGCGCGTTTTCTCACCGGTCGTGCCGTCGGGCTGGTGCTTGGAGGCGGCGGTGCCAGGGGACTGGCCCACATCGGCGTAATCCGCGCACTCAGGGAGGAAGGCATACCTATCGACATGATCGGCGGCACCAGCATAGGCGCAATTATCGCCTCTGCATACGCCATGGGTTTGGACTACGAACACATGCATGAAATGGCCAGAAAAAACTTTGTAGACACGAATCCCTTTAGCGACTATACCCTGCCGATCATTTCACTTAGCAAAAGTAAGAAACTGGACTCTATCGCCAGGAGATTCTACGGGGATATCAATATCGAAGACCTCTGGCTGAATTTTTTCTGCATTTCCAGCAACCTGACCACCGCCGAGGAGATTGTCCACCGCAGAGGCCCTCTCTGGAAGGCGGCCCGGTCAAGCGCTTCGATCCCTGGAATCGCGGTTCCCGTGCTTTATGGCAACAACCTGCTTGTCGACGGCGGAATTCTCAACAACCTTCCCGGTGATATAATGCGCAGCATCAGCGGGGGCTCGGTTATCGCGGTGGATGTGAGTGCCGAGAAGGAATTGACTTTCGATTATGACAGGATGTTTTCCTCCTGGGAAGTCTTGTTGAATAAGGTTATTCTCTCCAGAAAATCGTTTAACGTCCCCACTATCCTGGACGTGCTCGGGCGTATCACCATGATCAGCAGTATCAGTAAAATAAATCAGATCAAAAAAGAGATGGATGTTTATTTGCGGATACCGCTGTCACAGTTCAAGATGATGGATTTTTCTTCGATCGACGAGATTGTCGACCTGGGATACCGGTATACCAAGGAAAAAACCGGAGAGATTAAAGAAGAGATATCGTTTTAACCGACTGGCTGTCTGATCAGTTCGGCTGTACCGCCAGCCAGGGGACCTTATACCTGAATTATATCTTAATTGCTGTCAAAAAAAGAAGGCCTGTATCGCTTGATTTTTCCTCGTAGAATAATCTGTTTCCGTTTGTCCGAGGTCGTCTTTTCAGCCGGTGTTACCGGACTTTCGGCGTTTTGAACACAGAGAAGGGGTACATGATGCCATTATTAAACCTGTTAAGACACATTTATAATTTCAAGAAAATGAGAGATCTGGATGTCCACCAGGTTAGACTTTTACAAAGACGACGTCTGAACAGCCTGCTCAGGCATGTGATGACAAACTCCAGGTTTTACCGGAGATATTATAGCGAGCATGGAATAACCATAGACAGGGTGGAGGATATCGAATTAAAGGATATACCATTGATCGATAAGAAAATAATGATGGAAAATTTCGATGACCTGGTTTGTGACCCGGCACTCAAAAAAGAGGAGCTGGAAAGATTTATCATGGATCCATCGAACAAGGGCAAAAAATACAAAGGCTCCTATACTGTCATTCATACATCCGGCACGAGCGGAAGAATTGGCCTGTTTGTTTATAAAGATAAAGAGCTGGACATTATCCTGGCCATGGATATAGCGCGGTTCAGTAAATCAAGAATCAATCCTCTGAGAAAGATAAAGGTCGTTTTTTTTGGTGCCATAGATGGAAATTATGCGGGAGTATCACTGATGAGGTATGTTCCCCGCTTTGTCTCGAAAATGATTTACCTAGATATCCTGGCGCCGCTGGAAGAGGTGGTCAGAACATTGAACGATTTCCAGCCAGAGCTTCTGGTCACTTATAATTCCGGGGCATATATTCTGGCTCAGGAACAACTGAAAGGTTCTTTGAACATCAGGCCGAAAAAGATCACCGGAAGCGCGGACCCCTGCACTCCGAAAATGCGTGAGACTATCAGAGAGGCGTTCGGGATCGAGCCGTTCAACTGCTACCTGGCATCAGAATCAATAGGCATGGCCGCCGAGTGCGAATATCATGACGGGCTCCATTTGTTCGATGACTGGCATTGTTTCGAGGTGTTGGATAAAAATATGAACCCGGTTAGTCATGGGAGATTAGGAAACCTTGTTATCACTACCCTTTACAAATGCGCCCAGCCGTTGATCCGTTACAAGATGAGTGATTTGCTGGGCATCGAGGATACTCCCTGCAGGTGCGGATGGCCGTTTCCGCGGATCATAAAATTTGCCGGCCGGGAGTATGACAGCCTCTGGTTTACAAGATCCAATGGGCAAAGGGAAGTTCTCCATTACTCTATACCGGGTGAATTTTTCGTCCCGGGTCTCAAGAAGATTCAATACATCCAGGTTTCTGATAACAGGCTTCTGCTCAAAGCGGTTGTTGACGGTGATCCTGACGAATCCGTTGCGGCGATACGCAGCAGGATGGCGGAAATCCTTAAGATGAAGAGGTTGGAAAATGAAGTCAGTTTTGATATCGAACTGGTCGACGAGATAAACAACGACCCAAAGACCGGTAAATTCAGGCTCATAATTCCTCTCGTGGGATAGAATGGATAAAAACACGATTAACACACCTGGTTCATGCATATAGCTTGAACTAATTAATGATTTTGGGGAATAATTAGAGGGTGGAGATTTTTTTTCTGATTATTCTGGGTGAGAATCCGTACTTTCTTCAATTCGAGCACTTTTTGATTTATAAAAATTTGGGTAAGAGGATCAGGCAATCATACATCTGAACCAATAATAAAGATCAAATGTATCCGAAAGCTATCGCAACAACTCCTACATTGTAGTGCATTATAGTGATTCCGATTAAATTTTTGTGACGGTAGTAAAAGAAACCGGTAATAACGCTTCCGATAAAGGTAAGCAGAGCAGCGATAAGTGATAAATGCAAATGAGAAATAGCACAGATGAGTGAAGCGAGTAAAATAGGAACCATATAGTGAGAATCGCTCATAAAACGCTGGAGTGAGCCTTGAATTACCCCACGGGCTATGAACTCCTGGATAAAGCTGTGCATCACGTATGATGGCCCCGTAAAAAGTCATGCGGCCAATTTTAGATTCTCTATGGAGTGGAGTTTGGATTGGGTAGAAATTTTCTTTATTCGAGTCCAAACTTCTCCAAAATGTTCTTTCAGAATAAAAATTATGTGGCAAAGAGCGGATATCTCTTTTTCGAAGCCATTATTCAGGAGGTTAACTGCCTTTCGAACGGCAGTAGCCCTAAAAATATTCACTCCGAGGGCTTTTAAGGTTGCGCAAAACCTCACTGCTTTTAGTCCTCGAACGCGGAGTTGTTTAACTCTCGTTCGAGTGTCATATTCTGAAATAGTGGCCTCTATGCCGGAGCGCCAACGGTAGCGTTCCTTGAATTTTGCAGTTTGCTCTGCTTTTCTTCGTGTTGCAATGCGTAAGGCTTTATCATTGTAGCGGAGATAATGATATTTTTTTCCTCGCTTGACAGGACAGTCATTGATTAGAGGGCATTTGGTACAATGATCGGAGTCAAAGGCAACGCTGTATCTGCCTTTATTGGATTTTTTCACTTTGACCGGGGCATGACCCTGGGGACAGGAGATGACCTTTCCTTGTTCTGAGTGTTCGAAATCATCGAGGCTGATGGAGCCTTCTTTTAGGGTTCCCATAACAGGGGAGACAACTTCTACTCCCATTACTTTTGCAGCTTCACAGTTTTCATCACCGCCATAGAGGGAATCGGCCAAGACTTCCTCAGGAGCAAGACCACGCTCTTGTGTTGATTCAAGGGCCGGGATTAAAGCATTGGCATCATGTTCACAAGCCGGTCCAACCGCAACATGAGTAATGAGATTGAGCTGTTGTGATTTGATTTTTTCATCCTCTTGTGTACTATAGGTCTCCATCACTTGCACCTGATAGCCTTGACCCTTATGAGCATCATAGCCGGCATCAGGGTCGGAAGGGTTTTGAAGGGAGCTTGAGTGAACTTCCTTGGCGGGTTTTACCGAAACCTCAGCCGGCTTCTCAGCGGAAGCCTCTGTTACTTTGCACTGCTCTTCTAAAATCCGCAGAAGTAACTTGTAGCTGTGCATGGCCGTCACATCCGGTTGAGCGCTGAAGCGCTGAACAAGTTCAAACAGGTCTTTGCTCACAGAAGCCAGGGTTTTCTCGGCTTCTGATGGCTTCACCATCGAAAAACACTCTAAGGACTTTTGGGGTAGATATTTATCAACAATATCCTTTTCTAAAGTTTCAAACAATTCCGGTTGCTGTCTTTTTAAATTGACCAGAAATTTATGGATGCCCTGAACAAAGATGCCAATTCGGCCAAGATGGCGCATGTTGGATTTGATATGAACCGAATCGATGCGCTGCTTAGTGGTATCTACAGAAAACACCTGGGCCAGCTTATCGATTATCTTGTTAAAAACAACTTTATCCAGATCATTATCCGTCAATATCTTACGCATATTCCAGAGAGTCTTCGGACAGATATATTTGGCCTGGTCGGACTCTCCCGGAATATCAAGGGCGTAATGCCACTGTTGGTTGAAAGCCAGTTGGTATACTGTCTCTTCATCCGAAAGGTCTTTCATTTGCTGGATGATTATGGCTCCCATCATGGTATATAGTTCCTTGGTGGGTCGTCCAAAATCAGCCGTGTAAAAAGGAGCCATCTCCTCAACCGGAAGTTCACAAAGGATTTCTTTCTTGAACAGTCCGGCCCAAGATTCTTCCAGGAGCCTGCGCCGTTTAGGGCCAAAGTGATCCCAGGGGTCAAAAAGGTAGCCTGTTTGTCGATCTCTGGCATTAAACATGTTTTTTACCTGTAACTTATTGGTTAGATTCCAGATACATCAAAAGTTAGATACAGGTAATATAATAATAATCATTCTAAATCGCAATAAAAAAATTATTTAACTACATTGATTTCTGAATACTTACATAAATAATTTAAAAGATTTGACTTTTTATGAAACCATCACGTATAGACCAAAATATATGTATAAGTCTGTTCGACTGGACTGGGCCCTGGTTCCCCAGGTAACCAGGGGTTCATCGGCCGGAGTTGAAAAATATTTGAGCAGGGTTAATGAGAGAATTAAAACGACAGAAACTAATATCCCTTCCAATACGGCTCTTTTCCAGCCATCAATGGTAATACCAAATGTCGAGATCGGAGTAAGTATTTTTCTGACAAAATAGACAATGGGAATCAGAATGAATATAAGGGAACCCCAGCTTAATAGCATTTGTTTGATAGGTGATTCAGCGGCTGTATTCGGAATGAAGTTAAAAATGCAAAACAAGATAATGATCACGATAAAAAAATGCCCGAAATCATTGCGCAGTTTACTTTCCTTAAGCTGTATCTTCAAACTTTCCACGTAATCCTTATCAGTAATACGCAGGCGATTGATTTCGCAGACTGCGATATTTTTTATCAGTTTGTCATATAAGGGCAGGGACTCCACTTCTTTTTTTGAGAGGACCCAGATAGTGCAATCTGTTCGAGTGCGGATGGTTGCCGAGGTGGGTTCTTTGTCGACGAATGACATCTCTCCGAAAAACGAGCCTTCTTTCAAGGTCAGAATAGTAAAAAGGTTTTCTCTTTTATCATCGTATTTTAAAACATCCACTTCCCCGCGAGGTAGAAAATAGATTGAACTGATTTTTTCCCCTTCCTCTATTATAACTTCTCCCGCTTTATAATGCCTGGTCTTCACCAACCCGGCAAGCTCGCTTAATTCACTTTCGGTAAAATCCCTGGTAAGTTCTTGTTCTTTTAAAAGATTTATTAACTCCTGTTCCATTGCTTCCACCTTTTAAAGTGGTTAACAAGTCCGGAAATTATGGCATTGGTTAATGTTAGCTCCTTCAGAAGCAAGGTGTTATATCTTGAAATATGGGCGAAATAAAAAAAGCCGAACCGTAGCGGGTCTTTTTCGGTAGTCCGGTTTTACTCAACTTCAAATCTAAAAGCATGTGGCCTTAAGCGTCTTTCCGTCTTTACAAGCAACCAATATTAACTTGACTCAAAAAACCGAGGCTTTGCTTCTTCCAGTTAAACTGGAGTTTACTTGTTAGGTATTGATGTTTTTATGAAAATCCCGCAGAATACTCCGCCCTGTGGGCGGAGATGAATACGGAGCAGGGGCAAGGGGGATGCAATCTCCCTCCTCGCCTTTCAAGAAGCCACACCCTGTGGGCGGGGAGCTTCACTTAACCAATATTACCCATATAAAAGTTGATAGGTGTTATCTTAATCTGCTTTTTTTATTTTGGACTCAGGCTTCTTTCCTCTTAGCTCGAATCAAGAGATCCTTTAGTGTTTTTGGCGATAGATTAATCGTTGTCATCGGGAGTATAAATTGTTCTATTGGACTATACAAGAAAAAAAGACTCCTCTCCGTCAGTTCATTCAATAAACTGATAGTATTACGCCCAATAGTATTGCAATCTGTCAATTCGAGACAGGTCGGATTCGAAAATCAATTTCAATCTTTATATGATGAATGCGGTTTTATATCTCACAATCTTCTTTCAAGGCTGCGATTTGTTCCATCACCATTCTGGAGATAGCCAGCTTTCCTTGGGTGGAACGTTTAAAATCAGTGTACTCTTCCGGTCTGATAGCGCACCCGTAGCAGATTTTCATAGTCCTCTGCCTGAGAAAGGCATCGAGCAGACGATCCGTGCCGCGGGTGTATACAGGCACAATTGTAGCACCTGTTTCCTGGGCCAGCAGCCCTACTCCGAATTTGGCCTCGCCCAGCTTGCCCTCCTTACTGCGCGTACCTTCAGGGAACATTATAATCGCTCCCCCACGCTTAAGAATCTCTTTTACTTGTACTATTGCCTTCCAGTCCATCACTCCCCTGCTGATCGGCACCGCGTTATAGAAACGGATAAGAGAGCCAAAAAGTGGATTTTTGAACAGTTCCTGCTTGGCCATGAAAAAAATATTTTCGCGCTCAAGGTCAGTGATGGCTGCTCCAACACACAGCGGGTCCAAATAACTTGCATGATTGGAGGCGAAAATTACCGGGCATCCTTTGGCAATTGGTTCGGCAAATGTATAGCTGTAACCGAAGAGAAGTTTCAGAAATAGGCGCACGATGAATTGGGATAGGATGTAGATTAATCTTTTAATTTTTTTAGC
>Ga0307380_10007074_pt1 | contig 14656 bp, 10 predicted proteins | sample UN3MG_FD_202239 | JGI IMG/M metagenome (GOLD analysis project Ga0307380, IMG submission 202239) | Soil microbial communities from Risofladan, Vaasa, Finland - UN-3 | ecosystem: Environmental > Terrestrial > Soil > Coastal area > Acid sulfate soil | place: Finland: Risofladan, Vaasa | collected... | reverse complement strand
ATCCGGTTCTCCCACTATTGTCAACAAGATATTTACTCCGCCTCCCCACAAAGGAGGGGAGACAATACTGGGAGATCCTGAAGAACAGGTTCAAAAATTGGTGGAGAAGCTCCGCCAGGCAAAAGTAATCTAATTAAAAAAGTTCCCTCTCCCCTCATGGATGAAATTATCAATCATATTTTTCCCGTTAGAAGTAGTCCATCATAGATTGACGTCAGTTCTAATCGGGACTCATCACCTCCATCCACGCTCGCAGGAAGCAAAGCACGTAGGCTGGTGCTCGCTTCGTGTCACTCCGTTCGCCGTATGCGTCGTCTACGACGCCGTAACCCTCCACCCCTACCCTTGAACGCTCGTCGTCCCTCCAGCAGCCCATCCACACTTGTCCGCCAGTCTGTTTGGAGGATTGCGTCTGGGTTTTGTGGTGGCAGACTCGCTTTTTGTCCCCATCACCAAAAAGGAATTTCTGCCGCGAAGCGGGCAGATGAAGGTGTCGCCGACAAAAGTCCCCATGTCTTAGGTTTCGGCAGAAACCTCGAGGAGAAAAAATCCTTAAATTCGTGCCTGTTCCGCTGTCCAGAAACGAAGTTTCTATCGGGATGTATTCGTGCCTATTCGTGGTAGGCCAAAGGCCAGTGTTTTCTCGAGAAATTTTTTAGTGGAAATGCCCTTGACAAAAATATTGAACTATGATAGCATATGCAGTGTTAGACAATATTAGGAAATATTGGGTACTTTTTATATCAAGAGGTACTATTAAATGGATCGATGGATGACCATAGAAGAAATTGCTAAATATTTAAATGTCAGTAAAGATTCTATTTATCGCTTAGCACAAAAGGGTGAAATCCCAGCATCAAAGTTGGGGAATCTCTGGAGATTTAAAAAAGAAGAAATTGACGAATGGATGAGGAATAACAGAAATAACAAAAGAAAATGAATACAGACCCCAAATCGACCAAATGGTGTATAAACTCTGCGGCTTTACAAAAGAAGAGATTGAAATAATTGAAAGCCAAAGTAAATGATAAGAAATATAATATGGAAATAAAGAAAATATCTGAAATTAAAAATCTTGGAACTTTTACCAATTTTCAGTGGATAAACGGTTGTAATGATTTTAAGAGATATAATTTTTTCTATGGGTGGAATTATTCGGGTAAAACAACATTGTCAAGAATTTTTAGATGTTTGGAAGATAAAAAAACACATCCCGATTTTCCCAATGCTTCATTCAAAGTAGAAACAGATGCCGACAATATAACAGAAAAAGATATAGGGAAAGATTTCAATATCCGTGTTTTTAATGAAGAGTTTGTTGAAGACAATTTTAAATGGAATGATAATAAACATGAAATTAATCCAGTTTTATTGTTAGGTAAAGAATCTGCTGAATTAGAAGAGAAAGTTAAAGAATTAACACAAGAAAATCAAAATAAAATAAAATCGGTAGGTGAAACTTCTGATAAGAAAAACAACAAAGAAAATCAGCTTAGCGAATCTCTTACCAGTAAAGCATCGGAAATAAGAGCTATTTTAGGAATTACAAATCCAAAAGACTTTGATAAAAATACACTTGAACCAAAAATAAATGAACTAGAAGATAACTACAAAAATCTTATTTTACCTGACAATCAATATCAATCATTACTCGGTATAATAAAGATTACAACGCAATATGAAATAATACCCCCAATAGAAATTCATTTAACGATTATCAATTTTATTGATGATGTAAAAAATATTTTACACAAGAAAGTCACTGCTCAGCAAATTATTGAAAAATTAAAAAACAATCCTGAGTTAGGTTTTTGGGTAAGAAAGGGTATTGACCTTCACAAAAATGAAACAATTTGTCAATTCTGCGGAAATGAGTTGCCATCAGATTTATTTGACAGATTAAATAGACATTTTTCAGATGAATTTGATAAACTTATTAAAGAGATAAATAATAAAGAAGCAGAAATCAATAGTCATGAAAATGAGATTGAAAAAATTCAGTCACCGGATAAAGCTCGCTTTTTCCCAGATTATCAGACTCAATACGAAGAAAAGCAAGAATCTTTAAAAACTGAATTAAATAGTTATACCGAGTCATTAGAAGTTTTATTGAATAAACTTAAAGACAAAAGGGAGCGACTATTTGATGAGTTAGATTTTGGGAATATCAATAATAATCAACAAACTGTTGAGAAACTAATTGCAGAAATAAATAACATTATCACCGATAATAACCAAAAAGTTCGAAACCTTGATGATGAAAAAACACAAGCAGAAAATGCAATAATTAATCATCTTGTAGCAAAATCTATAGGTGAGATAAAATACTTTGCAATAAAACGATTGATTGGCATTTATGATAAATGTATCACTGTATTAAATCCCGAAATAGAAGAAATTAAAACTAACATTATAAGCATTAACCAACAAATTAAAGCCGAAGCCATCGGTGCAGAGAAAATAAATGCATACTTAAAACAGTTTTTTAATGATGCCAAATTGAAATTAGAAGTTTTAGATAATGGAAAATATCGCATTCTTAGAGACAGCGATATTGCTAAAAATCTTAGCACAGGTGAAAAAAACATTATTGCTCTTATCTACTTTTTTGTTCATTTAGAAGAGAAGAACTTTGATTTAAATCAATCTATTGTTTTTATTGATGACCCTGTGTCAAGTTTAGATAGCAATCATACATTTAAAGTTTATGGTTTCTTAAATGAAAAATTAGAAACCTGTGACCAGTTATTTATTACTACACATAATTTTGATTTTTTTAATTTACTTAAAGATTTTAGTAAATATGACTTAAGTAACGAAGGAGTATTCTTCCTTATAAAGAAAACATTAAATAACAATGGTAATAAAAAATCAGTCATTGAAAACCTTCCGGTTGTATTATTAAAATTCAAAAGTGAATATAACTACCTTTTCAGTATTTTAAAAAAGTTCAATGAGGCAAGTGATGAATCAAACTTTGAATTACTTTATTTAATACCAAATATAGCCAGAAGATTTTTAGAGGCATATCTTTTTATGAAGTATCCAGATGGTAAGAAGTATGATAAAAAGGCTGAAGAATTTTTTAAAAATGAAAATATAAGTGATAAACAATGCACATTAAAATTATTGGATGAATATTCCCATGAACAGTCTCCTGAACACTCACAAAAATTTCCAGATATAAATGAAGTAGAGACATCTGTAAAGTTTATTTTGGACATAATAAAAGAAAGAGACAAAGAGCATTATAACGCTTTATGCGTATCAATAAATTCTAATTCGAATTAAAATGAGAAAGAAAAATATTATATGAGGAGGAAAAACATGAATAGAAATACAGTAGTTGAAATCATAAAAGAAGCAATTATTAAAAGGAAAATATTATCAATTACATACAAGCATGTTTCAGATGGAGAAATTGTTTCACATAAAATAGCACCTTTTGATATTGGAACAACAAATCCAAGAACATTTGAAAGAAATAAAGATAATGTATATGCTTATTGTTATGATCATAAAGATAAAGACGAATTTCTTGATCCAAAAGTAATTGCATTTAATATAAATAGCTTTTTATCAATTAAGGATACGGGTGAGATATTTGATCCTGTTGAATTAACTGATAAGCATAGAACAAAAACTAGTTATGATTATAGAAATTGCAAATTTGCTATTGTACCAGAACGAGATTGGTATAAATAAAACGATAAATTATGAACCAATACAAAATTAATTTTGACCAGTATAAAGAATTTAAATCTGAAAATATAAAATCATTGATAGGTGTATGTGGATTATATTTTATTTTTCTAAAAAAGACTGAAATTTCTTATCCCTTCAGAAAATCAAGATTAATCTATATCGGAATGAGTGAAAAACGGACTAATAGTATAGGTAAACGACTTTCGGGTCATTTTGATGGCTCTTCCGGTAATGAAGGTCTTATTAATTACCGTAAGGCTGAAGGATTGTATTTTACATACCTTAATTTTGAAATGTTGAAACGAATATGGAAGTACAGAATAGAAGATTTGGAAAGTTATTTTATTTTAAGTTTTGTTAAAAGATATGGTGTTTATCCTATATGTAATAACAAAACCGGATTTGAGGTATTGAAAAAAGATTTAAATCTCAATTTTGAAATTGACTGGGAATATTTTGAAAAGGAGACCGTTAATAATGGATAAATCCGTAAAAAGTGGGAAAGAAATCTTAGATGACTTTTTTAATAATCTATTAAATGTTCCAAATGTGGATAAGAAATTGGCTGCAGAACTAAAAAAGATGTATGAAGAAGGAGAGTTCAGTAGTGCTAATCTATCAAACAAATTAGATTCATTAAGGGAAGAAGAAATAAATGATAAAAATTAAATCTTTTTTAATTAAAGGATTTAGGGGAATTAAGGAACAATTATCTTTAGAATTAAATTCTAAGTCTGCCCTTCTTTTTGGAGAAAATGCAACTGGAAAAAGTAGTATTACAGATGCTATCGAATGGTTTTATAAAAACGCTATTAAACATCTTTCAGACGAAGAGATTGATAGAAAAGGCGGATTAACTGCTCTTCGGAATACCTCTATTGCAGATACAGAGAAAAGTTCTGTAGAAATTTGTTTTACTGATACTAGTTTAGATTCTCTAAAAAGTATAAGTTTAAGAAGAGCCAATCCTGAAGTTGAGAATTCCAATAATTCTGATGTATTTACCAAATATATTGAGGATTCTGAAAATGAGAACCTGACTTTAAGGTATGAAGATTTAACGGAATTCGTTTTATCTACAAAGGGAGAAAAATTAGATTTTTTGTCAAATGTTATTGGTTTTAATGATGTTTCAAACACAAGAGCGATATTGAGAAAATCGGTAAATGAGATTAAAAATAGTTTAAAAATAAAGAATTATGAAAATGAAATAAGCAATAGAGAAGGACAGATAATGACAGTGCTTAGTGAAAGAGTTATATCTGATGAACAATATTTAAGAAAAATAAACGAGATAATAAAACCATTAGAACTTGAAAAAAGTATGAGTAAACTTGAAGATATAGACCATCTGCTCTCTTTATTTAAAAAATCTGACGATACTGTAGTAATAGACATGAGGGCGTTTTATTATGATCTCATAAACACAATAAAAGGTATTGAGAATAGAATTGGTAATTTATTAGATTTATATAAAGTATATTATCAACTTTTTGAAAAAATTGTGCAAGATATTGAAACCTTAAAAAAAATTACACTGGATATCTTGCTCGAAGAAGGGCGACGTGTTCTTAAAGGTTCTGTTGTAGAAAAAGACGAATGTCCCTTATGCCTTCAGGTTAAATCTAAAGAAGAACTGCTAAAGGAAATTGAATTACGGTTAAAGAGCCTTGAATCTATTAGAAAGGAAAAAAGTCTACTTGATAATGCAAAGAATGATGTGCAAAAAGCACTTGATGGGATTAATGGTTTAATAGCAGGCATACAATCAAATAAACATTTTAGTTCTCAGGAAAACCAGCCTATAAGAAATTTTGTTAAAGTCTTAATGGATTATATGAAATTAATTACCCAGGAACTCGACATTGATATATTAAAAAATCAAAAAATAAAAACAAAAGATGAGCTTTTACTTGATATAACAAAATTAAATGAAATTTCTGATTTTTGTGAAAAAAGAAGTGAGTTCCTATCAAGTCAGATAAAAGGTAATAAAATATTAGAAATTCAAGATAAAATTACTCTTTCACGCCAAGCATATTATGATATAAAGAGATTAAAAAAAGAAAAACAAATACTGGAAAAACAGAAAGAATCACTTGAATTAATATTTAATGCTTTTGTTAAAAAACAGAAGGAAGAGCTGGAAATATTTATAAACAGCTTTTCTAAAGAGATAGATGAATATTATCAGTATTTACATCCGGGAGAAAAAGTAGATAGGATTGAAATAAAAACTACTGAAAAAGAAGATGAATTGACCGGGATCTCAATAGATTTTCATTTTTTAAATAAAGAGGTTTCTCCACCCCAAAAATATTTGAGCGAATCGCATTTAAATAGCCTGGGTATAGTTTTTTTTCTTGTATCTATAAAGGCTTTTAATAAAAGAAATCGGTTTTTTATTCTTGATGATATTATTTCCAGTTTTGATTCAAACCATAGAAAAAGACTTTCGGACTTATTTTTAGAAATTTTTTCTGACTATCAAATTATACTTATGACACATGAAAGAAATTGGTTTGATTATGTTAGACATTTAGTACGGGGAAGATCAAATTGGCTAATAAATGCTATTAACTGGAGTGAATCGAAAGGAACGCACCTTAATGAAACACTTGTGGATCTTAAAAAAACAATATGGCAAAAATTAGCAGATAATGACAAAATGGGTCTTGGAAATATTATAAGAATATATTTAGAAGGTCTATTAAAAGAAATGGCAGAAGAAGTGGATGTTTATGTTAAATATCGTTCAAACGAAATAAATGAAGACAGGATGAGCAATGAATTACTGACAGAATTAAAAAGTAAAATAAATAAACAACCTTGCAAAGACCTTTTTGGACCAATTATTAATAAGATGATTCCTTCGGTTTTTGTTGGCAATAAGGGTTCTCATGACAGTAGTTTTGATCCTGGTATAGGTGAATGTCGAGCCTTTTGGCAAGATGTAATTGAATTAGAAAAATTATTTTATTGTGATGTTTGTAATGCAGTAATTTCAATAAAATATTATGATAAAGTTGGGAAAACAATTAGATGCAAAGGTGGACATCTTAGTTATGACTGGATGAATTAAATTAGTATGAAATTAACTAAGCAAGATTTAGAAATAATTTTATAAGAAGGCGAAAATAAAATTCTTATCATAAATTATTTTTCTAATTAAACAATGTTTATTACTGCCTCAACACTTTATGATTATATACAATGTCCTCACAGGGTATGGCGTGATAGATATGGGCCTCAAGATGAAAGAATTAAAGAAAATCTCTTTGTAGAACTACTTTGGTCAAAAGGAATTCAACATGAAAAAAATATAATTACAAAAATAGGCGTTTTTGTTGATATTAGTGAAGGCACTCTTGATGAGAGATTCGAAAAAACAATTTCAGAGATGAAAAAAGGTACTGATTTAATACATCAAGGGGTTTTAAAGTATAATAACTTACTAGGTATTCCAGATTTATTAAAAAAACTACGTGATAATTCTTACATTCCAATAGATATTAAATCAGGAAAAGGATTTGAGGAAACTAGTGACGGCACTGGATTAGAAGGAAAACCAAAAAAACATTATGCTGTTCAGCTTTGTCTATATGTTGACCTTTTAAAAATACTTGGTTTTGCAAAAGAAAATAAAGCGTGTGTTATTGATATCTCAGGCAGTGAAGTAGAATACTTATTAGATCAACCACAGGGCAAAAATACCCCTTTTAGTTGGTGGGATTTATATGAAAAAGTAAAAGACGAAGTTACGTTACTTATAGAAAATAAAAAGCAAAATAAGCCTGCTTTTGGTGGTATATGTAAACTATGTCATTGGTATACAAGTTGTAGAAAATGGTGTGAAACAACAAAAGATCTAACAAATATCTTTTATCTTGGAAGAAGTAAACGAGATACTATTAATAATGATTTAAAAATTGAAAGTATAGATCAATTTGCGAATATTAATATTGAAAATATTTCATCCCAGAAAAAATCCAATAAAAATTTCTTGAAAGGGATCGGATTGCCAACCTTAGTTAAACTATTAAACAGAGCAAATATAATTATAATAACAAAAAAGCCTGTAATTTATGAGTCTATAAAATTACCTAAAGTTCAAACAGAGTTATTTTTAGATATAGAAGATGACCCAACTCAAAATTTTGTATATCTTCATGGAGTTTATATAAGAAATAAAAGAGAAGAAAAATTTATTCCTTTCTTGGCTAAAGAAAATACAAGAGAAGAAGAAAAAGATATATTTAAATGTTTTTGGGATTATATTCATTCATTACCACAAAATGACTATGCTGTTTATTATTATGCTACTCATGAAAAAACTATAAATAAAAAATTACAAAAACTATATCCTGATATTATTTCTGAAAGTGAAATAGAACAATTTTTTGAAAACGCTAATGTAATCGACCTTTATTCAGATATTATATGTAATAAAACAGACTGGCCTCTTTCAAGCTATTCCCTTAAAGACTTAGCATCCTTTCTTGGTTTCAAATGGAGAGATGAAACACCGTCAGGTGCTTTATCTATACAATGGTATAATGAATATTTAGAAACTAAAAATAAGAATATCCTTACTCGAATTCTTGAATATAATGAAGATGATTGTAAAGCTACAATGCTTCTTAAGGATGAAATCGAAAAGCTCAGTGGCGGTGTCAAGTATTGATATTTGCGATCAAAAATTTCTCGGGGCATCCCATTAGAACTGACGTCAATCTATGATGGACTACTTCTAACGGGATAAATATGATTGATAATTTCATCCATTTCCATCTAAATAAAATGAGTCGGTTTGTTTGACTTTTGGATTTTATTATGATAATATTTTGTCAGTTAAAGATAATAGTTTTTTCTTTGAAAAAAGTTCGAATATTAAGCCATCGGCACCACCCTCTCCCCCAGAGGAGAGGGTTAGGGTGAGGGGGTTTGGAGGAAATTTGGGTATCAAGATTCTCGAAGATAAATGTACAGGTTGTTCGCTTTGCGTAAAAGCCTGTCCCTTCGGTCTAATTAAGATAGTCTCCAGGGAAGAAGTGGGCAAGCCACATCCCAAGTATAAGAAAATTGCTGTGATTGGAGAAGGATGTAATCTTTGTGGAGCTTGCATTGAGCCCTGTTCTGTTCAAGCCATATTGATTGAAAGGGAAGAAGCGAAACCGCGAGCCGATATCTCCCAGTATAAAGGCGTATGGGTCTTTGCCGAACAAAAAAAGGGGAAAATTCAGGGTATTGCCTATGAGCTTCTTGGAGAGGGAAGGAAGTTAGCTGACCAGTTGGGAGAGAAACTTTCCTGTGTGTTGTTAGGAGAGGGAATGGATGAGGCAGCTAAAGAACTTATAGCCTATGGTGCAGATAGAGTCTACCAAATTGAAGGCTCTATTCTAAAAAATTTCCAGGATGACCCCTATACTGATGTCCTTACTGATCTGATACAGAAGGAAAAACCTGAGATTGTTTTGATGGGCGCTACTGTAATTGGCCGTTCTTTTGCTTCACGTGTAGCAGCAAGGCTGAGCACAGGACTTACTGCTGACTGTACTGAGCTGGCTATAGACCCCAAGACCAGGCAACTTCTTCAGACAAGGCCTGCCTTTGGAGGAAACATTATGGCCACTATTACCACCCCACACAATCGTCCCCAAATGGCTACGGTCAGGCACAAAGTGTTTAAAAAGGCAGTAAAGCAGGAAAATCGCCAGGGAGAAGTCATAAAAGAGAGTGTAGAAGACAAGGAACTTTCCTTGAGGACTAAACTTTTAGATATAGTTCAAGACCTAACCCAGACCGTGAATCTCGCCGATGCCGATATCATTGTGTCCGGAGGACGCGGATTGGGAGGACCTGAAAATTTCCATATTATTGAAGAATTGGCCCGCACTTTAGGAGGCGCTGTTGGTGCCAGTCGAGCAGCAGTTGATGCCGGCTGGATACCCTATTCGCATCAAGTAGGACAGACTGGTCGCACTGTCTGTCCCAAAATATATATTGCTTGTGGAATTTCTGGAGCCATTCAGCATCTGGTGGGCATGCAGTCTTCAGAAATTATTGTGGCAATTAATAAGGACACTAATGCTCCTATCTTCAAAATTGCCACCTATGGTATTGAAGGTGACCTTTTCCAGGTTGTTCCCGCCCTAACTAAAAGGTTGAAAGAAGTTCTGAGTTGAAGTAGCTATTCCCTAAATTTACCTTTCTCTTTCCCACCATTTTAGACCATTTTTTTTCTTGATAATTTAAGACGATTTTGATATATTTAATATAATAAATGTAGTGTAGGGCTTCATGCCCGTAATTTGTAATCGGGGAAAATGTACCTGTCACCATAAATGGGAGATTCGATTGTATTTTAAGAAACTGGAGATATTTGGATTTAAATCATTTGCTGATAAGATTACTGTAGATTTCGAACCGGGAATTACCTGTATCGTTGGTCCTAATGGTTGTGGAAAGACCAATATTGTTGATGCGATACGCTGGGTTCTGGGGGAACAGAGTGCCAAACAGCTTCGTGCTGGCAAGATGGAAGATATTATTTTTAATGGTTCCCGGACGCGTAAACCCGTAGGATTAGCTGAGGTTTCGCTCAGTTTAGACAACTCGCAAAATATCCTACCCATCGAATACCGAGAAGTCACTGTTACTCGTCGCCTATTTCGTTCTGGAGAATCCGAATACTACATTAACAAGTCTCCTTGTCGCCTTAAAGACATAACTGCATTATTCTTAGATACAGGGATGGGCACAGATACTTATTCTTTGATGGAAGATAAGAAGATTGATTTCATTTTAAATAGTAAGCCAGAGGAGCGCCGAACAATCTTTGAAGAAGTAGCAGGGGTAATGAAATACAAATGGAGAAGAGAAGAGACGCTTCGCAAATTGGAGAGCACACAGGCAAATCTTATGAGATTGTCAGACATAATAAGTGAAGTGAAAAGACAAATCAATTCACTCGATTATCAGGCGAGAAAAGCGCGCCAGTACCAAAAATATAGAGAACAACTCAAACGTCTGGAAATAAGACGGCTCATGAAAAACTATACAAAAATAAAGGAAGAATTCACCCAGGGAGAAGAAAATTTAAGTTCACTTTCCTCTCAGGCGGAGAGGTTAAGTAGCGAGTGTAAACAGAAAGAGGATTCAACCCTACAACTTCGCCTGCAATTAAAGGAGAAAGAAGAAGAGCTAACCAAGACTCAGAGAGAATTATTTTCCATCTCCAGTGAAATTAGCCGATTTGAAGACAGACTTCTTTTGGGAAAAGAGAGGAAAGAAGAGATAGAAGGAGAAAAAGCACAACTGAGGGAACAGATAGAAGATAGTAATAATAAAATTACCCTGCTGGATGAAAAAATTTCTCAAACAGAAAAAGACAGCGAGGAATTAGTCAAACAACTTGATGAGACCAACACAGCCTTTTCTTCCAAGGAAGAAATTCTTCGCTCACTTACAGAGAGACTCGTTCATTTGAGTGGTTCTCTTGAGGAGAGAAAAGAGGCTCTGGTGGAACTGATGAATAAAACAGCTCAGGCTCGGAATCGGTTAATCAGTTTGGAATTGGACAGAAAGAGCCTACTTTCCAGAAAAGAGAAGTTAAATACTGACGAGAAGCGTAGGCGTGAAGATAAGGAAATTTTGCAGGGAGAAATCTCCAGCAAACAAGAGGAACTGGAAAGAGAAAAAGAGAAATTGACAGAGATAAACGAGAGGAATAATCTTTTAGTAAAGGAAAAAGACTCTCTTGTGGAGAGTCTTAAACAGACAATAAATAGGGTTAGTGAGTTACAACAAAAATATAGTCTTAGGTCAGCCCTTGTTCAATCCTCAAGCGAGTTGAATCAAAAAGAAGCCTTAGTGGAAGAGGTATTATCCAGAGGATTCCCCGGCATATACGGGGCTGTGAAAAGTTTTATCAGTTTCCCTCCTGAACATGAAGTGGTTCTGGAGAAACTTCTTGGTGAACGTCTACAATATCTTGTTTGTGAAGATACCCAGAGTGCTTTAGCAGTGATAGAATATCTAAAAAAAGAAAAGAAAGGTTACCTTACTTTTCTTCCTATTAAGGAATTGCCTGTCTCAAATCCCGGTCCGGTAATTCCCCAGGACGTTGTAGGGATACCCCTGTTGGAGAAAGTGGGATACGAAAAGAAATATCAGAAAGCGATGGAATTCCTTCTGGGCAACATTTTTTTAGTGGATAACCTCGACCGGGTCGACCCAATGGAAATGAGAAGTCGCCAGGAAGAAAAAAGTAAAAAGGAAATAATTTTTCTCACAAAAGAAGGAGATATTTTAACCTCTTCGGGGATTCTTTCTGGTGGCAGTCGGGAATTCTTAGAAGAGAATATTTTAATTCGCGATAAAAAAGTTAAAGAATTAGAGAAAGAAATTTCTCAATTAAAGGAAGAACTGGATAAGACAATTACCCAAAGAGCGAAATTAGAAGAGAAAATATTTGATGTAAATAGCCAGATAGAGAAAAATAATGCGCTCTCTCAGAAAGCACAGATTAATATTGCCCAGCTGGGAGGGGTGATTTCGCAGAAGGAGGAGCTTAGGAAAAGGCTCGATTCTGAAATTAATCTTCTCATTGATGAACAAAGTATCATAGGAAAGGATATTTCTACCGGCGCCACTGATGTTGAACAATTATCGAATGACCAGAAGGCGGGAGAGACATCCCAGAAAGAAATTCAGGAAATGATAAAAGAATTGGAAAAGGACCTCCATTCTGTTGTTGCACAGGAGAAAGAGGAAAGAGAAAAACTCATCGAGTTGAAGATACTCAAGACCCAACTTGAGGAAAAAAAGCGCAATCTACAATCTGAAAAGTCGCACCTGGAAAACGAGAGAGAAAGCCTGTTGAACCTGCTAGACCAGAGGAAAGAATCATTGGCTAATCTGGAAGGCAAGGTAACCGGTATAGAAGAAGTAAAGTTTTCCGGAGAAAAAGAAATATCGTCTCTTTCCGAATCCCAAAATAAACTGGAAATAGAACAGAAAAGATTACAAGAAGAGAAAGAAAAGATTAATCAGAACTTGCAAGAAGAAGAGACTATTCTGGGACAGAAGAAAGGCGAATTATCGAGGATTCAAACCGACTTAACCCAAGAAAAGATAAATAGTAACCGCCTATCTCTGGAGCTGAACCAAATTAACGAAAAGTTGACAGAAGAATTTAATCTTTCTTTAGACGAAGCTCTGCAGACGGTTTCCCAGTCTCCTGTTGATACTTCAGAGGATTATGTGAGGAGCATAGAGAAGTTGAAACGCAGCATTGAAACAATGGGGCCAGTTAATCTCGCTGCTCCTGAAGAGTATGAGAGACTAGATGAGCGTTACAAATTTCTTAAGAGCCAGGAGGAGGACTTAATTAAGTCATCGGAAGACCTGCACAAAGTTATAGGCAAAATCGATGGAACTACCCGTGCAAATTTCAGGAAAACATTCACCAGCGTGCGGAATAATTTCCAGAAAGTATTTACCCAGCTCTTCGAAGGAGGGGAAGCCGACCTAATCCTCGCAAATGAAGCGGATTTATTGGAAACAGGAGTCGATATTGTGGCCCAACCGCCAGGCAAGAAACTTCAGAACATCTCTCTCTTATCAGGAGGAGAAAAAACCCTCTGCGCCATCGCTCTTCTATTTGCTTTATTCATGGTTAAACCATCACCTTTTTGTGTTCTTGATGAGATCGATGCTCCGCTGGATGATGCCAACCTGCAGAGGTTTACTATGCTATTAAAAGAATTTGTAAATAAAACACAGTTCATCGTTGTGACCCACAACAAGAAGACCATGGAGATGTCCGATGTTCTTTATGGAGTCACCATGGAAGAGTTTGGCATCTCCAAACTCATCTCCGTAAAATTCCAAAAGCCGAGCCCCGCCTAAAAAATTTTCTGAAAAACATTGGTAGGGGCTCAATTCATCAAACCCTCACACCAAATAATTGGAGTAGCACCGCTTGCGGTGCGTTGACGCGAAACAAGTTTCGCTACTCCAAACGAACCAGGGGCTTGTCCCCGTAAAAATTACGCCCATAAAGGGCTACACTACTCACAAATTATGGACAGGGTGAAGATTTCAGATATATTTATTGACAATCTGGAATGGGATAGAATAGCAGACGTTGTAGAAAAATTTATTGGAAGTCAAAAAGCACAACAGATAATTACTGCTAATTCTTTGATGGTCAACTCTGTGGAAAGAGACCCTGAATTGAAGGGAGCTTTCCATAACGCCGGTCTCGTCCTTGCCGATAGCATAGGTATTGTTCGGGCAGCGGAGTTTTTAGGCTATGGAAAACTTGCGCGCATACCGGGCATAGAGTTAATGTTGAAGTTTTGTCAACTGGCAATTTCCAGAGGTTACTCTGTATATTTGTTAGGCTCGCCTGAATCCGTATTAAAAAAAGCAAGGGAGAATCTAAGGGAAAAATTTCCCGGGCTAAGAGTTGTGGGAATGCACCATGGATATTTTACAGAGGATGAACGCGATAGAATTTTGAAAGAAATCAAGAATCTTAAACCCCACTTCTTATTTGTAGGGATTGGAACACCTCGTGGAGAAAAGTGGATTTACCAGAACCTCGAGGAACTAAACGTTCCTGTTTGTATGGGGATTGGCGGTAGCCTGGATGTGATTTCTGGAAGGTTGAGAAGAGCACCCAGATGGCTTTGCCAGAGAGGATTTGAGTGGACTTACCGCTTGCTCCAGGAACCCTGGCGGGTTGTTCGCCTGCCTGGGTTATTATGTTTTGTCTGGAAAGTAATCAAACAGAGATTGAGAAGGTAATCTATCGATATGAAATATGGCATCATTTCTGATATTCATAGTAATCTTGAAGCATTGAATATAATCCTGGATTATTTGAAACGCACGGAAAAGATAGACAGATTTATCTGTTGCGGAGACATCGTTGGATATGGAG
>Ga0307380_10007071_pt1 | contig 14659 bp, 16 predicted proteins | sample UN3MG_FD_202239 | JGI IMG/M metagenome (GOLD analysis project Ga0307380, IMG submission 202239) | Soil microbial communities from Risofladan, Vaasa, Finland - UN-3 | ecosystem: Environmental > Terrestrial > Soil > Coastal area > Acid sulfate soil | place: Finland: Risofladan, Vaasa | collected... | reverse complement strand
CATCCTATCACGTAGTTCGATTTGCTGCGTCAGTTGAGCAAGTAAATGACGTGCCGTCTCGCAGGGAAGCGCGACACGTAACTGAGGCGCCACGTTCACTTCCCGGCTCTTCGGCACCCTCGTCACCGGAAGTGCCCTCGCAAACATGAGAATAACCTCATGCTGCATGTTCACTACGCCAGTGAGGTTCATATAGTAGTCCTGTGCCCCTGGGTCTTCGAATGGGCGCAGGTGGATCGTCACTGACCGGACGGTTACTTCCTCTTTCTCGGCCATAGAACTACGCTCCCCTCTCTTTGAGTGGACTGTCCTTATGATACCACATGGTCGGGGAGCCGCACAGCCCCCCACTCCTATCACGGCCTGGGGGTGTGGCCCGTCTGAGCCTGACTTGCCTCGGACCGATGTGCGTGCCGAGCCAGGGCCTCGCGTGAGCTGCCCTCGTGGACGCCCCAAAGCTAAACTCCTGCGAGGAGCACTGTGTTACCACCTCCCCACCGCCCTCAGCCCCGCCAGCTCGACGTGCGTCGCCATCAGTTGCGAGGGGGGCTAGGTCTACGGCAGGGCTGCGATGACCTCACCCTTCCCATCACGCAGCACCAGGCCCGAGCTACCGTCGGGGAGCACCATCAGCGCCACCCGCTCCCCGCCCGTCTCGTCGCGCATCGTCAGACTCGGTCCGCCCGTCAGCGTCGCGCGTTCCTCGCCCCTCGCGTCACTCAGCATGAGGACCGGGCTGCCGTCGGGAAGCAACGCCAGCGTCGCGCGTTTCAGGCCCTTCGCGTCGCTCAGGTCCAGATTCGGGGCCCCGTCGCGACCCAGCCCCAGCACCGCGCGCACCTTGCCCTCCTCATCCACCAACTCGAACTTCTGCGCCCGTACCACCTGCGACGCTGTGTCCACGTAGCCGACAGCAGGGGAACCTCCGCTCCCGTACACAGCATATGCCACCGCCGCGATGGCGACCACCAGACAGGCCGCCATTACTACCGCCAGCAGAAACCGCATGGTCGTCTCCTCCGTGTGACAGTGTGGCCGTAACAGGAACCCCCTGCTCGCTTTTTCGTCGCGTGTCGCTGTCTACCTGCCCCCTCAGGCCGCCCATCGCCCTACGGCTCGAAGGCCCCGAAACTCGACGCGCTTCTCACAGAGCCGCAGGGGTACTCGCGTTATTGTACTAGGCCCGTTTGGCCTGACGATCTAGCGACTCACTACCACCTCCAGGCCGAGCTACCAGCCGCAGGCTCCGTGCCGAGCCTGCGGCTTTCTTTCACTTCCGGGCTCGCAGCTAGATGGCGATGGCGTCCCCAGGTCATCCGGCCCTCACCGGAGAAGAGTAACTGACTGAGGAGCCTCTGAGGCATGGCCGAACGAGAACTCAGACTAAGACGCGGCATGGGCCTCGCCGAGGCCACCCTCATCGGCATGGGGGCCATGGTCGGCGCCGGCATCTTCGTCCTCACCGGCATCGCCGCCGGCGCGGCCGGACCCGCGCTCATGCTCGCCTTCGCGCTCAACGGCGTGGTGGCGTTGACCGCGGCCGCCTCCTACGCGGAACTAGGATCGACCTTTCCCCAGGCCGGCGGCGGCTATGCCTGGGCCAAGCTCGCGCTCCCCGGTCCGTGGGGGTTCCTCGCCGGCTGGATGTCCTGGTTCAGCCACTCCGTCGCCGCCAGCCTCTACGCGCTCGCCTTCGGCGCCTACTTCGCTCAGCTTCTTCACAGCTTCGGGCTCGGGCTGCCCCATGTGTCCGACTCGGCCGAGACGAAGATCCTGGCCGTCCTCGTCGTGATCCTCTTCGCCGCCGTCAACTTCCGCGGCTCCGCCGAAACCGGGCGAGCCGGCAACCTCATCACTATCGGCCAGATGCTCATACTGCTCGTCTTCGCCGTCTCGGGCCTATGGGCCCTCCGGGGAGCCCCCCAGTGGCCTCAGCACTTGGCCCCCTTCTTCCCCAAGGGCGTCTCCGGCCTGCTCACCGCCATGGGCCTCACCTTCGTCGCCTTCGAAGGATACGAGATCATCGCCCAGTGCGGCGAAGAGGTCCGCCAGCCGAGGAAGAACATCCCCCGCGCCATATTCCTCTCCGTCGGCTGCGTAATTCCCCTCTACGTGTTGATCGCGTTCATCATGCTCAGTGCCGTGCGCGCCCCCGCAGGAGTGCCCGTGTGGCAGTACCTGGGATCACACGCCGAGCTCGCCGTCCTCGAGGCCGCCCGCCAGTTCGCCCCGGGCGGGATGGCGCTGCTGCTGCTCGGCGGGCTCTTCGCCACCACCTCCGCCCTCAACGCCACCCTCTACTCCTCCTCCCGCGTCTCCTTCGCCATGGGCCGCGACTTCAACCTGCCGGGCGTCTTCGCCCTCATCCACGGCAAACGGCGCACCCCTTACGGCGCCATATTCGTCTCCTCCGTGGGCATCATCCTGATGGCCGTTGCCCTTCCGCTCCAAGATGTCGCCAGCGCCACCGACATCACGTTCATGTTCCTCTTCGCCATGATCAACGTCTCCCTCATCGCCCTCCGCTTCCAGCGGCCGGACGTGAAACGCCCCTTCCGCGTCCCCTTCCATCCCTGGGTGCCCCTGCTCTCGACCCTCTGTCTCCTCTTCCTCGCCGCCTATCTGTTCCGATTCAGCGCCAATGCCTGGTACGTCACCGCGGCCTGGATCGGGATCGGGCTCGTCGTGTTCCGAGAGTACGCCCGCAAGCGGGAGCGGGAGGCGACCGGCGCCAAAGCCCTCCTCGAAGAGCGCACCGTCGCCGCGGTCAAGGACCCTGTGCTCGTCGCCCTCGCCAACCCGAGCACCGTCGAACCACTCATCCGGCTCGCCTGCGCCATCGCACGGCAGAGAGAAACCTCCGTCGTCGCCCTTCACGTCGTGAAGATACCGCGGCAGCTCCCCTCTTCGGAAGGCCGCCAGTTCATCGACCGAGCGGACCCGCTCTTCGAGGCCGCCGTGAAGATCGGCAACAAGATGGAGGTGCCCGTCCTCAGTTCCCTCTGGGTGTCGGAGAACTTGCAAGGCGGCCTGCTCGATGCCATCGCGGAGAAGAAGCCCTCCCTGGTGCTGCTGGGCTGGCGCGGGCAGACGCGAGCGCGAGCGCGTCTCTTCGGGACGACTCTCGATCCGGTTCTCCTGGGCTCTCCCACCGACACCTTGCTGCTCCGCTGGCGCAACAAGAAGGACAAGCTCGCTCGCGTCCTCGTGGGGGTCACCGCCAGTCCCCATGCACGCCTTTGCCTCGAAGTCGCCCAGGCGCTGGAGAAGGAGCTGAAATCCAACACCCGCTACCTCCACGTGATCAAGCGCGGAACGCCGATGGACGGCGCCACCGAGCGCGCCTTCCTCAAGGAACATTCCAATGGCAGGCCGCCCATCGACCTGGAGATCGTGCAAGCGCGCTCCACCGCCGCCGGCATCATCGAAGCCTCCAAGGAAGCCGACTTGCTCATCCTCGGCGCCGCTCGCGAGGGCATCCTGAGCCAGCTCATCTTCGGCGAGAAGACTCGCTCCATGGCCCGCCGCGCCCGCTGCGCCGTGCTCCTGGCGAGACACCGCCCCGGGCCGGGCCGATCCGTGCTTCGAAGGCTCTTCACGAAGCAAACCTAAACCGACCCCGCGCGTCAGACCGTAGCTCACGCGGAGGAGGATGGCGACGCCCATGGACATCCGGGAATTCCAGCGGCTCATCGAACGGATCTACTTCGAGAAAGACAGCGCCCGCGGGCTGGACGGCACCTTCCGCTGGTTCGCCGAAGAGGTCGGCGAGCTCGCCCGGGCCCTCCGTCACGATGACCGCGCCCGCTGTGCCGAGGAGTTCGCCGACGTCCTCGCCTGGCTCAGCACTATGGCCAGCATCTGCGGTGTGGACCTCGAGGAGGCGGCGCGCAAGTACGCCAACGGCTGCCCCAAGTGCAGGTCGGCCCCCTGTCAGTGCCTGGAGTAGAACGGAGGCGCGGCCGAAGCGGTGAGCCTGAGGAGGCCGCGGCGCCCTGGAGAGATCAGTGGACCATCGGCTCGCCCGGCTCGACGATCATCGCCCCGGGGGACAGCTCGACGCCGGTATCCTTGCGCTGCTCATCGAGCCGGTTCAGCAGTTCTTCGTCGATGTAGATCGGCGCCCGCGCCCGCAGCGCCACCGCGATGGCGTCGCTCGGCCGGCAGTCGATGCTCGTCGTGTCGTCGCCGTCTCGCAGGTCGAGCGTCGCGTAGTACGTGATCCCCCGCATGTCGCTCACCCTCACCCGCTCCACCTCCACCTCCACTTCTTGCAGAATCGACACGATGAGGTCGTGCGTCAGGGGACGGGGTGGGTGCTGCTTCTCCAAGTGCATGCTGATCGCCGTCGCCTCGGAGAGCCCCACCCAGATGAAGACCGCTCGATGGCCCCCCTTCTCCCTCAGGACGACGATCGGATTCCCCCTCCAGTCCAGGGCAACCGCCTCGACTTGCAGCTCTATGTCAGTCGACGCCATGTCTGTGGTGCCTTGCCCCCCTCGCTCCGGCTCACCTCGATGCAAGCCTACAGGGCGCGCCGGCAAAAGTCAACCCGCCCCACCCCCTGTCCGGCGCGCTGTGCACCCATCCGCCAAAACCTCGTCCTGGGTGCGCTTGACAATGCCAGCTGCCTGGCGCTAATATACGGGGGCCACGAGAAGCAGCGGACTGATTCCCCCGAGCGAGGCCCTCCTAGCCTCGTTTGGTTTTTTTCTCAGGAGGGAAAGGTCGATGCCCAGCCGGTATCAGGGGCCGATGCGAACGATTGGATTGGTCGGCGGCCTCGGCTTCGTGCTCGGGCTGAGCGCCCTTCTCGGCGCATTGGCCGGACGATTTCTGGATGACCGTTGGGGAACGGAGCCCTGGATCGCTCTCCTGGGAACGCTGCTGGGCACGGCCGCCGGATTCTACGAGGTCGTGGCGGTGCTGAGTCGGTTCGGTGGAGAGAGCAACGAGGGCGCCTGAGCAGCCGTATCCGGTGGGCGAGAAGGCCCCGGGGAGCACCGAATACGTGAGCGAACTGTCGCACGAAGAGCGCGATCGCATGGACCTGCGGTTGGCGGAACGGGTGGGACTCTGGTCGGCGGCCCTCTGGTCGCTGGCCGTCCTCGCGGCACTCGGCGCGGGGACCGCCCAGGCGTTCGGCCTGGCCGTCGGCGGCGGCTTCACCCTCGGCTTTCTCGCCCTGCACCTGGCCCTCGCCCGACAGTGGATCGCACCCTCGCGGCGGCGCTCCGCCCGCATCTACCTCTGGCTCGTGTGGCTCGTGAAATGGCCGGCCGCCGGAACGCTCCTCTATCTCGCCCTCAAGTCGGGCCTGGCCGACCCGATCTGGCTCTGCCTTGGCGCCGGCGTCGTCCCGCTCGTGGCCACCGTGTTCGCCGCCCGTATGCTCGTGCTGGGCCGGGCTCGCCGGCCGATCCTGGAGACGGCGGACTGATGCGGCCCGGGCCCATCCGGCCAGTCGCCCTTGCCGCCGCCCTGGCGGGCCTGCTCGGCGCGGCCCCCGCCCTCGCCGCGGAGAAAGGGGGCATGCCGCACCCTCAGACGTGGCTGAACTGGGTGATGTCGGTCCAAGTCGGCGGCCGGCCCCTCTTCCACAGCGAGGCCTTCCTCGCCTTTGCCTGGTCGCTGGTCGCCGGCGCCATCCTGACCGTCGTCTCAGTACTCGGCACCCGGCAACTGTCCATCATCCCGCGCCGCCTTCAGAGCGCCCTCGAGTTGGTCGTCAGCGCCCTGCGCGGGATCGTCGTGAGCATCATGGGCCCTCGCGGCTCCGAGTTCGTCCCCTTCATCGGCACCCTGTTCATCTACATCGCACTCATGAACCTCATGGGGCTCGTCCCCGGCTTCATGTCCCCAACCTCCAACCTCAGCATCACGGCCGGGCTCGCCATCGTCGTCTTCGTCGTGGTGCAGTACTACGGATTCCGCGAGCAGGGCCCCGGATACTTGAAGCACTTCATCGCCGGCGTTCCACCGCAGTTTCCCTACGTCTTGCTCGCGCCTCTCGTCTTCGCCATCCATCTGATCGGAGAGATGTTTCGGCCCGTCACCCTCGCGCTGCGGCTTTTTGGCAATCTCATGGCCGAGGAAATGGTCGTTCTGATACTGATCGGGCTGGTGGCCGGGATGGCCAGACACTGGATACCAATCCCCATCCAGCTTCCCAACATGGCCCTCGGCCTCCTGGTGTCGCTCGTCCAGGCGGCCATCTTTTCGATGCTGGCGACGGTGTATCTCGATGGCGTCATGCGCCACGTCGAAGCCGAGCAATAGCGGCGGAGCCGGCGAGCGGAGCGACGAAAAGTGAGAGCCGGTACGGGAACCGACCTTCCCGCCGGCGAACAGGGCGGAGGAGCCGCCCGAGAAGCTCGGAAAGGAGAGGCAGATGCTGTATCTGTTTGGGCTAGCGCTGGCGACCGGGTTCGCGGTCGCGCTTGCGGCGTGCGCAGGGAGCCTCAGCCAGGGGCGAGCGATCGCCGCCGCCCTTGACGCGACCGCGCGCCAGCCGGAGGCCGGAGGGCGTTTGTTCACCCTCATGATCCTCGGGCTGGCATTCATCGAATCGCTGACGATCTACGCGCTCGTGATCAGCTTCGTCCTGTCGGGCAAGCTCCCGGCGGCCGAAGAAGTGCTGAAGAAGCTCGCCGGCGGCTGAGTCAGCGGCCGCGGGGATGCGAGAAGAGAATGGGTGAGACCGGAAGCCTACTGAGCCTGGACCCGGCGGTCCTCTTCCTGCAGATCGTCGCCTTCGTCATCCTATTCCTGGTGCTCAGGCGCTATCTCTTTCGCCCGCTCCTGAACGTGATCGAACAGCGGGAGAGCGAGATCAGCGACGCCCTCGAGGCCGGTGAGAAAGCGCGCGCCGAGCTGGAGCGAATCGACCAGGAGCGCGAGCGGGTGCTCACCGGCGCCCGGGAGGAGGGCCGGCAGCAGGTGCGGGCCGCGGTGCAGGAGGGCGAGCGGGCGCGAAACCGGATCCTCAGCGAAGCCCGCGGCGAGGCCCAGCAGCTGCGCGAGCGGGCGCGAGAGACGGTCGACCTGGAGCGCCGCGAGGCCGCGCTCCAGCTCCGTCGCGAAGTCGTGGACCTGGCCCTGCTCGCCGCGCAGAGGGCCGTCTTGACCCAGCTCGATGAAGAGAAACACCGCCGGGCGATCGATGACTTCATCGCCGGCCTGGAGCAGCGACAGTGACCGCACCTCGCATCGCCGAGCGATATGCCGAGGCCCTCTTCGAGCTGGCCCGCGCCCGCAAATCAGTGGCGGACATCGGCCGCGACCTGGCGGACCTCGCGGGCACTGTCGAAGCCTCGCCGGAACTCCAGCGCCTGCTGGAGCGGGCCGACCTGCCCCCCGAGCGCAAGATCGGCGCCCTTCGACAGGCCCTCGGGGAGGACTTCTCCGAGGCGATCGTCGCCCTGCTCGCAGTGCTCGTGACCCACGGGCGCGGCGACGCCGTCGCCCAGATCGCCGCGCGCTACGATCACCTCGCCGAGCGCGCCGCCGGCATCGTTCGCGCCGAAGCCGCCACCGTCGTCCCCCTCTCCGACGCGCAGCGGACCCGCCTGCTGCGGGGCCTGGAGCGCATGACCGGACAGCAGGTCAAGCTCGAGGAGCGGCTCGACCCGAGCCTCCTGGCCGGCGTCAGATTGCGGGTCGGCGACAACCTCATCGACGGGAGCGCGGCCGGACGACTCGCGCGGCTGCGGGAAGAGCTGTTAGATCAACGAGGATAACGCGCTGTGAGAATCAGGCCCGACGAAGTCAGTTCAGTCATACGAGAGCAGATGGAGCAGTTCGGCGCCGAGGTCGAGATGACCGGCGTCGGGCGCGTCCTGCAGGTGGGCGACGGAGTGGCCCGCGTCTACGGGCTCCGGAGCGCCATGATGGGCGAGATGGTCGAATTCCCCGGCGGCGTCTACGGCCTCGCTCACAACCTCGAGGAAGACAATGTCGGCTGCATCTTGCTCGGGCCGGGCACGGAGATACGGGAGGGCGATGTCGTCAAAACGACGGGCCGCATCATGCAGGTCCCCGTCGGCGAAGCGCTTCTCGGAAGGGTCGTAAGCGCCCTCGGTGAGCCCCTCGACGGGCGCGGCCCCGCCCCCGTCGCCGACCACCGGCCCGTGGAGACCCGGGCCCCCAATGTCGTCGAGCGCCAGCCCGTCAAAGAGCCCCTCCAGACCGGTCTCAAGATTATCGACTCCATTACCCCCATCGGCCGGGGCCAGCGCGAGCTCATCATCGGCGACCGCCAGACCGGCAAGACCGCCATCGGCGTCGACGCCATCATCAACCAGAAGGGCCAGCACTGCTACTGCATCTACGTCGCCATCGGCCAGAAACTCTCCACCGTAGCCCGCGTCGCCCACGTCCTCGAGCAGCACGGCGCCATGGACTACACCACCATCGTCTCCGCCTCCGCCAACGACCCCGCCGCCCTCCAGTACGTCGCTCCCTACGCCGGATGCTCCATGGGCGAGTACTTCCGGGAGACGGGCCGGCACGCCCTCGTCATCTACGACGACCTCACCAAGCACGCCCAAGCCTACCGCCAGATCTCGCTCCTGCTCCGCCGCCCGCCGGGCCGGGAGGCCTTCCCCGGCGACATCTTCTATCTCCACGCCCACCTCCTCGAGCGCGCCGCCAAGCTCAGCGACGCCCGCGGCGGCGGCTCCCTCACCGCCCTGCCCATCATCGAGACCCAGGAGGGCGATTTCTCCGCCTACATCCCCACCAACGTCATCTCCATCACCGACGGCCAGATCTACCTGCAGAGCGACCTCTTCTTCTCCGGCTTCCGCCCCGCCATGAACGTCGGCCTCTCCGTCTCCCGCGTCGGCGGCGCCGCCCAGCGGCCCGCCATGAAGCAGGTCGCCGGCATGCTCCGCCTCGACCTCGCCTACTATCAGGAACTCCAGGCCTTCGCCCAGTTCGCCACCGAGCTCGACCGCGCCACCCGCGCCCAGCTCGCCCGCGGCGAGCGCATGATGCAGCTCCTCGTCCAGCCCCAGTACCAGCCCATGCCCATCTCCGAGCAGGTCGCTGTCATCTACGCCGGAACCCACGGCTATGTCGACGACACCGACGTCCACGACGTCGCCCGGCTCAGCCGCGAGCTCGTCGTCTTCATCCGCGAGCGGCACCCCAACGTCCTCCACCAGATCCAGGACAGTGGTGAGCTCACGGAGGCGGTCGAGAAGGAGCTCAAAGAGGCGATCGAGGACTTCCGGAGCCAATTCACCTCCCGGCTCGAGCCGGAAGAGCCGAAGGACGCGGCCGCGTGAGATCCACCCGCGACATCAGAAACAAGATCCGCACCGTCCGGAACATCGAGCAGATCTGCCGGGCGATGAAGACAGTGGCCTCCATCCGGCTGCGCCGCGCCGAGCAGCGCCTCCATCGCGCCCGCCCCTACCACGACCAGCTCGTCCGCCTCGTCGGTATGGTGGCCGCCATCACTCAAGACCACCCCTTCCTTCAGGCGCGGCCCGTCGAAAAAACCGGGCTCCTCCTGGTCACCAGCGACCGCGGGCTCTGCGGGGGCTACAACGCCGCCGCCGCGCGCCGGGCCTTTGCCGCGGCTGCTCCCGCCGAGGCGCTGGCGGTCGCCGTCGGACGGAAAGGGCTCGTCCAGCTCAGACAGCACGGCTACGAGATCGTCGACCAGCTCGTCCCCCTCGGCGGAGAGCCCTCCGTCGCCGCCGCCTCCGCCCTGGCGGAGCGGCTCGGCGGGCGATTCATCGACGGCGAGATCGACCGCCTCCTGGTCGTCTACACCCGATTCCGCGGCGGGACGAGAACCGAGGTGCGCGCCGACGACGTCCTGCCCATCAAGCCCAGGCCGGTGGCCTTCACCGACGTCATCTTCGAGCCCGAGCCCCCCCGCATGCTCCCCGGTCTCATGCAGACCTACCTCCAGAACGAGATCCTCTCCGCCCTCCTCGAGTCCGCCGCCAGCGAGCACGCCGCCCGCGTGACGGCCATGACCGCGGCCAGCGACAACGCCGAGGAGATGATCGGCCGCCTCACCCTGGACTACAACAAGGCGCGCCAGGCCGGAATCACCGCCGAGCTCATCGAGATCATCAGCTCCGCCGAGGCAATGATGTGATAACCATATACAGCAAGAAGAGATATGGCTGAAGGAAAAGTCGTTCAAGTCATCGGCCCAGTCGTGGACATCCGGTTCCCGGCCGACGCCCTGCCGGAGATCAGGGATGCCATCGAAGTGGACATGCCCCACCGCGAAGACGGCCGCACCCTCGTCCTCGAGGTGGCTCAACACGTGGGCAATGAGACCGTCCGCACCATCGCCCTCGCCCCCACGGAGGGGCTCGTGCGCGACATGCCCGCCCGCAACACCGGCTCCCCCATCACCGTCCCCGTCGGCCCCGGCGTCCTCGGTCGCCTGTTCAACGTCCTCGGCGAACCCATCGACGATCTCGGCCCCGTCCAGGCCGTCGATCGCCTTCCGATCCACCGCCCTGCTCCCAGCTTCGAGGATCAGCAGGTCAAGACCGAGGTCTTCGAGACCGGCTTCAAGGTCGTCGACCTCCTCTCCCCCTATCCTCGGGGCGGAAAGATCGGGCTCTTCGGGGGCGCGGGCGTCGGCAAAACCGTCCTCCTCACCGAACTCATCCACAACATGGCCACCCAGCACGGCGGGACCTCCGTCTTCGCCGGCGTCGGAGAGCGCACCCGGGAGGGCAACGACCTCTGGCTCACCATGAAGGAGTCCGGCGTCATCGAGCGCGCCAGCCTCGTCTTCGGGCAGATGAACGAGCCGCCCGGCGCCCGGCTCCGCGTCGCCCTCACCGCCCTCACCATCTCCGAGTACTTCCGAGACGTGGAGGGGCAAGACGTCCTGCTCTTCATCGACAACATCTTCCGGTTCGTCCAGGCCGGTTCCGAGGTCTCCGCCCTGCTGGGGCGCATGCCCTCCGCCGTCGGCTACCAGCCCACCCTCGGCGCCGAAATGGCCCAGCTCCAGGAGCGCATCACCTCCACCAAGCGCGGCTCCATCACCTCCCTCCAGGCCATCTACGTCCCCGCCGACGACTTCACCGACCCCGCCCCCGCCGCCGCCATGGCCCACCTCGACGCCGTCACCTTCCTCGATCGCCGCATCTCCGAAAAGGGCATCTACCCGGCCGTGGACCCGCTGCGTTCCACCTCCCGCCTCCTCGACCCGGCCGTCGTCGGCGACGAGCACTACCAGGTCGCCCGCCGCGTCCAGGAGGTCCTCCAGCGCTACAAAGACCTCCAGGACATCATCGCCATCCTCGGCATCGAGGAACTCTCCTCCGAAGACCGCACCATCGTCGAGAGAGCCAGAAGAATCGAGCGCTTCCTCTCCCAGCCCTTCTTCGTCGCCGAAACCTTCACCGGCCGCCCGGGCAAGTACGTCCAGCTCCGGGAGACCATTCGCGGCTTCAAGGAGGTCGTGGACGGAGAGCACGACGACCTCCCGGAGCAGGCCTTCTACATGGTCGGCGGCATCGACGAGGTCGTCGCCCGCGCCGAGGAACTGGCCAAGGACCAATAGCGTGCCCTCACCGCCCTACGATCTGACCATACTTGCCCCCGACCACAGCCTCTTCCAGGGAAGAGTGCGATCCCTCATCGCCCCTGGGATCGAGGGCTACTTCGGCATCCTCGCCAGGCACGCCCCCCTCGTGGCCCAGCTCGGCACGGGCGTCCTGTCCATGACCGGCGAGAGCGAAGACGCCAACTACTTCGCCGTCCACTCCGGGTTCCTCGAGGTCGAGCCCGACGGCGTCACCATCCTCGCCGACACCGCGGAAGCCGCCGCCGAGATAGACATCGAGCGAGCCCGCGCCGCCGAGCGGCGGGCCCGCGACAGAATCCGCTCCCACCAGCCCGACATAGACCTCGCCCGCGCCGAAGCCGCCCTTCGGCGCGCCCTGGCCAGGATGCGGGTGATCGAGAAGACCCGTGCCCTCAGATAGCGAAAACACAGCACCCACTTTAGCAAGAGGAGCAGCTATGATTGAAGACGCTTGGCGCATCGTCGGTGGGCGACCGCTTCGGGGCACATTGCGGCCCTCCGGCAGCAAGAACGGGTCGCTTCCCCTGCTGGCGGCGACCCTCCTGCTCGACGGCGAGACCATCCTCCACAACATCCCCCGCATCGCCGACATCGGCGTCATGATCGAGCTGCTTCGCGCCTTCGGCCTCAACGTCGAAGACACAGGCGGCGGCGAGATCCGCATCGTCAACCGCGGGCTCTCCACCCACATCGCTCCCGCCGAACTCGTCTCCAAGATGCGCGCCTCCCACTACCTGCTCGGGCCGGTCGTCACCCAGCTCGGAAGAGCCGAGCTCCCGCTCCCCGGCGGCTGCGACATCGGCGAGCGCCCCGTCCAGTACATCATCGACGGCCTCGAAGCCCTCGGCGCGAGTGCCCGCATCGGCGAGGACCGCATCTCCGCCCAGGCCTCGCGGCTCATCGGCTCAGTGGTGGCCCTCAACCCCGTCTACCGCAGCCCCGGAGCGACCTTCAACCTCCTCATGGCCGCCGTCAAGGCCCAGGGAAAGACGGTCATCGAAAACGCCTCCCGCGAGCCCGATGTCGTCGGCTTCTGTCACTTCCTCAACGCTGCCGGCGCCGGCATCGAGGGAATCGGCACCGCCGCCCTGACCGTCCACGGCGTCACTCGGCTCGCCGGCCTCACCCACCGCGCCAATCCGGACCGCCTCGAAGCGGGAACCTTCATCTGCGCCGCCGCCGCCACTGGCGGCGACGTCACCATCCACGAGATGACCCTCGACCAGCTCGGCGCTTTCGCCGACAAGCTCGTCGAGGCCGGCGTCCACCTCGATCCCTCCGCGGAGGGTATTCGGGCCTCCTGCCCCGACCGGCCCCGCGGCCTCTCTCTCACGACCGGGCCGTTCCCCGGCTTCGCCACCGACCTCCAACCGCCCACAACCGCCCTGCTCGCCTGCGCCGAAGGCCACAGCCAAGTCGAGGAAAGCATCTTCACTCAGCGTCTCCAGTCTGTCGAGCAGCTCGTCAAGATGGGCGCCTTCATGCGTCTCATCGACCCGCAGCGCGTCGCCATCCGGGGCGTCCCTCGTCTCCACGCCGCAGCGGTCGAGGGGCGCAACATCCGCGACAGCGCCGCGCTGGTCATCGCCGCCCTCTCCGCAGAGGGCGAGAGCACCGTCTTGGGGCGCCAATACGTCATGCGCGGCTACGAAGACTTCGAAGACAAGCTCCGTTCGCTCGGAGCAGACATAACGCTGGCGGGGATAGGGGAGGGCTAGCACATGATCCGTCTCACCCAAGCCGTCGGAATCGACCTCGGGACCTCGAACATCCTGGTCTACGTAAAGGGCCGCGGCATCGTTGTCCGGGAGCCATCCGTCGTCGCACTCTCCGACAACGAAATCGTCGCCATGGGCGAGGAAGCGCGCGCCATGCTCGGCCGCACCCCCGATGCGATCAAGGCCGTCAAGCCGGTGCAGGACGGCGTCATCGCAAACTTCAGCATCACTCGCAAAATGCTTCGCTACCTGCTCACCCGCGTCTGCGGCCGCCGGAAGATATTCAAGCCCCTGGTCTGCATCTGCATCCCCTCCGGCGCCACCGCCGTCGAGAAACGCGCCGTGGTGGAGGCCGCCCTTACCGCCGGCGCCCGCCGCGCCATCCCCGTCGAGGAACCCATGGCCGCCGCCATCGGCGCCGGCCTCGAGGTCACGAGCCCCAACGGCCACCTCGTCGTCGACATCGGCGGCGGCACCACCGACATCGCCGTCATCTCCCTCGGCGGCATCGTCCTGAGCGAGTCGATTCGCCTCGGCGGCTCCGAAATGGACGCCATGATCATGCGTCAGATCAAGCGCAGCTACAACCTCGTCATCGGCGAGCGCACCGCCGAGGACATCAAGGTCAGCGTCGGCTCCGCCTACCCGCTCCCCAATGAAACCTCCATCAGCGTCAAGGGGCGGGACGTCGTCGCCGGCCTTCCCAAGACAATCGAAATCAGCTCCGAAGAGATAAGGGAAGCCCTCGCCGAGCCCGTTGCCACCCTCGTCGAGCGGGTCCGCAGCGTCCTCGAGCGCACCCCACCCGAGCTCGCCGCCGACATCATCGAGCGCGGCATCACACTCACCGGCGGCGGAGCGCTCCTGCGCGGGCTCGACCGACTCATCGAGGCCCAGACCGACGTCCCCGTCCACCTCGCCGAGGACCCCCTCACCTGCGTCGCCGTCGGCACCGGCCTCTACCTCGACCTCCTGCCGACCCTGCCGGCCGGCCTCCTGGCCACCGCCACCGAAGCCTCCTCCGGCTACGCCCGCTAGGGAAAAGGGCCAACGAATGGGGCCCTCCCCACGCCCGTTGTTGGGCAGGAGCGTGTCTCCTGCCCAGGCCGTTCTGTAGGGCGGGGACACCGATCCCCGCCGGCCGTTTATCCCTTACGCGAACGCTCGCACGATGTCTTGGCCGTTGGGGAGGGGGAAGAATCGAGTATTGGCGTTCCGGGACTTGGGTCCCGGAACCCAACTCGTTCAGGGGAGGAGCTTGTCCTGAGGCGAAGCCGAACGGATCCCTCCCCCCTCGAAGCGCATTCACCGTATCGCGCACGCTGATCTCATGTAGGGCGGGCGTACCCATGCTTGCCCGCCGTCA
>Ga0307380_10007070_pt1 | contig 14659 bp, 15 predicted proteins | sample UN3MG_FD_202239 | JGI IMG/M metagenome (GOLD analysis project Ga0307380, IMG submission 202239) | Soil microbial communities from Risofladan, Vaasa, Finland - UN-3 | ecosystem: Environmental > Terrestrial > Soil > Coastal area > Acid sulfate soil | place: Finland: Risofladan, Vaasa | collected... | reverse complement strand
AGGATTTTTGTTTATTGGTCCAACCCAGACAAAATAATATTCTGGAAGTTTCTCAGCAATCTCTCCAAAAGTCTTAACGCCTTTCTTCTTCCAACTTAAACCTACATTTATTATAACTATTGCATCTTCAGGTATTTCGTATTCTTGAGAGAGGAATCTTCTAAAATTGATTCTATATTTATTGATTTCCTTAAACTCTTCAATACATATTCCGTTGCTTACAACATGTATAGGATAAGTCAAAGAAGATTGAATATTTATTAAACACTCCTTAGAAAATTCACTTGGTGTAATTAATAAGTGTGCTTGACCATACAAAAGTTTTAGCCAGTATTTGAAAATCAAGTTAAAAATCGGTTTATCCGGTACAAAATTCCCAGCTATGTCTTCAACTGTTGTATGACCATGAATTACTACAGCAGCAAATTTGTATTTTTTCTTATACTTGCTAATTTGAAAATATGTAATTGGATCGAATGTGGAAGCAGCAATGAGGTGGATTTCTTCTTTCTCTGCCCATTTGGGTTTTACATCTCTATTTAATACCCAGATTTTATGTCCTTTTTGACGAAGATCTTGGATAATATCATTTGTATTTGTTTCAATTCCACCTATCGTCTTAACACTTGTTAATTTTTTAAAAAGTTTAAAATTTTCAATAAAAAGAATGTTCATATCTTTCATTGTAATTAATTGGAAAAAAAATTAACTGATTCTATTCAATTTATTCCATAATTCCCTTTAACCGCCACTACGCAAATTTTTTATTACAACTAATATAACAATAGATGTGAGTAATAATAGTAAATTTGAAAGGGAGTATTTTGAAGGAGAGGATTCTCATTTCTCAAAATCACTAGGGTATGATGTCTTAGTAAAATTAAATCTTTGGCGTTCAAAAAAATATAAAAATAAGATAAAAACTCATTCAACATTTCACAAAACCCTATTAGATATTGGATGTGGATATGGACATTTCTTAGATATTCTAAAATATGATTTTAAAATTTATGGAATGGACATATCTAATCATGCCATAAAGATATCTAAGAAACGAGTAAATTGTGAATACAAACAAGGAAATTTGGAGGATAAAATTCCTTTTGATATGAATTTTGACATCATTACAGCTATTTCTGTTGTTGAACATTTAAAAGATCCTACAATGGCTTTAAAAAACATCCATGCTCAATTAAACGACGGTGGCTTGTTTTGTTTAGAAATTCCGACAGTTAGCGGTAAAATAAGTAAGATTGTATACGATCTATTTTTTGCTTCAGATAAAACACATATTTTCATAAAATCGGTGGATGAAATTGAAGCTCTAATAAGTTCGTGTGGATTTAAAAAATTGGCAATGTATAGCTCTTTATTACCAATCTTTACACAACGAAGAAATTGGGTTGAAAATTTTAGCTTTATTTTTGGTGTCTTTCAAAAAATCTGAATGGTAAATTCTCATGGAACCAGCTATCTATTGGATTGGAGTATAAAGAATTACTTGAAAAAGCAAAATTAGAACATGAGAAAAAATATGAAGAAAAACCCTATATATCTCCATTCCCAGAAGGACACAAACCACCTTTTCACCGAATTAACGTAAATAGTTAATAATTTGTATTTTATTTCATTATTTTTGATTATTCCTTCACTTTTTTATGTAATGGGAAAAAAATCCTCTCAAATATTGGTCCTTGTCTTTCTTGGTCTGGATGACGGTTTCATAAGGTTCGATAATCTTGCTTCCCGTAATTAATCCATGCTTGGCACTTAAGATATAGAAGTCGGCTTGTAATTTTATTGCGATCACCTTCGATTTTTTAAACATGTCTCCTTGATATAACTCACTTGCAGGAGCTTTGTAGTCGAGTTTTTGCTTGGAACATCCCACGATTACTGCAATCCGTTCACCTAAAGGTCTTTCTTGCTGTTGTTCATCACTTGATAAAGAAAAAAAAGAAATTGCGACAAAGTTTGGTTTAAAAATAGATGCTTTTAAAATATATGTAATCAAAACGCTTTCTCCTGCGTTAACTGGGGGGATGCGATTAAATTCGATTGATTTAAGACATTATCTATCTAAACAAGTCTGTAAAGAATTTCTAGGGTTGGGTTATTCCCCAGAATTTATACTCTCTGAAATCTTTCATTATCAAATATTTCGTATTCGACCCGAACACGCTGGTATTCCAGCTAATAAATTGAAGGTGGAAAAGTATAGAGTTAAGAGTCAATTAGAAAGATTTTTTAGAGACGAAGGATTAAATTTTGTAGAAATTATTAGGAAATATTCCCCCAATTCGGATTCGATTTTATCCCAATATCAATTCAGAGTTAATTTGCAGTACACAGAAAAATATAAATAGTCACATTATTATATGTAATATTAATAATCGTCCTTTGGTTTATACTTTGACGGATATTAGGCATTTGGATTCACTACAAGATGATGTATGGGAGCGTTTTTTCATAAGACAATGTGGTTTGGTCCATAATTGGGATTCAAGTGATTTAGACGCTTCTCCGAAGTACAATCATCATTCGAATAGAGAAATCTTGACAAGAGAAATATTGGAGTCACATTTAGATGAAATCATCGACAAAATCATCTTGTTCAAAGATTTTATTTCCAATCCAGTGCTTCGCCCTCGCAATCCTAAGTATGATGGATATTGGATATTATCCGAAGATGATATATATATTAGTTTCCAGATATTAGGACTTTTAATATTGCAGACAGGATCTTATTTACCTAAGATTGTTGAGGATTCCATTCTTCATTCAACGCGGTGGGAATATGATAAGGAACGAGGGTGGAGTAAATTGTGCGAGAAAGAAAGAAAAAAGAATTTAGAAAGTTTTAGGAACGCTATTCAATCTCATAAAGAGGGGAAGATCACCCTTCTGCGTTAGGAGACATTTTTAAATCGAAAGATGGTCGATTTGAAGCAAAAAGCTTTTTTTTCAAAAAGTTGAAAAGAAGGATTTGCTTACTTTACGACACCAGGTTGCGCGTAATTCACTCCACATACGTGATACCAGTCGCATGATAGTGGATGAATCCTTCGGTTGGCTTACTTGGTAGGCTCCGCTACGCTGAAGTGTCGCAACCAGTTGTGAGAATATTAGCGGGAATATCTAACTAAATTATCATAGAAGGTCTAAAAAAAAATTCAGAAAATTTAATTGGTAAATTCTTATGGAACCGTCTATCTATATAGGGGGAGTAATTTTTGGAATATTAGGGGGATTTTCGCATTACTTAGGACTAATCACTGAGAAGCATGTTATTAATAAAATGCCAGTCGAACTAAAATTAATGAAAACTCTTATTAAAGAACCGCTATGGCTTTTCGCAATATTCATTAGATTTGGTATTGGTTCACTCTTATTTATTTTTGCACAAATGATCATCGGACCTGCAATAACACCTGGTTTGATGGCCTCCGGGTTAATCATTTTAGCTATTGGATCTATTAAAATTCTCGGTGAAAAACTTAATTATATGGAAATTTCTGCTATAATCGTAATGATTATAGCCGTAACGTTTATTGGACTTAGTGGACTCTCTATCGAAATAGGTGAAGAAAATTTGTTAGATTCCGCGTTTTTAGTCAGAATGTTTATATCAACAAGTATTTTAGCTATAATTGCAATAATCTTTCAAGTAATTCAGGGAAAAATTTCACGTTTTAGAGTAGTTTTATTAGCGTTGATCTCTGGCTTAATGCTATCATTGAATAACTTTTGGATAGCCCCTTTCATATGGTCGATAGGCAATATGTTTGGAGGCTCTTTTTTTGTTGAAACTTTTCTTTTATTTATTGTATCTTCCGCTATTTTAATAACAGCAAACATTTTTAGCGTTATTAAAATGTCACAAGCTTTTAGAAGTGGTAAAGCAAGCTTTCTTGCTCCAATTCAAAATGTTCCTGTACAATTAACTCCTTCAATTCTCTATTTCTTTGTGTTTATGATGATAATTTCGACAACTACATCTATTATTTTTTTTATCCTTGGAGTCGCTCTCATTATTTCAAGTTCTTTTATCTTGGGAAAACGACAAGCTCAAATTGAGCAAATAAGTTAAATACAGAAAAAGGTTCTGAACTGGCAAATCTTATTATAAATTTATCAAATTCTAATAAACTAAATTTTTCATTAATTAAAAAATATATTTAAATAAAATGAATAAGAGCTCATTCTGTAGAATGCAAAATCCACAATTCCGTCGATTTTATATCGATCCAATACCTGAAGATGCTAGACTCCCTTATGCAATCGAAAACCTTCCTCGTGTAGATTATAGGAGCTAATTTTTTTAAATTTCGTCGAGAAGAATGGTGGAAACCTTATGTTGGAACTCTTATGTTCTATAAAGAAGATTTCTATAAAGTAATACAATTAAAGTAATTTTATTGTTTTTTATATTAATTTAAAAGCAGAAGAAATTTAACTTTAAATTGTTTTGATCTTTGTAAACAATTGAGATGTAGTAAATGAGAAAAATTCAATTAGGAAACACGGGTGAATCGATCCCCATTATAGGGCAGGGAACATGGGGTATTAAAAGCTTCAAAGGAAGAAACTATTACGAGAACTGGAAGAATTCTCTGAGAAAAGGTATTGAACTTGGGATGACTCATATTGATACCGCAGAATTTTATGGACGGGGTACTTCTGAAAAAATTGTTGGAGAAATAATCTCTGAATATAATCGCGATGAATTATTCATAACGAGTAAACTCTTTCCAATGCATTTAAGATATAACTCAATGAAAAAGGCAGCTTATAAAAGCTTAAAACGATTGGGCATTGATCATTTTGACCTTTATCTTATTCATTGGCCACTGCCATTAATAAAGATTAAAAAGCAAATGCAAGTATTGGAGGATTTAGTTAATGAGGGAAAAACGAGATATATTGGAGTTAGCAACTTTTCAGTAAAACAATTTAAAGAAGCGCAAGAATATTTGAAGAAAGCTACACTTATTACCAATCAGTTTTTAGCAAATGTTTCACAACAAAAACATATTCACAATTCATTACCATACTATGTCGAGAATGGTGTTATTTTAACCGCTTATAGTCCATTAGGCCACCGTGGGTTAAATTCTCTAGATGCGGATTTGAAGAACAAGTTGCTTACAGTAGCTCAAAATCATAATGCTTCAATACAACAAATAGCAATTGCCTGGTTAATTAATCATAAAAATGTTATGACTATCCCCAAAGCATATAAGATCGAGCATGTTGAATCAAATGCCCAAGCGTCAGAGATTATATTATCTAAAGAAGAAATTGAACTTCTTGATATTAAATAATAATATAGAAGTCCTCTTTATTTTAATAATTTTTATTTCATTTTCTTATATGTTAGTATAGAAAGGATTAACCTTTTTAATTTCATTTATAGGAAATAACTATGTCCTTCATTGATAAACGAGATAAATTAGAAAGCATTACATTTGGAATAATAGTTGGGAATCGAGATGTCTTTCCCGACACTCTAGCGAAACAAGGAAGAATCGAAATAATTGAATTAATGGAAAAATTAGGATACAATTATGTTATTTTGAGTGAAAATGAGACTAAGTTTGGAGTTGTCGGTAAAATGGACGGTAAAAAAAAGTGAATAGCGGTAATCATTATACTAATTTAGTTGAGCGCATTCAAGGAGTCTTTCGAAATTCTTTTTGAAAGTTAAGCCTTATAATTCTCACACGTGCTATATTGAACTCTTCTTCCGTAAAAAATGATAATAGATGTATCTACAAATATAAAAGAATAACAAAGAAGCATATAAATGTAGATACATTCATATTATTATGGTCAATATACAAAAAAGAAAAAATGGATATTATTTAGTACATTCCTATCGAGTAGGAAATAGCGTCGAAAATATTCAGAAATATTTAGGAAACGAAATACCTAAAAACTCAGAATTATTCTGCTGTATTGATAATTTTAATTATAGAGTGTTCAAAAATTTATGGCAACAAAAAACGCAAGAAATATTTAGAAATTATCAAGAAATTCGTAAGTCTTTACCTAAAGCAATTGATTTAAAAAATTTAATAAATTTCGGTTTAAGGTTTACATACAATTCAAACAAAATAGAAGGTTCGAGATTAAGTTTAAAAGATGTCGCAATGATTTACGAAAAAAACTTTATTTCAGCAGATTCTCAATATGATCAAGTTACCGAAGCGAAACGGCACATGGAATTGTATGAAAAAATGTTGGGGGGTTGCGACGAAATATCATTGGATTTAATATTGAATTGGCATAATTATTTATTCGAATTGTCTAAAATAAACGAAGCAGGGGTTTTAAGAAATTATCCAATCCAAATATCCATGAGTAATTATACACCACCTAGTGCGGGAATAAAAGATTTAATGGATAATTTAATGTGTTGGTATCATAATAATAAAAATACGATTAATTCCGCATATTTAGCTTCGATTTTTCATTTTAGGTTTGAAAGTATTCATCCTTTTGGTGACGGGAATGGTAGAATAGGAAGGTTGTTAATGAATTATATTCTACATCAAAATCATTATCCCATGTTTAATATTACATATAAAAGAAGGATAAGTTATTACAATGCCCTTGAAAAAGCAAATCTTAACGGTATTGAAAAAACAAATGTTAAAGAAAATGAAATGTATTTTATTAGTTGGTTTTTAAAAAATTACATCTCTGAAAATCAGAAATATTTAATGTAAAAAGAAAATTTTTAAGCGATCCAGTATCATGTAAATTCAAAATCTTCAAAAGAAGATTTGGAAATATAAAACTCGTTTTTTATCCAATTTTCAGCTTCTTCAAAAGTTCTTTCGAACGTTCGAATAACTAGATCAGATTACAAATCATACCCCCCAATAAAAAATGTGGTGTGTTTCATAGTAGAAGAAAAACATTGACAAATCTGGTTATGAATTACAATCTTTCTTTTAGAAAAAAATTAAAACAAGAAGAGAATTTACTTATTTAGTTAAATATTAATTAAAAAGGTTTTAAATAATGTCATTTATACAGCATAAAGAATTGAAATCATCTTTTGGGATTATTTTAGGAAATAGAGACGTATTTCCAGATCATTTAGTAAAGGAAGGCAGAAAAGATATTATAGATGTAATGAATGAATTAGAATATGAATTTGTTATTTTAGATGAGGAAGATTCTCCACTAGGAGCAGTTGAGACGTACTCAGATGCTAAAAAATGTGCAGAACTTTTCAAAAAGAATTCTGATAAAATTATTGGGATAATTTTATGCCTTTGCAATTTTGGTGATGAGAAAGCCGTAGCAAACACTCTACAGTTAGCTAATCTTGATGTACCAGTCTTAATGCAAGCATCCTCAGATGAGATAGATAAAATGGGTCGAAAATATAGAAGAGACGCATTTTGCGGCAAAATTTCTGCATGTAGTGTTTTATATCAATATGGAATCCCTTTCAGTCTTACGAGCACTCATACGTGTCCAATAAAATCTGAGACTTTTAAACAAGACTTGTTACATTTTGAAAAAGTTTGCCTTGTAGTGAATAAACTCAAAAACGTGCGATTTGGTCAAATAGGGACAAGACCAAATGCTTTTGAAACTGTTCGTTATAGTGAAAAAATCTTACAATTTAATGGTATTTCCATAGAGCCTATTGATATGTCTGAAATCTTTGGCATGATTAATCGCTTAAAAGATGATGATCCAAAAATTCAACAGAAAATACAATTTATCAAGGATTACACTCCAACAACGAGTTTTCCTGAGGTTGGATTGCTTAAATTGGCTAAGCTTGCTGTAGTTGTCGAAAATTGGGTTATAGAAAATGATTTAGATGGGTTCGCTTTTCAGTGCTGGCCTTCCATTGTTTCCAATTTTGGCATTGTACCGTGTGCGGTAATGAGCATGTTTAGTGAAGGATTGGTACCTGCGGCCTGTGAAGTTGACATCGCGGGTTTAATCGGCATGTATATCCTCCAATTAGCTTCAGCATCACCTTCAGCAATCTTAGATTGGAACAATAACTATGGAGATGACCCAAATAAGATGGTTCTATTCCACTGTAGTAATTTACCCAAATCATTCTTTCAAGATACGAGGATGACAACCCATCCCATAATGGCAGAATATGACGGTGAAGAAAATACATTTGGTGCGATTCAAGGGAGGATAAAATCAAAGCCTTGCACGTTATTGAGAATAGAAACTGATGATATTTACGGAGAAATTAAAGCATTATTAGTTGAAGGGAAATATACTGATGATCCTTTAGAGACTTTTGGAGGTTTTGGTGTTGTTGAAATACCTCATTTACAATCCTTATTAAAAACGTTATGTAAGGAAGGCTTTGCCCATCACGTAGCTGCTACATTAAATGAAGTAGGAGATATTGTTTATGAAGCGCTCTTTCATTATTTGGATTGGAACGTGATTTACCATAACAAATATGAGTAAAGATCCATTTAATGTCTTTTAAATTTTATATTTTTTTCAAAAAATCCTGAATTAATGGTTTGTAACTTCTCGCTAGTTAAATGTCCAAAAATTCGAAATTCATTTCGACGTCCTTCACCATTAAATATTTTTTGTTGATAGTTGATTAATCTTTTCTTGGTAAGATATATTGAGAATTTTGAGATATCACATCCAATCCATCTCCGATTTAACTTTTCTGCTGTTAAAAGAGTCGTTCCAGAACCACAAAAAAAATCAGCAACTAAATCTCCTTCATTGCTACCTAAGAGAAGAATTCTTTCTAATAATTTATGGTGTTTTTGAGTAGGAAATCCTGTCCATTCTTTTGAGGCGGGTTGCATGCAAGGAATCTTCCATACATCATCCAATTTCTTATCTGACACGTTTCTATAGATTACATGACCATTCTCATCCTTAGCATTCTTTAATACACCATTAACCATGACTCTTTTTAACTGCTTGATTGTTTTATCACGAGGAATTCTTAACTCATTAAGAGAATAATTTTTCGTCTTCGAGTATAGCAATATATCATCATGAGCTCTTGGTATATTTTGCTTTCCAGCAGAATATTTGTTATAATAATACCATACAATGCTATTGATAAATTGGTTTTCTCCAAAGATTTCATCCAATATTACACGTATATAGTGAGTGGCATGCCAATCAAGGTGCACGAATAATAACCCCTTATCAGATAATAATTCTTTAAAAATAACTAATCTCTCGTAAAGCATCTGTAGATAGGAATCAAGATCTTTATTCCAATGATCCTGATATGCAATTGAATCATAAGTCTCTCCATCATGTTCAATTTTTACATTATAATTAGTGCCCGAAAAAAACGGTGGATCTATATATATTAAATCTATTTTTTTCTTAAAATCGAGAATGAGATGATTAAGAACCTCTAAGTTGTCGCCCCAAAATAGCATGTTAGACGCATTTATATCCCTTTTAGATACAATTTGATTCTTTTGAATGTTTATTTCAGTAAAATAATCATTAAAGTTTTGTGGATGTTTGAATTCATCACTTGTTTTTTTATTGTCCCAAACTAACTTTACCATGATATACTCAATATTTATATTTCAAGTCTTTAAAGGGGGAGATTGAATATAATAATTGTGAAGTAGGTTATTAAAGATAACAAGGTTATTGTGATGATTATATATAAGATTAGATGGATTAAATAAACCTTTTTATTTTTATCCGGACGTAATGACTTTGTAGAGTAAAAAATCTTATTTAAGATGGCAGCCGATAATCCGATTGTCAACATTATTAAAGCATTCCCTTGATTTACTAAATGAGATTGGAAAGATGTTGCAACAAATAAGGAGGAGGCTCCACCTGATAATAAACCAATCATAAAAACAACGATGTAATAAATAATTATGTCGAAATCCACGAAACTTAAAAAAATTGATACAATAATAGCTAGCATGTAAGTACCAGCAAAAACTATTGCTCCTTTTAATGATAATGGATTTTTAACTCTTAACAGTTCAATTTTGGTCTCCTTTTTTCTAAGAATTAAGAAAGATCCTAACAAACCAAAAATGGAGGTTATTAAAATTGGATATATTGCATAATACAATAACGTAGGAGTAATTAGTAATACAATTAACATTCTTATTAACATTGTCTGAATTACCAACCATACAGATGAAGATGATGCCCCTGCCTCAGCTAGTTCCAGTGTTGTTGCTTCACTATGAGCAAATCCTCCTAATAGGGAGACGTAATATATATTTTTTTCAATTGAGCTTCTAAGTATGAAGTAGCTGAAATATTTAACAACTAAGATAGTAATAAAAATAATAATAATTGGTTTAATTAGAATCCCAAAGAATAAAAGACCATCAGGGATTAATATGTAAAGTAACACAACAATTGCTATAAATTCTATTGTTCCTGTCCATTCAATTTCTTTCATACTTCTGATTTTATAAAATTGTTTTTTCGTTGAAAGGATAATTAAGAAAATAACAGAGATGGCAATCGCTAAGGATTCAGTATAATATGTTAATATCCCAACAATTATCGCTAAAAGCATGGATAAAGTTGAAGTATATCCAGCATCATTCTCACGAAATAATCTATAAATGCTACCAATTAGTAAAAACAACAGCATACCAGCAAAAAATATGATAATAAGAATAAATCCTTCAGATGTGACTAAAAATCTTTCATGTAATAAGATTAACGTAGTTGAGATCATTGAGAAGAAGATGTGATCTCGTGCTCCATATTGAGCACTAACTCTAGTGCGCTCTATTCCTATAATAAAACCACAGAAAAAGGAAATTATGATTTTGACGAAAAGTGAATAAAAATCTTCTAATGTGAGGACTTGCAGAATCATGATCTGTAAAAATGAAAAAATAAATATAAATTAAAAAGGTTTCTAATTGATATTCTTTAAGATTATTTATCCATATTTCGGTCTATAATCTCATCTAACTCTTTATCACTGAGGAATCCCTTGTGGATCATACTATCTTTAATTTCCTCAACCACTTGTGGGTAAGTTTTTGATTCTTCAATGAAATCTTCAAGAGATTTAATTTTTAGGTTCAACGCATCTGTTTCTTTCGCTTTAGCTTCAATTTGACTTTTTAAATCTAAAACTTCACTTTCCCTTTCAGATACAGCTTGATTATTGTCATTTTTCAGACTTTCAATTTCAATATATTTATCCGAAATCGTTTGTTGTAAATCTTTTTTGATGCTTTCAATTTCTCTTTCTTTTTGTTCGAGATCTTCGCTAATTGTGGCTAATTTTTCGTCAGATTCTTTGAATCTTTTAAAATCCTTTTCAAAATTACTAATCTTATCATTCGCATCAGTTAGTTTTCTCTCTAAATCCTCTTTAATTGATTCAATACTAGTAATATCGTCATTTAATTTACTCTCTACTTCTTCTAAAAATTTTTTTTCTTTTTCAAGATTAGAGAAGCTTTCACTTTTTTCAGAAAGCTCACTTTCGGAAGTTGCTAGTTTCTGTTTAGTGTCAGCTAATTCTTTAGATGTTTTTTCAAACTTATCCATTTGTATTTTTAGTTTCTGTTCTAAATCATTTATCTTAGATCTCAAATCTAATAGAAATCTTCCTTCAACTTTTATAGCTTTTTCAGGTTTTGACTCTGCCATACTCCAGTCTATACTAATTTTTTTCCACCTTTTTTTCAGTTCTTTTTAGTAAGATGTATTTTGTAAAGTTATTTATATTTATTAAGTTATTTTCTAAGTTTTTATTTTATCAGGTTAATTTTAGAATTTATATTTCATAACCTATTGATTATTCAAACTCTTTTTTGATATCGGATAGTTCTCGATCCGATATAAATCCTTTATGTACCATCATTTCATTAATTTTATTTAGAATTCTTGGAGAGTATTCAATCTCAGATAATTGTTTTTCAAGTGTTATAACTTTTTCAACTATTTGTTGTGTTTCTTGGCGTGAAATGCTTAATTGTTCTTTAATAGAAGATATTTCTTTAATCTTTTCATCTACTTCCTTTTTATGAGTTTCAGTTGATTTGCTTTTGAAAATTAATTGTTGTTCTGATTCCGCAGTTTTTTCTTTTAAAAATTTTAATTCACCCTGTAATTCTACAATTATAGCGTTTAGTTCAGATATCTGAATATCAGAATCTGCTTTTAACTTGCGTTTTTCAGCTTTTAACTCATCAAATTGAGGTTTTAATTTTGTTAACTCAATATCTACACTGAGCTTTTTTTCTGAAACCGTATCCAAGTTCTTTTTTGATGCTGTAAATTTTTCATTCATTTTTACTAAACTTTTTTCTCGACCTTGAAGTTTAGTGGACGTTCCTTTTAGTTCTTCCATTGTTTTTCTTAAATTTTCCTTTGTTTTAGCTAATTCTTTTTCCAACTCAATGGTTTTAGCCCGAAAATCTAATAATAATCTTCCTTCAACTTGAATTTTTTTATCAGGCTTCATTTCAATTTTATCCCATGGAAGCATGCTTTTCCACCTATTTTCTACTATAATGTATAAATATAGTTCTTGTCTTGATTAATATTTATATATTGATTCTTTTAAATTTCACTTATCTATATAAGAATTAATATAAATTTAATATTTTATGCATACCGGATTAATTCAAATTTACAAAGATTACCATAAAAAAGGAATTTCAAATGGTAGATATACATATTGGAACAGCAGGATGGGATTATAAAGATTGGATTGGCCCTTTTTATCCCAAGAATCTTGATAAAACCAGACACTTAACATTCTATTCCAATTATTTTGATGTAAATGAAGTAAATTCAACTTTTTATAACCTTCTTTCTATTAATACCTTTGAAAATTGGATTAACAGAGTGCCCTCAAATTTTCAGTTTATCTTAAAAGTATGGCAAAAAGTTACACATGAATTTGATAATCCAAGCTTAGAGGAAGATATTTCTAAGTTTCAAAGTCAAATTAAACCTTTTGGAAAAATGGTAAAAGGGCTTTTATTACAATTTCCCCCTCGGTTTAAATATTCTGATAAGAATCTCCAACATTTATCTTACATCGTGAGAAAATTTACAAAAAAATATCGCATGTTTATAGAATTAAGAAGTAATTCATGGTTTGAAGAACCTGATCTCACAAAACTTATAGATGGTAAAAATACTATATTAGCAACATCTTATCTTGAAAATCTTAAACCGTATTATTATCCTAATCAAGAAACATACTATATTAGGCTAATTGGTGATAGAGAAATAACTAAATTTGATCATTTACAAAAATCTCAAGATATCGCCTTGAGTCACCTCTTTTCAAATATTAAAAAATTTCAGAATACTCCTAATATCCGTGAAATTTTCATAATTGTAAATAACCATTTCTCAGGATTTGCTCCCGAAACAGTTAACCAATTAAAGCGGGATCTAAATTTATCTTACAAAAATTTTGCACACCAAAAGAAGCTAACCGATTTCTTTTAGAGCTATTTTTTGTAAAGAAGGATTTGCATCTGTTTGATAGTATTGAAAGGATAAAAAATGAAAATATATAGTTCGGATTTATTTAATAGTCTTCCCTAAAATATAAAAATAAAAAAGATTTTTAAAAGAAATTTATAAATATACTCATTCCAAAACCCCATAATAAAATACCTTGCACGAAGCAAAATAACATTATGAGGAATGCAACTGGGGGCCAAGAAAGGAATTTTGAAATCTTTTGCATGATGCTTATATAAAATTTGGCTGTTAAAGCAACTATAGCAGTCACAACGATGAAAACGATTATTAAACCTAATTTAGGATTAATCCAATAACCGATTATTTCAACAGCAGAGTCTGGAACGAAAAGGACTAATACTAATGCAGCAGCACTACCCGCTAAAATACCTATAATACTTGCTAATGGCATGTCATTAACAGGTTTGAACAGCATTGCAATACCTATAACAATTAAAAATATGCAGGTAAAATGATCCGCCCCATTTTCAGTGATTGCAGCAAAACGAAAGCTAGGAGGAATATCTAATATTAGACCCATAGCTCCTGCCCATACATCAAGAATTCCAACGACGATATCTAAATATGATAATATTTTAAGAAATCGTGAAAGGTCAAATTTCTTATCTTCTCCTTCTCCGGAAGCTTTTTTTCGTGTGAAAGACCCCGGCGTTTTCGCTCATATCCAAGCCATGTTAACGCTATGAAAGCACTAATAAATACCATGACTCCCGCAGATTGTGCTACCCAATTAAAAAAATCTATTTGAAATATCATAACATATCATTTTGTATTTTTTAAAAATTAATTACCTATTAGATCGAGCATGATTTTAAATAGTTATTGATCCACTTGCCCTATCAAGAACGCTATTATCATTTAAGTCCAAAATATCAAACGTAATTTTTAAATACATGTAATCCGATTATTATTGCAATATTTACTAAGAATCATTTCAAATTTGGTTTAATAAATATGGATACGATTGATAATCTGAAAAAATTATTTCTGAGGGAAAATTGGAGATATCTTGTTCTCGTGATTTGGTTGATTTTTGGTGTTGGACTTGTTCAATTTGAAGTTACTCGATTAATTGGATTACTTTCATTTCTACCCTTCTTAGCCTTTTTAATGTATTTGTTTATATTCTCTCTTTTTATTAAAAAAGATATTAAAGAGG